>Ga0070707_100002089_pt1 | contig 19149 bp, 23 predicted proteins | sample KBSK5502metaG_FD_65468 | JGI IMG/M metagenome (GOLD analysis project Ga0070707, IMG submission 65468) | Corn, switchgrass and miscanthus rhizosphere microbial communities from Kellogg Biological Station, Michigan, USA - KBS K5-50-2 metaG | ecosystem: Host-associated > Plants > Roots >... | reverse complement strand
ATGCCCGTCTCTAGCGATGCAAAGGCAGCTTCAGCGTTAGGCCACCATATGCATGAACGTGAAGATGGGGTATATTCCTAAAGTTTGATAAGGAGGCGTTTCCCATGAGCACATCTGCGGATGTTCGGACTGGTTGAAGCCGCGTATTTTAGGGAAGGTATGCCTCCATGAGCCAAAGATATTCTGACCCAGCAATACTTGATTTCTGCACTTCCTTCTTCGTTCCTAAATAAGGTATGATTATTTTGATTGGAAGGATCCTCTTCCAACTTGGGTAGCGACCGTAGATTTTGCTCGTTACGTGTCACATCTGATCGGAAAGTGCCTTCCAATGAAGAGAATCACGTATTTATCCTCAGATCGCAAAGGTGGACGAGCGTTTCGGCCTTGCTATTAATGATTTGGGATTTTAGATTGCTCAATGTATTATTAAGAGGTAAAGCCTATGAATGCAGGACTATCAGGTGCTCAGTTGCGCCACCGAAAGCGATTAGCGAGGGTTATAACTATCTTGGCCGGAATTGTGACACTGATAGCTTTTTACCTTCTCACGGGGTGTGCCAGTTTGGAGAACGCGCCTGGTGCAAGAACAACAGCAACGCCCAAAAATCAGGCTTCTCCCTGGAAGCTTGTCTGGGGTGACGAGTTTAATGGGCCGGCGGGAGCTCCCCCCGATCAGGGCAAGTGGAGCCCTGATGTTGGTGGTAACGGCTGGGGGGATACGCAGTTGCAGTACAATACGGACAATCAGAATGTCTATCAGGATGGCCAGGGCAACCTGGTGTTAGAGGCCCGCAAGAGCAACCCTGAGGGGCTTCAATGCTGGTATGGGCCCTGCGACTACACTTCCGCCCGCATAACTACTAGCGGCCATTTTAGCTTTACCTACGGATGGCTCGAAGCCCGCATCAAAATCCCTTACGGTCAGGGGCTCTGGTCGGGTTTGTGGTTGCTTGGCAGCAATATTGCAACGGTTGGCTGGCCTCTCTGCGGCGAAGTTGACATAATGGAGAATATTGGCAAGGAGCCGGCTAGTATTCTCGGATCGGTACACGGGCCGGGGAACCTTGATGGCACCTATACCCTTTTCTCGAACCCCTACACGCTGCCGCACGGCGCTTTTGCTGATGGCTTTCACACCTTCGCGCTGCAGTGGGACCCCGGCCACCTCTCCTTCTTCGTGGACGGGATGAACTACGCGACCTTTGATAGGACAAGCCTCACGGACCAGCGGAACTGGGTTTTTAACCATCCTTTCAACATCATCCTGGATGTCGCGGTTGGTGGCGGGTTTCCTGGAAATCCCGATCCCACCACCGTTTTCCCCCAGAAGATGTACGTCTCTTATGTGAGACTCTACCAGAAAAAATGAGCGCTAATTTATGCGAAAGTTTCCCTTTACGCAACAACTAAATAAATCGGCTAGATCGCTCATGGGTACAGTCGGAGCAGGTATAGATACGGTAATGGACGCTGTAGGTGCGCTGCGTGTTTTCAAACGGCCTGTTGTAGCGGATATACTCCTGCTTCTGCTCCCTCTGCTCGCCCTCTTTTTGTGGTCCATTTCATTGCAGACTGTGACGCTCAATGATATGAACGATCTGGGCCTGATTTCGGCACTCTCGCCCAGAATTATTGCTGGGCTTGCGATCCTGGTGGTGAGTTTTGCTGTCACCTTGCAGCGCCAGGAGGTTCGGGTATCGCTTCTCGCGTTCCAACTCATTTGCATTATCCTGATACTATACGCCACCCCGAACCTGATTGAAGAGGCGCCTCGCTTCGCCCCCGTCTATCGGCATGCGGGGTACACTGATTACATTATGCAAAATGGGACTGTAGCAGCCTCTCTGGATATCTATTTTAATTGGCCGGGTTTTTTCGCGCTGAGCGCCCTTTTCACAAAGGTTGCCGGTTACTCTACCATTCTAACCTATGCAGGCTGGGCACCGGTTTTCTTTAACCTGATTTACCTCGGTCCAATGTACGCGATCTTTACATCGATCACCACGAATAAACGTCTTGTCTGGCTCAGTCTCCTCTTCTTTCAACTCACCAATTGGGTCGGACAGGATTATTTTTCCCCACAGGGCTTTAATTTCTTTCTCTACCTCGTTATTATCGCGATACTCTTGAAGTGGTTTAGAATGCCTCCGAAGAAGCAGGTTCAATTGGGGAAAGACGCCTCGTTGGTGCAAAAGTTTTTTGCGTGGCTCAAAGCGCCAGATACCCAGTCTCCATCTATTGGACCCTGGCAACGACGAGGGCTATTGTGCTGTATGATACTGATCTTTGGGCTGATAGTATTTAGCCATCCACTGACGCCTTTCTTTACGCTGCTAAGTGTGTCTGCCCTGGTGGTATTTCGCCGTTGCTACCCGTTCTGGCTGCCAATCCTCATGGTCGCGATGATGGCGTTCTGGTATATCGTTGTGGCGGGACCATATCTGTCTCGGCATTACAACTTGCTCGCTTCCCTTGGGAATCTGTTAGGTAATCTACCAACGACTATTACTTCTGGGAAGTTATCAGGTGATCTACTCTACCATGTTATTGCTATAGTGCGCCTCTCTATGACGGTTCTGCTCTGGCTCCTGGCATTTCTTGGCGGTATGAAGCGCTTGAGGCAGGGGAATCGGGATATTACCCCCATGCTCCTGGCTATCGCAGGATTCCCTTTGCTAGCTGCGCAAAGTTATGGCGGAGAGATACTGATGCGCATCTATCTCTTTACAGAGCCGTTTATGTGCTTCTTTGCAGCATCGCTGTTTTTTGACAACTCGGCGGCAATAGCCCGTAAACCCACGCGCGCGCGCGCAGCTTTTCCATGGAGGACTGCTACGATCACAGTGTCCAGCTTGATCTTGCTCAGTGTCTTCTTCTTTACCCGCTACGGGGACGAGCGCGTGAATTATGTCTCCTACGATGAGTGGAATGCGGTGCAGTATCTCTATCAAATTGCCCCAGCCAACGCCTACATTGTCGAAGCCTGGAGCGATGCTCCCATACCTTTTGAGAACTACGCAAAATACACCATTGATACGCTCACTTACGCTTTCCCGGAAGCAGTTATTAATCCAAATATCGATGAAATTGTTCAGTTCTTTGAGAATGATGGCTATCTCAACTCATATATTTTTTTCTCGCAGGAGGAGCAGGTGCAAGCAACCTCATACGGCGGGATGCCAGGCGACACTCTGCAACGATTAGAAACAGGGCTACTTCATACAGGGAAGTTTAAATTAATATACCGCAACTCTGATGCGCAGATACTGCAGTTTATTGGATAAGCAGGAAAAGGTAGGTACTTGACATTGGTATTGGCGAAATGAGTAAGGAATACCCATGAGTACACCGCAACAAGCAAATGAACATAATCTTTCTAGGATTCTACATTGCCCTCGCTGCCATACTCAATTACCACTAAATGCAGCATTCTGTAGTTCCTGTGGGGAGCAAGTCGAGAAAAATGGGGAATGGGAAAATGGAGATGATGATACGCAGCCACAACTTGAAGTTCCGCTTCGAAGCAAGGTATCGCAATCCTTGCCAGCTACACCTATTCTATCAACATCACAGGCATGGCAACAGGTTCCCGAAGCAGAAGTACCGGCATTTCTCTCAGAAGACTCGACCGCACCATCAATTCCTGTGCCTGGCGTTGATACGAAAAAACAACCATTTTCTCAGCAGGTGAGGCAGCGAGTTACTAGATCGCTCTCGGCTGTTTCGTCTATACCCCAACGAAAAGCAGTATCGAACCCTTCTCGATCAGATTGGTTGTGGCCTACGATTATCATTCTTTCTGCTGTCGCTGCTGGCCTCGTAAACTTTGCGTTCACAGGTACAGCGCTACGCCCGATCGTCGTATTCTGGTTTCTCTTCGTCTGTCCAGGCATGGTCCTCGTGCGCTTCTTACGTCTTAACGAGCCTATAGTAGAATGGACGCTCGCCCTTGCCCTGAGCTTTGCCATTGATGCAATTGTAGCAGGCATACTATTGTATGCTGGAAGGTGGTCGCCTACAGGAATCCTCAGCATATTGATCGGTCTCAGTCTTTGTGGCGCTATTGTGCAACTTGCGACCAGTACTATATTTGTACCAAAACTGCGGCATACGGTGCGTTCAAGGAAACCTAGTGAATGGGACCTGATAGGCTGATTGGACTGCACCCCTCTGAACCGAGGCTTCGGCAAAGGCCAATATTGCACAATTCATCGAAGATATGTACAATACGAAACGGTTACATTTCAGCCCCGGCTATGCGCCCCCTAATGAATTTGAGGTTTGAATACTGTGAACTATCAAGAAGCCTTAGCATATCTCTATAGTCTGAGTGATTATGAGCGCGGCGGGCCTTACACGCGCAATCGCGAAGATAATTTAGCACGCGAAGCGCGGCTCCTCGAAGCGCTTGGTGATCCCCAACTCAGTTATACCAGCACACTGCTTGCGGGCACGAAAGGCAAAGGCTCAACAGCAGCATTTATTGAACGAGTTTTGCGCGAGGCTGGCCTGCGTACCGGCCTTTATACGCAGCCCGATCTCCATACCTTTCGTGAGCGCATGCGTGTCAATGGGCGGCTCATCGGTGAGGAGGAGGTTGCAGAGCTGGTGCCACAGGTGCGTGCTGCTGTCGAGGAGATAGAACAGAGACGGGAGTTTGACCCATTCATAACCTACGAGCTGGCAACCGCCCTTGCTCTGCTCTATTTTCAGCGTCAGCATGTAGAACATGCCGTGCTGGAGGTTGGTTTAGGTGGTCGCCTGGATGCTACCAATGTCACACAGCCTCTTGTCTCTGTGATTGCCTCTATCAGTTATGATCATACGCAGATTTTAGGTGATACCCTGGCAAAGATTGCGACTGAAAAGGCCGGCATCATTAAACCAAACGGCATGGTAGTGACCTCGGCACGACCTCCGGAGGCTTTGCTCGCTATTGCCGCCGTGTGTAAGCGGCAACATGCCGAACTGATACGCGTCGGGGCTGCAGGCAGCGACCCTGCGCAGGCCGAAGTCGAAACGGGGCAATTACCCGCGTTAAGTTACCATTATCAACTGGAAGACCGCACAGAGGACCGCCAGCATTTTACCGTCTGGACACCAGAACGCGTGTATGCGGGTCTGGAAATACCCTTAGCAGGTCAGCATCAACTTGAAAATGCCACGCTTGCCCTGGCTACCCTCGATATGCTGCGCAAAATCGGCATTTCCTGGGATGAGCGGGCGCTACGTGAAGGCTTGCGTAAAATGCGCTGGCCAGCACGCATCGACGTTGTAGAGCATCATCCTACCATTGTGGTCGATGGCGCTCACAATGCCGATTCCATGGAGAAGCTGATGCAGGCTCTGCGAGATTCATTTGCGTTTCAGCGGTTGATTGTGGTGCTGAGCCTGTTTCGTGACAAAGACCTGGTGGGCATAGCACGCGCATTACAGCATGCTGACATTGTGGTGCTTACACGAATGGTAAGCCCACGCGCTGCTACTGTCGAGCAGATGCAAGAAATATTTGCCAAACACGCACCACATGCAGAAATACACACTGCTGATGATAGCCGTGCTGCCATGGAGCTTGCTGTCGGCCTGGCAGGAGACAACGACTTGATCTGCGCGACAGGTTCGCTTTATTTTGCCGGCGAAGTGCTACGCTGGGCAGCAGCTCGTGGCGACGAGGTCGCAGCGGCGGCTATCGAGGGTGTAGATCACTGAGCCATTCCACCCATTTCCGCCCTTCTCAGTGCATAGCGTGCACTGCCTTTCTTGCCGGCTGCCGAGGCTTCCTCTGCTGTCCATTGATGAGCTGTTCCTCGGGCTTGCGAAGTGCGTCCGCCCTTACTCGCTATCTCTCGGCGCCGCTCTGGGCTCATTGCGGCGAGGCCACGTGCACGCCTGTCGTTAGAATGTAAGACCATTTTATCTTCCTCCCTTACCTGACTACGCAGGTCTTCTAGGGTTTGTGCTTTCGTCATTGTTTTTGTAGATTGCATCCTCTATATAGTAACACGGCTCAGCAGCAGAAATGGTTTCAGCACAGCTGAGTGTCCTCAGACAGGATAACAGATAATTAGCTGAACAGCAATAGTTACATATTTATCAGGAGAGGACTAAACGCCCTTATCCTTGCGCCATGGTGTATCCGATCTCCTCATCCAGCGCCCACCATAGAATAAATAGGTGTCCTCGCGATTGAAGAACGAATCTGTCAGGTCGCACTCTTCCCATGTGCCGGCGGAGCCCGCTTCTTGATTTACTTTCTGTACCAGGAAATCGATAATGGCAGGGCCGTCGTTCAGATCGATGCCAGGGAAGCTCTCTTCATCGAGGTCTCCCTCTAACTCGACTGGGTTTCCACCTCGTGTGCCACGCAAGACGTAGTAAATGTACATAATAACCTCGCTGCTTTGTAGTGTTTTAGCGTACCCAAATGTCCTACCAGGATGTTGTGTTTTGAGCCGGATGGAAGTTCGATTTGTTGTGCCTGGCTCGTTGCTGCCAGCAACTTTGTGCAATCGCTTACAGGCTAGCGGCGAAAGGGTATAAATTTAACATTGAAACAGGCGAAATGTTGTGGTATACTTTGCTACAGGTACACTTTAGAAAAGTTGTACTAGTTTTGCGCCCATCTTTCCTACAAATTAAATGTTGCCCGCTACTAGCCAGGAGCATTTATTTATGACCTTCCTTATGGTCACGCTATTTGCCTTTGCCGTCGGCATCATGCTGACTGGCTTTTATTTTACCACTAAGTCATACCTGCGCAATCAGCGTGCTGAATACCCTGTAGCGCGTCGCCGGGTTGTCGAATCTACTCCATTGCAAAGGCAACGGCTTGTTGATCCAGTACCTGTAGCGCGAAGGCGTACAATTGTAGAATCAGCGCCGGTGCGCTCATACCGCTTGCAAGGGGGGACGTATTATCGCCCTGCACGAGCGATTTCAGTATCCACGCTGTGGGAACGCATCAATAGGCGGCAGACGGGCGAGCCAATTCCCTGGTCTGTGATTAGTATCGGCCTTCTCTCCATTATTCTACTTGGCTTTTACACGCTAAACTTCTTACTTCCTCATCGTGCTCTTTTAGCCTTTGTCTTGTTCAACCCGCCGATTACCTCTGCTTCCTCTGCTCCCTCGGCGCCGCAACAGCCGCCAACCTATCATGCAGCACAAGATTTAGCACGCATTGGACAGCTTGATCCGGCGCAATATAACTCGTCACAGGAGTATAATCTCTGGGCATATTCGACGTGCTCTACCGCTGCAATGACCGAGGTGATAAATGCTTATGGGCACCATTATCGCGTTACGGATATTTTGAAAGTCGAGGCGCAAATAGGCGAAATTACCCCCCAACTCGGATTGCTAGAAGATATTGGAATACAGCGAACGGTAGCCCATTTTGGATTCAAGACGACCTGGGGTTACAACCTGTCACTTGACCAGGTCATCACTACCGCCAATCATGGCAGACCTGTAATTGTAAGCTTCCCTCCGGCTAGATATGCCGGCGGTCACCTTGTCGTGGTGGTTGGTGGAGACAGCAAGTATGTACTTGTTGCCGATTCATCCCTCTGGAACCGTCACGCAATTACCCGTGCGCAATTTCTCTCCTGGTGGGAAGGCTTTTATGCAATTGTGACGCCCAATTAGCTACCAATTAGCTATCTTGCTCTTCTTTGGGTATATAGAGCTTTATTCTGCGAAAAGCTTCAGCGTACTGCATATCCAGGCCTTTCTTCTCTTTTGCCTGTTTTGCCGTTTCAGCTCCCCATTCGCGGATTCTGTCGAGCATTTTTGCCTCCGGCCCAAATTGAGTGACATGGCACTGGAGTCCCCTGGTCTTTAGCTCGATTGTCTCGCCGATATCGATGTAGGTGTTCTGTTCCCCATTGAAGAAGAGGTAGAGTTCGTGTACCTGGTAGGGTAGCAATTCCTCGGCAAGCAATTCACGGTAGGAACGCGGGTTGCCCACCGCCGGGAAGATTGCATCCAGAACGATATTGCCTGTTGTCCGGTGGTCGGAATGATTGAGGTACGCTGTTTGATCTGGTTTTTCATCGGGATCGGGCGCAAAAATGTGCTGGTTTGGATCATGCGTGATTACCACACGCGGTCGATATTTGCGAATGAGCCGGACGATAGCCTTGCGGGCAGTTTCGCTGTTGGTAAGATGCCCGTCGGGAAAGCGCAAAAATTCGACGGCTTGAACCCCCAGCACTTCACAGGACATGCGCTGTTCCTGTTCGCGCGTGAGCATTAAATCTGTGTCGATCAAGCTGGGAACTTCGCTGCCCTCGGCCCCATCGGTCATTATCACCCAGACAATCTTCTTCCCTTGCTTCGCCCACAAGGCGCTGGTACCGGCTGCCGCAAAGTCGTTGTCGTCGGGATGTGCACCGATAACCATAGCCTCGTAATCAGGAGTTTTAATAACCTGCAACGCTCCCGGAGCATTTCTGTCTGCCATGTGTCTGCAAACCTTTCAATGTGTTAGGCAATATGGAGTCTCCTGGCTTTAGACCAGGGAAGGGAATATCGCCGCTCTAAAGTGTATATGTAGAGTATATCAGACTGTTGAAAAATGTGAAAGCAGGATGACAGCTCATCTCTGGAGGAAACGAGCGAGCCATCGCGGAACCGTGCGCAGATAGCTTTCATAGCTCTCCCCAAATTGGTGGCGCAGCGAGGGTTCCTCGACGAAGACCACAAACAGGTGAACCACTCCCCACACCAGCAGAGCATATCCGACAAGCAGGAAAGAGCGAAAGAGGATGGCTTGCCCGATTACTATCGAAAGAACAGCAAGATACATCGGATTGCGAACCCATTGATAGGGTCCCTCTTTGACGAGGAATTTCGGCGCATCGATGGGTGCCGGCGTGCCTTTTCCAATGAAGGTGAACGCTCCCGCACACCAGAGGTAGAGCCCCACTCCCAGCAGGAGAGGGAGGAAACCGGCCAGCCATAAGGATGGAAACATGAACACAAGTCCCCCCGACTGTTGAAGTAAGAGCCAGGGGACGACGAAAGCCACCGTCCCAGGGACCAGGATCGAGAAGATGAGTGTTTTCAGAGCAACCATGAACTCCCTCCTGAAAAAATCTGTACCTGCTACGATACATTCCTTGTACTGTCAGTGAACAAGCCATGATATATGAGATTCGTGAGACTTGCGACCACGGCGTCGGGTTCTTCTAAGGGAATCTCCGCGAGCCGTAAAAGCAGCAGCGCGAGTTCCCACGCCAGGGTCTCACTATCGACACCCTGCCGCGCTCCCGGCACGAGGAGCAGCACCCGAAAGAGCAGGCTCAGTTGCTGGGCTGTCCAGGCCTCTATCTGCTGGTGCAGCGTCCACAGTTCCCGATCCCCCACCGTGGCCTCACGCCAGGCGCGGTAGGCTCCTGCATAGGCCCAATCCACCTGCAGTGCCTGGCGAACCAGGCGCGCGATGCCGTCACGAATATCGGGGAGAGCGGCGCTTTTCGCCTCCAACGTGAGCATGGAGGCCTCTTGTAAGAGGCGATCCATCAGCACCAGCAAGATCTGCCGTTTCGACGCGAAGTGCTGATAGAAGCTCCCCACAGCGACGCCTGCATGATGAGCGATGTCCTCAATCGAGGTCCCCTCATAACCCCGCTCAGCAAAAAGCGCCAGTGCCGACTGCAGCAGCGCGTCCCGTTTCCGCCGGCTCCGCTCTTGCTGTGGCGGAGGAGGAAGGTGTTGCCCGGCTAATAGATCAGGACGCGCACTCGGGCTCCATCCCTTCTCCGGCTCAGGCATCGACGGCTGCATGCACAAACTCCGTAATCTGTTGGGCAAAGACCTCCGGTTGATCCAACTGAACAAAGGCCCGCGAGTGGGGGAGAAACTGCAGCGTCGCGTCGGGAAAGGCCTGTTGGAGGCGAACGGCAAGGCGCGAGGAGAAGAAAGGATCATCTTTTCCCCACACAAGCAGCACCGGATGGTGGAAGCCGGAGAAACTCCGCGCAGCTTCTAGGGTGTAGCGGTTGGAGACAGCCCGCAAGAAGCGCGTCATATCGCTTCGCACCCCAGGCAGATGAAGCAGGGGATGGAAGGCAGCGTCGAGTTCTGCCGGACCTGGGCGACGATGGGAAAGGGCCGCGACAAACAGGCGCTGAGCGGAACGCGCGCGGAGCACCCACGCCAGGAAATTGGCGAATTGGATGCCAAAGACACGTGCCCCATACTGGAAAGGACTGACCAGCGGCGGGAAAAATTGTTCAAAGGCATCGCAATTGGTGAGAACGAGACGAGTGATTCGTTCTGGATGGTGGGCAATCACCAGTTGACAAATGGCCCCCCCTGTATCATTGCCGATCAAGGTCACCTCGTGGAGATCGAGTGCCTCCAGAAAATCAGCCACGAGTTGAGCCACCCCAAGTGGACTCAGGTCTGCATCTGGGCGCAGGGGATGTGCATGGGCACCCAGAGGAAGTTCGGGAGCAATGCAGCGAAATTGCGAGACGAGACGAGGGATCACACGACTCCACAGCCAGCTATTCGCCAGTAAGCCGTGAATGAAGACGAGCGTTGGCCCGGTTCCCTGGTCACAATAGCGGACCGTTCCTTGAGGAAGTGAAACCTCCTGGAAAGCATCGAGCGAAGCAACAGTAGCCATACATGCCTCCTGATAATCATAATCAACGAAATCGAACGTGAATTCATATTCTATTTTAACAGAGAAAGAGATGATTGTCAAGGTCTTGCTATGCCTCACAACCCTAGTATCTTTAAACTTTTAATGTTATACTTGATGTATAGCCTCAAATGGATTTAAGGCCAATAATCTAGGAAAACGACAATTTGAGGGGCGGTGGAGGAAGTAGTGCTATCCTCATGAGAACTTCCTCTCCATGCTCTTCGTGTTTCTCTCATCCTCCGAGAAAGGGAGGTGTGTATGCGTGAGCAAGCCAGTTATCCATCTGAACGGCTGGTGCAAGAATGGCAATTCAGGCGCGAGATGGTCAATTATTACTTCGGGGTTTTGCTGCGTCTCACCCCTAATGACAACGATGCTTATCAACGGTGGCGAGAACTGAATGGAAAGCTTTCTACAGCACTGATTGAATTCAGACATGCTAGAGATCAACTACGCAACTATGAACAAAAACATGCAACCGTAAGTCCAGCGCAACAATAATTCTCATGTGTGTTGACAAGAGCTTGCGCCCCCTGGTGGTGAGTTGACTGCACAAGCCGAGGGAGACACTTGCCATAAAGTGGCTCCACGAGCCAGTATACCCAGCCTCTCCGTGCGTCCTCCTTCCCCACTTTTGACAACCTCACTGGGCCCCAGGTGCTATAATTTGCTACTCAAAAGGGACCGACTTTGCGTGTTTGCTGCAAGCATCAGGGTCTCCTTTTCACGGTGTCGTCTTGAGAGGAACGGTGCTCCTGCGGGCAAGAACTGCTCGCTGTGCAACGCAAGAGAGAAAGCATGGATGATGTCATGGCTGCACAGGAGAATGTGGCTCTGGCCCGGTCACTGCTCGATCGGTACAACAATCGCCAGTCAGATCCGGCCTGGCTCGAGAAGAGTCTGGCTGCTTTTGCAACAGACTTCGAGGTCATCGATGTCCCTTCGAGAACCACGCTTCATGGTCCAGATGGCCTCAAGCGGTTACTACTGTTTTTCGTCGAAAGCTTCCCTGATCTGAGGGCAGAGCGGATCAATGCGTTTGCCACAGAGGATCAGGTAACCCTTCAGGGGATCTGGCGGTGGAACGACACCGGTCACCTGTATCTACCCTCGGGAGCTCCTCCAAGCATGGGGCACTTGGGCAAACTGCGATGCTGTTTTGTCTTACAAATCAGGGAGGGGAAGATCGCCAGTCTCCACAGCTACTACAATATGATGACCCTGATGGAACAACTCAGTCTCGTTCCTGCATGGGCACAGGCGACGGAGTGACCTCTCCAGCCCGCTTCTCTTGCTGCATGAGGAACGCGGTGGGCAACTCCTGCCGGGTGCTTTTCTTGAGCAGACCGATGGAGTGGGACCCTTTCTCAGGTAGCAGAAGATCATCGCCTGATGGAAAGGGAGTTGCTGTCACATTGACGGGAAACGGAGCGAGAGGATGAAGTGAGGTGGCTAATGCCTTTCTTTATCGGAATGATGGTTTTCATATCATAGCATAAAACAGCTTTGGTGGCTCTTCTGCTTTTGCGTGGCTAGCAACCTGGCAGGGGCAAGCCCAGGCTGTTGCAAAGTTCTTTTACCTCACCCGTCTGCTAAAAAGTTGAAAAGTGGAGACACCTACGCCTTAGCAAAGAGCTGGCGTGCTGGGTCCCCAGATCCTCTGCACTCCCACTCTTTGCTCGAGTACGAGAGAAGAGGACATTTCATGTTTCGAGTTGGGAAATGCCCTCAAGTGGTATAGTAGAAATTGGAGTTGCGCCAGGTTTGATCGCCTCCAACTGCATGTGCTCCATAACACTAAAAACTCGTTACAAGGGGTATCACATGGATTCACTCATTAGTCAATTCTTTGATGCGATTCAGAACTGGTCGGAGAAAACCGATTTTCCAGAAGATGACTTGAGGCTCTACCTACTTGACCGTGTAGGGCCAAGGGTTGATTGGAGAGATGTAGAAATGGAACTGGCAACGATCCAGGATCGCGTAGAAGAGCTTGTTCACAATATCGGCATAAGCGAAAAGTTTCTCATTGTTGCTCTCATTCAGGCAATAGACAAGGTCTTCGTGCTGCAACTAGCGGATCTTGCTCAAGGTGAAAACGCTTCAGAAGTCAGAAGAGTGCGCGAGGTCCGCAAAAAATGGCTGGAAGAAGCCTCCGAGCAGGAGCGTCAATCAAGCAGGTTCCAGCAAAAAATGAAATGGCAGGACGAAGTCGAACGTCGCATTATGCCATCGCCCGAAAAAATACACTACCGAGAATCTCTTCTCGCTGCCTGGCGGGAGATCATGGCACCAATCTTAGCGTTTGATAATCAACCAGATATGCCAAATTTGCCCCGTGCCTTTCCATAAGTATCCCAAATAAGCGCAACTGGTTTTCGCTCGATTATCCCGGTTCACCACTATCAGCGAGTCTACATGTGGATGTGACACGAAACTTATTTCGTCAATAGAGGAGCAATTGGGATGCATATTCCAGTATCATTGATCGAAGCGCTTCGTCTTGGAATACCATTAGCCCACGAGTTGCGCAACGAGGTTGTAGAGTACCTGTTCAGATTTGACCATCTCTGATAAACTGAAGGCCTGTCCTTTTGTCATGGACTTCAGTTTTCCGAACACCCTGGATACGAAGAGTATGCAAGAAGCTTTGGATCTAGCACTCGCTCGTTTGTGGGATGAGGGGTGCCCTATGGCTCACCCCGATGGCAGATCGCGAATGATCGACATTGGGCTTCGACGATGGCGAAGTTTTGAGCGCCGCAACAAACGGAAACGCCCGACGCTTGACGATCGCATTGAAGATCTCGCTGAGGGCCTCCGGGATGCATTCGAGCCAGACCGGAGGCTGGTTGGCCCGATGATGATGCATTATCGCTGCGTGGCCGAAGCGATGGCAACTGTTCTTGCTCCCCCTCACATCGATGCTTGAGAGAGACCGAGAGCGGCCGCCAAGGCGGTCGGAATGCCGAAGAAACGAAGGGGTCAGGAGAGATGGAGAAGAATCAAGAGGAGCTTGAGCGGCTTCTAGATGCGTTGCGCCAGGGGAAACTAAAAGGGCGTGAAATATACCGAGCAGTGCAAGCCTTTGGTGAAAACAATTTCCAAGTAGCACGTCCAGAAGTCGAAGCGCTGCTCCAGAGCGACGATTTTGAACTACGCTTTGTCGCCTTAAAAGTACTGATGGGCTACTGGCATCTTGCCGAACACTGGGAAACAGCCTACCAGGTCTTGTTGCATGATCCAGAAGTCGAGTGCCGCTTTCGGGCAGCCAGTGACCTCGGGTCTCTGAAGAGGAATACACAGGATACACGAACGCTTAACGTCCTGGCGCACATCGTGTGTAATGAGCAAGAAGAGCTTGTCGTGCGTGAAGCATCCTATGCAGCAACGTTGGGGGTCTTGCATTACGACCCGAAAGAACAGTGGCATATTGCTAGTCGTAAATTCGACCTTGCGACAGGTGTGGATTGGGAAATGGTGAAGCGTTATTGCAAGATCAATGAGAACATATGAATATCTATCCCTGGCTTCTTAGGAGGGCAGTCCAGAGTTACACCTCTCCGTCAACTAATTCCAGGTTGGACGAATCCATTTTATTGGATAGACCTCAAACCTTAGAGAGGGAGGCATCTTCTTGCAACAAAATAAAGACTGGTCATCACGTCTCCGAGAATCTTTAACAAAAACTCTAGCGGAAGCCCTTGGAAGTAGTTGGGGATACCATATGCCAGACAATTTGGGACTTGAGGCTGACTTAGTTGAAGAATTCGAGAAGATACCTGCTGGTGGTCTACAATTACAGAAGCGATCAGTAACACCTCATGGGATCGAGATCCAAGCCACTGTTGGAGATGCTATCACTTCGCTGCCAGAGGTGACGAAAGCAGTCTATGATCTTTTGTACTCAGTAGGTGAAAATTTCTTTCTGTTGCTACCAAGCCTGGATGGTGAGGCATTAAGATACTGGTTCGTGATAGGAAATGCGACGCATGGTCATATAGGAGAGGTCATCATTCAGCGTGAAAGCATCCCACAAATTGACTTGTCGGTACTTGATATGATTTCTTGACGGAACGAGTCGATCGCGCTGCTCACCAATCTCTTGATAGTTCTGCGATACTTTCGTTCGTAAGACTCATCCTATGTATGATGTGTGTAATCAGGGAGGTAGAATGCAAAAAGCATGGGAAGTTGATGATACCACGCTACGTTTCTACCAGAATTGGGAGAATTGGTACGGTTCATTTTATGAATTAGGTTTGGCATATGCCCATGGATCATTAGATCAACAAACTCGTCTGCATCTTCTTCAGTATGTGTGGGATGATCCAACTCTACTCGGTGTCGTGGATAATCCAAATGGTTTTGGGAATCCATGGAAGAAGGTGGAGAGTGCCGACACCTCTGATGGAAATCATCTCTATGGATGCATACGTCTAAGTACAGAGCACATCGTTGGGTGCGGAAGTTATTTTTCTAGCGATGGAAGTTTCACCTGGTTTGGCCTTTATATTCCCCTTAGTATGCTCGAGCTTGTCTACGCAGTTGATTACCGCCGTTCAATTACTCACCAAGGAAATCCGTGGACGATCAAGGTAGACAAGGTTTTGGCTCCTATTGGAGTGCGTATATACCGTGAGTTCCCGTTCAAGCTTGGAGCAGTAGGAGAAGAGGCGGCTGCTTTCCCTGTGGAAAGACACATGGCAGAATTGACAGATAATCCTGGCTTGCTTGTGCCCGAGTCACTCTTTAAGCGCCAAAGCTTATCTCCCTATGGAGTGCGCTCACCCGAAGGATTGTGGTGGACCGGCTGTAACGAGAAGCTTAAAGGGGACTAGATCATAGAGTCCTCGAAGAGGGAGTAAACGAATCAAGATGACTGGGTTATTTGATCGTTACCAAAAAGGCTACCATCAGGAAGTCTACGATGAACTGTTGGCCATGCATGAGGGTGTATTTGAAGAGGACATCTACGAAGATGCCCTGCTTGTGGCGAGAGCAATGATGAGACGGGTGTGCCACAATATCGAACTGCTCATTCCTCGTCTCCACGAGATTGGATATCAGTTTGGCAAAGGCGGCTTTTGGGAGGAGCTTTCTCCTGAGGAACAACCTCCATTCTCTCCCATCTTTCAGCCGCCGCCTCCAGCAATACTGGAGCATATTGCGAGGTTGGAACAGCTCGCAGGACCTTTGCCATTGTCTCTCAAATGCTGGTTTGAAGAGGTTGGAAGAGTCAATCTGATTGGTCTCTTTCCATCAAACAAACGTGGAAACGGACCCGCTTTAGATCCTCTTTATATCGAGTCCCTTGAGCAAGTCCTCGAAGAGATCCAGATTTTTCTGGAGATCGATGGATGGCCGGACCGAGTAGTGATTCTCGCTCCTGACCAGTACCATAAATATGGGTTCAGCGGGGCTGGTGCTTATTCCGTAGTATTACCTTGTAAAGCCTTTGATGTGCCTTTCTTACTAGAGAGACATCATATGACATTCATCAATTACCTCCGCATTTGCTTTCGATGGGGTGGTTTTCCAGGGTTGGAGACTGATAACCGCTTATCACATGATAAGCTGGAATATTTAACAAAAGATTTGCTCTCTTTTTGATTGGTTTCTTGAAGTTAATTGCTGTGTTTGATAAAACAGCACAAGAGCCATATAAGTACTTCCTGCAATTTCTTCCCGGTGTCGATGGGTAATCAACTTATTGCTCTGCCGGAGACTAACCTCCGGTGATCTCTCTGGCGATGCCAAATTTCAAGGGCTAGAAAGGGTCATACAATGGCGAATAATACCTATGGAGCGCTCTTTGATCTCATCCGCGAGAAATGTCAGCGGGAGAACTGGTATGGCCCGGATGGGGATAACATCTATTAATATGGAGAGAAATACAGACACCGGCGCTGGTATGATTGGGATAGGAATTTCCATGTGGTAGACAAAGAGAACGACCCGCTTCGCTTTGGCTTTGAGTACCCGCCTGCAACTGAGGAACAACTCCTGGCTACTGAGGAGGCGCTAGGCTTTCCACTCCCACCCGCACTGCGAGCACTGTACTTACAAGTTGCGAACGGTGGTTTTGGGCCTGGCTACGGCATCATTGGAGCAAAAGGAGGGTTTCCTCACACGAGTGATGGTCGCTGCAGAGATATAGCCGATGGATACCATGCAGGTGAGCACAACATACGCTATATCGACTTTGCAACGCATGAGAAAGAGTTGGCAGCAACCCGCCAGGTTGAGCTTCCACTTGGTGTCTATCCTGATCGGTTTCTGTTCATCTGCTATTGGGGTTGTGGGATTGGGACAGATATTGATTGCAATACAGGACAGATTTTTCAAGGGCAAGCATCTCGAATCGGCTATCACGTATTAGAGTATCGTGCATCTTCATTGGAAGAATGGTTGCAACAGTGGCTGAAAGGCGAAAATCTGCAATAATTGTTGAAGAACAATCCAGATCCTCGTCAACCCTATCAGGGGTGAAACTCTTCTGCTCGGGTACCGCATCAATGGTGAGGAGCACCGGGCCTGTTTGCGGAAGACACCTGCAAAGAGAGCAAGATGGGAGAAGTTTTGTCCCTCCTTCTGTGCTACACTGTTGCTTGTCGAGCACAGACGCTTTGCGCCTGAACGAGTGGAGAGATGCATGACTCACGCATGCGCATAAACTCTCGTTATGACTCGACAAAGAAAGAAGAGGTGGAAACAATGATTCACAAGATCGAAGCGATAGTCTTGTTCGTCCAAGACCTGGCCGGATGTACAGCGTTTTATCGGGACACGTTCAAACTTCAGTATCAAGGGAGCGATGCCGATTCTGCCAGTTTCCTTCTGCAAGATGGGTTGTACTTGATCTTGCTCTCGCCCTCAGGTGCCGCAGGCCTGCTAGGTACGGAGGTCAATGAGCTGAAGAGCGAGGGAGGGCCACGTGGGCTTCTGGCCGCCGGTGTTGCGGATGTCGATGCCGCATACGAGGAACTCAAAGCGAAGGGCGTCACGTTTGTCAGACCCCCAACCGACCAGCGCTGGGGGTTACGCACGGCGCACTTTGCCGATCCAGAAGGCAACCTCTGGGAGATCAACCAGTCCATTGAATCGAAAACAGAGGGGTAAGCGAAGCCGTTCAAGCGCAAGAGGAGAGAGGAAATGTGCACTGTCCTTTCTTGTCATTTATCATATATCCTGCGTGGGTTTATCATATAATCTGCCACGAGGCTCTGCGCTTTGAGCCAACTGCCTCTCTCACATAATCTGGCGTGACAACATTTTCTTGTATCGAGACATTCATAGCTCATCTATTTTGCGCACTTCTTTGACCCAACGCCAAGATATGTGCGAGAAGCGCCATGTTACGGTTTTTATGCAACCTCGCTGATGAAAAAGAGGAATCTCTTCCAAGCGTGTCAAAAACCTTGGGTTCTTGAGAGAAGGCATCAGGACAAGATGGCAAAATCCGAGAAGTTTTGCGCCTCACTTGCGAAGTATAATAAGGCCAATTAATGAACAGAGTCCAGTACACTATCAGCAAAAGGAGATGTATGAAGAAAGTGCGGTCAGCCGATGGCACGACCATCGCATACGATCAAATTGGCAATGGACCCGCAGTGATTCTGGTAGATGGAGCATTAGGCTCTCGAGCGTTTGGATTTATGGTGCCGCTCGCAACCCGGCTTTCGCCACACTTCACGGTCATCACCTATGACCGTCGGGGACGAGGCGAGAGCACAGATACGCGGCCGTTTGCCCTTGAGCGCGAAATTGAGGATATTGAGGCCCTCATCAACGAAGCCGGTGGTGAGGCGTTCTTGTACGGGATCTCTTCCGGCGCCGCTCTGGCTCTAGAGGCGACCATCAAGCTCGGCCACAAGGTGAAGAAACTGGCTCTGTACGAGGCTCCTTATGACTCTGATGATGCCAGGCAGCAAGCATTCAGAAATTATAGAAAGCAACTTGTGGAAGTCCTTGCAGAAGGACGGCGAGGCGACGCGCTGGGCCTCTTTATGATGTTCGTGGGGATGCCGCCCGAACATCTTGAGGGAGCGCGCAAGATGCCGATGTGGCCGATGTGGGAAGCCGTAGCTCACACCCTGCCCTATGATGCCGCCGCTCTTGGCGAGGATGGCTCGGTCCCCACTGAGAAAGCCGCCAGGGTGACGGTGCCGACGCTCGTCATGGACGGTTCTGCATCATTCCCTTTCATGAATACCACAGCAGTAGCGCTGGCGAAGGCTCTCCCCAACGGCGAGCATCGTACCCTGGAAGGTCAGACCCACGAAGTCGAGGCAGAAGTCCTTACTCCCGCGCTGGTGGAATTCTTCAACACGTAACACTGCTATTGTGTGGTTTGCCAATCTCTTTGTCCTAACTGGACTCTTTATCGGTCAATGCCGGGTCGGACAGTTTATGGTTCAAAACTGCAGTGTTGAGAGATAATTAGAAAGGCCGACGGCGATCATCAAAGTGGCCGGTCATCCACCTGT
>Ga0070707_100002088_pt1 | contig 19152 bp, 18 predicted proteins | sample KBSK5502metaG_FD_65468 | JGI IMG/M metagenome (GOLD analysis project Ga0070707, IMG submission 65468) | Corn, switchgrass and miscanthus rhizosphere microbial communities from Kellogg Biological Station, Michigan, USA - KBS K5-50-2 metaG | ecosystem: Host-associated > Plants > Roots >... | reverse complement strand
TTATTGAGGCTTCGCCCTGTCGGGCTCGCGCTTCGCGCAAGCTTTTGATGGGCGACCACGCCAGGGCCACTACGGTGAGCACAAGAATACTCAAAGCAATAGGACGAGTAAAAAAGATCGCATACGAGCCTCTTCCAATGAGCAGCGACCGGTGGAAATTTGCTTCTACCAGATTTCCGAGAACCAGCCCCAGAACCAGGCAGGAAGTTGGATATCTGTAGCGGTTGAGCAGGTAACCGATGAATCCAAACACCAGAGCAACGATCACGTCTTCGACATATCCCCGCATGGCAAAGGACGCCACGAAGCTCAACATGACAATCACCGGAAGCAACAGCTCATTGGGAATCAGGACGGCTTTGATGATATGTCGCGCGAGGACGAGGCCCAACCCAAAAAAAGAGAACTGAGCCAGCAATATTCCAATAAAGACGGTATACGGAAGAATTCCGGAACGTTCAAAGAACTGCGCTCCCGGCTGGAGACCGTGCATCGTCATCGCCGCCAGAAAGATAGCCGCCACCGAGGAGCCAGGAATGCCAAAAGTGAAGGTCGGAATGAGATCTCCGACGATGCATGCATTTTTGGCGATCTCCGGAGCAAGCAGGCCCCGCGGCTCACCAGTGCCGAAAGTCTCGGGGTGGTCCGATGCTCTCTTCTCCAAAAAATAAGCCATGATACCCGCAGACGACAGGCCCAGTGCCGGCGTGATGCCCATGAAGATTCCAACGAGCCCCGCTCGAAGGACTGTTTTCGGGAGTTGGAACACCTTGCGGAATCCATCCGAGATCTTACCGACCGATTGGATCTGCGCGATGCTCCCACCTTGCTCTGAAAGCATCAGAACCTGTGACAGCGCAAACAGGCCTAATACCACCGGTGCCAAAGGTAATCCATCCTGCAGATAGAGAGAGCCAAAGGTAAAGCGTGGCTGTGCAGTGATCGGGTCTGATCCAATGAAGGAAATCAGAAGCCCAATCCCTCCCAGGAAAATTCCTTTTAGAATTTCTCCTCCCGAAGCCAGCGCCAGGAGCGACAGAGCCATTACTGCGATGGCGAAGTATTCGGGCGGCCCCAGCTTCAACGCCAGCCGCATTAATAAAGGAGAGATGGATACCAGCGAAATCCAGCCAAGAACTCCGCCAACGAAAGAACCCAGTGTCGAAATGCCCATTGCGACGCCGGCCTGACCTTTTTGCGTCATTGGATATCCGTCCCAGCATGAGGCCAGTGAACCGACACCTCCCGGCGTATTGATCAGAATCGAAGCGAAGGAATCCCCGTAAGCCGTAGCCGCGTGAACAGCCGCCAGCAGGATAATTGCTGTTGCGGGGTCCATGCCGTAGGTGAGAGGCAGTATCAAAGCCACCGCAAACAGAGGCCCGAGACCTGGCAGAGCGCCGATGATGAGACCGAAGATTGTGCCCAGGATGAGAAAGAGGACGTTTACCGGCCGCAGCGCGGTCAATAGACCTTCAAGCCACATTTCGTAGCGGATTTTACTACTATCGGCTTGCCTGCCTCGCCGTTGGAGCCCCTTCGGATATCCGAATAGCTACCAGTGCCAGATCTGATCGTGCTGATCGAAAATTTCTGCCACGTTGGAGCGAAGAATAATTTTCGGCCCCGTGATGCACCGAGCCGGAGAGATACCTCGTTCCTCGAGATCATCCTGAACGACGTACACCTCGACGCCTTTTTCCTTCAGCTTCGCAATGTCGGAATTCGGATGGGCTGGGTGTTTGATGGAGACGTTTCCGATAGTAACGATCGGACATTCCTGCTTTACCACGTAATTTACCGCATTGCCCCGGATCAACACGGAAAGGTCCGCTCCCGCATTCTTCAACGCGCGGCTGATCCACAGAATCGTGTCGTCCTGTTCTTCCAACGTTCCGCGATAGGCGGTTTCGACTACATTTAAGATCTTCATCGCTACTCCTGTCTGCTATTTAGTGGGAATAACCAGGGTGTTTGTGGATTCGGTGGCCATCTTGAAGAAATCCGCAGGGCTGCCGCGTTTCACGCCGTCGACGACATTGATGGCTCCCCGCTCGTCGACGCACAAGCCGCAGTTCACCCACGTCAGTTGCGGACTCGTCTTGCCGATCTCGAGGAGGCTTCGCACGAACTCCTTCGTCGTCGGATGCTCTTCCTGCTCGACCGTTGTTCCTTTCACCGGGTTGGCGTGCGGCGCCTGATCCTTCATGGCCAGGTTGACGGCGCCTTCGTAGGCAAAAACATTGACATGAATTCCTTTCTGCAATGCGGCCGACACCATCCGCAGCGCGGTTGTCGTCGCCGCTTTCTCGTACGGCGCGTCCATAAGCGCGATTGTTAATTTCTTTTCCGCCATGTAGATCTCCTGAGTTAGTGCCAGATGGCTTTTGTGTTTTCGTGGACGACGAGATCCACCAGTTGATCGATGGGCGCAATCCTTACATTCGCGCGGCACTCATCGAACTGAATGCCCCGCTCGCGCAATGAAAAATCGTCGGCCATCACCGTGACGCCGGACTCGAGTAATTGCGGCACATGCGATTTGCGTGCCTGCTTGCGCGTAGCCAGGACACCGTTCTGGACCAGGAACACGGTCAAATCGTTGCCGCGTTTCTTGAGCGATGCCGCCGTTTCGGCCAGAAACGAAGTGTCTGGCGACTCGAACGGGTCCCGCGATTCTATGAACACGTAATTGGACACGGTTCCTCCTCTTCTAAATCTAAAAGCGAGATTTTTCGGATTTTCGGATCAAGAGCGGCGCTAAAATTCGCGAAGGACACCGAAAATGACTGAATCCAAGGGCGCTGAAGTCACCCGTTTGTTGCACCGCTGGACCCGCGGCGATCGCAGCGCACTCGAATCTCTAATGCCCGTGGTCTATGCAGAACTGCGCCGCATGGCTCGACGATCCATTGCCGGCGAACAGCGCGGACACACGCTGCAGACGACGGCGTTGGTGCACGAGGCGTATCTCAAGCTCATTCGGCAGGACGGAACGCAGTGGAAAGACCGCGCCCACTTCTTCGGCGTTGCCGCGCAGATGATGCGCCACATCCTCATCGATTACGCTCGTGCAGCCCATACCGACAAACGGCGCATCATGATTGGCGCGGTTTCGCTCGATAACGCGCGCCCGCCGGTTGATGCCGCTCCACTCGATTTCCTCGACCTGCATGAGGCCCTCCAAGAATTGGAAACCTTCGACGAACAGAAAGCGCGCCTTGTGGAACTCCGCTTCTTCGGAGGATTGTCCATCGAGGAAACTTCAGAAGTGCTTGGCATCTCGACGGCGACTGTGAAGCGCGAATGGAATGTTGCCCGCGCGTGGCTCGCGAGGCGCCTGAATAACGGGAGCGAGAGCGCGTGAATATACCGGCGCGTTGGCAGCAAATCGATGAAGTTGTCGCTGCCGCGCTCGATCTGCCGCAAGAGCAGCGAGACGCCTACGTCGATTCCACATGTGGAAGCGATGCCGCGCTCAGCACCGAGGTTCGCGCCCTCATTCGCGCATATGAACAGGCCGGCGACTTTTTGGACCCGATAACTTATCGAGACAAGTGGTGCGCGATCGAAAAAGCGTCGGACGGCTTTGATGGAAAGCGAGCCGGCCCATATCGGCTAATCCATGTCATCGGCCGCGGTGGAATGGGTATCGTGTACTTTGGCCGCCGCGAGGACGAGCAATTTGAAAAAGACGTCGCGGTAAAGCTGATCAACCCCGCGCTTTATAGCCCGATTGTGATGCGACGCTTCCAGCACGAGCGCCGCATCCTCGCCACGCTCGAACATCCGCACATCGCAAGATTGCTCGACGCGGGCCTGACTTCCGAAGGCATTCCATTCATCGTCATGGAATTCGTACGCGGCGAACCCATTCACGAATTCTGCCGGAAACGAAATCTGCCGGTACGCGAGCGGCTTCGGCTGTTTCTGAAAATCTGCGAAGCCGTTCAGTTTGCGCATCGGAATCTTATCGTCCATCGCGATCTGAAACCTTCGAACTTTTTGGTGACAGAGGATGGAACTCCGAAGCTGTTGGACTTCGGCATCGCGAAGATTCTTTCGAATTCAGGCAGGGAGGCTTCACTGGCAACTGCATCGCTGACATACGCGATGACGCCCGATTACGCGAGCCCGGAACAGCTTCGAGGCGCGAACATCACCACCGCAACCGACGTTTACTCTCTAGGCGTGGTTTTATTCGAGCTGTTGGCCGGTCAGCGCCCATTCGTGCTGACCGGCCAGCCTCTGGGTGAGATTGTGCGTATCGTCTGCGACCAGGATCCACCACGCCTGACGTTGCCCGAACTCAGGGGCGATCTCGAACACATTGTCGCGAAGGCCATTCGAAAGGATGCCGCTGAGCGCTATGCGTCTGTGGAACAGTTTGCCGCGGACATCGAACGCTATCTTGCCGGATTTCCTGTCAAAGCCCGGCGGCCGTCGCTCGCGTACAGGACGGGCAAGTATATTCGCCGTCACAAAACCGCATTCGTGTTGGGGGCCCTGGCATTATTGCTGGGCATGGCTAGTGTTATCGCCATTGTTCGTCAGGCAAACATTGCGCAGCGGCGGTTCGATCAGGTGCGGCAGCTCGCACGTTCGATCGTGTTCGAATTGCACGATGGCATTGCTCCCCTCCAAGGTTCTTTGCCGGTACGCAAATTACTCGTCACGCGCGCGCTCGAATACCTGAATGCTCTGGCGCGCGAGAGTCAAAACGATCGCGGATTGACGCTCGAGCTGGCGCAGGCATTCATGCGGATCGGCGAGGTGCAGGGCGGCGTCTCGACAGGAAGTTTCGGCGATTATCCTGGGGCGCTGGTAAGCTTCGAGAAGGCCCGCGACCTGCTACTCGCCATTAAGACGGCCGATGCAGAAGTGGAGAATGTGCTCGGCAGCGCCTATTACCGGCTGGCCGGAGTCAACGTCAACTTGCGTCGTTATCCGCAGGCGATCGAGAATGATTCACTTGCGGAAAAGACGTACACCGGTATGCTCGAACGAAATCCGAATGACGATAAAGCGATGCGCGGCCTCGCCTCGGCTTACTTCGCACATGCCGTCACGCTAGGTCGAATGGGCGGTGACGGGTTAAGCGAGTACTGGCAAAAGTGTCTTGATATTTATCGTGCGCTCATCGATCGCAACAGCCGCGAACAAAACCTGCCTCGCGATTATGCGCGTTCTCTCACATTTTATGGTTCGCGCCTCATGAACGCCGGCCGTTACGCGGATGCCCTGCGTGCCGTCGAGCAATCACGCGCCATCAACGAGAGCCGGATTGCGGCAAAACCGGAGGACGGCGATGCGCTCACCGATCTGAGCATGTCCCACGGTATCGCTTCCGAAACACTCGACAAGATGGATCGTCGCGAAGAAGCACTGGCGGCCGGTCAGAAAGCTCTCACAATCTTACAGAGCTTGAGTCGTGCCGATCCACAGGACGCCTATTTGAAGGACGAATTGGCGGGACGGCTGCTCACCACAGGCACACAGTTGATGAAACTGAATCGCTTCAGTGAAGCGGCGGTCTCATTCCGCGACGTGATCAGGATTGACGACGAACTCGCCTCACGGCAGCCGCCGGCCGCGTTCAGCCGCGAAGTTCTGGCCGCATCCTGGCTGCATCTTGGCAAAGTCGAGGCCGCCGGCGGCAGCCGAACCCGGGCCTGTGCCGCCTTCATCAAAGCCGCACGCCAGTATCAGGAGTTGAAGAAAGACAGCAGGCTTCGCGCCGCAGACCAACAGCTCAGCGATGATGCACAGGCGTCAGCGACCGGATGTGAGAACACTAGTCGGCGTCGTTGACCGCATGCCACAGCGAATTCCATGAACGGCGGAGCAGTCCGTGGATGGTCTCCCAATCGTTGTAGCTGACACCTTTTCCTTCGGCCAGATCATCGCGCATCACCATGGCATCGGCGCGATACTGGGCATGCTCGGCGAATCGTTGTGCGGGCATTTGGTAGATCTCGGCGAAAAGATCAGCCAACGCATGATCGAGTGCCCCGGCAGGCAGCCGGTTGCGTTCGCGGTGGACGATCCACCATTCCAACTCCAGCCGCGCGGCACGTTCGACATCAAATGGTGTTTTGCTGATTTTGCGGATTGCGGCGTAGTAAGCGATCAAGTCCGGAAGCGCGCGTTCGTAGCCTGCGCGATTGGTGCCATCCTTGAACACGAATGCGGCCTTCGCAGCCCGAAATGCGACCACATACGAACGGATCATCGGCATGTGGTACTGATGGCGCAGCAGAACCGCGAGCTGGTTGAATAGCTTGATGCGCTCCTTGTCGTAGTATGAGCGCCACATGTCGGTGTCCAACCGCGCGACTTCTTCCGGATCGAACTGCCGCAGGTTTTGAGAAATCGGTCTCCATAAGTCGAAGGCGATCCACGTCAGGAGGCCTCCAGCGGCGATCACAGCAATGGCAGCGAGCTTACCCGTTGTCATCAGGAGCCATCCTAGCAGGGTTTCGGGAATTGAGCGCTGCTCTTAATTCCACAGAAGTCCTCTCGGCAATCGAACGTGCAAAACGTAGGCGAATGCCAGGAAAACAGCACTCGTGAGCAAGACGGCGTATGGGAAAAGAATCTTCCAGCGCTGATAGCCCATGAGCCGCGGGCACGTCAGGAGATACATCAGCGTCGCTATCGGAAATCCCAGGAGAACGACCATCGTCACGTAGCCGGCTTGAATGGCGAGAGCGGTGCCAAAACTCGTGGCAGCCGGTGGCCTTTTAGCTGTCGTTGCCCTGGTGGTCACGAGCCGGATTGCAAGACCAATCACGAATGCAAAGAGGGTCGCTTCCGCCACGAGCCGAGGAAACAGCGCGGCCGTCGGCCCCAGCTTCGTGGTTTCGAGTAAAAAAGGCAAACGCAAATCCACACAGAATAAGCAGCAGCAAGCTCTCCACGTGGTTAAGGCCTCAAGAGGTGTTCCATGCCCTTAACCATGGAGAAAACTTCTGAAGATGCTTTTAGAAATTCGGCAGGCTCTAATGGCCGCAAAGAAATGCCTGCTTGATTTGCTGCCGCCAGGAATTTCTCGTCGGCAAAGACCTTTCGCATCGCGTCAACGAGAACAGAGATCTTTTGTTCCGAAAGTCCGGGAGGAGCATACAAACCCGCCATGGTATCGAAGTGAATGTCAGCGTAGCCCAGTTCAACCAGTGACGGGAATTCCGGATGCGATGGATCCCTTTCCGGGCCCGCCACTGCCAGGATGCGAAGCTGTTTCGATTGATAGAGAGGCCAGAGACTATCCAGGGCTGCTATACCGATTTCCGTTTGGCCGCCTGATATAGCCAAAGCCGTTTCGGCCCCGCTGTTAAAGGGCACAAAGGAGATTTGAACCCCAGCCTTCTCCTTCAACAGCATCGCCAAAATATAATTCGTGGTCCCGATTCCGCCTCCGGCTGTGGTCAGAGGGTGACTCTCCGATGCTTTCCGGATGTCTTCAATCGTCTTTAAGGGAGATCCGATGGGGACGGCAACAGCGTCGTAGTTATGTCCAGTAATGTTGTAGATGTGGGTAAATTGAAGACTGTCGAACCTGGCTCCAGTGACGATCTGCCCCGCCGACATCGACGGTTGCAAATTCACCATCAACGTGTACCCATCGGGAGGCTGCCGGAAAACGTAGGCCCGGCCAATGTTTCCTCCCGCGCCCGGCATGTTGTCGATGACAACAGGGACGCCAACATATTTTTGCAGATGCGGTTGGATCAGCCGCGCGCTGGTATCGACGACTCCTCCGGGATCGTGAGGAACCACAATATGGATCGGACCCTGGGGATAATGGTCCTGGTGCGCGCAGCCTGAAAGCAGAAACGAAATGAGCAATGCAAACCGGCTGACTCGCATGCTACGCCACCTTGCGCACAATCTCCTCGGCGATCATCTGGAGATAGTCTATGCGGGCCTGCGGCTCACGCGGCAGGCTGTAGATGGTGAAACCCACGCGATCCAACCCTATGGATTCACGCACATCGAGTAGCTTCTCAACGCAGTCCTTTGGAGAACCAACTACAGCCCATTCGTCCAGACTGCGGTCGAATCCGAGTTGGAGCGGGACCATGTCCTTCTCCTGCATTTCCCATGATCGATACATGTTGAACGTCTTTTCGAGATATTGCTGCGCGACGCGTGCCGCGTCCTCCTTACTTTTTCCCACCATGAGACTGCGCGACGCTCCAAGCCCTATTGCCGGGTTCCGGCCCATCTCGCGCCGTTCCTTCCGGTACACTTCCGCAAGTTTCTTCATATCCGCCCAGGCGACCTGGGGCCCAAAGAAGACGCTGTCGGCAAGTCGGGCCGCACGCTTTGTCGCCCCTTCGCTCTGAGCGCCCATCTCGATAGGTGGGTGAGGCTTTTGATATGTTGTGAAACCCATCCTGCTCTTAGTGAGCTTAGTGTACGCGCCCGAGAATGTCACTTCATCGCCGGCCCACAGCCGTTTCATGACTTGAAGCGATTCCTCCAGCTTCGCTGCACGGTCTTTTCGAGTGAGACCTGCGGCCTCGAGCTCCTGCTCACGGTAGCCGATGGCAATGCCCAGCACCAGACGGCCATGAGTGATGTGATCCAGCGTGGCCACATTCTCCGCGACATCCACGGGGTTCAGCAAAGGAAGCAGGATCATCGAGCTCTTGATTTGCATCGTTCCCGTCTCGGGAGCGAGCCGGGCGATGATCGGAAATGGCTGGGGCCAGATCGTCGGGTACGACGTCCAGTGCTGTCCTACGGAAACCCACGCGTATCCCATCGTCGATGCCGCCCGGACCACCTCGATCATTTCATCGATGATCTGAGTGGGAGAGCGATCCGTGGGACTCCAGAATGGCGTCAAGTGAAAGCCGATTTGCATGGCAGGAATATATCTCAGCGAAGCTCGGGCAGACTTCCTTTTCTATCGAGGAAACGATACACGACCCAGGTACCGATGAGATCGCCAATACAGTTCAGCGCCACCATCGGCATTTCGGTGATGCGCCAGATCCCGGCGAACAATGCAGCGAACTCGACGGGCAAACCAAATGCGGGCAGCAGTACGGTGAGTTGGACGACGCCGCTCATGGGAATACCTTCTCCTCCCAACGAAACCAGAGTCGCCATGAGGATCATCATGAATATCGTTGCGCTCGTGAGCGGCAGACCCAGAGCGTTCAAAGCAAAGGTCAGGACAGCAGTGAAGACAAGCGTTGTGCCATCCTTATTAAAGGCCGCGCCCAGAGGTAGCGTCACGCCGTAGACCGGCTCGGGAATTTTCATTTCTTCCGCGACGCGCATGCACACAGGCAGAGTCGCGAGGCTGCTGCAAGTGCTCGCGGCGGTGGCAATGACGGGAACCGACTGCCGGAACAAACGCCACGGGCTTCCTCGAAGAACAAGCGCGACGAAAAGCATGTAGACGACGCCAAATTGGAGCAGGTCCGCAACGTAAACGCCGACGACATACTTGCCGACGGGGCCAAAAAAAGATGACTTGTAGACCCCCACGCTCGACGCCATCAGGAACGTCACTCCAATCGGCCCATACTTCATCACCAGGATGATCATCTGGCGAAAAAGCTTGTTGAAGCTCTCGAAAAATCCCGTCAGCTTTGCTTTGTCTTCGGGCTCGAGAAAAAGAATCGTGACGCCGACGAACAATGCGAATATGACCACCTGCAGAAGCTTGCCGTTCGAAAAAGCCGCGACGGCATTTCGTGGAAACATATCCAGAATGACCTGGCTCCATCCGGGCATCGCGTTGGCTTCCGGCGCTTTGACGCCCTCGAGCCGGAAACCGGCGCCAATCTTCAATGCCGACATTACAGTCATTCCAATGGCTGCCGCGCAGGCCATAGTAATAATGTAGTAGGCCATGATCATCACGCCGATGCGGCGCATGGTGGTGAAATCGGGAAGCTTCGCAATGGCGGTGATGACGTTGAAAAAAATCAGAGGAATCGCGGCCATCTGCAGGAGAGTTATAAAGAGGTCGCCAAGCAGTCGGAAGGCGGCCATCTTCTCGCCGAAAATCAAACCTAGGAGGGTGCCCAGGAGCAGTCCCGCGAACATCCCTTCAGCGGATCGCTGCTTCACGGCTTTTCTGTATTGCCCAAAAGACGCGTTCAGGGCTTAGAGGCAGCTCATGGATCCTCGTGCCCAGAGCATTCGCAACCGCATTTCCGATGGCGGCCGGTGTCGGAGCCAGGCCCGGCTCGCCGAGTCCTTTTGCGCCATACGGGCCATTCGGATCGGGACACTCGACGATAATCGTTTCCATCTTCGGAAGGTCGAGGGATGTGACCAGATGATAGTCGAGGAAAGATGGATTCCTGACTCGGCCCCCATCATCGATGACGAGTTCTTCGTGCAACGCCGCGCCGATGCCCATGGCGAGCCCGCCTTCGATCTGCGCAACACAGTTCAGCGGATTGATCGCCTTTCCAACGTCGTGGGCCGCAACCATACGGACGAGCCGCACTCGGCCTGTTTCTTCATCCACCGCAACTTCGGCCGCCTGTGTCGCATACATATAAAACGCGGATGCGTGCTCACTGTGCCCGGTCTCGGGATCAACGTTTTTACCAATTTCGAATGTGTATGAGCCGTTACCGGTCACAGTTCCCTCTGCGCCCAACTTTCGCCGAATGATCTCACCGTAGGGCAGAGAAGTATCGCCTAACGAAGCCGCCATCTCAGCAATTTGCTCGCGCGCATGAATGGCAGCACGCTTCACGGCATTTCCCATGTGATAAGTACTTCGGCTGGACGTGGTTGATGCATCGTACGGAATGGCATCGGTATCCAGCGGATGCATGCTCACGTCGTCCATGGAAACTCGCAATTCCTCGGCGGCGATTTGCGAGAGGATCGTGGTGCAGCCCTGGCCGATCTCGACCGTTCCCGCGAGAATCGTTACTTTGCCGAGGCTGTCGATCTGCACTGCAGCAGTGGATGTCGTCGGCGTTCGCGTCGGTTTGGCAATGCATGCGAAACCTTTGCCCATTCGAATTCCTTTGGGTTGATTCGACGCGTCGCTTTTCTTGCCCCAGCCGATCGCCTCTGTGGCCTTGAGAAGAGTCTCTTTTAATCCGACGGCAACGAGGCGTTCTCCCCAATAAGAAAGGTCTCCGTCCACAAAAACATTCTTCAAACGGAAATCCAGCGGATCCATTCCAAGGCGCGCGGCCAGTTCGTCCATGTGCTGTTCGCAGGCCCATGCGGTTTGAGGTACACCATATCCACGGAATGCGCCGGCCACCGGCTTGTTCGTGTAGACCGCGTAGCCGTCTACTTTCACGTGAGGGATGCGATAGGGTCCAGGCGATGGATGGCTTCCTTTTATACAAACCGTGGGACTCTTCTCGGCATAAGCTCCGGCTCCCCAGTAAATCCGGACTTCACGCGCGACGAGCGTACCGTCTCGCTTGACGCCGCTCTTGATGTAAACGATCGCTTCGTGGCGCGTGATGGTCGAAACGAATGTTTCCGGGCGATTGAACTTCACGCGAACCGGCCGGCTGTTCGTGTGATACGCGAGGGCGATCGCGATCGCTTCGACTTTCATGGCGCCCTTGGAACCGAAGCCGCCACCTTGATAGGGATTGATGAAGCGAATCTTCTCTTTCGCTAGTCCGAGTGCCTCCGCCGTCTCGGTGAGAACGCGAAACGGAGCGTCATTCGCAACCCAGACAGTGACTTTTCCGCTTTCCGGATCCACTTGCGCATGGGCCGAGTGCGGCTCCATCGCCGTGTGCGCGATCGGCGGTACAACGTAACGCTGCTCCAGGACCAGGTCGGATTCTCGGAAACCGGACTCGACATCGCCCGTGCGCAGCTTGAAGTGTTCCAGAATATTCGGTAGAGGACCGGGAACGATGATGTCTGATTTCCGGTAGCTGTCGTAGTCCTCATGAATGAGCGTGGCTCCCGGCTTGCATGCTTCTTCGGGAGAAAAGTACGCCTGAAGATCCTCGTATTCGACATCGATCAATGCGACTGCGGCCTGAGCCGTATCCTCGTCGACAGCGGCAACGGCCGCCACAGGTTCCCCGACGAAGCGAACTTTGCCTTGCGCGAGGAAGGGCATGTCCTTGATGGTTTCGCCGTGTGTCCACGGAACATCTTTTCCGGTAATGACGGCATGAACGCCGGGTAGCTTTCGAGCCTTTTCCGTGTCGATGCGCTTGATGACCGCGTGAGGCCTCGTGCTGAACAGAACCTTCCCGTAAAGCATGTTCGGAAGCACGAGATCGTAGCCATAGATCGCCCGGCCCGTGACTTTCTCCTCGGCATCAACGCGCGTGATCGGTTTTCCGACGAACTTTAACTCTGGCATTTCTTTCTTGAAGCCGCGAAGCGGCTATTTCCTTTCGCGCATCACTTCAGCCGCTCTTTGAACTGCCTGGATGATCTTCGCGTAACCGGTGCATCGGCAAAGATTGCCTGAGAGCGCAAAACGAATGTCCTCTTCAGTAGGCTGCTCGTTTTCTTTCAAGAGGGCGGCCGTCATCATCAGCATTCCGGGTGTGCAATAGCCGCACTGTGCGCCACCATCTTGCCGGAAAGCTTCCTGGACCGGATGCAGTTCCGGTCCGGCCTTCAAACCCTCGATCGTCACAATGTCCGCACCGTCGAGCTCACCCGAAAAAACCAGACACGAATTCACCGGCTTGCCATTCAATAGAACAGTGCAGGCACCGCAATCGCCCGTTCCGCATCCTTCCTTGGTGCCCGTGACGCCGATTTCGTCCCGTAACTGATCCAGGAGAAGCCGATATGGAAAGACTTCGAGGGTTCTTTCTTCTCCATTCAGCGTGATGTGGATCTTTTTCTTAATATCGCCTCTCTCTTCTGGCCAACCAGGGAAGGTTCTCTGGGCGGCCAGACGCCGCATTCAAGATCGCACGCTTCGTGTTCACGCGAACCATATGTCTTCGATACGCCGCGGATGAACGGACATCACTGATCGGCGCACATTCGTCAGATGCCGCGACCCCGGCGCGTTCAGCACTCTCTTCGTTGATGACATTATTAATGAGCACGGCTTCGGCTCTGCGGGCGCGCATCGGAACCGGTGCGACCGCGCCCAACGCAATGACAGCCTTGCGGCAAACGTTGGCATCTCCATCCGTGACCAGAGCGACGGCTACACCGACATAAGCCAGGTCCATCATCTCGCGTGGTGAAAACTTGATGTACTCTCCGCGAAGGTTCACGGAAGCGGGCGGAATGATGATTTCCGTCAGTATGTCACCGCGTTCCATGACTGTTTTGCCGGGTCCAAGGAAAACAGATTCGAGCGGCAACAGCTTCTCGCCGCTCGACGTGGAGATCTTCACCTGAGCTAGAAGGACAAGCAGCGCCGGAACCACGTCCGCGGACGGCGTGGCATTCGCGATGTTTCCTCCAATTGTCGCCCGATTGCGAATCTGAATCGAACCGACCTCCGCCGCGCTTTGCGCCAGAAAAGGAAAGCGCTTGTTGATCACACGCGAGGTTTCGACCTCTCTCATTGTTGTGAGGGCGCCGATCACCAGAGAACCATCGGCCTCTTCCCGAATGCCGCTCAGCGACTCGATTCGTTTCAGGTCGACCACGTATCGCGGCAGCAATCCCTTCTCTTTGATCGCGATGACCAGGTCCGTCCCACCCGCCAGGAAATAGCCGCCGGGACCATGCTGGGCGTGGATTTCGCGCGCTTCCTGTATCGATGTTGGCTGGAATATTTCAAAAGGCTCGGGTCGCTTCACGGTGACCGCAACTATATAATTCGATTCGATGAATTACTACGGCGATCTCAGGGGATGGATCGAGCAGGTGGACAAGTTCGGTGAGTTGTTGCGGGTCAGCGGCGCCCACTGGGACACCGAGATGGGCGCCATCACCCACATGCTCACCGAGAAAAGCCGCGGCAATGCGCCCGCCATTTTATTTGACGAGATTCCGGGATATCCAAAAGGGTATCGCACACTTTACGGGCATTTCTCATCCGTTCGTCGAGTTGCCCTCACGCTCGGGCTGCCGCTCGAATACGAACGCAAGGTCGACATCGTCAGGAACTACCACGAGCGACTCCAGAGCATGAAACCTCTTGCGCCGCGATGGGTAAAGGACGGTCCGATACTGGAGAACGTTGTCGAAGGCGACAAGGTAAACGTACTGCAGTTTCCCGCGCCCCGTCACCACGAGCAGGACAAGGCGCGCTACATCGGCACAGCGAACTGCGTGATCACTCAGGATCCCGATAAGGGTTGGTTTAATCTCGGCACGTATCGCAACCAGGTCTACGATGGCAGAACGATCGGCTGTCAGATCACCGAAGGCAAGCACGGCCGCATTCACAGAGACAAATATTTCGAGCGCGGGCAGTCCATGAAAGTTGTCCTGCTGGTCGGCCAGGATCCGCTGCTTTTCATGCTGGCGGCCAGCCCGCTGCCGGAAGGCATCAGCGAACTCGATTTTGCGGGCGGCCTGCGGGGTGAGCCCGTCGATGTTGTCCGCGGACCTTACACAGGCTTCCCCATCCCGGCGCAAGCGGAGATCGCAATCGAAGCGGAGTCTGTCCCCGGGCAGGTCCTTGAAGAAGGACCGTTCGGCGAATGGATGGGCTACTACTCGGACGACACGATGCCGCGGCCCTACCTCAACGTGAAGACGATATTGTTTCGCAACAATCCGATATTGACCTGCGCTCCACAGCACAAACCGGTGGACGAAACGGGGCTCCTCAAGGGCATCGCCGGTTCAGCGCAAGTGTGGCGCGCACTCGAAGCCTGCGGATTGCCCGATATCCTTGGCGTGTGGAACCATGAAGGCGGGCCGGCCACGCGTTTTACTGTTATCCAGATCAGGCAGCGTTATCCGGGACACGCGCGCAATGTGCTGCACGTCGCGTCGAACTGCCAGGGCGGGGCTTATGCCGGAAAGTGGACCGTCGTCGTCGACGAAGACATCGATGCCGGCGACCTGGATCAGGTGCTGTGGGCAATGTGCACGCGTTTCGATCCATTGACCGACATCGATCTCATACAGAAGGCGTGGGCCTCCAAGCGTGATCCATTGTATCTGCCGGGTAATTTCAATAATCGCGTGCTGATCGATGCGTGTATTCCTTACGACATGAAGTTGAAGGGTAAATTCCCCCGGGTCGTCGACGTGAGCCCGGAATTGAGCAAAGATCCGGAGCAAATTCAGCCAGATTCCTTTTCCCGACGCCGGGCAATAAACGTCACGAGAAGGAAGAAAACGACACTCGCGATCATCAATCCGACAACCGGCACCAGGGCCGCATACCCTACGAGCAACCCAAGGCTCGCGAATGCGGGAATTCCAGCTCCCCTCCTCAGATGAGGAGGGGTGGCGCGAAGCGCCGGAGTGGTGCTGATCAAGCCATTGAACAACCAATACCCCGTCAGCGCCAAACCCGTCGTCGACACAATCAACGGAAACAGCCGGACCGCTGATGAATACCGAAACGCCGAAAACAGAAAGATCGATAGAATCACCGTCACGAGTCCGGCAAAGAACAACTCTCCTCTGGTGACGCTTTGTGTCTTAGTGTCTTCGTGGTTTTTCACCACAAAGGCACAAAGACACAAAGTCACCACAATCAACCCCAGGCTGATCGGCCGCACAAAGAATACGCTGTACGACCCGAAACCCACAGCCAGTGCGCGGTGGAAATTGGCTTCGATGAGCTCTGCCAGAATAAAACCCAGAATCAGCGGCACCGTCGGATAGCCTGCGCGTTGCGCTGCGAAAGCAAACAGTCCCAGCACAACCATGATCCAAATATCAAAGACATCGTTTTTGGCCACGTACGCACCGAGGAAACAAAGGATGGCGACGATGGGCGCCAGGATCGCGTTGGGAACATGCACGACTCGAGTCAGTTGCTTCACCACCAGAATCCCAACAGGGCCGTTATGCCGAAACTGAATCGGTACGTAATTCCCGACACGGGGTCGGCACCGATCATTCCGAGCAGCAGTCCAATGCATCCCATGATCAGGCCCTTGCTGGTTTCACCTTTGGAAGCGATGGAAATCAACATGAGCGCCATCATTCCTAACACGAAATATTCCGGAGCTCCGATCATCAATGCGAAGGAGGTCATCGGCCCGGCCAGCAATACGAAAGAGAACCAGCCGACAAGGCCACCCACGAAAGAAGCCCCTGCTGCGATTCCGAGTGCCGTTCCGCCACGGCCCTGCCGCGTCATCGGGTATCCATCCCACATGCTCGCCACCGTGCCCGGACCGCCGGGAACATTAAGGAGGATCGAAACGATCGAATCCCCGAAGCTGCATGAAGATTGAATGGCCGTCAGCAGAATGAGGGACGCTGCCGAATCCATGCCGACGGTGAACGGTAGTGTGAGAGCGACGGCAAAGCTGGGTCCGACGACGGGAAAGACACCGACGATTAGTCCAATGCAGGTTCCCAGCAGCAGGAAGAAAAGATTAGCGCCCGAAAACGCCTGTTGAAATCCCTCCAACCACAGATGCATCGATCGTATCCCTGGCGCGTTCGAATTCCTCGACGGCGGCCTTCACTTTGAGCCGGACTGCATCCGGAGGCGCTGTCACCACTTCGAATTCCGCCTGTTTCATCTGCGCAATAAACTCTGTATCGTGAGCGGCCTTCTCGATAGCTGCAACCAGAGTTTCTCGAATCCTGCTGTCGAGTCCTGCGGGGGCTGCCATGACGCGTGACACAGCTGTGACGGCGTAGACGCCCGCTTCGGCCTCCACGCCGAGTTCTGCCAGCGTCGGTACTTCCGGGATCGAAGGTATTCGAGTGTGGTTCATCACGAATAGCGAAGTCAGTTTCCCCTGGCTGTCGCGTATGCCTTTGATGGCGGTAGGCCAGGAAAAGACGATGGCGTCGACATCGCCGCGCATGCCGGCCAGCATGATGTCGCCGGAACCATCGAAGTGAACCGGACGAAACTTCGCCCCCAGTGTCCTGCTCAGGATCGCAGCCGAGGGAAGCATTTCGCTGGTGACAGCGAATCGAAAGTCCTTTCTCTTCATGTCCGCCGGCGTGTTGAGACCCGATCGGGTACTGACGGCCACCAATAGCGGATCCGAGCCGATCTGGCCAAGCCAGTTCCACTGCTCGGGATCCTCAGTCAACTGTCCCATGGCTCGCATGAAGGCAATCGATTCGAGCCCGACAATGCCGATCGTGTAACCATCGGGAGCCGAGCGAGCGAGTCGCACAGCCCCCATCTTCCCGCCTGCGCCATCGACATTCTCGATCACCACGTTGACGCTGTTGGGAAGGTATTTACGCAGGAACGGCGCGAGCAGACGCGCCTGAAGATCGAAGCCGCCGCCAGGTTTGAAAGGAACGATGATGTTGATGTTCCTTGCGGGCCATGATCCATCTACCTGCCCGCGCATACAACCGGCGAGCATGCCCGCTACGACCACCGACATTATTATTCTTAGTGCCATCCCTTTGTGTCTTCGTGTCTTTGTGGTTAAGGCACGATCGGGCGCAGCATTTGCCCGATGGGCTTGCCGACCGGTTCACCATCCCGCATCTGAACATGGCCACGAACGATCGTGCAGACGGGAAGGCCCCGGACCTTCCAGCCGTGCCAGGGTGTGGGTTTGTTTTTACTGTGCAATTTGTTCGCGTCGATCACGGCCTCTTTCTCCATATCGACGATCGTCAGGTCGCCGTCGGAGCCAGGACGAATGGCGCCTTTCTTCGGATAAATTTGCCAGACCCTGGCGGGGTTTTCGCTCGCTACTTTGACGTAATGATTCAAAGTCATGCGGCCCTTGTTGACCTCGGTCAGCATCAGCGGAACGCCTGTTTCGACGCCGGCGAATCCGGAGATGCAATCCCAGATCGCAGGCTTGAGCAGTTTGCCGGTCATGTCGGTGCCCTTCTCTTCCAGCGTGTGAGGCGAGTGATCGGTCGCAATCATGTCCACGTGCCCCTGGAGCAACCCGTCCCACAGAGCTTCCGCGTGCTCCCTGGTGCGCACCGGCGGATTCATTTTCAAGAGAGGTCCGACCTCGGCCATGTCCTTTGATTCGCGGAGCAAGTAATGGGGCCCGGTTTCGGCGGTGACCCTCAATCCTCGTTCCTTTGCCTGCCTCACCAGTTGAACGCCCTGCCTGGAACTCATGTGCAATACGTGCAACTTCGTCCCGAACTGCTCGGCAAAGAAAATGGCATGCGCTATGGACTCGGCTTCGCACATATAAGGTCGTGAAGCCTCCCAGTAAACTGGAGCGTTCTTGCCTTCCGACTTCAGCTTGTTCGTCCAGTAGTGCATGATCTGGCGGTTCTCGGCATGAATTCCCAGCGGGAGTTTTGTCTGAGCAACATTGGCGAACGCTTCGAGGCACATTCCATCGTCGGGAAACGGAAGATTGCCGATGGTTTCGCCGAAAAAGATCTTGAAACCAATCGCGCCCGCCTCCGCCATTGGAAGAATGTCAGGCGTATTGGTTTGAACCACGACCGCCAGGATTCCGAAATCCACCAGCGACTTCTCTTCGGCCAGACGCTGCTTGACGCGGACCTGCTCGGCGTCCGCCGTTGGAGGAATAACGTTGGGCATATCGATAACGGTTGTAATTCCTCCGCAGAGGGCTGCAGTGGAGCCCGTTCCAAAATCTTCTTTGTACGTCAGACCGGGCTCTCTGAAGTGCACGTGTGCATCGATGAGGCCCGGAAGAATGTGCTTGCCCCTTGCGTCGATAATCTCCTCCGCATCGGGGAGCGAATCATCCGTTCCGATGGCCACAAATTTTCCGTCTGTGATCGCAACGCCACCCTTGAACGTCTCCAGCGGTGTGACGACGTGGCCGTTTTTCACAACAAGGTCTGCTTTCATGACTGGACGTTATCTCACCTGAACAGGCGGTTTTCAATTAATACGTTTCGAACATGCGCTGGATCGCGTCGGGGTCGTTGGTCCGGGTAAGCGCCAGAGAGAGGAGCACTCGAGCCTTCCATGGTTGCAAGTTATCGCCGGCGACCAGGCCCCGTTTGATCAAGCCAGGACTTCGGCCGATCCGGCCGGATGCGACGCGACTGCAGACGCAAATGACAATTCCTTTTTCCTTAAAGACCTTATCCAAAGCCGCGTCCTCAGCAGGCGTCGGCCGGCCGGCACCCGTGGCGGCG
>Ga0070707_100002087_pt1 | contig 19153 bp, 17 predicted proteins | sample KBSK5502metaG_FD_65468 | JGI IMG/M metagenome (GOLD analysis project Ga0070707, IMG submission 65468) | Corn, switchgrass and miscanthus rhizosphere microbial communities from Kellogg Biological Station, Michigan, USA - KBS K5-50-2 metaG | ecosystem: Host-associated > Plants > Roots >... | reverse complement strand
CAGCGCCCCGGCCGCGACTCGTCTGCTGCCGGTTCTTCCCCGAGCGCCCGCGCGCCCGCGCGAAGATCGTCGCCATGCAGCGTCATCAGCTCCGAACGCTCGAGGTTCGCGAGCTCGACCCCCTGGACTCCTGCGAGCCTCAGCGCCTGTGCGTTGAGCGCCTGCTCGAAGAGCGTGCGCGCGAAGCGCGCATTCCCAAACCCCTCGCCGCGCGCCGCGCCGCCAAGGATCTGCCGAAGCACGACCACCGCGTCGTCGTCGAGCGAGTACTCGTAGTCGGCCGCGAGCTTCCGCGTGATCGCAACCAGATCGTCCGTCGCATAGTCGGGAAAGGCGATCTCGCGCGAGAAGCGCGAGCGTAGTCCCGGATTCGACCGCAGGAAGTGGTGCATGAGCCGGGGATAGCCCGCAACGATCACCACGAGGCGGTGGCGATAGTCCTCCATCCGTTTGAGGAGCGTCTCGATCGCCTCCGGCCCGAAGTCCAACCGCTCGTCACCCGGCGCAAGGGCATAGGCCTCATCGATGAAGAGCACTCCGTCGAGCGCCCGCCGGATCGCGCGGTCGGTCTTGATCGCGGTCATGCCGACGTACTGACCGACGAGACCGGCTCGATCGACCTCGACGAGGTGGCCGCGCTTGAGCAGGCCCATCGCGCGGTACATCTCGGCGAGCAGCCGCGCCACCGTCGTCTTGCCGGTGCCGGGATTGCCGAGGAAGACGAGGTGCTGCGACGTCGCCACCTCCGGCAGGCCGTGCCGTTGCCGCTCGGCTTGCACCTGCAGGAAGGCGACCAGCGCCCGCACCTGGTCCTTCACCGTCTCGAGCCCGATCAGGGAATCGAGCTCCGCCTGGAGCTCCGCCAACGTGCGCGCAGGCTCGGGGCGCCGGAGCTGATCCGAGATCCAGTCGCTGGGATCCGGGGCGCCGGTCGTCTGGGACAAACGCTCGCCCAGGACCCGCAGGCCGCGGGCCACGTCCTCGAGTGGATTCCGAGCCACGCCTGAAGTTTGCCCTCGGAAGAGTGATTACGCTCAACCCGACGGCAGGGCCGGCCGATTAGTTAACCTGGTTAACGAATGCCCACCTCCATCGCCGCCGATCCCACCGTCCTTGCGAACCGGCTCCGCCCGGTTCTCCTGCAGCTCAACCGGCAGCTCAGGCGGGAGATCCACTCGCTCGGGGTGACCGGGGGCCAGGTCTCGCTGCTCGTCCAGATCAAGTACCGCCCCGGGATCGGAATCCGGGAGCTCGCCGCGCTCGAGCGGATGTCGGTGCCCGGCATGTCCAAGTTCATCTCCCGCCTCGAAGAGGCCGGCCTCGTCCAGAGGGCGCCGGTCGAGGGAGACCAGAGGCGTGTGGGACTGACGCTCACGTCCGCGGGCCAGAAGGTCCTCCGCTCGGTCAAGTCGAGGCGAACGGCCTGGCTCTCAGCGCGGCTGCGCGAGCTCGACCCGGACGAGCTGGACGCGATCGACGCTGCGATCGAGCCGCTTGCACATCTGCTGGCCGAGGACGACTCATGACGGCGGCCATCCTGCGCGCCGGCGCCCGCACCTTCCTCAGCGTTCGGAAGCACCGCAACTATCGCCTGTTCTTCACAGGGCAGGTCATTTCGAACATCGGCACGTGGATGCAGCGCGTCGCGCAGGCCTGGCTCGTCCTCTCGCTGACTCACTCGCCGGTCGCAGTCGGGATCCTCGCGCTCTGCCAGTTCATGCCGTTCACGCTCTTCAGCCTGATCGCCGGCGTCGTCGTCGACCGGCTCGACGCGTGGCGAACGGTTGTCGGCACGCAGCTGACGCAGATGGCCCTCGCCTCCACGATCGCCGTCATCGCGCTTGCGGGAGTCGCCCGCCCGTGGCACGTCTACGTGATCGCAGCGCTCATGGGGCTCGTTCAGGTCCTCGACGCCCCATCCCGTCAGCAGCTGACCTTCCGCATGGTCGGCCCGATCGAACTGGCGAACGCGATCAGTCTCAACTCGGGCGTCTTCAACGGCGCGCGGATCTTCGGTCCTGCGCTCGGCGGCATCATCATCGCCGCTGCCGGCGCGGGCGTCTGTTTCGCGGTGAACGCAGCCAGCTACATCGCAGTGCTCGCGGGCCTTCTGATGATGCGCCCGCAGGAGTTCCATTCGGTGGAGCGCCGCGCCCGGTCACGCACGCTCTTCATCAGCCTCAAGGAAGGGCTCTCGTTTGCGCGGAACCACGAGCAAATCCGGCTGATGCTCGTTCTGACCTTCGTCGTGAGCACCTTCTGCCTCAACTTCAACGTCTTGCTGCCGGTGCTCGCCAAGCAAACCCTGCACTCGGGGCCGCAGCTCTTCGGCCTCCTCTCCGCCGTCTTCGGCGTCGGCGCCCTGATCGGAGCGCTCGTCTCGGCGCACCTCGCCCGCGCGACCATGGGGATTACCGCCGCCGGAAGCGCCGGCTTCGCGCTCTGCGAGCTGCTGATCGCGCCCCTCCAGACGCCGGTCGTCATCGCCCTGCTCCTCTTTCTCGGCGGGGTGTGCTTCACGACCTGGTCGTCCAACACGAGCTCGCTCATCCAGCTCGCCTCGCCCGACCACCTGCGCGGCCGCCTCGTGGGGATCTACTTCTTCGCCTTCGCCGGCACCGGAACGCTGGGCGGGATCATGTCCGGCTGGCTGACGGCCTTCGGTGGAACGGAGCTCTCGTTCACCGTCGCAGGCGTCGCCGGTCTCGGGGTATCACTCTACGTCTGGCTACGCTCGAGAAGTGTCCCGGGCGTGGCAGAGCGGCCCGCCGAAGAACTGCTCGCCGCTTAACACAATCCTTTCGCCGGCTGCACCCCTCCCACACAGGCAGCGGGAATAACGAGCGCGACAGAATCGCGACCAGGGGGATTGCGATGAACCGCAGGCAGGCACTTGCGATCGCGGCGATGCTGGCGCTCGCCGCTGGGCTCGCTGTCGGTGCGCGAGAGCACGGCAGCTCGGCGCAGGCGGCAGCAGCGCCGCAGCGGCCGAACATCCTGGTCCTCGAGACCGACGACCAGACGCTCGCAGAGATGGAGGTGCTTCCGAACGTCCGGCGCCTGATCGGAGACCAGGGCGTCACGTTCGACAACAACTTCGACTCGTTCTCACTCTGCTGTCCGTCGCGGGCGACGTTCCTCACCGGCCAGTACTCGCACAACAACGGCGTGCGCGCCAACGCGCCACCGCAGGGCGGCTACCAGGCCCTCGACAAGTCGAACACGCTGGCCGTCTGGCTCCAGCGCGGCGGCTATTACACAGTTCAACTCGGCAAGTTCCTGAACGGCTACGGCCGTCAGAACCCGACCGAGATCCCGCCGGGCTGGAGCGAATGGCACGGAGCCGTCGATCCCACCACCTACCGCTACTACAACTACACACTCAACGAGGGCGGGACGCTGCACACGTTCTGCGCGACGCCGCAGCCGTCCTGCTACCAGACGGACGTCTACCGGGACAAGGCGAACGAGATCATCAGGCGTCGCGCGGCAGAGAGGCCGTTCTTCCTTTGGGTCGCGTTCCTTGGCGACCATTCCGGGGCGCCGCGCGAACCAGACGATCCGCCCCAGCTCGGCACTCCGGTTCCGGCGCCGCGCCACCACGACGCATTGAAGGGGACGCCGCTGCCGCAACCGCCGAGCTTCAACGAGGCGAACGTGTCCGACAAGCCGCGGGCGATCAGGCAACTGCCGCTGCTCGACGCGCGGCGGATCGCAGCGATCCAGGAGAACTGGCAGCAGCGACGCGAGACGCTGCTGTCGGTGGACGAGGCCGTCGCGTCGATCGTCGAGACGCTGCGCCAGACCGGCGAGCTCGACAACACGCTCATCCTCTTCACCTCCGACAACGGCTTCTTCCACGGCGAGCACCGCGTCGCGAACGGCAAGGTGCTCTGGTACGAACCGTCCATCCACCTGCCGCTGCTGCTGCGCTGGACGGGGAACAGGTCACTGCCACGCGGCGTTCACCGCAGCCAGCTCACGATGAACATCGACGATGCCGAGACGATTCTCGACGCGGCGAACGTCAGGGCAGGCCGCACCGAGGACGGCGTGTCGCTCTTGCCGTTCTGGCGCGACCGAGGCAAGGAGAGCGGCCGTGACCTGCTGCTGGACAACTCACCCGGCGCTGGTCACTTCGACGGAATTCGCACGCTGCATTACAAGTACGCGGAGCACGCCAACGGCGATCGCGAGCTCTACGACCTGCGCAAGGATCCGGACGAGCTGCAAAGTCAACATGCCAACCCGGCCTATGACGCACTGAAGGCGTCGCTCGCGGGGCGGCTCTACAACCTCGTCAGTTGTGCCGGCGCTGCGTGTCGGGCAAGGCCGGCGGTGCGCTATACAGCCTCACGGCAGGGGCGATGCGGAGTTGTGACAGCAACCGCCTCCGCGCCGGGTATCGAGAGTGCGACGTTCTACGTCGACGGACGGCGAGTCCTGGCCGACTACCGCGCGCCGTTTCGCGCGAAGCTGCGCTTCAAGAAGCGAGCAGTCGTCCGCACCCGCGTGGTCCTCTTCTGCGACCGGCTCGTGAGCCTCGACCTGGTCGTGCGCGCCTGTCGCTAGTCAGCGGCGACACGTCTCGTAGAGCTTCGTCGCCTCGGGATCCCAAATCCCGCCGGTAGGCTGAGCAAGTCCCGTGGAAGTCGAGCGCCAGCACCACAATGTGACGCTCGCGATCCTCACGCTCGCCGGGATCGCGTTCGCACTCCAGCAGACCATGGTGATCCCTGCTCTGCCGACCTTGCAGCGGGACCTGCACACCACGACGACCTGGGTCACGTGGGTACTGACGGTCTTCCTGCTCGTGGCCTCCGTCGCGACCCCGATCCTCGGCAAGCTCGGCGACCAGTACGGCAAAGAGCGGCTGCTCGTGATCTCGCTCGCGCTCTTCTTCATCGGCTCGATCGGCGCGGCCGCTGCGTGGAACATCTGGTCGCTGATCGGCTGGCGCGCCGTCCAGGGCGCTGGAGCGGCGGTGTTCCCGCTGAGCTACGGGATCATCCGCGACGAGTTCCCTCGGGAGAAGGTCGGCGTCGCGATCGGGCTCGTCTCGGCTGTGTTCGGGATCGGCGGCGGCTTCGGGATCGTGCTCTCCGGGGTCATCGTCGACAACGTGTCGTGGCGCTGGCTGTTCATCGTCGGCGCCGTCGGAATCGGCGCGGCACTCGTGCTCGTGCACCGCTTCATCCCTGAGTCGCCGATCAAGACGCCGTCGCGTGTCGACCACGTCGGAGCGACACTCATGTCCGGAGGTCTGATCGCCATGCTCGTCGCACTCACCGAGGGGGAGCACTGGGGCTGGACGTCCGGACGGACGCTCGGGCTCGCCGCCGCAGCCGTCGTTCTGCTCGTCGCGTGGGGCATCGCCGAGCTGCACGTCGACGAGCCGATGGTCGACATTCGCATGCTCGCCAGGCGCGAGATCCTCTTCACGAACCTCACGGCGCTGATCGCCGGCTTCGCGATGTTCGGGACGTTCGTACTCGTACCGAACTTCGTCGAGACGCCGCACGGCCTGTCCGCGTCGATACAGCACGCGGTTCACTACGGATTCGACGCGAGCGCGACGAGAGCAGGGCTGTACCTGTTGCCGAGCTCATTCGCGCTGCTGTTCGCCGGCCCGCTGGCCGGGCTCATCGGCAGGCGCACCGGCTTCAAGTGGCCGCTTGCCTGGGGCATGCTGCTCGTTGCGATCGCAGCGGGCTCGCTGGCCGCCTGGCACGACAAGCCGTGGCAGATCCTCGCGGCGATGCTTGTGCTCGGTGTCGGCGTCGGCTTCGCCTTCGCCGCCATGGCGACGCTGATCACCGAGGCCGTGCGCCCGACCGAGACCGGTGTCGCCACCGGGATGAACACCGTCATGCGTACTGTGGGCGGCGTGGTCGGCGGCCAGGTCGGCGCCGCGCTGCTCGTCGCGCACACGATTCCCGGCACGAGCAACGTCCCATCGGTCGACGGATTCAAGATCGCCTTCGCCGCCGCCGCGGTTGCCGCGCTCATTGGTGCGGGCGTGGCCATCTTGATCACGCCGCCAGGGTCGCGACGCCGCGAGCGTCTCGTCGTCGCCACCTCCGAGGCCGCCGACTAGAAGTCTCACCGACTTCTTAACCGCGTCTTGGGCTGCTCTTAGACGGCGGCGGTTCGATGGTCGGAACGACCCACGACCGAAAGGAGGTTCACGTGTTCCGACCCAGAAACACCGCCTTGCTCGCCGGCTTCGTCACGACCTTGGCGCTCGGCGGAGCGGGAGTCGCCATTGCCGCGAGCGGCGGCAGCTCGAGCTCCAACTCGTCGGGCGCGGCCACGACAGCCACGACCAAAACGACGAGCACGACCCCCTCGAGCTCGTCGCACTGCGATCACGACAACACGAGCTCGTCAGGCACATAAGAGAGTCGACCGCCGGCGTCGGCAAGGCGCCGGCGGTCGACACAACGGCGCGCTAGTCCATCATCTGGACGGCGACTTCATAGAACTCGACGCCGGTCCGTGAGCCGGTCGACGGCGACATCGCGTTCAGTGCCTCGTCGCCGCGCTTCATCGCGTCCTCACTGTCGAAGAGAGTGATGCCCATCGCGTTGCCACTCGAGCGGTCGACGAGCATCATCATGCCCTTGGCATCTTCGAGCCCCGGGGGCCGGTTGCCACTCTCGACGTCACCGCGGACCTGGTCGACCATCTGATCGGCTCCATCGCCGAGATTGAAGCTCGCTACGCGTGCGTACATTCGATCCTCCTCTAGTTCGTCGCTCCTTGCCGCTTGCGCCTCCCCAGCGGAGACGTCGCGGACATGGGTTCCGTCTCGCTCCCTCAAACGTACCGATAACCTTCGGGCCGTGCGTGACCGCGTTCCGTTGCTGGGCGGACTGGCTCTCATCGCGATCGCGTTCGTGATCGGTTCGATCGCGATCGGCCACGGCATTCGCGACCGCAACCAGAACAACGTGATCGTCGTGACCGGCTCTGCGAAGAAGCGGATCACGTCCGACTACATCGTCTGGACTCTTTCCGTGACGAGCACGCAGGCGTCGGCGACAGCCGCCGCAACGGAGTTGAGCGGTTGGACCGGAAAGATCCGATCGTTCCTCACCGGCCAGGGCGTTCAGTCGTCCGAGCTCTCGGTTCAACCGATCTCGACCGAAGCGATCTCAAAAGGCGGCCAGGTTCGGGCATACCGGCTCACGCGGCGATTCGAGGTCCGTTCGTCCCGCGTGCGCGAAGTGACGGACGTCGCAGACCACAGTGCCGCTCTGCTCGCACAGGGGATCCCGCTGTCGGCGGACTCGCCGCAGTACGTGTACACGAAGCTCTCCTCGCTGCGACCGCAGCTGCTCGCCGAGGCGACCAAAGACGCCCAGAACCGCGCCAAGGTGATCGTGAAGGCAACCGGCGCCAGTCTCGGCAAGCTGCGCGGCGTCGACGTCGGCGTCTTCCAGGTCACCTCGCCGAACTCGACCCAGGTCGAGGACTACGGTGTCTACGACACGTCCACGGTGGACAAGGACGTGACCGCGGTCGTGAACGTGACCTTCGGCGTGGCCTAGCCCTAGCCCCTCAGCGCAAAAACAGCCTGCTGCGGGACGGAGATCGTCACGACGCCCGCTGCGTCGGTCGCGGCCGGCGCCGGTTGACCCACGAGCCCGTCGCCGGCGGCGTTCCAGATCGTGACCTGGAAGCTCCTGGACGGCGGTAGACCGCCGATCGTGTACGACACCACGGTGGGTGAGACCGTGTTCAGCTGCGCGCCGGCGGTGTCGAGACCGACGACCGTGTGCTCGCCCGCCTTGCCCACGTAGGCCGCGAGGAGCCGTGAATCGTTCGACACGGAGTCGACGTTCACGGTTCTCCACCCTCGCCCCACGGCAGCTGTCAACAGGCGGAGGGAGTTGTAGATCGGATAGAGCGGCCAGCCGTCGGCCGGGCTCCCGATCATGTAATACGCCTGCGTGCCGTTGTCGTACTTGCCGAAGTAGGAATCCCACTTGCTCGTTCCGACGTAACCCAGCCGCGCGGCCAGGACATCGAACCAGGTCTGTTGGAAGGCGTTGACGTTCGTCGCTGTGATCGGCGTGCCGTCTTCCCAGACTCCCGGGTCGCCCGCCGGCGCACCGTTGAAGGTCCGCTGCCCGCGCACACCGTACTCCGAGACGTAGAGCGGCTTGCGGCCAGCTTGTGGCAGCGCGTCGACGATCGCACGCACCTCGGTGAGCCGGTCGACGAGCTTCTGCGTGTCGAAGTAGTCCCAGAAGACGTGGATCGAATAGGCGTCGAGGATGTCGGCCATGTGGCTCGCCATGTACTGGAGCCACGCCTGCTGATTCGGCGCCCCGACATCGGGGCCGCGGACGAGGTCGCCGCCCATGTAGCGCACCTGGCCGCGAATGCTCTGGATGTACGGATCGAGCGCGCGGTACTGCGCCTCGTACTGCGCCATCGTGATCTTCGTCCGGTTCGGCTCGTTCTGAAGGGTGAGCCAGCGGAAGTTCGTGATCCCCCGGGCGCGCACGAGATCGATCAGAACGGCAGCGAACTTCGGAATCGTCCCGTTGGCGACGCTCAACGTCCCTCCCTGCCAGGTGATGTTGATCGTCGTGCCGGTGCTCTGGGCGAGCTGCACGGTGCGGATGAAGGACTGCATGCGGTCCGGATCCGTGAACGCCGTGTTGTTGAAGAAGATGCGCGAGAACTGCGGCTGCAGATCGCGCATCTTCCCCTCCATGTCCTTCACGTTGTCGTCGGTGACCCCGGCCGCACGGCTGATGGCGGCGTAGACGTGATGATTGAACTGTCCGCCGTAGCCGGCAAAGCTCTGCGCGAGGGTCGCCGACTCCTGCACCTTGAACTCGGCCGTCTCGACGGTCAGCCCGCGCACGTTGTTCGCGAGCGTCGTCTCGATCGGGCTCGAAGGCGTGACGGTCACGGTCAGCTGCGCCGGACCGAGCTGCGTCAGCGTCACCGGAATCTGCGCGACGACACGGCGCCGCGGGCCGACCTTCAACTGCTTCGTCGCCAGCGGTGCGCCTGCGGCCGAAACGGTCACGAGCGCGCCGAGTCCGACGTCTTTCGTCGTGTTCCGCACGATCGCCACGACGAAGAACGGGCGCCCGATGACTGCCGATCGCCCGGCATAGGCGCGCGTCAGCACGAGATCGGGTTTCAGACGCGTCCGGGTCTGGGCCGTCAGCACGACCTGGGGCCCGAAGGAGAGAGTCGCGTGAACCAGGCGCTGTCGCTGAACGCGGCCGAGATTGATCGTGGCCGTTCCACCCGGGGCCGGAACGTTGGTGACGACGAGCTTGCGCGCGCTCAGCTTCTTGAAGGCGAGCACCGCTACCTCGACTCGGACCAGCGTGGTGGGCACCTCACAACCGGCGGTCTTCGCGCTGACGCGAATGACGAGATCCGCGCGCGGTGGCCCGGTCAGCGACAACAGGGAGAGCTTGTACCCGGACCTGTCGCACACCTGGGCGACAGCGGCCGGCGCATTCGTGGTGTCAACGCCGAGCAGGCCGGCCACGGCCGCGGCGGCGCTCACGCCGGCCAGAACTTTGCTCCAGGACCCCATGACCCGCACGGCAGGGTTGCCGTAGCGCCGGGATGTGTCAAGGTCGATCGCGTGGATCCACGGAACGACGCGGTGCTCCGCTACCTGGAGGTCGAGCGGGTCGCGCCGCCTGATACGAACGCCCCCTGGTCATCGACGGCTCTTCACTGGCGACGCATCCGGACCTCTGCGACCGCGTGAAGGCGGTCAACGAGGCAGCGGGTGTGCCGCGCTGATCGTGGGTGCGGTCGAGCAGGCCGGCACGCTTTAGATTGAGCGTGTGGCGGCGGACCCGAACCGATACCTGAACCGCGCCGCGGAGGCCAAGCGAAGCTCGAAGCGGGTCGAATTGGTCGAACGTTTCGACCCACAGGAACCCGGACTCTGGCTCGAGCTCGTCCGAGACGTCGCAGCGTTGGCGAATTCCGGTGGCGGCGTCGTGGTCCTGAGCGGGGATGTCGAGGAGGAGCAGCTCCACGAGGAGCTCGCGCGCTACGCCGAGCCGGAGTTCGAGGCCTTCGAGCTGCACGACATCACCCGAGCCGGGCGCCAGACGACGGCGATCGTCGTCGAGGGAGTCGCGAACACACCGCTGGTGTTCACTCGGACCGGCCGGTATCGCAGCGTTGACGGGGACGAGCACGTCGCCTTCGCACGCGGCGGCCTCTATTTCCGGCACGGCGCGAAGAGCGAGCCCGCGACCGGCGCTGACGTGCGCGACTTCATCAAGCGCCAGCTCGATGCGACGCGGTCGCAGTGGCTCGCGAACATCCGCCAGGTCATGCATGCCCCCGACGGGGCCGAGGTGGCCGTGATCGAAACGGCGGAGCGAGACGACGAGGGCCGGCCGACGCTGATCCGTCTCACGACGGATCCACATGCCCCGCTCTACGGACAGGTGGATCCGGATCGGTCGCATCCGTACCGTCAGAAGGAAGTGATCCGGGAGGTCAACCTGCGCCTGCGCGGCGACAGCGTCAATGCTTTCGACGTCCTCAGCGTCCGGCGTGTGCATACGATCACCGAGGAGACACGGCCGGAGTTCGTGCACGTCCCGAAGTTCGGCTCCCCCCAGTACAGCGACGCGTTCGTGGACTGGCTCGTCAGCGAGCACGAACGGGAGCCGGACTTCTTTGCCCGGGCGAAGGCGAAGTACCTGGCGATGCGCCCGCGCCGGCGAGCGAGCACCACTGTGTAACCCAAACGGAACAGAGAAAGGGATATCGTCGGTCTCGACCCTGCGTCCGGAAGGAGATCCCATGGCTGGGAAGCCCGTTCACTTCGAGGTGCCGGCGAAGGATACGAGCCGCGCGCGCGAGTTCTACAGCAACCTGTTCGGCTGGCAGTTCGAGTCGATGGAAGGTCCGGTGGAGTACCACATGCTCCGGCTGAGCGAGGACACGGGCGGAGCCGTTTTCCCAGGCGACCCGGGGGCGATTCGCGTGTACTTCGACGTCGACGACGTCAACGCCGGCGTCGCGCGGGTGAGAGAGCTCGGCGGGAAAGCCGATGACCCGCAGCCGGTGCCGGGAATGGGCTGGTTCGCCACCGGGGCCGACACCGAGGGAAATCCGATCGGCCTCTGGCAGAACGACCCTGCCGCAGCGGCGTAGCGCCGGTCTGCCTTTGACTGCCTAGATCGTCCAGGTATCGCCGGCCTGGAGGAGCGCCGCGAGGTCGCCCTCCTGGTCGGCGCGCGCGGTCGCGAGCTGCTCGGCCATCAGGTCGTCGTAGACGGGCCGCTCGACGTCGCGGAAGATGCCGATCGGAGTCGCATTCGCCGTCGACTGGGTCAATCGACTGAGGGCAAACGCGGCGCTCGGCTCGGCATGGTGTGCGTCGTGGACGAGCAACTCGGACTCGTCCGTCACGTCGACGAGTTCGACGCTGCCGTCCGCCCGCTGCCGCACCCCTCTCTTCCCCTCCTCGCCGAAGCGGATGGGCTTCCCGTGCTTCAGATAGATCCTGTTCGCCTTCTCCTCGCGCACGAAATCGAAGGCGCCGTCGTTGTAGATGTTGCAGTTCTGAAAGATCTCGACGAAGGCGCTACCGCGATGCGCGGCCGCGGCTCGCAACGTCTCCGTCAGTTGCGCGCGATCCGTGTCGATCGCCCGCGCAACGAACGAGGCCTCCGCCCCGATCGCCAGTGAGAGTGGATTGAACGGCCAGTCCAGCGAGCCCATCGGCGTCGACTTCGTTCGCGTCCCGAGCGGGCTCGTCGGCGAGTACTGGCCTTTCGTCAATCCGTAGATCTCGTTGTTGAACATGAGAATCTTGATGTTCACGTTCCGGCGCAGCGCGTGGATGAGGTGATTCCCCCCGATCGACAGCGAGTCACCGTCGCCGGTGACGACCCAGACGGAGAGGTCCGGCCTCGAGGTCGCCAGCCCCGTGGCAATCGCCGGGGCACGGCCGTGGATGGAGTGCATCCCGTAGGTCTCCATGTAGTACGGGAACCGGGCGGCACACCCGATGCCGGAGACGAAGACGATGTTCTCCTTCGGCACGTCGAGCTCCGGCATAAACGACTGCAGGGCGGCCAAGATCGCGTAGTCCCCGCAGCCCGGGCACCAGCGGACTTCCTGGTCGGTCTTGTAGTCCTTGGCGGTCAGCTTGCCGTTCGTCGCCATTGAACCGATGATAGGGCTCAGAGCAAGATTTGGGCCGTTTGCCGCGTCTTGTCTGAGGGGGAAGGCCCTCGCGGGGAGCCGCGCGGGCGCACTGCGGCAGGTGCCCGCGACGGAACGAGGGCCTGCCCCGCAGGTCAGGGTATGACCGGAGAGGGAGTCAACGTCGCCGGACCGGTTCGGGAGAGCCGGGGGTAAGCTCGGGCCGTGGCCGGTCTTCGTGGAAGCTGTCTGTGCGGGGGCGTGCGATTCGAGCTGGGCGAGACCCCGGCGACGCTCACCTGGTGCCATTGCGAGAGCTGCAAGAAGCTGTCGGGCAGCGTCGGAACCGTGAACGCCCGCGTCCCGTCGACGGCGGTCCGGATTCTCGAGGGCGCCGAGCTGCTGCAGACGTACCAGCCGCCGGAGGGCAGCGCGAAGACGTTCTGCCGGACGTGTGGGTCGAACCTCTTCGGGGGTGGGTGGCCCGACTCCGAGACCGCGAGCGTCCGTGCGAGTGCGCTGGACGATGCGTTCGACGCGCGCCCGGCCGTCCATATCTACGTCCGCTCGGTCGCTCCGTGGGAGACGCTCCCCGACGACGGGCTCGACCGTTTCGAGACGACGCCCGGCTAGCCGAGGGCATCGCGTGCGGACTGGATCGCCTCTTCGGCGAGGGCGATCGCTTCCTGATCGACGGGATCTCGCTTGCGGACCTCGAGCGCCCGCTCGAAGAGCCCGAGCGCGTGCTCGTGCTCGCCTGCGTCGAAGTACGCCCAGCCGAGATTGTTGAGCAGCGGCCCTGCCCAGTAGGCAGCCGCCGGCTCTCGTTCGCCGAGCTCGAGCCCGCGCTGCGTCCACTGCTCCATCGCCGCGCGGTCCTCCGAAACGGCGAGCGCGCACATGTGCACGGCATCTCCGGCGAGGTAGTGCTCGCCCGATTCAGACGCCCGACCGAAAGCGGCTTCGAATAGCGGCAGGGCAGCCGCGGGATCTCCGCTCGAGCGCAGCTTCCGGCCGCGCTCGAGGTCGATGCGGATCCTGGCGGGCGCGCTCGAGCCGGCGAGTCTCTCTGCCTCTTGCAGCAGCCGCTCGCACGCGTCGAAATCGCCCCGCAATCCTTCGGCTCGCGCGAACTGAGTCAACACCTCGGCCCGGCCGGCGTCGTCTGACTCCTCCTCCAACTGCGCCCGCAGCCGCTGCTCGGTTCCGTCCAGATCGTCGAAATCCCAGAGAGGTCGGAGCCGGTCAGGCACCGGGCGGTCTCACCAGCGGCGGTCGCCGCCGCCGGGGCCGCCGCCGCCCACTCGGGTCCTGAGCAGGATGCGAACGAGCTGAGTGAGGGCCACCAGCGTGGCCGCCGCGCAGAAGCTGAACCCTGTCCAATTCCGGGCGAGCCCGAAGGCAACCGCGCCCGCACCCGCACCGGCGACGATCGCGGCCCAGAGCCGCCGGCCCTCGACATGCAGGGTTCTTATGAGTCCACCATTGCGCCGATCGCATCGGCCACTTCGCCGGCGCGGAACGGAATCCCCCGCACCAGATTGAAGCCGTTCGCATCGACGAGGAATTCTGCGCGGACCAGCTTCTGCAGCTGGCCGAGGTTGATCTCCGGGACGAGCACCTTGTCGTAGGCTCGCAGAATCTCGCCCGTGTTGCGTGGAAATGGATTGAGGTAGCGCAAATGCGCGTGAGCGACCTGCTTGCCGCTGCCGCGCACACGCCGGACTGCAGCGGCGACCGAACCGTAGGTGCCGCCCCAGCTGAGGACGAGCGTCTTCGCTCCGTCGGGATCGTCGACCTGGAGCTCGGGAATGTCCTGCGCGATGCCGGCCACCTTTTGCGCACGCAAGCGCACCATCAGGTCGTGGTTCTCGGGGTCGTAGCTGACGTTGCCGGTGACGTCCTGCTTCTCGAGCCCGCCGATGCGATGCTCGAGGCCTGACGTCCCCGGGATCGCCCAGGGACGGGCGAGCGTCTGCTCGTCGCGCCGGTACGGCTGAAAGTCCTCGCTGTCCGCCTCGGCGAAGTTCGGCTCGATCGGCGGGATCGTGTCGACGTCCGGAAGCAGCCACGGCTCCGAACCGTTCGCGAGATATGCGTCGGAGAGGAGGAACACCGGCGTGCGGTACTTGACTGCGATCCTCGCTGCCTCGAGCGCGGCGTCGAAGCAATCCGACGGTGTCGCGGCTGCGATCACCGGCACCGGCGACTCCGAGTTACGGCCGAACATGACACCGAGCAGATCCGCCTGCTCCGGCTTCGTCGGCATTCCCGTCGACGGGCCCGCGCGCTGGACGTCGACGATGACGAGCGGCAGCTCGAGTGTGATCCCGAGCCCGATCGTCTCCTGCTTCAGCACGATGCCCGGACCGCTCGAGGTCGAGACGCCGAGCGAACCGCCGAAGCTCGCGCCGAGCGCCGCGCCGACCGCCGCGATCTCGTCTTCGGCCTGGAACGTACGCACGCCGAAGTTCTTGTGGCGCGCCAGCTCCTCGAGCACGGACGACGCGGGCGTGATCGGATACGCGCCGAGGAAGAGTGGCAGGCCAGACTTCACCGACGCGGCAATCAGGCCGTAGGCGAGCGCCTGGTTGCCCGTGATGTTCCGGTACAGACCCGCTTTCATCACCGCCGGCTTGACCTCGTATTGCACCGCGAATGCCTCGGTCGTCTCGCCGAACGCGTAGCCGGTCTGGAAGGCCTTCACGTTCGCCGCTGCGATCTCCGGACGCTTGGCGAACTTCGATTCGAGAAACGCGATCGTTCCTTCGGTGGGGCGTCCGTAGAGCCACGACATGAGACCGAGCGCGAACATGTTCTTGGCCCGTTCCGCCTCGCGCTTCGTGATGCCCTCGATGTCCTTCAGCGCCTCGATGGTCATCGACGTGAGCGGGATCGCGTGGACTTCGTACGACTCGAGTGAGCCGTCCTCGATCGGATCGCCCTGGTAGCCCGCCTTGGTCAGGTTGCGGTCCGTGAATGCGTCCTTGTCGACGACGAGGATCCCTCCCGGCGGCAGGTCGTTGAGGTTCGTCTTCAGCGCTGCCGGATTCATGGCGACGAGGACGTTCGGCTGGTCGCCGGGCGTGAGGATGTCGTGATCCGCGAAATGGAGCTGGAACCCCGAGACCCCCGGCAGCGAGCCGGCCGGCGCCCGGATCTCGGCCGGAAAGTCCGGATAGGTGGCCAGGTCGTTCCCGATCAGCGCCGTCTCCGAGGTGAACCGTCCCCCGGTCAACTGCATCCCGTCACCGGAGTCCCCGGCGAACCGGATCACCACGGAATCGAGCCGCTCGATGGGCTTCGAGGCCACGGGCTAGTTGTAGCGCAACCGTCCGGCGGAGCCGGGGGGAGGACTCTCCTCTAGGGCACGGGCCCGATCAGCGCTCCGCGTCGAGATCCAGACCGACCGCCGCGAAGCTGTAGAGCAGGAAGTACGCGAAGCTCAAGGCGATCGTGAACAGGACGGTCACAGCGATGGCCTCCTGGTACCTGAACGGGTCGCGCGCGGCGGCATGGAGGATCCGCGGCAAGACGCTCGGGTGATCGACCGCGTCCCAGCTGTTGAGGCGCAGGAAGCGGCCGAGGTAGATCCCGAGCGAGCCGAGGCCGATCGCGGTGAACGCGAAGATCCACCCGGCAACGGCGCCGCGCCATTGCCGGACGACGGTCTGCATCAGGTAGAGCGACGCAAATCCCAGCAGCACGCCCATCCAGGCGAAGGCCGCGATCATGACCGCGTCGTACCAGTAGGGAGCCCCCGGATCCTGCTCCAGGTGAACGAAGTCGGTTGCGATGTACGGCGCGTTCGGAAAAAACAGCAGCCAGAGCACGCCGAGCACGAACAGCAACACGCCCCGGCGACGCCGCCGCCAGCGGTCGTAGACGAAGATCGCGAGCACGAACGGGATCCACGCGAGGAAGAGATTCCAGATCAGGTAGCGGAAGTTGACGTCGCTGGAGTGCATGTTGCGCACGAGGACGAGCGCGATGCAGAAGAGCGACGCGGCGAACAGGCCCAGGATGGTCGCGAGCCGCCGGCGACTCGAGCTCATCCTCAGTCCGCTTCGGCGAGCAGCGCGCGCAGGTCGAGCGGCTCGGAGATCATCGCCATGCTTCCGTCCTCGTTGCGCGGCCACTCGTCCTGCGCACGGTCGCGGTAGAGCTCGATGCCGTTGTCGTCGGGGTCGCGCAGGTAGATCGCTTCGCTGACACCGTGGTCGGTCGCGCCGCTGAGCGGGATGCCCGCGTCGAGGAGCTGCTTCAGCGCCTGCGCGAGCGCCTTGCGGTCCGGGTAGCGGATCGCCACGTGGTAGAGCCCGGTCGTTCCGGGCGGCGGTGGCGACGCGCCCTTCGACTCCCACGTGTTGAGGCCGATGTGATGGTGGTACCCGCCCGCCGAGATGAACGCCGCCTGGTCGCCGAAGCGTTGCATCTCCTCGAAGCCGAGGACGTCACGGTAGAACGCGAGCGCACGGTCGATATCGCTCACCTTCAGATGGACATGGCCGATGTCCACGCGCGGGTCGATCGCCATGTATTGAGGGTACAGCGGCGGTCAGGCCGGAGTCGGCATCTCACTGGCGAGCGAACGGGCGAGCCGGTCGAGCACGGGCGCGAGCTGCGCGTGGTCCTCGGGAGACCAGTCTCGGACGAGGTCCTCGAGCGTTGCCCGCCGAACGGCGACGAGCGCCTCGAAGGTGCGGCGACCCTCTGCAGTGAGCTCATAGTCCCCCTGCCGCCTGACGACCTGACCTCGTTGCTCCAGGCGTTCCATCGTCCGGCGTACGGCCTCCGCGTCGACGCCCGTGGCCTCGGCAATCTGTTGCGCCGACGCCGGAGCCCGCTCACCGGTGCGCGCGAGGAGCCACGCCTCCGTCGGATCGATGTCGACCCCGGCGCGATTGACCCACTCCTCGTATGCGCGCCAGCGCTGGTCGCGACTGGCCACCACGCTCAGCACTCGCTCCAGCTCGCGCTCGGAGTCGGGGTGGCTCGGCGTGGCGAAGGTCTCACCGATCCCTTCCGCCGCGCTCGTCTGTCGTAGCGGAACGTCCGGGAGCAACAGGGCGAGGACGAATGCGACCGAGCTGATGAGGGCGGCGACGAAGAAGACGGGTGAGAGGGCGGCTGTCAGCGCGTGCGCGTAGGAGTTGCGCACAGCCGGCGGCAGCGCGCGGATCGCCGCGGGTGCCGTCGCCACGGGCAGATGCACGTTTTGGCCAAACCGGTGCGCCAACTCGGTGTGCAGACGATTGGCGAAGATCGCGCCGAACAGGGAGACGCCGATCGAGCCACCGATGGAACGGAACATCGTCGACCCCGAGGTGGCAACTCCGAGAAACTTGTAATCGACGGCGTTCTGCACGGCGAGCACGAGCACTTGCATCACCATCCCGAGCCCGAGGCCCAGGACGACCATGGCCAGCGCGGCCATCCACAGGCTCGTGCTCACGCCGAGCCGAGAGAGAAGGATCATGCCGACCGTGATCACCGCCGTGCCGATGATCGGAAAGATCCGGTACTTCCCCCAGCGGCTGATCAACTGTCCGCTGACCACAGACGTCACGAGGAGGCCCAGCATCAACGGCGTCAACTGGAGGCCCGACCTGGTCGGGCTCACGCCTTTGGCGATCTGGAGATAGAGCGGCAGATAGGTCACCGCGCCGAACAGCGCGAGGCCGACGATGAAGCCCACCGCACTCGTCACCGCGAAGGTGCGGTTGCGGAAGAGCGACAGCGGCAAGATGGGCTCGGGGACGCGCGACTCGACGTACACGAAGGCCGCGATCGCAACGACACCGATCACGATCAGCGCGACGATCTGCGACGAACCCCAGGCCCACGTCGTGCCCCCGAGGCTGGTGAAGAGAACGATCGCCGAGAGGCCTCCGGCCAGCAACGCCGCGCCGAGATAGTCGACCGTGTGTTGCTTCGGCGCCGGCCGGACACGGAAGACGGCGCCGATGACGATGAACGCGACCGCCCCAATCGGCAGGTTGATGTAGAAGATCCAGCGCCAGGAAAGATTGTCGACGAAGAACCCGCCGAGCAGCGGCCCGATGATCGTCGACGCGCCGAAGACTCCGCCGAAGATTCCCTGGTAGCGGCCGCGGTCGCGCGGCGGGATCACGTCGCCGATCACCGCGATCGCGGTCACGATGAGTCCGCCGGCACCGAGACCCTGGAGCGCACGGAACGCGATCAACTCGGCCATGTTCTGGCTCACCCCGCATAGAGCCGAGCCGACGAGGAAGATCACGATCGCCGTTTGCAGGACGACCTTCCGTCCGTAGAGGTCGCCGAACTTCCCGTAGAGCGGTCCCGACACCGTCGAGGCGAGGAGATACGCGGTGACGACCCAGGAGAGATGCTGAAGCCCCCCGAAGTCGCCGACGATCGTCGGCAACGCGGTCGAAACGATCGTCTGGTCCAGCGACGCGAGCAGGAAGACCAGGATCAGCGCGCCGAAGATCACACGCACCCGCTGCTGCTGCGTGTCGGGGATCTGTGCGGCCGAGCTCACCTTCGGAGGATAGGTACGGGCACGAGCGCAATGCCGGCGCAAGCCCAAAGGCAATAGGCCATCCAGGGATCGCCGATCACATCCGTCTGGACTGCGAGCACGAGGGCCGCTCCGACTGCAGCCGCGATGCCGCCCGCCGCCCACCAGCTCGTGCGCCGCGCAGCGAGGACCAGACCGGCCAGGATCGCGATCCCCCAGGCGATCCAGACGAGCGCCCCGAGCAATCCGGTCTCAGCTCCGGTCTCCGTGTAGTTCGACTCTCCGGCCTTGATCGGCGTACCGGTACGCGATGCCGTTTGACCCGCGTTGCCGAGGCCATATCCCTGCGGGTGGTGGACGACGGTACGCACGCCCTCGCGGAGACTGATCCAGTGACTGTGAATGGATGGCTCGTCGATGCTGCCGGCGCTCCCGCTGGCTCCCGGTTGCGTCCTTGCGTGGTTGCGCTGCTGCACCAGATCCTGT
>Ga0070707_100002086_pt1 | contig 19159 bp, 16 predicted proteins | sample KBSK5502metaG_FD_65468 | JGI IMG/M metagenome (GOLD analysis project Ga0070707, IMG submission 65468) | Corn, switchgrass and miscanthus rhizosphere microbial communities from Kellogg Biological Station, Michigan, USA - KBS K5-50-2 metaG | ecosystem: Host-associated > Plants > Roots >... | reverse complement strand
GTACGTCCCCGAGCGCGTGATCTGGTCGAGGATCTGCCGCGATCCCGGCGTCGCCGTCGCCGAGACGAGCTCCTGCGACAGCCGCTGCCCGCGCATCACGGCGCCACACAGCGCGAGGTCGTGGTAGGAGGAATTGACCGAGGAACCGATGCAGACCTGCTGGATCGGCGTTCCGACGAGCTCGTCGACCGGAACGACGTTGCCCGGGCTCGACGGTTTCGCAACCAGCGGAACGAGCTCGGCAAGGTCGATGTGCTCCTCTTCGTCGAAGTCGCCGGTGTCACCCGTCGGCAGCTCGGCGAAGTCGTCGAGCCGCTCCTGCTCCTGCAGCCAGGCACGCGTTTCGTCGTCGGCGGGGAAGACCGCCCCGGTGGCGCCGAGCTCGGCGATCATGTTCGCGATCGTCCCGCGTTCCGTGTAGCTGAGCGTCTGCACCCCGGGGCCCGTGAACTCGAAGATGCAGCCGCGCCCGCCGCGAACGCCGCGACGGCGCAGCAGCTCGAGGATCACGTCTTTCGCCTGGATCCACGGCCGCGCGAGCTCGTTCTCGAGGAAGACGCCGACGACCTTGGGGCAGGGGAGCTCGAAGGGATGCCCGGCCATGCAGACCGCCACGTCGAGGCCGCCCGCTCCGATGGCGATCATTGCGCACGAGCCCGATTGGGTGGTGTGCGAGTCCGCGCCGATGAGCGTCTGTCCCGGCTTTGCGAACCGCTCGCAGTGAACGTAATGGCAGATCCCGTTCCCCGGCCGTGAGAACCACGCGCCGTATTTGGCCGCCATCGCCTGGAGGAAGCGGTGGTCGTCCGGATTCTTGAAGTCGATTTGCAGGATGTTGTGGTCGACGTAGACCACGGCTGTATCGACGCGCACGCGCTCCTCGCCGAACAGCTCGAACTGCATCATCGCCATCGTCCCGGTCGCGTCCTGCGCGAGCGCCTGGTCGACGCGGAGCGCGATCTCCTGGCCGGGAACGAGCTCTCCGCGCTCGAGGTGCTCTTCGAGGATCGTACGGGCGAGTGATGCCATCGGTCTCAAGCTTAGTTACTGAGCACCGAACCCCTCGAGACGCGTCCCGGTGCCAGACCGGCGGACCGGTCCGAACAGGGCAATCGTCCGCTTGTTGAAGCGGAAAGCCGCGTCCGGCCGTGACCCCCAACCTGTCCGCGTCAGGCGTGTCCCGGTGCCAGGCACGGGGACACGCCTCGAAAGGTCAGTAGCGCAGCAGGGCGCCGATCCCCTCGACCGGTTCGAGGTCCTGATAGTGCCGAAGCGCGAGCACGCTGCCGCCGTGCGTAAGCGTCTGGTGGACGGCCAGGTTGAGACCGTCGTCACGCTGCTCCATCCGCGTCCCGTCGAGCGGACAGGGTCCTCCCTCGGCGCTCACCCGCCCGCAGCGCGGGCACTGCCAGGCGGAGCGCTCCGCCCCTTCCTGGAACAGGAGCAATTCGACTCGCCCGTCGGAGGCCGCCTCCAGAGTGTCGGCCCAGCCCGCGGTCGCCCGGCCGCCGCGACCCGATTCCTCGCGCCACCGCTCGGCAGCCTCTCGCTCCTGCTTGGCGTGCCACTCTTCCAGGATCGGCCGGGCCGCCTGGAGCAGCTCAGCAGGAGCCGCGTGCGCTTCCGCCTGCGTCCAGCCGACGATCGCATTCTTGACCTCGTGCGAGAGGACCTCCTCGAGCTCGGCGCGCGTCTCCTCGGTGGTCACGACCACGATCCTCGGGCTCTGCAACCGGCGAACCCGCCGGTCGAGCTGCTCGGCGACTTCCTTCAGGTGCTCGTGGACGAGTGTTTCGATATGCCGCTGGTAGCGCGCCTGCGACCAGCCGCCTTGGTCGTGGCGTCCGGGCGTCTCGTCGAACTGGTCGACGAGCTCCTCGAGCTTGCCGGCGCGAAGAATGTAGACGGTTCCGCGCTCCCGGCCGACGACGGCGATCAGCGCTCCGTCCCCGCGACCGACGAGCGGGACGAGCGGGGCGAGGTAGAACTCCCGGCCGACGGCGATCTTGTCGGCGACCGGATCGCCGAGGGGCAGCGTTCGCCACGCGTTGTCGAGCCCGGCAGAGAAGACCGCGACGCCGCGGGAACCGTCGCGCTCGAACTCGCGCTCGAAGTACTCGCGAATCCGAGCGAGGTCGGCGCGGAGGGCTTCTCGCTGCTCGTGCGTGAGCTCATGGGCGGCCTCCGCCCGCATCTCCCCCTCGTGCATCAGCGAGTTGACCCGGCTGGCCGCGTCACCCGCGGTCGGCGCGACGCTGGGATCGAGATCGACGTAGACGCTGATCGCGCACCCTTTCTCGGCGCGGAAGCTCGCCAACTCGCGAAGCCCGTCCCAGCTCACTGTTGCAGCCACCTGCGCCTCCTTGCCTGAAAGCGGCGATTCTATTCGCGTGCGCGCCTTCACCATCGGCCACGGCACCCGTGCGGCGGAAGAGCTCCTCGCGTGTTTGCACGAGGCCGGGGCCGAGACGCTGATCGACGTCCGCCGCTTCCCTGGCTCGCGCCGGAATCCGCAGTTCAACCAAGCGCCGCTTACGGAGTCTCTCGCCGCGGCCGGAATCGCCTACCGCCACGCGGAGGAGCTCGGCGGCCGGCTTTCGAACGAGCCGGGCGAGGAGCGCTTCCCATGCATCCGCGTGGCCGCGTTTCGAAGCTATGCGGCCCGGATGGGCACCGCGTCCTGGCAACGGGCGCTCGAGGCCGCTCTCGCCGAACCGGTTCCATGCTTCATGTGCGCGGAGACGCCGTGGTGGCGCTGTCACCGACGCCTGATCGCGGAGCTCCTGACAGCACGAGGCCACGAGATCGTCCACCTGCTGAAGCCAGGCGAGGCCAAATCCCACCGTCTCTACGCGGAAAGTGCGGTGCGCGAGGGCAAGCTCTATCTCTGTGGAGAGCTCGTTGCCTAGCGGCCCCCGCTGGGGAACGTTCAGGCGGTCCGATCCGTTGAATACTCTGAGGGCCGGCATTCGGCCCCGGTTGATTTGGAGGAAATGTGAACGACAACAGAGTTCGCGAGCTGATCATCATCGGCGGCGGCCCCGCCGGTTATACAGCCGCGCTCTACAGCGCCCGCGCGAACCTCGAGCCACTCGTCATCGAGGGCTTTCAGTGGGGCGGCCAGCTGATGATCACGAGCGACGTCGAGAACTATCCGGGCTTCGCCGAGGGCATCATGGGACCCCAGCTGATGGGCGAGTTCCGGCGCCAGGCCGAGAAGTTCGGGGCCGAGTTCATCGCCGACGACGTCACGCGGGTCGACCTCTCGGAGCGCCCTTTCCGTGTCTGGGTCGGCGACGACGAGTACCGCGCCGAGAGCGTGATCGTCGCAACCGGCGCGACCGCGCGCCAGCTCGACCTCGAGTCCGAGCGCGCCCTGCATGGTCGGGGCGTCACCTACTGCGCCGTCTGTGACGCCGCGTTCTACCGCGACAAGGAGGTCGTGGTCGTCGGCGGCGGCGACTCCGCGATGGAGGAGGCGATCTTCCTGACGAAGTTCGCGTCGAAGGTCACGGTTCTGCATCGCCGAAGCGCGTTTCGCGCCTCGCCGATCATGTTCGATCGTGCCCGCGCCAACGAGAAGATCGAGTTCGTGACGCCGGTCGTGGTGGAGGAGGCGCTCGGCGCCGAGGAGGGCAAGCTCACCGGTGTCCGGATCCGCAACCTCGAGACGGACGAGATCAGCGAGATCCCGGCAGACGGGCTGTTCGTCGCGATCGGTCACGATCCGACGACGAAGCTCTTCGTCGACCAGCTCGACCACGACGAGGCGGGCTATCTCGTCACGCAGCCCGGCTCGACAGCGACCAACGTCGAGGGCGTCTTTGCCGCAGGCGACGTGGTCGACCACGTCTATCGGCAGGCCGTGACCGCGGCAGGCATGGGCTCGATGGCGGCGCTCGACGCGGAGCGCTGGCTCGCCGCGCGTGAAACCAGCGCGAAGCGATCGGCGCTCACAGCGCCTCGGGCCTAACCGTGTCCGAGTGGATCGACCTCCTCGACCCCGACGAGGAGGAGTTGAAAAAGGTGCTGCCGCCACAGATCCACGCGCGCGCGCTCGAACAACTGCTCGACCCCGCCATTCACGACGACGAGCCGCGGCCGCGACTGGAGGGTCACGACCACTACGTGTTTGGCGTCTTCCTGCTACCGGTCGCGGTCCGCAAGGAGGACCGCGTCTTCTACCAGGAGATCGACATCATCGCGACCCGCGAGCGTGTCATAACCGTGCGCAAGACCCCGGAACGCGGTTATCCCTGCGATCTCGCGCCCGCTCAGCTGACGATCAAGCAAGAAGCCGACGACCGCTCAGGCCTGATCCTCTACCGCATCGTCGACCTGATCGCCGAGGACTTCCTCGACCTGGTCGACGCCCTCAACGAGGAGATCGACGAGCTCGAGGAGGGCATCGAGACGTGGACCTCGGCCCAGGTCCGAGGCCGGATCTCGGAGCTGCGGCACGACCTTCTCCACGTGCGGAGAACGCTCGCGCCCACCCGGGACGCGATCCGCTCGATCGTCGACCGCCGGATCGACGTCGGCGAGGGCCCGGAGTTGCTGCCGCGCGAGATCGAGCTCAACTTCTCGGACGCCTACGACAAGCTGCTCCGGGCCACGGACGGCCTCGACCTCTCGCGAGACCTGCTCTCCAGCGCCCGCGACTACAGCCAGGCGAAGATCGCCAACGACCAGAACGAGGTCGTCAAGCGGCTGACGGTGATCGCGTCGGTCCTGCTCGTGCCGACCTTCATCGTCGGGCTCTACGGGCAGAACTTCCATCACATCCCGGAGCTCGGCTGGAGCTTCGGGTACTGGTGGAGCTGGGGCTGGATTGTCGTCACGACCATCCTCCAGCTCGCGTTCTTCCGCTGGCTGGGTTGGATCGGCGGCGACCCCATCCGCCGACCGGAACTGCCGCCGCTGCGGAAGCTGGATCCGCGCTCGCTGCGCGGGAGGCGCCGCGCCGCGCAGCCCGGCGATTGAGAAGCCCGGGGCCCGGCAAAACCGGACCCCGGCAACTTCTCCTAGCGCGTCCTGATCGTGCTCGAAAAGACCTCTTCGTTCAGGGCTTGCACCGCCTCGCGGCGGTCGGTCCAGATCGGACGCACGACGCCGTTCACGGCGGACATCCCCTCGTAGTCGCCGTACTGATCGCCAAGCTGTGCGCCACAGCAAGTCTCGTTCGTCGAGGCGTCGGTGACGCGGACATTCGGCGAGTACGAGAGCCCGCCGTCGGTCGAGCGTGCGTAGTAGACGTTCGTGCTGAGATGCGTGGGGTCGAGCCTTGTGTCGTAGAAGCTGACGTTCAACGAACCGTTCGAGGGATCGACCGACAACCACTGGTAGAACTGGTCGTTCGCCAAGCCGTGGGCGTCGTCATTCACGCGGAGCGGCGAGCTCCACGTCTGGCCGCCGTCCGTCGACCGCGAAGAGAAGACGTCGAGTCCGTCGCCGGTCGTCGTCTCGTCCTCCCAAACGCAGTAGAGGCTGCCGCGGTTCGGGCCCGTGCTGCGGTCCGAGTCGCACGAGGGATAGATGAGTACGCCGCGCGTGCTCTCGGCAGGTGCTGCGATGTCGAACGACACGTTCGTCGATGCGATCAGATGGGTCGCGCCAAACGACTGCCCGCCGTCGGTCGAGCTCGACTCGACGATCGCGTTCGTCTGGTCGTGCCAGGCGACATGAAGGGTGCCGTCCGGCGCGACGAACGGGTCGGCGCCGATCCCGAAATGAGGGCCGGCATGGGTGGCGCTCGCGAACACCGGCGTCGAGAACGTGGTGCCGTGATCGGTGGAGCGGCTGACGACGACGCCGGTCGTGCTCGGCTTGCCTTGCGCTCCGTTCGTCGTGTCCCAGGCGACGTAGACGGTCCCGAAATAGGGGCTTGCCCGGTTGTTGTCGACGGTGATCATCGGCTTGTCGTTGAACTTCGCGCCGCCGTTCTCGAAGTTCCAGTAGGTCGGCGTCCACGTCTGGCCGTCGTCGCTCGAGCGCGCGACGGCGAGCTCGCTGCCGACAACGGCCCCGCCGGAGCTGAAGAAGACGACGATGTACGAGTAGTAGACGTTGCCGAGCGAGTCCCAGGCAACGCCCGGATCGGAGCCGAAGTCGAACCCGTTGGACTTGGTCGGGTCCGGCAGCGGCAGATCGACGCCGCCGTAGCTCTTGCCGCCGTCGTTTGAGAAATAGCCTCGCATCGGCAGTCGGTCGATTTCGTTCGAGCCGGCCACAACGGTGCCCGGGTCGCCGGGCTTCGTGGCGATCGAGGTCTCGCTCTGTGGCCCGATCTCGTTGCTGACGTCGACGTTCGCTCCCACTTGGATGCTGGTTCCGGGGCCACCCTCGTTCGGGCTCAAGCCCGTTGCCGAGACGTGCTGCAGCTTCTCCCACCACGTCGGCTTCGAACTGTTGAGCGTCGTTCCGCTCCCGGCCAGGGCACCGCCGACAAGGACCGCGGAGGCGATGCAGACAAGCAGCGGCCACACGAATCTCCTCATCACTTTCGTTTCCCTTCCTCGAGTGGCCCGCCTCGCTCGGGTTGTACCACAGCGATAGACGATTCTCCACTCGGCGACCCGGAGCCTCTGGCTAGCATCGACAGGTGCCCTATTTCATCTGCCCAAACTGTAGGGAACGGTCAATTGACCACGACCGGCAGGAAGGCCTGACCCGCCAGGCGGTCGCGTGCCACCGTTGCGGCTTCGGCTTTCTGTTCGAGCTGATGGACGATTACTACCCGGCGCCCGGAACCGGCTTCGTCGTCTGCGACCAGCAGAGCCGGATCCTTGCCTCCGGCCGCGGCGTGTTCGAGCTGACCGGTTACCGAGAGGACGAGCTGATGGGCCGCGACGTGATGGACAGCCTCGGCCTGACGGGCTACGAAGATGGCCGGAACCCTGCGGGGCTCGCGCTCGAATGGGGAGTGCGACGGCTCGGCGAGCGGCTCGAGCTGAGAACTCGCGCCGGCCAGCGCAAGCCGGTCACCGCCGATTTCTTCCCCGCCTACGACGACGACGGCGGCCTGCTGGTCGCGATCACGCCGCGTTCGTAGCGGCGAGTTCGCCCTCGACCCACGCTTGCAGCTCCTCCAGCACCGCGAGCGAGTCCTCGAGCTCGCGGAGCTCGGCGTGGGCCGCCCGCTCGTCGATGCCGCCGAGCAGGCCGAGCGACTCGAGCCGGTCGACGGTCGCAGCGGTCAGGTCGTTGCGGGCGCGCCGCTCGATCTTGGCCTGGCGCAGCTTCGAGCGAATTCGCTCCGCTCGCGCGGACAACGCCGCCGACTCGCCGGCGAGGGCATCCGCGTAGACGGCGAGGTCGATCTCCCGCACGCTTCGAGCCTACGCGGCCGGCCGTGACGCAAGTCAAACGGATGTGCGCCGTTCGAGCGGAAACGCGGTGTGCCGGCGCCAGCCGCCGGGGGTGTCCTCGACCAGCCAGGCACGCTCGACGCGCGACTTTACCGGCAGCTGCGCGTCAAGCTCTTGATCCGCTGCTGCAAGGACGTCATCGTCGGCCTGGGCGACCGTGACATGCGGGACGATCTCGTCGAACTCGCCGGCATAGGGCGGGAAATCCGGAAACGCGCGCACCAAGGCCTGAGTGATCGCGACGAAGGCCTCTGCGGGCTCCGGCCGGAGGTAGAGGAGCCCCGGGAATCTCGCCGTTCCGCGAAGCGCGACCTCGAACGGCGCGAAGGCAGCGAGTACACGTCCCAAGCGCTCGAGCAAGTCGTCGACCTCCGAGCTGTCCGCGAACGGGCCGATCAGGGTCACATGCGGTGGCATGCCGCGGACCCCGTCGCCGGTGTAGCGGCGGCGCCAGGCGCCGATCAGCGGCTCCAGCTCGGGCAGAAGAAGGACAAGGGCGGTTTCGGCCACGGCTCTAGACGCGGCTCGAAGGGCAAAGGTCGTTGACGACGCAGTCCTCGCAGCGGGGCGCGCGGGCGATGCAGACGCGGCGGCCGTGCCAGATCAGCAGGTGCGGGAAGAGACCCCAGTGCTCGCGCGGGACGAGCCGCTGAAGGTCGCGCTCGATCTTGACCGGGTCCTCCTGCTTCGTCAGCCCGAACCGCTGGGACAGCCTGCGCACGTGGGTGTCGACGACGATCCCTTGCGGGTCGCCGAGCTCGGCCGCGACCACGTTCGCCGTCTTGCGCGCCACGCCTGGCAGGCGTACGAGCTCCTCGAGCCTGCGCGGCACGCGGTCGTCGAAGTCCTCGAGCAGCATCGCCATCGTCGCGCGCAGCGACCTCGCCTTCTGGCGGTAGAAGCCGGTAGCGTAGATGTCACGCTCGAGCTGCTCCAGCGGGACGGCGAGGTAGTCCTCCGGCCGCTTGTACTTCTCGAACAACCGCTCGGTGACGCGGTTGACGTTGACGTCGGTCGTCTGCGCGGAGAGCATCACCGAGACGAGCAGCTCGAGCTCGTTGCGGTAGCGAAGCGCGATTTTCGCGTCGGGGTACTGGGCGGCCAGCCGCTCGATGATCGGCACGATCCGCGCCCGCTTCGGGCCGACGCGGCGCCGCGCCTCGTGGACGTAGCTCCGCGGCACGCCCGCGGACGCTAGCCGACTGCGCGTCGGCATCGTCTCGCGATGCCGACCCTCAGGCCGTGCCGGCCTGGCCGGTGCGGCCGTCTAATCCCGGCTAGTAGGAGTCGGCGCCGCCCGGAATTGCGCCAGCTGTCGCGGCGACGGCCTGCAGCGAAGACTCCGGATGCTGGAGGAGCCGCGGCCCGGCGCAGACGACGTCGAGAACAGGACAACCGGAGCAGATGAACTCGCTCGGCGTCGGCTTGAACACGCCCTCCTGGATCCGGGCGATCGCCTCCGAGAGCTCCGCTTCGAGCCCGGGCAGCTCGGAGCGGACGAAGCTCGTGGTCACGGCCGGGTCCGGCCGCTCGAGAAACTGGTAGACGACCTCGACCTCATCGGCGCCGGCACGGAAGCACGCCAGTGCGTAGACGAGCCGCTGCAGGTGGTAGTCGCGCTCGATCACCTCTTCCGGAGGGGCGTCCTCGAGCACGTTCGTCTTGTAATCGACGACCACCGCGCGCGGGCCGTCCAGGTGGAGGACGTCCAGCCGGCCGTGCAGGAGGACGCCGTCATGCTCGAAGGCGAACGGCCGCTCGGGTGCCGCGCCCTCGAGCGCCACGACCCGCGCTGCGAGCTCGGAGTCGCAGTAGGCCCGCACGAGTCCGGCGATCCGCTCCAGCTCCTCGCCGGTAGCGGCCGGGTAGCGCGCGCGGACGGCTTCGGCGAGCTCGTCCGGCCCCGGCGGCCGCGGGTCACGGAGGTCGAGCGTCTCGAGCAGGAAGTGGACGCTGTCCCCGATCTCGGTGGCCGCCAGTCCTTCGTGTCCAGGAACCGAACCTGACGCCTGCGCCTCGCGCATTCCGACGACGCGCTCCGCGTAGTAGCGGTACGAGCACGACTCGAACAGGGCGAGGGCGCTGTACGACAGCGCGCGTACTCGGTGGAGCGGCGGCTCCGGCACCTGCTCGAGGGGCGGGAGGTTCGGAGCGCTCACCACGGCCGAGCCGCCGGAGCCGTTCGGCTCGAACAGCGCCAGCTGCCCGGGCTCGGCGGCAGGCTCGGGCAGCGGCTCGACCGCAGACTCGGCCTCGAAGCGGCCGAGGCGCAGCAGGATCCGCGCTCCGTCGCGCTCGAGCTCGATAGGGCCGTCCGCTGCATCGTCCAAGGCGGGGATCTCGAGCCGGCCGAGCACCCAGCCGATCGGAGTCCGCTCGTCCGCAGCCTTCTCAGGATCGATCGAGCCGGCGACGATCAGCCTGTCGACGGCGCGTGTCATCGCGACGTAGTAGAGGCGGCGCCGCTCCGCTTCCGCCTCCTCCCGGCTGGCCGCGCGCACCTCTTCGTACGCCGTCGTCGGCTTGCGGACTCCGGTTGCGGGATCGGCGACGCGGAAGCCGAACCGCCCGTCCGGCAGGGCGAGGATCTCGTCCGCACCCGGCGCGGCGCGGTCGCGGCCTGCGTCGGCGACGACCACCACCTTGAACTCGAGCCCCTTGGCGGCGTGAATCGTCAGCAGCCGGATGACGTCGGCGTCCTCCTCCTCGGCCACGGCCTCGAGCTCCTTCGCGCCGGCCTCGTCCAGCTCGCGCACGAAGCGGACGAAGCCCTCGATGTCAGCGCCGCGCAGCTCCTCGTACGAACGCGCGAGGCGGGCGAGCTTGCGCAGGTTGGCGTAGCGGCGGCGCCCGTCCCACTGGGCGAGCACCGCGAGGTCGTAGTCGTGGGCGGCGACGACCTCCTCGCAAAGCCGCTCGAGCGAGAGCGTCCGCGAGGCAACGACGAGCCGCTCAAAACGCTGGCGGAAGGCCTGGAAGAGACGCTCGTCGCGCGGATCGAGCCCGCCGGGAAGGGACCGCTCGAGCCCCTTGAAGAGTGGCCGCTTCGACGCATTGCGCCGCAGCAACACAAGCGCGTCGTTGGACAGACCGACCAGAGGTGAGGCGAGCACCGTCACGAGCGCCTCGTCGTCGTAGCGGTTGTGGAGCAGCCGCAGGTAGGCGAGCAGGTCGGCGACCTGCTGCTGGCCGAAGTAGCCGCGGCCGGTCGTGCGATATGTCGGCAGGCCGAGCTCGCGCAGCTCCTGCTCATACCACTCGGCGTCCGTCCCGGCGGCGAAGAGGAGCACGATCTCGCCCGGCTTCGCGGCCCCGGTCTCGACGAGCTCCTTGACGCGACGCGCCACCGAGCGCGCCTCGCCGCGGCGCCAGTGCGTCCCCGTGCCGCTGTAGCTCGCCTTGTCCGTGACGAGCAGCTCGACTGGCGTCCCGAAGACCGGATCGGGAAAGTCGCCGGAAGCCGCGAGCGGCTGGAACTCGTCGCCGAAGTCGGAGCCGAAGAGGTGGTTGACCGCGGCAAGGACCTCGGGACGCGAGCGGTAGTTCAGCGTCAGCGGCAGCACGGAGCCCGCCTCCCCGCGGCGCTCCCGGAAGACGTTCACGTCGGCGTGCCGGAAGCCGTAGATCGACTGAAACTCGTCGCCGACGAAGAACAACTCGTCGCCGGCGACCAAATCAATCACGTCGCACTGAAGGCGATTCGTGTCCTGGAACTCGTCTACCATCACTGCGCGGAAGCGCCACGCCTCCCGCTGCCGGATCTCGTCGTGCTCGCGCAGCAGGTCGCGCGCGGTCAGCTGTAGGTCCTCGAAGTCGACGCCGGACTCGCGCTCCTTCGCGCCCGCGTACGCCCGTGCGAAGCCCTCGAGCAGCTCCTGGAGCAGATCGCGGTCGCGGGTGGCCAGCTCGTCGAGGGCCGCCTGCTCGACTGCCTTGCGCGCTGCCTCGTAGCTCGCGAACCGCTCGCGCGGGCCACCGCGCGTGGCGAACTCGGAGAGGTCGAGGAGATCTTCTGCCAGCCGGTCGCGCGCGAGGAGCTCGAGCATTCGCGCCGCCTGTGCGCGTTGCTCGTCGTCGCCCTCCTCGTCGACGAGACAGCGCGAGGCCTCGCGCAGCGCCTCGACGCGCTGCGCCAAAGCCGGGCCTTCGCCGAGTCGCAACTCGAGCGGCCGGCCGGCGGCCCGCAGCGTCTCGTAGACGCCCGTCAGCATCCGCCGCAGGCCGCCGGCGCCGTAGGTGGCGAGCAGGCGGAGACGCCGCGGATCGTCACCGGAGCAGAACTCGTCCAGCGCCTGCTCGAACGCCTCGCCGCGGAGCACCCGCGCCTGGCTGTCGTCGAGCACGCGAAAGCGCGGGTCGAGCCCGGCTGCGAACGGATACGCCTTCAGCAGCCGGTGGCAGAAGCCGTGGATCGTCGAGATCCAGGCGCCGTCCAGCTCGCGGGCGAGGTCGTCCCGGCCGCGGTCGAGCAGCTCGCGCCGGATGCGCCCCCGCAGCTCGCCGGCCGCGCGCTCCGTGTACGTGATCACGAGCACGGAGCCGACGTCGAGGCCCTCGTCGCAGACAGCGTTCGCGAACCGCTCCACGAGGACGAGCGTCTTCCCAGTTCCGGCGCCCGCCGAGACGAAGACGTGGCCTCGCGCTTCGATCGCCGCGCGCTGCTCCGGGTTTATCCGCGAAAAATGCTGCGCATTTTTCGCGGGCCCGGCATGTCCCTTCGCTCCGCTCGGGAGACCAGGATTTTTCATGTTCGCCTTATCCGACACATCCGCCAGAGCTCGCACCACGGCGGGCAGTCGCCGCCCTTCGGGTCGTGTTGCACGTCGCCGGTGCGGATCCGCTCTACGAAGCCGCGCGCCAACTCCTCCGCCCGCTCGACCTGGCCCCAGAACGCCTCCTCGTCGAGGTAGTCGTTCCGCGAGAAGCCCGGGACGCCATCCTCCTTCGCTTCCGTGCGCAGGAGCCCACGGGCGTCGCGCTTGCCGGAGAGCGCTCGGTAGATCCCGCCGAGCGGCTCGACCCCGACTAAATCGCGAAGCACGAGCATGTAGAGCGGGATCTGCAGCTTTAGCTCGGATTCGATCTGCGCCGCTGAGTGCGCGGTCTTCCCCGACTTGTAGTCCTGAACGATCCCGCGGGCGCTGAACGGGTCGAGATCGATCCGGTCGATCTTTCCGGAGAGCGTGAAGGTGCCGAGATCGAGTCCTCGCTGGAGCTCTTGAGGCGAACGCTCCGAGCCGAACGACACCTCGAAACGGCGCGGCACCAGCTGGAGCTCCGAGGCGGCCTCGTCGCGTAGAAACGCCTCGAGGTCGCGCAGCAGGCCCTGCTCGAGCTCGCGCCGCTGCAGATCGGTCAGCTCCATCCGGACGCCCGCCATTGCCTCCCCGAGGCACTCGCGCATGAACTCCAGCGCGTCGTCAAGCTGGTCGGGCCCGAGCTTCTCGACGCCGAGGCGCTTCGGGACGCCCGCGAAGAACTTGTGCAGCGCGCTGTGCGCGACCTGGCCGCGCAAGCGCGGGTCGACGACCTGGTCGATCGTGCGCGGTCCGATCAGACGGTCGACGAACCAGATCGACGAGCAGTCGGCGAACGTCTCCAGCTCGGTGACGCCGAAGTTCGTCTTCTTGCGCAATTCCTCCAGCACGACCGGATGCGTGAGGCGCGTCGGCCGTTCGAACGCCCGCAGGGCACGGTCGAGCTGGCGCTCCCAGCCGTTGGCCTGCGCCAGCGCATGCGCGGCCTCCTCGTCGACGGGAACGAGCGTGGCGAGCGCGCGCAGGCGCTCCCGGTCGGTCGGAGCCTGCTCGACCGGCCAGGTGAGGGAGGAGAGCGGCCGCCGCGTCGTCGCGCGGCGCACCTCGTCCTCGGCGAAGAGGTCACGAACCTCGTCCCAGAAGGGGCTCGGCTCGCGCGGCCCACCCTCGTCGTTCGCGGCCTCGCGGACGAGATAGAGCCGCCGCGTGGCGCGTGTACAGGCCGTATAGAAGAGGTAGCGGTCGCGCTCGACCGGGTCCGGCCTCGCCAGCCGCGAGCGGCGCAGGCGCGTGTCGAGCTCGCGCGCCGTCTCCTCGTCCAGAAACGGCGAGCCCTCGCCGCGGCGCGGCAGAGTGCCCTCTTCGAGGCCGAGTACGAAGACGATCTCATAGCGGCGCGTGCGGGCGCGCAAAAGGTCGACGACGTCGACTCGACCCGCTGCCTGGCCGGCACCGCGAACCGGCGTGCGTTCAAGCGCAGAGACGATCTCGTCCGGTGACAGCGACCCGCCGAGGGCCAGCCAGCCCTCGAGCTCGCCGACGAGCCGGTTGAGTCCCTCGAATGCCCGGAGATCCTGCCCCGACTCCTCGCCGAGCGGGGGCGAATCGAGCCCGTGGGCGGCACGCAGCATGAAGCGAACGAGGTCGAGCAGAGCAGCGAGCGGCGTCTCGGCCTTGCGGAGGAGCTCGAGAGGCGGCAGCGGGTGGCCGTCGCGGAGCCGCATGGTTTCTTCCTCCGTGCGCTCGCCTGTCTCGACGGCGCGGCCGCGGAGCCGCCCCTCGACCCAGTCGACGCTCGCTCGAGCGAGACCCGAGTAGGGCGAGCGAAGGAAGCCGTACAGCTGACCGCGCCCGCCACCCTGCCAGGCAAACCGCAGCAGCGAGAGCAGGGCGCGCCCGAACTCCGTCTGATCGAACCGAATCTGCCCTTCGATCGCGTACGGCACGCCGAGCGAGCCGAGCGCGGTCTCGAGCGGCGCGCGATAGCGCTCGACCCGCGGACAGACGAGCGCGATCTCCTCCGGGCGCGTGCCTGCGCGGATCAGCGCCAGCAGCTCCTCGGCCACGCGCTCGAGGGTCCCGCGACGCCCAGCGCCTTCGAAGAAGCGAAGCGCGCCGTCGATTGGTGGCACGCTACGCGTCCCAGGATCACGCTCGGCGGCCGTGAAGAGAGACCGCTCTAGGTGCGCCAGCGCCGGCGGGCGCACCTCCGGCCGGGGCGGCAGCTCCTCGATCCGCGGCCGCGCGAGCTCGGACAGGTCGGCTGCCGTCCGCTCCAGCGATGCGAAGGCGGGGCGGCCCGGCTCGTAAGGGAGCGAGACCGTCACTTCGGCTCGGCCCGCGAGCGCCTCCAGCAGCGCCCACTGGGCGCCGGTCAGGTCCTCGAAGCCGTAGGCGAAGACGGGCCGGCCGTCCCAGGACCCCAGCTCCCCGGCGATCCGCTCCGCCGCCGCCCGGCGCTGGAGGTCACGGTCCCAGAGTCCCAGCCGGTCGAGCTCGGCCCGGTACTCGCCGTAGAGCCCGGCGAGATCCCCCTCGAGCTCGGCGGGCTCGACGAGCCCTGACTCGAGCTCGCTCAGCGTCGACGACAGCGCATCGGCGAAGCCGGCGAAGCGTGCCGAGCGAGTCCACCCGTTGAGCCGCGCACGCGCAAGCGCCCTGCGAACGATCAGCGCCCGCTGTGCGTCGGTTGCGACGGGACGATGCTCTCCACCGTCGCGCGCCAGCCGGCGGAACAGATCGTCGAACGTCCCGATCTGGCCTCCGAGCAGCGCCCCGCAGGAGGCGAGAAGCTCACGCTCGACCCGATCGACGTCCGACCGGTTCGGCACGATCAGGAAGGGTTCGCGTGCGAGCTCGGCCCGGTAGCGCTCCAGCAGAAGGGCGACCTTGCCCGCGTTCGCAGGTCCGGCCAGCAGCGTCAGAGCCATCGGCCCATCCTAGTCCCGCCACCAGACGGGATTTCTTACCGTTTCCTGCTTAGAGCGAGAGAGTCGTGAGCGCTCTACGCGGCGACCGACTTGGGCCGCCGTCCGCGCCTCGCGGCCGCGTGACCGGGCATCCCGCCGGCGCAGTTGTCGCAGAGATCCGCTTGCTTCGAGCCGCGCCGCGCATCGGAATAGTTGATCCGCATCGACGCGCCTTTACCCTCGTCGATTTCGTTGCCGCAGTTGTCGCAGACGAGCACTGTCTTGCGAGCCACGATTCGTCCTCCTTTTCATCGCGGAAGTGATGAGCCCAGCCGAGATCCGACGGCAATTCTAAGCAGCTTTGCGAGACCGGCGTATTCGCCACGGAAGAGCCGCTTGCCGCGGTGTCCAGGCGCTCACGCATCGCGTCGCCAGCTCCGCATCGACCACCGCCGTCCGCACCCAGATTCGGTGCTTGGCTCGAAACCGAAATGCGATCCGGCTGCCCCGAACCTTGACGTGGCTCTTCGGAGAGTCGTGATTCCAAAGGTCTTGTGCGCCTTCGTTTAGCGGTCGTCACCGACCAGAAACCAGCCGAGATTGATCAGGCGCACCGCAACCGAACACGTCCAATCCGGAGACATCGGCTCGAGCTCCATGTGCTCCGACATCGCCTCACGAAATGCGGGCAGCGCCTCGGCGAAGCGCACGAGCTTGTCGAACCTTCGCTCCCTCGCGAGCCCGCCGTAATCCCGGCACTACACTCCGGCGCCATGAATGCGAAGCGAATCGTCGTGCTCGAAGGCGACGAGACCGGGCAGGAGCTGCTCGAGCAGGCGCTGCGAGTTCTCGCGCCGGACGTCATCGGTCTCGAGCTCGAGCTCCCGCGCTTCGACCTCTCGTTGGAGTCGCGGCGGGCGACGAAGAACGAGGTCGTCTACGAGGCGGCCGCGGCGCTCGAGGAGGCCGGGCTGGGGCTCAAGGCCGCCACGATCACGCCCGAGGGAGCCGAGGACGTCGGCTCGCCGAACCGGATCCTCCGTGAGGAGATCGGCGGCACCGTGATCGTCCGTACCGGCCGGCGGATCCCCGGCGTCGTCCCGCTAGGCGGCGTCCACGCGCCGATCTCGGTCGTGCGAATGGCGGTCGGCGGCGCCTACGGCGCGAAGGAGTGGCGCGAGGGCGAAGGCGACGACGAGGCGGCGTTCCGCACCGAGCGGATCGAGCGCTCGGTCTGCCGCGCGGTCGCCGAGTTCGCCTTCCAGCTGGCCGAACGTACGAGCGCGAAGGTCTTCGGCGGGCCAAAGTACACGGTCAGCCCGGTCTACGAGGGCATGCTGAAGGAGGAGATGGACGCGGCGGCCGACCGGCACTCTGGCGTTCCCTACGAGCCGCAGCTGATCGATGCGACCTTTGCGCTGCTGCTGTCGACGAGCGGCGATCCGCTCGTGATTCCGTCGCTGAACCGCGACGGGGACATCCTCTCCGACCTCGTGCTGCCCTTGTTCGGATCGATCGCCGGCTCCGAGTCGATGCTGATCGCGCTGGACGAGAAGCTGGAGACGCGGACGGTGATGGCCGAGGCCGCGCACGGGACCGCCCCCTCGCTTCGGGGGAAAGACGTCGCCAACCCGATGGCGATGATCCTCGCCGGCGCCGCGCTGCTCGGCTACGGCGACGAGGAGGCTCAGCGTGCTGGCCGAGCGATCCGCGAGGCGTGTCTCGAAGCGGTCGCCGACGGCATCCGCACGGCCGACCTCGGCGGCTATGCGGGGACGAGCGAGTTCACGGAGGAGGTCAGTCGCCGCACCCGCCAGAAGCTCGAGGTCTGGGCCGCGTTCTAGACCTCGCGGAAAATCATGTTTCCCCCATGAGACGGTGAACCAGAGCCTGCCGTTGTCGCCGCAACGAACCAAAACACGTAGTAACAGACTGTTACTTGCTGACGGGCCCGCAAACCTCGATCGCTCCGTGGTTCGACCCGAAATATCCTTGTAACAGTCTGTTACTTGTTCTCGGCCACGGCGCGCTTGAACGCGTCCAGATCGTCTTGGCTGAAGAGAACGAAGCGGACGAGCGCGACCGGTGGGCGCTGCGCTTCCGCCGCCGCCGCGACGGCGACCGGGGCGGCCAGCTTCACCGGAAACCCGTAGAGGCCCGTCGAGATCGCCGGAAACGCGATGCTCGTGCAGGCGAGCTCCGCAGCACGCTCGAGCGCCCGGCGGTGGCAGGACGCAAGTAGCTCGGCCTCTCCCTCCTTGCCGCCGCGCCAGACCGGGCCGACGGTGTGGATCACGTAGCGCGCGGGAAGCCGGCCGGCCGTCGTCGCCTTGGCGTCGCCGGTGTCGCAGCCGCCGAGCTGCCGGCACTCGGCCAGAATCTCCGGTCCACCCGCGCGGTGAATCGCACCGTCGACACCGCCGCCGCCCAGGAGGCTCGCGTTCGCCGCGTTGACGATCGCGTCAACCGCCTGATCGGTGATGTCGCCGCGAACGGCCTCGATCACAAAGGAAACCTAGCCCTGCGCGGCGAGCAGGCGCGGTGGCGCCGCGCGGCAGAGCTCCACGAAGACGCCGGCCACGAGCGGATCGAACTGGGTCCCGGCGCAGCGATCGATCTCGGCCAGTGCCTGGCTCACCGGAAGCGGCGGCCCGTAGGGCCGGGGCGAAGTCATCGCGTCGAACGCGTCGGCGACCGCGAGTACGCGCGCCTCGAGCGGAATCTCGTCACCGCGGCGCCTGCACGGATAGCCGCCGCCGTCCCAGTGCTCGTGGTGGAAGAGCACATACGGGATCGCGAAGCGAAAGTCGGGTTGCCGCGCGAGAATCCGCATCCCGGCCGCTGGATGACGCCGGATCGCGGCGTACTCGCCGTCGCTCAGCCGCTCGGGCTTGTCCCAGATCGTGTCAGCGATGGCGAGCTTGCCGACGTCGTGCAGAAGCGCCCCGATGCGGAGACGGCGGATTCGCCCGGCGCTCCAGCCGAGCCGAAGTGCGATCGCCTCTGCAAGCCTGCTGACGCGCGAGCCGTGACCCTCCATGTAGGGACGAGCATCGATCGCTTCGCAGAGCCCCGCCAGCATTGCCACGGCTCACACATTTCAACCTGCCGCCGCCGAACCCTTCTCCCCGTTAAGCCTCGGACTCGGCCCCCAGCATTCGCCGCCGGATAAAGCGGAACACGAACGCGCCGACCACGAGCAGGACGACGATCGCGGCCCCCGCGATCAGCCCGTAGCGCCCGATCGCCGCGGCGGCGGCGTGGCCTGCGTAAAACGCGACCAGGCCGACGGCGACCGCCCAGACAATTCCACCCGTTGCGTTCCAGAGGAAGAAGAGCCACCATTGCATCCTGCTGATCCCCGCGAGCCAGGCCGCGGTTACGCGCAGGACCGCGATGAAGCGGGCGAGGAAGATCGTCTTGCCGCCGTGACGCTCGAAGAAGCGCTCGGACCAAGGCAGCACCCGTGACGCGTAACGCTCCAACGGCCCCCAGCGCTGCAGCAACTTCCGCCCGCCGAGGCGGCCGGCCCAGTAGCCGACGTTGTCGCCGAGGATCGCAGCCACGGCGGCGACCGCGATTACCGCGACGATGTTCATGTCGCCCCGGGAGGCAAGAACGCCGGCGGCCACGAGCGCCGTCTCGCCCGGGAGCGGGATCCCCGCGGACTCCATCGCGATCAGGAGGAAGAGGAGAAAGAGCCCGTAATCCTGGACGAGGGACTGCATCGCCCCCCAGTCTAGGGGCGGGCTTTCGGGCGCCTCTGTCAGTCGATGCGGTAGGCCATCAGCACCGCGTCGACGAACCGGCCGCCGCGGCGGAAGTGACCCCGCCGGAGGCCCTCGCGCTCGAAGCCGAACTGCTCATACAGCTTGATCGCCGGCTGGTTGTGCGGGAACACGTGCAGCTCGAGCTTCTCGACCTCGCTTTCGCGAGCCCATTCGACCGCCTGCTCGAGCAGCGACCTCCCGATCCCGCGGCGCCGGTGCCTCGCGGCAACCATCAAGCCGAGATCCGCGACGTGAAGGCTCGCGGGGTGCGAGTCGCGGGCGAGCGAGAGGCGGCCGACGATTCCGTCCTCGATCTCGGCGACGAAGACCGCCGCGTGTGGCGAGCGCCGAACCGC
>Ga0070707_100002084_pt1 | contig 19166 bp, 17 predicted proteins | sample KBSK5502metaG_FD_65468 | JGI IMG/M metagenome (GOLD analysis project Ga0070707, IMG submission 65468) | Corn, switchgrass and miscanthus rhizosphere microbial communities from Kellogg Biological Station, Michigan, USA - KBS K5-50-2 metaG | ecosystem: Host-associated > Plants > Roots >... | reverse complement strand
CGTCTCCTCGACGAGAGCCGCGACACGACCGTGAAGTCGTTCGACGCCCTCGGCGCCGTGCTCGTGACGGGCGGGCTCGTGTCGCTCGTGTACGCGATCACCCAGAGCGGCAGGTACGGCTGGGGCTCAGCGCGAACGATCGGCGTCATCGCGGCGGCGGTCGCGCTGCTGGCCGCCTTCGGCTGGTGGGAGCGCCGACACGCGGAGCCGCTGATGCGTTTCGGGATCCTCCGCACGAAGACGGTCGCGGGCGCAAACGTCGGCGGGCTGATCCTCGGGACGGCCACATTCTCGCTGTTCCTGATGCTGACGCTGTACATGCAGCAGGTGCTCGGCTACTCACCCATGAAGACCGGTGTGGCGTACCTGGCAGTCGCCGGGAGCGCGATCGTCTGGTCGGGGGTCGCGGCGCAGCTCGTGAACCGCATCGGCGTGAAGCCAGTGCTCGTCACCGGGATGGTCGCCCTGACAAGCGGGCTCGTGTACTTCACACAGGTCTCCGTCCACGGCACGTATCTCAGCGACCTGCTGCCGGGCTTCCTGCTCGTGGGCGTCGGCCTCGGCTTCTCGTTCGTGCCGATCTCGATCGCTGCGCTCGCGGGCGTCCGGCCCGCCGAGGCTGGGCTTGCGTCCGGTCTGTTCAACACGACGCAGCAGATCGGCGGTGCGCTCGGCATCGCGGTGCTGTCGACGATCGCGACGTCGCAGACCTCGCATGCACTCGCGCACGGAACCGCGCTGCCGTCGGCCCTCGTGCATGGGTTCACCAGCGCCTTCGTCGTCGGCGCCGGCATCGCAACGGTCGGCATCGTCGCGGCACTGACGCTCATCCGGCGCGACGAGCTCGAGCAGGCTCCGGAGCAGCTGGAGCCCGTGCTCGACCTCGCGGCGTAGACAATTCGCTCTCGGGGGAGCTTCGGCTCCCCCACGAGCGTTTGACACTACTTATCGGGACATTTCTTTAGGGGGACAAACCGCCGTCCGCCTACGTCGGCTATCTCTCGTTAATTTGTGGCCTCGCCGTGACTACTGCAGTGCGGCCATGGAGATCAATCCTGCCGCTTGCTCGACAGACAGGGCATCCGTGTTGACGACGAGGTCGTAATGTGTCGGCGACTCCTCGCTGATCCCGTAGAAGCGTTTGAGGTAATCCGCGCGTCCGGCATCTGAGTCGTTCACGGCCCGTGCGCCCTCGGCCTGCTCCAGTCCCTTCGCGCTGACGAGACGAGCCACGCGCGTGTCCGGTGAGGCGGTCACGAGTACGCGCAGCGCGTCCGTACCACTCCCCAGAGTGTAGGAGGCGGCGTGTGCCACGATGACGGCCCGTCCGCGTGCCGCCGTCTGCTCGATCGCCTCCAAGATGAAGGCGCGGACTTCGTCGCTTGCCCTCTCCCCGCCCACTCCCGGCGAGGCAAGGCCAGCCCAGGCCTCGGAGCCACCTTGAGCCAGCCCCACGAGTAAGCGCTCGAGCAGCGACTTGCGGCGCTCCTCGTCGGCGACATCGGCTGGATCGATCCCTCCTCGCGCTGCCGCGCGAGCAACGATCTCCTCGTCGACGTAGACGAATCCAAGCCGATCAGCAACGAGTCGGCCGACCTCCTCGCCACCCGCGCCCTCTGCATGAGAAATGCACACCAGGTTGCGTCTCACGACGATCGACGCTACGACTCGCGCTCGATCAGGTCAAGCGACGCCCACGATCAGTCGGCGACCGCGCGAGGGCGGGGGCCGTTCAGGTTCAGCGGCGGCCCCGGCCGGAATCGCTTCGACCGAACACCGTGCAAAGAGAAGGGTCGGTTTCTACGCGCTGCCTCGCTGCTCACTTCTTGAGGAGGCCGGGGCCTTCCTCGATGGGCGGTGCGTGGCTCGAACACGCGACCTCCTGCTTGTAAGGCAGGCGCTCTCCCAGCTGAGCTAACCGCCCGGGCGACGCACTTTAGCTGCGAACAAGCCCGTTTCTGAAGGAGAGAGCGCCGCACTTTCCCAGGTCGACGCCCGAGCGAATTAAGTGGGTGATCGCCGAAGCCTTACGGGGCTGGTCAAATGGGCCCAAAGGTTGTCGAGCAGTCGGCCTGGAATCGGAAAGGCAGTCGTGCCGCCGAAGTTGATTGCGCCGGCGTCGAATACTTGCGCGTGCTCGGGTGTCGTGTAGTAGGTCATCTCCGCAGATTCGCCTGGGCCGAAGATGTCGTGAATCGTCGCCAGCACCTCGGTCCCCGGGGGCGACGACGGCGTTCGTGCATCTACCTCAATGCCGTAGCGGCCGAACGACGAGCCGTTCTGCAGCCCTGTCCCCGCAAACAGCCACGGTGCGCGCTGTTCCCCCACGACGACGAACGGTCGGTTTGGGAAGCGATTCTGGAACCAGTTGAGGTACTGCGCCCCCACGAGCGCAGATTCGGGCCGGCCGACGTCGCGCCAACGCTGGACCCGAACGAGCCAACGTCCCTCGCGGAGAACACGGCGGAAGAAGTTGTCGGCGGAGAGGAAGAGCAAGTTCTCACCGGCGTTGCGATACGCGATGATCGAGTCGTACTCACGCTCGGTCACGTACTCCTCGTGGCCGGGGAAGACGATCAGGTCGTACATCCGCGCGAGTTGTCCGCCACTCGGCCCTCGGTCCAGGTCCGCGTCCGTGAAGAAGTCCGCCGCCCTCGGAACTCGGTCGAACCACTCGAGGAAGCCCGCGTCGTAGCTCCGATACGTGCGCGGAACACCGTTGTCGAGGAAGGGGCGCGTGACGTCGACGCGGTCGATACGCGGCGATGCGTACCACGTGTCTCCCACCCCGTCGTGGTCACTGTCTCGGAAGTTGTACGCCTGCCAGGTGTTCGTCGGCAGGACAACGGCAACACGGCTCGTGCCGAACCTCCGCGGACGAAGGATGAACGGCGCAAACCCGGCCCGACCATCCGCCGAATCGAGTCGTGCGAAGTACACGCCACTGGGCCAGTTCCCGACGTGGACATCGAGCAGCGCGTCCGGCTTCACGGCGATCGGACCTTCGACGGTCCTGCCGGACATGAGGTTGTCCTGCGGGGTCGCCGAATCGGCCCGGCCGATCGTCAACGTGAGCGTCGGCGTGCGCGTGTAGACACGGAGCACGGCGACTTGCCCGGCCCAATAACTCTGCTGCTCGAACGCCGCTGTAATCGGCGGGAGAAAGAGAACCCAGCCGGTTGGCGCAGCACCAGCGGTCGGTGACATCACGACGACGATCGCCGCGACAACTGCGCCAACGTCGCATGCGAGCGATCGGGCGGAACCCACGCTGAGAGGGTACGCCTGACGGTGGGAGTTGCCTCGGATCGACGAGAGAAGAGCTCTAGCCCTCAAGATGCCATCGACAGAAGGACGAGGACTGCGATGTCGTGATCGCCGTCTTCGAGGAGATGGCCTCCGACCTGACCTCCTAGGGTCGGTGCAGGCGCCGACCAACCGCCAGTGCCCCCAGCGGGATTCGAACCCGCGCTACCACCTTGAAAGGGTGGCGACCTGGGCCGCTAGTCGATGGGGGCGGCCCGGGCAGGATAGCCGCCAAAGGCGTCTACACTGGGCTCACGGGCCGGTAGCTCAGTTGGTAGAGCAGGGGACTTTTAATCCCAAGGTCGCAGGTTCGATCCCTGCCCGGCCCATAGCCAGTGGACTACAAATCCCGGCGCGTCTGCCGAAGGCTCACCACCAACCACAGTAAGCGCGCGACGCTGCAACGCGGAGCCCAGGCCCACTACGGTCCAACCCACCCCGCTCGCACGAGAGAGGAGAGGAAGTGACGGTTCGAGAAATACTCGACTCGCATCCACAGCCGAGCAGCCTTGATCGCGGCGTGCTCCTGCGCTGCATCGAGGACTGCGTCGAATGTGCCGCTGCCTGCACCAGCTGCGCCGACGCCAGCCTCGGCGAGAAAGACCTACAGGAGCTGATCCACTGCATTCGAGTCAACCTCGACTGCGCCGACCTCTGCGAGGCGGCCGGGCGCATCGTGATCCGCCAGACCGCGCCCGATCTCCGTGTCATTCGCGCCGCGATCGAAGCCTGCGCGGCAGCCTGCCGCAGCTGCGGCGAGGAGTGCGAGCGTCACGCCGCCCACCACGAACACTGCCGCCTTTGCGCCGAAACATGCCGACGCTGCGAGCAGGCATGCAACGAACTACTGTCAACGATCGGCTGAGCACGCGGGCATGACCGACTACGTTCACGGCTACGGCACGCGCGAGCAGGAGCGCCTGATCGAGCAGGCGGAGCACTGGAGGCACCGGCTGATCGCAGACGGCACGACGCTCGAGCCGGGGACGCGATTACTCGAGGTCGGGTGCGGCGTCGGCGCGGTGCTGGCGGTCCTCGGGCAGGAGTTCCCGGGCATCCGCCTCCACGGTGTCGACATCGAGCCGAAGCAGCTCGAGTTCGCCAGGGGCCACCTCGAGCGCGCCGGGGTCGAGGCCACCTTGCTGCAGGCTGACGCATACGCGCTCCCGTTCGAGGACGAGTCGTTCGACCACGTCTGGATGATGTGGTTCCTCGAGCACGTCGCCGATCCGCCCGAAGTGCTGCGCCAGGCGAGGCGTGTCCTTGTTCCGGGCGGTGCGATCACGGCGATCGAGGTCGACTACGCGACCGCCCACGCCGAACCGTCCACGTCTGCGCTCGAAGCGCTGTTCCGCGCGATGGTCCAGGGCATGGCGGTGGCGGGGTGGAGCGACGCCGGCACGCAACTACCGGGCTGGCTTCGCAGGGCCGGTTTCCGCGAGATCGACGAAGGCGAGCGGACGTTCAGGTGGCAAGCGGAGGACCTCGAGGGCCAGGCGCGCTACGCGGCCGACGTGATGGAGAGTGCACTCCCGTCGCTCGCTCAGCTGCCAGGCGCAGCCGAGGAGGAGCTCCGCGCCGGGCTCGACGACCTGCGGAGCCTGCCCAGCCAACCCGGGGCCAGCCTGGGCTGGATCGTGCACAAGTCGACGGCTACGCGCTAACCGAGCTAGGACTTCGCGATCACCTTGACCGGCATGCCGACGTCTGCGAATGCATACGTCCAGCTAGCCACGGCTACGGCCTGGCGGACGCAGCCGTGCGACGCGGGGTAAGCCGGCACCTCCAGGAACTCGTGGAAGGCGATGCCGCCGACGAACGGCAGCGCGTACGGAAGCCACTCGCGGAACGGCGTCGACCACCAGCGACGGATCTTTGCGTAGACGCGGTAATCGCCCGGCGGCGTAGGTGTCGAAGGCTTGCCGGTCGAGACCGCAATAGTCCGCAGAACCCTGTTGTCCTTGATCAGCAGCGCAACCTGGCGGTCGAGCAAGATCTCCGCGCGCTTTCCGCCGCGGCCTTGACCGACCGGGGCGGGCTTTGTTGCGGTCGCCAGCCTCGACTCCGTCCGCGCGTCAAGCCCCGCTGTTCGCTGCAGGCGCTCCCATTTCTGGAACGCGAGGATGCCGTTGTGGGTCGCCGGCCCGAGCCGGCCGTCAGCGTCGCCCCCGAAGAAGCCGAGCTCGATCAAGCGTTGCTGGATCTGCTTGATGTGGTCGTCAGGCGGCCGGAGCTTGGGCGCCGGCGGCGTTGGCACGGGCTTGTTGGGGGTCTGCAAATAGTGGAAGGTGATCGGCGACTGGGTGGGAACACCCGGGAAGACGCCGCGCACGGTCCGGCCGTCGATTAAAAGCCTGACCCTGACAGCGCCGTCAAGCCCCGTCAGCGTTCGCACCAACTGGGACAGCCGCGCCAGGAGGCTCCGCGCGTTCCGTCCTGACGCGAAGCGGCCGCTGACGTCGACGGTCGCCAGTCCACCCGCGACGGTCACGCTCCGCACCTGGCTGCCGCGGGGAACATAGGTGCGCACTCCACTCTTGATCTCGGCGCGGGTCGGGCCGGACACGAGCTGGCGCAGCGCGTCGGCGGGAGTCACGCCGGGACGGCTTACCCGCACCAACTGCTCGCCTTGCAGAAAGAAGACCGGCACCCGGTTCCTGGTCGGCGCGGCAGGAGCCGTAGCGACAGCGACGAGGCCGAGTGCGAGTGCGAGCAAGCTGATGACACCGAGAAATGTCGCCTGCACGCTTCGCGCAGCCGATCCGTCACCCCGCGGATGCGGAACGAGAAGCGCCCTGGGAATCATCTGCCGAGAATGAGCCTACCCGGGCGCCGCGCTCTCGCTCAAGACCGCGTGGGTGCGGCCCAGCCGCGAAGTCAGCTCAGGAGTGAGTCAGCGGCGTGAGGCGGTCGATCAGACATTCCGGGTGCATCGCCTGCCAGACGCTGAGATAGCCCTCGAGCTCGACGTCTGCGTGACGTGCTGCGAAGGATTGGGGCCTTGCCGTGGCCTCGATGACTCGGTCGCTCACCTCGACGACGCACTCGCAGCGCCGCAGGTAATCGGCAAGGGCGAGGGCAGAAGCCGCTGAGTCGGTTCGTATTCGCATGTTGCCGCAGTCGTTCCTTCCAACCCAGTTCCTCGTGGGCAGAGCCCGGCCGCTCGGACTCTGCTCACGACGAATCTGTTCTCCTGGCGCGAGAGGCTCCGCCGCATCGAGCCCCGCCCGCCTTGTTCGAAAAGCATCGGCGAGCGCGGCGGGTTGATTCGACCCCCCTTCAGTGGTTGATTGCGGCGCTTCACTTCCCCAAGCGGGGGCACGACCCGCGATTCGTCCGGCTCAAAGCGGGCCGGGCCAACGGGGCACATGCGGTAGGAGACCGAACGCGCGGGCGTTTCCGTCCAAGTCTCCTCCGTAGATCTTGTCTCCCACCGCGATCGGCGGTGACAAGGTCGCTGCGCTGCCGGTCGAGAAGCTCCAAACGACCTCACCCGTGTAGCCGTCCAGCGCAACGTAACCGCCCGCGTCGCCGCCGGCGGCGACGACCGTGTCCCCGACGACGATCGGAGGCGGCTGATTGCCCACCCCGATGTTGGTGAGCCAGGTCCTGCGGATCTTGCAGCCTTTGTCGACCTCGAACGCCGCGATGCCGTCTCCCTCCTTCGACGGGCCGCCAACTTCTGCATGCGAGTCGAAGAACATCCCGAGCCACGGCGAATAGGCCGGCTGCCCGACGAACGGCTCGGCCCCGTCGCCAACCCGGAAGCTGAAGAGCGGGCCCGCCTCGAGGGCGTCCTGATCCCAGATGTAAAGGATCCCGAGCTTGTTGTTCGCCGCGGCCAGCGACGGGCAGCCGGGCGGCTGGAAGAGAAGCGGCGCGGCGCCGAAGTCGATGTCCGCGCCGGGCGGAGTGCCCTCGACTTCCTGCGGACGATTCGAGGCGACCGGCTCGAGAGACGGCGTCAGCCGAACCATCGAGTTGCCGTAGCCGACCGTCTCCAGGTGGCAATTGCACGACGGGTCGTAGACATAGGCATTCCCGACTCCCGTGAAGAGATCGGATCCGTCCGGCGAGATCGAAACGCCGCCCCACCCCCAGATTCCTCCGAGGTTGCCCAAGCCCGGCACAGGGTCGAAGCGCGCGCTCTCCGTTCCGCTCTGAACGTCAATCGCGACTAGTCGCCCCTCGGCGGCAAGGTCGTTCGGGTCAGCCTGATCGCAGTACGAGGAAACGCCGACATACAGCGTGTCACCGAGCAGCCGCAACCCGGCCCAGACATATTCGTACTGATTGCGCGCGGTCGTGACGTCGACCGGCCAACCTGGCTCCTCGGCTCCCGTCGCGAGGTCGAGCGCGTGAAGTTGACCATCCGCGGAGATCGCGTAGACGACACCTCGTTGTTCGTCGATCGCTGGTGTCGAGCTGAAGCCGTAGCTGCCGCAGGCATCGTCGGGAGTCGTGATCGCGCCGAAGGAGTCGCGCCAGATGATGGAGCCGTCGAGCGGGTCAAGGGCGTAGATCGAGCCGGCCTCCGTCTCGAAGAGCAGCACGTCCCGCTGTCGACCGTCGACGGAGACGCCACTTGCATAGAGGGGAGATGCGACGATTGCACCGTCGAGTTTGGTCGTCCATTTGTCGGCGAGATAAGGCGCAGTCCGGGGAGTCAAGAGCCGCGACGGAACGAAGTTCGTGAGCTGTGCATCGTGACCGTAGGCGAGCCAGGACGCGGCGGGAGCGACGGGCTGCGTCGCGCCGGCTACGGGCGTGATCGAGAGGACGCAAACGAAGCTCGCCACGATGAGACGGCTTCGATGCATCAACCCCGGAGCGTAACGAGAGGTTCCGACCCGGCGGCGTGTTCGGTGCCGTAAGGTCGATCGGTGGGGCTCGCGATGCCGGTGGTGTGGTCCGACCGTTGCCGGCTGCACGAGCCGGACGGGGAGATCTGGGTCGGCGTACGCACGCCCGGGACCGAGCGCGCCGTACGTCTTGACGCGATTCTCGCTGCGCTACTCGAGGAAGAGCCACGGATCGTGACTGCCGAGCCACACTCCGACGTGGCGCTACTCGCCGTTCACGATCGAGGGCTCCTGGCGTTTCTCGAGTCGGCCTGGGACGAATGGACTGATGCCGGGCTCGATCGGGAGCCGGGCCAGGATCGCGTCGTGCCATACGTCTTCGCCCACGCGGAACTGACGTCCGGGCGGCCGGCCGCTATGCCTGCGGCCGTCTGGGCAAAACCCGGCTTCTTCGCGTACGACACGATGACCCTGATCGGGCCCGGAACCTGGGACGCGGCGCGCGGCGCCGTCGACACGGCCCTCACGGCGGTCGATCTCGTCGTGGCAGGCGCAGCCAGTGCCTATGCATGCTGCCGGCCACCCGGACATCACGCAGGTCGAGCGTGCTACGGAGGCTCCTGCTACCTCAACAACTCGGCGGTTGCAGGGGCCGCGTTCGCGGACCGGCTCGGAGGTCCGGTCGCCGTCCTCGACATCGACGCGCATCACGGCAACGGAACCCAGGAGATCTTCTACGACCGAGCCGACGTCCTCGTCGGCTCGGTTCACGTCGATCCCGGCGCGGGCTGGTTTCCGCATTTCCTCGGATTCGCCGACGAGACCGGCGGCGGTGCGAACAAGAATCTTCCGATCCCACCCGGTAGCGGTAACGACACCTGGCTCGCTGCGATAGCCGAGCTCGCTGCCTGGACAACGAGAGGAGCTGCAACCTCGCTGGTCGTCCCGCTCGGGGTCGATGCCGCGGCCGGCGATCCCGAGAGTCCTCTCGAGGTGACCGCCACGGGTTTCCGTCAGGCAGGACGCATGCTCGGTGGGCTGAAACTTCCGACGGTGCTCGTGCAGGAGGGAGGCTACGACCTGGCGGCGCTCGGTCCACTGGTGCGTGAGGTGTTGCTCGGCTTCGAGGAAGGAGCGACGTGAACCTCGACATTTCCCGCGAATACCTGCAACACGTCGTGACGCAGCTCGAGTCGTTCCGCTCTCATCCGCTCGGGTTTCGTGTCGCCGGGACTCCCGAGGAACGGCAGGCGACCGCCTTCATCGCCGAGGAGTTCCGGGGTGCCGGACTGACGGACGTCGTCGAGGAGCCCGTGCCCGTCGATGCGTGGCGTCTGCTGGATGCGTTCGTCGAGCTCGAGGGCGGTCACCGCTTCGAGTGCGCATCCTTCGGTGGGGTTCCGGAGACGGGGCCACACGGTGTCGAAGGTCGCCTCGTCTACGTCGGCCGGGGCGGCAGGAAGCAACTCGACGGCATCGCCCTTGCCGGCAAGGTCGCGCTCGTCGACTGGGAGGTCGAGCGGCTCTGGCCGTATCACGTCGGCCTCGAGCTGGGCCTTCGCGGCGCGGCCGCGATGATCGTCACTTCTCCGCCCGGGGGCCCGTACTACCAAGCGCCGGGAGCACTCGGAACCTTCGACGGTCTCTGGCACGCCGAGGCGCCGCCCTGCGTGACGATCCGCAAGGAGGACGCTGCCGAGTTGAAGGCGCACGAGGGCGCAGATGTGCGCGTCGTCCTGTCCGCGCCGCTCACACCGGGCGCGGAGGCGGCGAACGTCGTCGGCATCCTCCCCGGCCGTCGCGACGGCGCGCCGTCGATCGTCGCGGGGCACCACGACGGCTGGTTCGGCGCGGCGTTCGACGACGCGAGTGCAGTCGCGGTGACGCTGGCCCTCGCGCGCGCCTTCGCAGCGCGGGGCGTTCGGCTCGAGCGGCCAATTGCCTTCGTCTCGCACACCGCGGAGGAGTACGGCATCGCGCAGTCGGCCTACGACTGGTGTTACGGCGCGTGGTACCAGATCGTCGCGGAACATCGCGAGTGGTCGACGGGCTCGAGCTTCTACCTCAACGTCGAAGGCTCGGGACGGCCGGCGCCGTTCGTCGTCGACGCTCCGCCCGAGCTCACGGGCTGGGCTCGGCGCATCTGCCGGGGAGCCGCGCGAGTCGGGCTCCTTCCACACGGCTATCGGCTCGGAGCGCCCTCCACGTGGACGGAGGTCTGGCCCTTTCTGGCCGCGGGAATCCCGGGCATCAACGTCTCGACCTTCACCTCCGACTTCGACCGGAGCGACTACCACACGCAGTACGACACGTCCGACCGCGTCGACTTCGACTATCTCGAGCGTCTGACTCGCGTGTGCGCGAGGCTCCTGCTCGAAGCCGATGTCGGCGCGCTCGACTACGCGGCACGTGCCCGCGACGTTCGGCGCTCCCTTGGCGGGATCGAGCACAAGCCGCTGCACCGTGCGCTCGACAAGCTCGCACGTGCCGAGGGTCGTAAGACCTTCACCGCAGTCGGCCGTGGCCTGCACGGGCTCGACTCCCGCGAAACCGCTCGCTACCCGCACGAGCAAACGGCGACCGACATTCGCCTTCTCGAGACGGCGCTGACCGAATTGGCTGCCGGCCGGCACGGACGCGCGGCGAATGCGCTGGCCCGCGTCGGGCTGAACTGGCTCTGCGCCGATCTGGGGCCGGAGGCGTTTCGGATCGAACGCGCCCGTCGTGGTCGCACGGCTCCACGCGCGTGCTGGGCGGCGCAGGGAGACCCGGACGTCGGTCCTGATCTGTGGAACGAGATTGCAAGCCTTCGCCGCGAGACAGACGTCCGTCCGTACGGCCCCTGGCTCGAGCGGAGCCTGCACAGCCACCTGGCAGCTTGCAGCCGCGAGCTCGCCCGCCGTCTCGATCGGATGGCAGCAGCCGCCGACGGCAAGATTTTTCCGCTCCCGCGACCGCACGCAAAGGATCTCCCACGATAGAAACGCACTTCAGATGAGCGCCGCCACCCTCTTCGGCCGGCCGCTTCCCCCGGGTGGGACGATCGGCGTCGCTGCAGCCGCAAGCCCGTACGACGCGCGCTCCGAGGTCCTCCGTGGCGTCGAGTGGTGGGAGGCGCAGGGCTACCAGGTCAAGCTCGCAGACGGCGTCTTCGCCCGCGACGACTACGTGGCCGGAGACGCGCGCCAACGGGCGGCCGACCTCGTGAGCCTGTTCGCCGACGACGCCGTCGACGTCGTCCAGTCGCTCCAGGGCGGCTTCGGGTCGGCGCAGGCGATCCCCTACATCGACTTCGACGTGATCGCCGCCAATCCGAAGCCGTTCGTCGGCTACTCGGACATCACGGCACTGCACATTGCGATTCGTCAGCGGACCGGGCTCGCGACGCTCTACGGCTACGGCCTCGTCGGCGTCGGCGACAAGGACACGACACAGTTCTCGCGCCGGCGGCTTTTGCAGGTGCTCACAGGCGACGGCACCGGCGACGTGCCGCGGGATCCCGACGATCCATACGTCCGCGCACTTCGCGGCGGCAAGGTGACCGCACCACTCGTGGGCGGCTGCCTCTGGCTTCTGATGCAGACCATGGGCACGCCCTGGGAGTTCGAGGCAGACGAGGCGATCCTGTTCTTCGAGGACGTCAAGGCGCCTCCCTACTACGTCGACGGGTTCCTCACGCAGCTCGCCGCTGCCGGCAAGCTCGATCGCGTCGCGGGCGTGGTCGTCGGGGAGATGAAGGACTGCGACTGGGGCGATCAGCGGGAGGCGTCCGATTGGGCGCGCTCACGTTCGCTCGAGGATGTGCTCGAGGAACATCTCGAGCCCCTCGGCGTACCCGTTCTCTACAAGTTGCCCCTGGGACACGGAAAGCATCTGGCCGCTCTGCCGCTTGGTGTCCGTTGCACGCTCGACGCGGATCGGCGTACGCTAACGGTGGACGAACCGGCGTTCCGGCCCTGAGGCCGAGGAGGAGAGGCGGGAGATGAGCAGGCGATGGCTGGCGGTGCTGATCCTCGGGACCGCCATCGGTGCGCTGCTGGCCAGCGCATCTGTAGCAGGTGGGTCGCAGACGAAGAGCGGCGGCACGTTCAGGCTCGCGACGAGCTCAGGGATCGACTCGCTCAACCCGTACGTGGCCTTCAACCAGGACGCCTACTCGATGTTCGAGTACATCTATCCACTGCTCGTCCAGTACGACAAGGACAACAAACAGTTCGTTCCCGACTTTGCGCGCGCGTGGACGACGTCCAAGGACGGCAAGACGTGGACCTTCACGACAGTCGCAGGAGCGAAGTGGTCCGACGGCGAGCCGCTGACGGCGGCGGACGCCGCTTGGACGATCAACACGGACATCAAGTACAAGGGCGGCGGGGCCGCGAACGCCGCCGGGTTGATCGCTCACATCAAGCATGCATCGGCACCCAACCCGACGACCCTCGTCGTGCGCTACACAGCGGCTCCGGGGAACGTGCTCGGCCAGTTCCAGCAGTTCGCCATTCTTCCCAAGCACGTCTGGAGCAAGCATCTCGGCCACAAAGGTGCGGATCTGAAGACGTTCCCGAACAATCCGCCCGTCGTCGGCTCCGGGCCGTTCAAGCTCGTGACCTACAAGAAGAACCAGATCGCGCTGTTCCAGCGCAACGACTCGTTCTTCGGGCCGAAGCCGCAGGTCGATGCGTTCGGTCTCAGGATGTTCTCCAACGACGACGCAATGGTCTCGGCGCTCAAGGCGCACGAGATCGACGCCATCGAGGCCGTCCCCGCGACTGCGATCAAGACCCTGAAGAGCGCCGGCTTCACGATCACGCAGGTTCCGGGGGTCGACCAGACGGACTTCATCTTCAATTCGAACCCGAAGAAGAAGAAGAATCGCGAGCTCCTGAACCTGAAACTCAAGGAAGCGTTCGCCCATGCCGTCGACCGCGACCAGATCATTCGCGTCGTCTTCCTCGGCGCGGCGAAACCGGCCGACTCGATCGTCCCGGCGGCCACGGGTGCGTGGCACAACCCGCAGCTCGAGCCAGAGAGCTTCGACCTCGGGCTCGCCAACAAGTTGCTCGACCAACTCGGATACAAACGGGGATCTGGCGGCGTCCGCATCGCGAACGGCCACAAGATGGCGTACGACGTGATCACGCCGACCAGCGTCCAGAGCGCGTCCCGGACGTTTCAGATCCTCCAGGCCTCCTTCGCCAAGATCGGGGTGCAGTTGCGACAGAAAGCGCTGGACGCGACGGCCGCGTTCGACCTGATGTCCGGGCCCAACGGCAAGTACCTCAACTTCGACCTGGCGCTCTGGGACTGGGTCGCGCTCATCGACCCCGACTTCATGCTCTCGGTCGTCACCTGCGCCCAGTACGGTGGGTGGAGCGACAGCGGCTACTGCAACAAGAAGTACGACCGCATGTACTCGCAGCAACAGCTGACGCCCAATCAGGATCAACGCCGCGCACTCGTGTGGAAGATGCAGAAGTATCTGTACGACCAGCGGCCCTACGTTTGGCTCGCAACGCAGGACTCGGTCGATGCGCTGAGCTCCAAATGGACGGGGCTCATCCCCTCGCCGCAAGGGCCGTTCAACTCGCTTTCGAAGGCATCCCTGACGAGCGTCCACCTGAAGTGATCGACGGGGCGGCTTCGGCGGCCCGGCCCAAGAGATGAGAGGCACCGACTACGTCGTCAAGCGCACGGCGTTCGCGCTGGTCACGATCTTCGTCGCCGTCTCGATCAACTTCGTGCTCTTCCGGCTCGCGCCCGGGAGCGCCGTGTCGAACCTGTCACGGGTCCCACACGCGACGCAGGAGCTCCGTCAGGCGCTCACGCGCCAGTTCGGCCTGGACAGGTCACGCGGCAGGCAGTACGTCATCTACCTCCAGCAGTTGACGCACGGGAACCTCGGCGTCTCGTACGAGAACGAGCAACCCGTCTCGAAGAACCTCGAGACCGCGATCCTGAACACCTTGCCGATGGTGGCGCTCGGGACGCTGTTCGCAATCGTCGTCGGCACGCTCACCGGCGTCATCTCGGCGTGGCGGCGCGGTACTCCGATCGAAGGAGCGACCGTCACCACGGCGCTCGGCTTCTACTCGATGCCGACCCATTGGCTCGGTCTGATGCTCGTGATCCTGTTCACGGGCGTCCTGCCGACGGGCGGAATGACGAACGACTTCCTCATCAACCCCTCCTTCTGGACGCACACCAAGGACGTGCTCTCTCACATGGTGCTGCCGTCGCTGACACTGGGCCTCGTCCTCTTCGGCGAGTACACGTTGATCGTTCGCTCCGCGATGCTGGAGACCCTCGGCGAGGACTACATCCTCACCGCCCGTGCGAAAGGTCTGCGCCCGTGGGCAATCGTGCGCAAGCACGCGCTACGCAACGCGCTGCTGCCGATCGTGACGCTCGTCGCCCTGTCGCTCGGATACATCGTCGCCGGCGCGATCCTCGTCGAGACCGTGTTCTCGTGGCCGGGAGTGGGCCGCGCCGTGTACGACGCGGTCCTGAACCGTGACTATCCGATGCTGCAGGGTGCCTTTCTCTTCCTGACGATCTCGGTCGTCTTCTTCAATCTCGTCGCCGACCTCCTCTACTACAAGCTCGATCCCAGGATCACGTGATGAGCGTCCCTCGCCTTCGGCTCGCTCCCGTGGGGGAAACCATGTTTCCCCCACGAGCCCCCTTCTTTAGAAGTCGCCTCAGCGCATGCAGCGTGGCGACCGCCGCCACACACGCCGAGGAGAAAGAGCGGGGAAACCTCCCGGTTTCCCCTTACGCCCCTTCCACCACTCATAGGCCAAGGGCCGGCCTATGAGTGTCGTCCTCCACGAGCCCGGCGCAGTCACGGATCCCGCACCCGTCAGATCGCGCGGCGGGATTCTCTGGAGCACGATCCGGCGCCGCCCTTCCGCCGCGATCGGCGCCGCGGTCCTGTCGCTGATCGTGCTCGCGGCGGTGCTCGCCCCGTGGATCGCGCCCTATGGGCTGCACGACCAGGTCGGACCGGTCTTCGGTGCGCCCTCGTGGAGTCATCCGCTGGGGCTGGACGACGGCGGCATCGACGTCGTGACGCTCCTCATGTGGGGAGCGCGGATCTCGCTCGTCGTCGGATTCGCCGCCACGCTCGTGTCGATGGTCATCGGCGGAACGATCGGTGTGCTCGCGGGCTATTTCGGCGGCAAGGTCGACGGGCTGCTGATGCGGATCACCGACTACTTCTTGGTCATCCCCGACGTGCCGCTGATGATCGTGGTCGCGGCGATCTGGGGACCGAGCCTCTTCCATATCGTGATCGTGATCGGGATCCTGCTCTGGACGAGCACGGCCCGCGTCATCCGCGCGCAGGTGAAGAGCGTGCGCGAGCGCGTCTACGTGAAACGGGCCCGATCGCTCGGCGCCGGCCACGCGCGAATCGTCTTCCGCCACGTGCTACCCCAGGTGGCGCCTCTGCTCATCGCCAACACGGTTCTGACGATCGCGGTCGCGATCTTCGACGAAACGGCGCTCGCGTTCCTCGGACTCGGCGACCCGAGCCGCACCTCCCTGGGGAAGATGATCGAGAACGCCTTCCAGCGCGCGGCAATCTCCTCCGGTGCCTGGTGGGCGATCGTGCCGCCCGGAGCCCTCGTCGCGATCGTGATCCTGAGCTGCAGCCTGATCGGAGGGGCACTCGAGGACGCGCTGAACCCGCGCCTGCGGGTCGCCCACATCTCGGCGCGCACGTTCAGGCTCCGACCTCTCGTCGGCCGGAGCGGCGCTTCGCTGTGACCGCATTGCTGCAGATCGAGGACCTCAACGTCTGGTTCGACCTGCCAGACCGCGGCGAGCTGCACGCGGTGCAGGGCGTGAGCGTCGGCATCGAGCCCGGGGAGCGCCTCGGCCTCGTCGGCGAGTCCGGCTGCGGGAAGACGACGACGGTGCTCGCGCTGATGGGACTGTTGCCACCATCCGCAAGTGCATCCGGCCGAGTGCTGTTCGAAGGGAAGGACGTGCTTGCGGGCGGCGAGACGTCGATGCGACCGCATCGCTGGACCGATGTCGCGATCGTGTTCCAGGGAGCGATGAACGCCCTCAACCCCGTGCGGACGATCGGATCGCAGATCGTCGAGGCGATCGAGCTGCACGGCCGCGCCAAGCGGGCAGCCGCGCGCATGCAGACCGGCGAGCTGCTCGAATCGGTGGGGATCCCGGCCGCGCGGGCGGACCGCTTCCCGCACGAGCTCTCCGGGGGAATGCGACAGCGCGCCGCGATCGCGATGGCACTCTCCTGCCGTCCAAAGGTGCTGATCGCAGACGAGCCCACGACGGCGCTGGACGTGATGGTGCAGGCGCAGATCCTGGAGCTGCTCGACTCGCTCTGCACGGACTTCGGGCTCGGCCTGATCCTCGTCACGCACGACCTGCCCGTGGTCGCCCAGCTCTGCGACTACGGCGTCGTAATGTACGCCGGCGAGATCGTCGAGCGCGGGCTCGTCGACACGCTCTACCACGCACCTCGGCACCCGTACACACGGCTGCTGTTCGCCGCGACGCCGGACCTCGGGCACGAGACCGAAGAGATCGTCTCCATTCCCGGCGCGCCGCCGCGGCTCGACCAGCCGCTCGTGGGCTGTCCATTCCGGCCCCGCTGCGACAGCGCGTTCTCACCGTGCGTGACGGTGCGGCCGGTCCTGCGCGGCCTTTCGGACCGTCACGCCGCCGCGTGTCACCTCAACGATCTCCCCCTCGCAACTCCGCGATGACGGCGGCGAACGCCCCACTGCTCGAGATCGACGATCTCTTCGTCCGCTACGGGGTGCCGCGAGGCCTCGTCGGCGGGCTGCGACGCAAGCCCCGACTCGCCGTCCACGCAGTCGACGGGATCACGCTGATGGTCCAGGCCGGCGAGCTGGTCGCGCTCGTCGGCGAATCCGGCTGTGGCAAGACGACGACGGCCCAGGCCGTGCTTCGGCTCGTCGATCCGGCGTCGGGGTCGATTCGCTTTCGGGGCGACGACATCACGGAGCTGGGGATGCGAGCGCTGCGGCCTGTGCGACGCCGCATGCAGATCGTCTATCAGGATCCATACGAATCGCTCGACCCACGTCTACGGGTCCGGGCAACGGTGGAAGAGCCGCTGCTCATTCACGGGATCGGCTCGAAGAAGGAACGTCCCTCGCTCGTCTGCGATGCGCTCACGCGTGCCGGTCTTTCTCCGCCCGAGCTCTACCTCGAGCGGTTTCCGCATCAGCTCTCGGGCGGCCAGCGGCAGCGCGTCGCGATTGCCGCCGCACTCGTGCTCGATCCGCAGCTCCTTGTCGCCGACGAGCCCGTGTCGATGCTCGACGTCTCCGTCCGGGCCGGGGTGCTTCGTCTACTCGAAGAGCTGAAGGCGAGCGGCCTCGGAATCCTCATGATCACGCACGACCTCTCGACGGCTGCACGGTTCGCCGATCGCATCGCTGTCATGTATCTCGGCCGGATCGTCGAAGAGGGCCCGGCCGCCGAAGTCGTCGGGAATCCCCAGCACCCGTACACGAAGGCACTGCTGTCGGTCGTGCCTCGCCGCGACCCGCGCATGCGACGCACCCCGCAGATTCTGCGCGGCGAGACGCCGGATGCCGTGCGGATCCCGAGCGGGTGCCGCTTTCATCCACGCTGCCCGATCGCGATCGAGGCGTGCAGGTCCGAGGATCCGAGCTTGAGGCGGCCGGACGGAACGCGTTCCCCGGACCACCGCGCGGCCTGCCTGCTTGCCTGAGAGAAGCGCGTGCGCGCGCTCCCGCAAGAGCGCGCGCACCCTTTCACCGATTAGGACTGAAGAACGACGTTCTTCGCCTCGGGGCCTTTTGCGCCCTCGGCTGCTTCGAACTCGACCTTCGCTCCCTCGGGGAGCGACTTGAAGCCGTCACCAACGATCGAGCTGTGGTGAACAAAAAGGTCCTTGCCTTCGTCCGCGGGGGAGATGAAGCCATACCCCTTGGAGTCGTTGAACCACTTCACGGTTCCAGTTGCCATTGAAAAACACCTCCTCTACCAATTCACGAACGGTAGGTGGAGGCGTCATTGCCAACCAGGTACACGCTCTGTAGACGCTCACCGTAGCACGCCCGGATCAAATTCTTGGGCGGATGGCTCGAACAGGGCTCAGCCGGCCCGAACGACGAAGAACGCGATGGCGACGTACTGACAGGCGACACCGACGATCGTCAGGGCGTGAAACAGCTCGTGATAGCCGAACACGGCGGGCGCGGGATCCGGACGTCGTCTGGCGTAGACGATCGCGCCTGCGGTGTACGCGAGACCGCCCACGAGGAGAAGGGCGACCGCTGCGGGGCGTAGATGGACGATCAACTGCGGCAGCGCGACGACGGCCACCCAGCCGAGCGCGAGCCCGATCGTGGCCGCGAGCCACTTCGGCGCGTGAACCCAGACGAACTTGAGCACGATCGCGGCGAGCGCTCCGGTCCAGACAACCGTCAAGACAGCAGGACGCCAAGCACCGCGCAGGACGAGCAGCGAGACGGGCGTGTACGTCCCGGCGATCAAGAGGTAGACACCGGCGTGGTCGACCCGCCGCATCCACAGACGCACCCGCGGCGACCACGTGACCCGGTGGTAGAGAGCGCTTGCTCCGAAGCAGGCGGCGACCGACCCCGCGAAGACGGCCGCACCTAGACGCGGGCGTCCTCCGTCAGCGCCGATGATCAAGAGGGGCGCCAGGGCGACCGCGATGAAGAACGCGCCCTGGTGAAGCACGCCTCGCAGCTTCGGCTTGACTCGCACAGCTGCGATCTGATCCGTCATCTCCACGGGAAACCTCCGGCACGATAACGGGAGAACGTCGCAGGCGCTTGCGAGCTACGCGGGCGGGCCGTCGAGGTGACGGAAGCCAAACTCGGGACCGAAGAAGTGCGGTCGGTCGAGCTCGGTTCCGTTGACCCTGTTCGTGATGCGATCCTTCAAGCCGCTGAGCAACTCGGTTTCCTGAGACTTCGTCAGCCGGCCCGCGGACACCGCGGCGTCGAGCTTGCTCTTCGCCTCCGCAAGCAACGTGTTGACCAGACCGTCGACGGACTTGCC
>Ga0070707_100002083_pt1 | contig 19173 bp, 21 predicted proteins | sample KBSK5502metaG_FD_65468 | JGI IMG/M metagenome (GOLD analysis project Ga0070707, IMG submission 65468) | Corn, switchgrass and miscanthus rhizosphere microbial communities from Kellogg Biological Station, Michigan, USA - KBS K5-50-2 metaG | ecosystem: Host-associated > Plants > Roots >... | reverse complement strand
CTCCCAGGCGGCAAAGTGCATCGTCTTGATGGTGAAGATTGGCAAAAAGGTCACCCGGTATGTGTTGGGAGTCGTCCCCGGCGATGCGCGAGTGGACTTGAATGCCGTGAAGGCGCTCCTCAGGGGCAGCTACGTCTCCTTCGCCTCATCGGACATCGCCGAAAGACTTGCGGGCAGCGTGGCGGGAACGATCATGCCCTTCTCCTTCAACCCGGAGTTGGAATTGATTGTCGACCCATCACTCCTAGAGAACGACGAGCTGTATTTCAACGCGGCGCGCTTGGATCGCTCGATGGTTCTAAACACGACCGACTACGTAGCGCTAGCGAAACCTCGCCTCGAACGGATCGTCGCGAGTCGCCGAACGTCGCCGGACGTTGCCGATGGTCCTTAGGTAGTAATCGGCGAGAACCTCTGGATCATCGGATCGTCGAATCGCGCCACGTTCTGTTCGACGGAGGGGACCCATGCCGCACTTTCCGGAGCTGCTTCGCATGTCACGGAAGGGTCCTCCACGGCCGCGCTGCGAGTAATCTGAGGGACGAGTTACCGCTTTGCGATGCGAGCGCGCGCCGCGTCTGCTTTGTGTGCCCACTCCTCCGCCTCGTCCGGCTGGCCACGTTCCCGTGCCAGGCTGTGCAACTGGTCGTACATCATGGTAAGCCACTTCGGATTTGTCCGCTGGAGCTGTTCGTAAATGGCCAGTGCTCGGCTGAACCACTCCCTAGCCTCATCCAGCCGAGCCGGATTCTTCCGGGCAACTAGACCGATCTTGCCGTAGTCCGCCGCGATGTCGGCTGGATTTCGGGATTGCTCGCCGATGGCGAGCGCGCGCTTGTACAGGTTCCCACGGCGCTCGTCATCGGCGGCAATGTCACCTCGCCGGGTGAGGGCGTTCGCCACCGCACGAAAGTCGCGGCCTTCCTCGGCCAAGGCCAACGCAAGGTCATAGAATTCCTTGCGCTGCTCGACCTGCTGGGCCAGATCGCCCAAACCCATGTAAACGTCCACGGCTCCTGCCTTATTGACGTGTTGCGGGTCCATCGCCAGCGCCTCGTTGTAAAGACGGACCGCTTCGTCACGCCGGTCCTGCTGTGCGGCCATCCTCGCCAGAAGCCGCTTGGCCGATGCAAGGACGCTGTCCGTGGCGCCTCGGCCCTTGAGTGCAACCGCTCTTTCGAGCCACTGATGCACATCGGCATCCCGGTCGCGCTCCTGGTTGCTACATGCATAAGCCAGGTTGAGGTAGGCCTCAGCCAGCAGCTCTCTCGCAGCCTGGGCGACCTGTCCCTCAGGGTCGGGATGCTGGAGCCCGACGAGCGCATTCACGACCCGAAGATTCACCCTCTCCTGAGCCTTAGGATCGAAGCCCCACTTCACAGCACCCTGGACAAGGTATGTCCACAGTATCAGCAGTGGCATGTCGATGTCCTCAGGCTCGGGCTCCCCAATGATGTCCAGCGTATGCCGGCACATCGACGCCCAACGATCGACGCGAAACGTTTGCTGAAAGTAGGCCTCTTCGGCTCGCAGCAGGTACCAGATGGCGCGGTAGTCCCGTGTCTGCTCGGCGAGCCGCCAGGCGCGTATGATGTTCTGCTGCTCCCAGGCTAGGCCGCGCCTGGAAAGGTCATCGCCCTCCTGAAGCTGAGGCAAATATGTTTGCCCCCAGAGGCGGGCGAAGCTGCGCGTGAACGCGACATTGAGCCGCGCGAGCAGTTCCGCCGGCAGCCACTGCCGGAGAAACCTCGGCAGCAAGGGTGGCAAGAAATATGGACTGGGAGTGATGAGCCCCACCTCAGACGCTTCCTGTAGAGCAACCTCCAGGTGATGGAGGTAACCGGATTGGCCAAGTTTCTGGGCGAGCGATCGTTGCTCATTATCACTGCGGATCACTACCTGGGCCAAAACCGCTGGATCCAGAAAACCGTGAAACATCCCTGCAAACGGCAACCCCTCGCGGGCACTGGCGCTCAGGTGGGCAAAGGCTTCGGCCAACCCTGCGTCTTCGATGGACCCAGCGGACGAGCGTACTCCCAGGAGCCCATCAACCACCTGTTCGGCGGAGCGAGCCCTGATCTCCCGCAACACCAGGACCATCGCCCCGGGATGGCCTTTAAGGAGGTCGAGCAGTATCTCAAAGTCGTCGTCAGCTGCCCAACTTCGAGCGTCTTGCCCGGATCGAGCGGCAATGCTTCGCGCCAACTCGATCCGGCCAGGCTGGCCGATTCCACTAAGCTCCACGCGAACGTAACTTACGCCAAGCCAAGGCTCGGCTGGACGGCGGCTGGCCAAGAGCACACGGCTGCTTCCTCCTCGCAGCTGATAAAGAAAGCGTGACAGCTTCTGCCGATCGTGCTCAGGCATCGGATCTCGACTCACGACCGGCAGGGTGGCTCGATCGAGATCATCCACCACCAGCAAGCAGCGCGCACGCCGAAGATAACGGACCGCCTGCTTCAGCCGATCTTCCTCCTGGCCCTTCTCGTTCGCCTGCCGAAAGACAGCCTCGAGCAGATCGTCAAGTCCGCTCGTTGCCAGCGACACGGCATAGACGCCATCCGGGCAGCCACTCGTTTGGGCATACCAGCGGGCAAACCCGCGTATTAGCTCCGTCTTGCCGCTACCGATGATTCCCGTGACGAGCGCCCATGGGGTGTTGGGGTTGGCCAACGCCCGCTCGATATCCAGCAGGTAAGGATCTCGGCCGACGAAACCATAGGGCCCTTCCGGGCAAGCCTGTTCGGCCATCGTCGCCGCCGGCGAAGCCATTGGGGTGGCTGGCACTGATCGCTGGCCCGGGAACGGCATGTACCCGTGTTCCTGCTGGTAGAGCGCAGGGACCACCCAATCGTGGAGCTCCAAGTCCTGCGACACGACCGATGGCCGCAAGAGGTTGCGCTCAAGCAGGCGGCGGCCGGCGCCGACGGCCTCGGACAGGGACACACCGGCAGCCAGGCGGCCATAGAACTGCTCCATAAAGAGGGCGGCAGTCCTGGGGTAGACCGAGTAGGACATCGCTACGACGCCCTTGGCGCCAGCCGCTAGCAGCTGCGCCGCGACAGAAGAGAATGCGTCAGTGCTGCTCTCCTGCGCCGATTGGCACGCATTGAGGACGACCAATCGGATACCGCAGTTGGCGAGCTCCTGCACGAGCCGGTCGCTGCTGATAGGATCGGTTTGCCCGTTTGGCTTTTCGAATATCAGGTATCCCGTGTTGAGCTTAAGCCCGATCCTGGTGCTTCCACCGCCAGCAAACTGACCATGGCCATCGAAATGGACCACGTCATAGAACCCGACCCGTGCGGTGAGCTCCTGGCGCAGCTGACTGAACGTTGGGGGCCTCAGGACATCCATTTGGACAGCGGATCCCTTCATCCGCAGCGCCTCGAGAACGGGCCCGGCGACCGTCCGCAGATCGATATGCGGTTGGTCCGTGGGGCGCGCGATGACCAGCAGAATGCGCAGCGGATCAGCTGGATTGCGTAGGGGTGAGGTTATCGGCCGGGCTAAGCGGCGCTGGCGATACAGACCGCCCAAGGTGAGCGCAATCGAGCGGTCGTTACGCGCAGGATCACGCAGTAGTTCCCATGGTACGCTCAAAAAGGCTGGATCTTCGGAAGCGATGCACAGCTCGCAGGAGGTCGGTGATTCCGAAGTGGCAAGGCGATACAGTTGCCAAGCGGGGCTGGGTTTGGGGAATAGCTGTGCGAACAGGTCCGTGCCCCAACTGGCCATCTTGCCTGGGGCCAGTGCAGCTCTCCACCGTTCGGCCCCATACGGGAAGCTTAGATACTGCTCGAGGTACCAGCGCAGCCAGGCTCGCTCTTCGCTAGTAAGCGGGTCCCGGAACGTAACCTTGGCTTGGCCCTGGGGCGATTGTTCCCGAAACCACGAAACGTTAAGCCGGCGGGCAGGCGCTTCGGCGGCGGCGGATGCCTCCCCTGCTGGTCCAAGGTCGTCAACGCATAGTAGGTTCATGACAAGCGCAGCGGGCTTCCGGGTCCTCCGTGCCTGGCCTTGGCGAGTCGTTCGGAACCTCGCCCGTCGACATGTCTACGTTGGCGAACTGGTTCGCATGGGCGCTAGGGTGCTTCGCCATGCCGGAAGTATCGCACGAGCGGTAAAACGCTTCTACCCGCGGCGATTTGGAACTGAGCATTAGAGAGAGCGAGCGAGGAATAAGATGGGACTGTTCAAAGCGTGCGACGACCCTTTGATACTGGCGATCCGGCAAACCTACGATGCAATTCCTCTGCGCATGCCACGTTCAGACGTTGCGCCCTTGTGCGTGGTGGCGAGCGATCGACACAGGTCAGATTTTCTTGGGCCGCTTCAACACCTGCTTACAGGAGACAAGGCGCTAACCGCTAAACTGGCGTCTGCGCGAGCGCCGAGTTCGCTGCGGAAGAAATCGCGTTCCGTCGGCATTGACGTGGGCCTGAATCTGCTGGGCGGCTTCCTCGCGGCTTGGGGTGTGTCATCGGCGGAGATAGAGACCAAATTTGACGGTGCTACTAGAGTGTCCTTTCGATTCAGCGACGTCTTTCGCTGGTTTATCGCCCCTACAGTTCTATCTGAGGCTGTGCGAGGTCGGAGGCTGCGTGTGGAGAACAAGTTGGTCGCCAACTTTTTGGGGGAGAATGCGCTGGGCTTCTATGTAATCGACGCGACCATCACGAGCCGCGACTTTATCCTCCGGGTAGAGGAGACAAAGAGCGGCGGTTTCAAACTGGCAGTTCCAGCTATTCAAGATATCGTGGGACAGGCTCGTGCGGGCCTAACAGTGGAAACGGCAGACGAGCTCGAACTGACGTTTAAGGGCCCAGTCGACATGCCCTTTGCGTTCTCGTGCCTGCAGTTTGTCGTGGATGACCAAGGGGATATCGCGGCGATCACGCTCCACGACAACACGCTTCCGACGTTCGGGTTTGACTTCGCCGGTGAGCCTTCGAGTTCAAAACGTGTTTTGCTAACCGATGACCCAGGGCTACTCGAGTTCGACAATGCGGTGCCGTAGCAGTTTCCGCAACCCGTTCGACGGCTCGGAGAGAGTCCAAGAGCGCCGACAGGGTTCCCGGGCCGATGAAGTGGTGACTTCGTCGGCTCCGGGATTCAGGTGGGAGGATTGGTCCGCAGTTTTGTGAGACCTACGGCGATCGGCCCAGAGTGCGCGCAGCGCTAGCACAACGCCGTGTGGCGTTCGTCCCTTTGCTGGCATACCGAGATGGGCTAGCCAACTTAGTTGACGAAGTGGGCGACGCGTTGGTGGTCGAAGCGATCGAGGAATTGGACGGGGCCGATCAGGCCTTTGCGCCTGAAGCAGAGATCTTCGATTCCGAGGACGATCGCGGTGGTAGATTCGCGGCAGGCTCGACGCTGTCTAGTAGGAGGGTGAGATGGCGGGAGTTCTGAACCGTGCGGAGTCGTACACGATGATCCTCGGCGCCAACGAGATCGCATATTGCGACTTATAATAAATCAAAGGGGTTGACGTAAGTTAGCCACCACACAGAAGCTCATAGCGTGCCCATTCCAGAAGCCCTGCTGGCTGACATTCGAGGACTAGCGCGGAAGTCCGCTGACTGGTTTTCCATTGACGAGATCAAGAAACGCGATCCCGACCTTGAAGTGGCTGCGAGATACATCAAAAAGGGGACAGGCGAAGAACTGATTGTTCCGAGAAACCAGCAGCAAGTCCATGAACGACTTGAGGACTGGGCCGCTCGGCTCCTGGAACGGGAAGTTCGGTTGTATGAGGACAGGCTCTGGGAGCTTTGCTCCGAGAATTCGGCCGTTCCCAGCACACGGGACGACACGATTCTCAAAGAGGACCTCCGGCAATACCTGGATGTGACGGTAAGAGACCTACAAACAGCGATAGCGCAACACTCGCAATACACTCCTCCTACCTACGGGATGGCACAGCTCAAAAACACTGTTGCACGCTTAGAGACTGAGCTCTTGATTACCCTCCCGCTTGCAGCTGAGATCACTAGACTCGAAATGCTCAACAGCGGCTACGACCCGATCGATAGGATCGGATACGCGCAAATTAAGATTGAGCGGTTCCTCTCGAAGAGTTGTGTGCGAATACCGCACCCTTTCAACGAGAAAGAATCCGCGACGCTCTTGCCGGCAGCCCTGCAACGAGCAATCCGACTCTTCATGTATGTCGTGTTCAAGAAGGTGGAGGAGCCACGACTCAAAGGGTTCGAAGACAAATTCGTGAGCGTTTTTCTGCGGTATCTCACCAGCTCCCGGGAATCGTCCGGCAGCGTGGTTGAACAAATCAGCGCGCTCTTAGAACCCTTCTTGAAAAAGCTGTCATTCCTGTTCGCGGTCAAGGACGCCAACTCAAAGCTGCTTTGGCCCTCTGCACTGGATCCGCTCATCGCAGGGCTGCACCTCACCACAAGCGATCTCAGAAAATCAGACAAGACCTACTGGCTAGCACGGCCAACCCACGATGCTGTCCTCAGGCTCGCGTACCAACTTCGACACAAAGGAGCACACGAAGCCCACGACCATCCGTACTATGAGCACGAACGGCATGCGTACTTCGTATTTGCCGCAATGGTGCTCGCGTGCGCGACTCTGCTCCAAGCCCACGCGGACATTGCAAAGACCGTAGACCACCAAGAAACGGCCGATGCACTGCGCGATCTCTTCGTCAGGATCGAGGGCCTCATCCTCGGCCGTGACGGGCCGCGAATATCCGGACCCAGGAATGTGCCCCCAACCAGACTGGAGAAGCTCGTCGAGCTCGCCAATCGGGCGCAGGCAATATGGCCACACTGCTCGACTAGTCTCCCCGATCTCTTGGAGGCCGAATACAATGCTGTCCGAGAACAACTCGCAGAGGCTGACCGCGAAGCAGAAATCGAGGCCTACATCGACGCCATGCGGTCCGACGAGTACTAGGTATGCGCGGTCTGGGATTAGTGCTGATCTCTCGGCAGAAAGCGGGGAGCGCGCCACCCGTCAGGGCGCAGAGCGAGAGCTGGCGGGGTTCGTTATGGTGACTCTCTGCGCGCCCCTCCCGTCACGGCCCAACCTCGGGAGCCGTCTCTCTAGTCGCCCCGGGGCGGATCTGGCTAGCCCGTTGGGCCAACTCGCTGATGCGACCTAGGATAGACCGCAGTCGGTCCCGCTCCAACAACAGAGCCTCACCTGCCTGGCTGAGGCGGAGACACTCAGCCCGCAGATCGTCAATCTGACCGACCTGAGCCCTGAGCTGATCGATCTCCTGTGCCATCGCGTCGAGGCGGCTCTGTAGCTCGGTCACCTGCGTAACCCTTTCCTGCCAGAGGTTGAAGAGTTGTTTACCGTCCTCGATCCACCGGGCAATCGGGACCTCGTCGGCGTTCCGGGACGATATGGCGCACTTCACTCTGACGCTCCCTCCGCCGCTGCGCCCGCCTCCCAAACACCATGCCGAGGGTAGCTGCAATTAGGACGGCTCCCAGCCAAAGCAAAAGCGTCAGCGCGTCTAGCTCTGTCCCGGTGATCCAGTCCTTCAACTGCTGCATTACCGCGTAAGCCTCTTTCACGATGGCCGGACGCCATAGATAGACACCTCGGCCAGGCCAAGGCCATCAACACCATCCACCGCAGGTGAGCCGATCAGAAGACCGAACCCACGGCAATCAGAGCGGGAGCGCCAACGAGGAGTGTTGCTCCGAGGGCTGAACATTAGGCGCACGATTCCCCCGAGTAGCCCACCTGCTTCTCCTCAGAGGGCGTGGTGCGGCGCAGTATAGGCGATATGCGTGGTTACAGCAATGAGGCGGCTAGGTAGTCGCCCCGGAAGGACGTCGTAATGCGTCGCGTCACACAGGCTGTTAGCGGTGCGCGGGCCCGCGATCCACAAAATCTTTGGTGGGGCCGGAATCAGCGGCATACCATCAGTCAATGGGCTCGTCACCCGGCCGCCGCGTCTGTGCGCAATGCACGCGATCCCTTGCCGCAGCGGTTGCCGGCATCTCCTTCGCCGGGAGCTTTGAGCCTCGGGCCCGCTCTCGCCGATGACGTCCGTCTGGCTCCTCTCGCAATCATCGGCTCACACCGTCGCCGTCGAGCCGGATGAGGCCGCGCCACCGAGCGAAGAGGTCGTGGTTCCGGCGCGCTCCGACGGGCTGATCTATCCCTGCCCGCGGTGCGGGAGCATCGTGCGCGCCTGCACGGCGCTACACGTCGACGACCTCCCGTACGTCGGGTGGACACCTTGCCGCGTCGCGACCTACGTCAATTGGTGCGGCCACGTGCAGGCGGCGATCCCATGGCCCCAAGCGAACGGCTCGGTGCGGCTCATCCCAGTCCTACGGCGCGGCGACCTGATGCCCGGCGTATATATCGACCTCCGCGACTTCGTGGCCCAGCACCGTGTGTGTGGCCGACCGACCGGCGACGCGGACCCGCTGAAGAACCACGGCTACCGCGTCTGGGCGTGGTGCCCATGCGGCGCTAGGTTCGAACGTTGGGTCGCTGCCGACAAGGCCGAGGCGGACTTGCTTCGATCCGCTCTCAACGATTCGCGCTGCTTGCTCCCGTCTGGCCTGTAGCGTCCGGGGGCGCAATGCGGTACGCTACTGCCCGTCAATCCTATGAAAATCGCTGTCGGCGGAAAAGGTGGCTCTGGCAAGACCACCGTCGCAGGCACGCTCGCGCGTGTCCTGGCGGAGCGAGGTCAGCAGGTCGTCGCCCTTGACGACGACAGCAACCCCAACCTCGCGGTAACCCTGGGCTTGCCCCACGGCCAAGCCGCCTCCCTCCCCGCCATCCCGCGCGATTGGCTCGAGGAGAAGTCCGACGGCGAGGGCGGTACGCACCTCGAGCTGAAGGTGCCGGTCGAGGACTTCATCGACAGGTTTGGCCAGCCGGCAGGGCACAACCTGACACTCCTGGTCATGGGCCAGCCCAGTCACGGGGGCTCGGGGTGACTTTGTCGAGCGCACGCCACCGTGCGTGGCGTGCTACGCGGTCTGGTCTCGACGAGCTCCCGTATGACCGTGGTAGATCTCGAAGCCGGGCTCGAACATCTGAGCCGTGGCACGGCTCGTCACGTCGACACCCTGCTTCTCATCGCTGAGCCGTACTTCAAGTCCCTCGAAGCTGCGCAGCGCTCGTTCGCCCTTGCAAAGGACCTTGGGATCGGCCGGATCTACATGGTCGCCAACAAGATCCGCTCGCCGCGGGACGAGGACACCGTGCGTGAATTCGCGGGACGTCACACCGTGGGGATTGCCGGGGTGATTCCCTACGATCCGGCGGTGGTCGAAGCGGACGAGCGTGGGACCGCCGTGATGGACCAACGTCCTGACGCTACGAGCGTGGCGGCCATCCGTCGGCTCGCTGACCAGCTTCTGACGACCGCCGCGTAACCGGCGCTCGTCAGGAAGCGCCGCGCGGGTTCAGCACGTCGTTGAGCCCATCACCCAGCAGATTCAGGCCGAGGACAGCCAGGGCGATCGTCGCGCCGGGGAACGCCACCATCCACCACGCCACCCGCAGAAACCGCTGCGCATTGTTCGCCAGGTAGCCCAGGCTCACGACGTCAGGATCTCCGAGACCCAGGAAAGACAGCCCCGCCTCGATCAGGATCACGCTAGCCGCGTTGAGCGACACCACCACGACCACGGGCGGCAACGCGTTAGGCAATACCTCGCGAAGCAGGACCCTTGACCGCCCCGCGCCCAGTGAGCGAGCGGCTTCGACGAACTCCTGCTGCTTGAGCGACAACACCTCGGCGCGCACAACCCGAGCGATCCATGGCCACGACGTCAGGGCCAGCAGGAGCACCAGTCGATCGAGCCCCGGGCCGAGCAACGCGATCACGATGACGGCAAGGAAGAATCGCGGAACTACCTGGACGAATTCGGTGACTCGGATCAACGCATCGTCCACCCTTCCGCCTTCCCATGCCGCCAGCGCGCCCACGATCACCCCGATGAAACCGGTGAGAACGCTGACGATGAGCGCGAGCAGGAGGGACGTTCGCGTTCCGTGCGCCACCCCAGAGAGCAGATCGCGGCCGAGATCATCCGTGCCCATCGGGTGCGCCAGCGTCGGAGAGCTCAACGGCGGCCCGACCGAGGCGAAGGGGTCGGCCGGCGCGATTCGGCTGGCGAGCAAGGCGACCGCAACCAGCCCACACGTGAGCACGATGCCGACCCGGCCGGCGCCGCTCCGGAGGATACGGAACAGCCCGACCCGGCTCGCCGACACCCGCGACCCAAGAATTGCGGGCGACCGACTATTGATATCGAATGCGGGGATCGAGCCAGGCATACGCGAGATCGGTGATCAGATTTGCCAGGATCACAGTGAGGGAGATCAGCAAGAACATGCCGAGCAGGATCGGGTAGTCGCGTGCCAATAGCGAGGAGAGCAACAGCCGCCCGAGCCCGGGCCAGGCGAAGACCACCTCAACGAGCACCGCGCCTGAGAGGAACATGCCAGCCCGGCTTCCTATGATTGTGATGACCGGCAGCATGACGTTCCTCAGCGCGTGCCGGATGATCAATCCTTCCGGAAGCCCCTTGGCCCGCGCGGCCCGCACGTAGTCAGTCCCCAACGCCTCGAGCAGGCCGGTCCGCACCAGTCGGGTGGTGAGGGCCAGCTCGTTCGCCGCCAGGACCAGGGCCGGCAGAGCCAGGTGGTGGAGCACGTCCAGCATGTAGCCGAAGCCGGTCTTCGGGTCGCGGGCATCCGTCATGCCCTGAACGGGAAACAGCCCGGTCCCCACCGCCAGCGCGAGCAAGACCATCTGTCCCAGCCAGAACGATGGAATGGCGTAGCCCAGTAGCGCCACGGCATTGATGGTCACGTCCGCGGGACGCCGGCCGTGCCGGGCAGCCAAGGCCCCGAGCCCGACGCCGGCCACGCTTGACAGCGCCAGCGCGGCTGAGACGAGCAGGAGTGTGGCGGGCAGCCGCTCTGCGATCACGGCGGCCACGGAGCGCCCGTGCACGAACGACGTTCCAAGGTCGCCCCGGAGCACATTCGTGATGTAGGTCAGCAGCTGTTCGGGCAGTGGGCGATCGAGCCCGAAACGAGCCCGGAGAAATGTGTAGTAGGCCGCGTCCCCGTGCTCGCCGCCCAGCGCGATCGACGGGTCACCGGGGGCCAGGTGAATGATGCAGAAGTTCAGCACAAGAAGTCCTACCACAGTCGGCAGGACCTGGGCGAGCCGCCTCAGCAGATAGCGAGACGGCATGCCGCGCTCACCGTCGGCAAAACGCCCCTTCGGCGAAGAGCCCTGTCCATGCCTTGAAGCCCGAGCAGCGCGCCGCCCAGGCGCGCGTACTCACGGTTTCCACCAGCCAGTAGTAGGGCAACTCCTGGACCACGATCTCCTGGATCTGACGGTAGAGCCGTGAGCGCTTGTCTCGCTCCACGGTTCGGCTTGCCTCGTCGAACAGGGCATCGACGCGAGGGTTCCGGTAGGCGGCCGCGTTCGTGAACGGGGCCGGACCGATCTGTGAGGAATGGTACATCCGGCGAACTCCGATCTCAGGGTCCGGGCCATTGCAGTACGAGATGACGTTGGAATCGAAGTTACGATCCTTGAATACCGTCGGAGCGAAGACAGCTGGCTCGAGTGGTCTCAGCACCACCCCGATGCCGGCCGCGCCCAGCTGCTGCCGGACCAGCTCGCCGTACTTCGCGAAAGTCGGGAAATGGAGAAAGTCGATTGAAAGCCGGGTCCCATCGGCAACCCCGAATACTCCCCTGGCCGTCCTTGGTCCATCACCTTCCTTCTTCCAGCCCACCCCATCGAGGAGCTTTTCGGCTTCGGCGCGGTCGGGTTTTGGCATGTTGAGGCCAGCCGCGTGAGCCCAAGGAATCTCGCTCGAGATGGGTGCGGCCGCGGCCTTCCCGTCACCGAAGAGAATCTGTACCAGGAACGTCTGCCGATCGAGCGCCTGCGCCACGGCCTGGCGAACACGGAGCTCTTTCAGGATCGGTCGCTCGAGATTGAAGCTCATCGTCATGATGCAGTTCGATCCACCGGGGTGGTATCCGGTCCGGGCCGTCTGGAATCGCGAATCACCCTTGATCCGACTCTGCAAAGGCGCCGGCAGCTCCCACAGGAAGTCGACCTCGCCATTCTCGAGCGCCAGCACCTGCACCGACAAGTCGGGAATGATGCGCATCACGAGCCCGTCGAGGTATGGCAGCCCCGGCTTGAAGTAGGCCGGGTTGCGGGCGAGGCGTATCTCGGTTCCCTTCGTATAGGAGGCGAACTTGAAGGGGCCCGTCCCGATGGGATTGCTGTTCGCCGGGTTCGTCTGTGGGTCGGTCCCCTGGTAGACGTGTCGAGCGATGATCGGCGCCTCGGTCGCGTCGAGCTGGTACAACAACGGGGCGTAGGGCTGCTTGAATCGAAAGATCACGGTCCGGTCGTCCGGTGCCTCGACGCCGGCGAGTAGCGCTCCCATCGAGGCCCTCGTCCGCGCATGAAACTTGAGGAGGACTTCCTCGAAGGTGAACTTGACGTCCGACGCCGTGAAAGGCGTGCTGTCGTGCCACTTCACCCCATCACGCAGCCGGAACCGGTACATCGTGCCACCCTGTTCGACCTGCCAGCTCTCGGCCAGCTCCGGGATAGGGTCACCCCGCTCATCGCGCCCGAGCAGACCGTTGTAAAGCAACTCTGCCGCGGCGTGGGTAGCGCCGCTGGTCGTGATCGCGGGATTCAGATGACCTGGATCCGACACGATTGCCACGACAACCGTCCCTCCCCGCACCGGCGCGTCCTGGCCCACGGCGGGCACCGATCCAAGGCACCACACCGAAATGAGCACGAGCACTGCCTGCAATGTCATCGAGCCGCGACGCATGGAACCTCCGTCCAGCAGTTCGGCGAACCGAACCTGCTGCGAAAAATCGAAGTGTGCCGGACCAAAAAAAAGATCGGCAAGCCTCAATCCCGCTTCGACTGTCCGCGACGGAGGAAGTCATTCAATACCCGGCATAGCTCCCGGCCGCGTCCCGTCAGCGAGTACTCGACCCGAGGCGGTGTTTCTGGATGGACCGTCCGCTCGATCAATCCCGCCTCTTCGAGATCCGCCAGTCTCGTGGCCAGCGTGGATGAACTCACGTCGCCGAGACGGCTCCGCAGCTCGTTGAATCTCACGGTCCCATGATTGGCGATCAGGCTCAGCAGCCCGAGCGCATAGCGTCGGCCGATCAGCCTCGCCAGTGGCGTGGCCGGACAGAGACAGTCGGTGGCGGCGAGACCAGACCCGCACCCGCAGGTCGCCGCGACGGTCGCCATCACGCGAGGCTCCGGCAGTCACCGCCCCCGGTATGGCAATCACAGTCGGCCGAGCCGCATTCCCCATGAGCGTGCCGGGCCAGATATGGCTCGAACTCGTCGAGGAAGCGTCGGCGACCTTCTCGCATTCCCAGAGCGGTCAGTCGGTAGCGTTGCGCGCCCACATCATCGAGCCGGGGCTCGGCGAAGCCCTCCTCCACGAGATGCCGGAGCGTCGCGTGCACCGCGATCCTGTCGTCGACGAAACGGAGGATGTCCGCGGGGCTGACGTCCGGGCCGAGCCCCTCGCCGTGCAGCCAGAACATGATCTGCAAGATTTCGTCTCGCTGCTGCAGCGCGGCAACCGGATCGCTGGTCCGCGTGCCATTCGCGAGCAGTCGGTCAATGTGCTCCAGCACGGCACCCACTGCCGCCTGCACTGGAGGCGTCAGGTCGGTCGTGAGCTCATCCACCTCCCCCGGCTCGCAGCCCACGATGAAGACTTCAGGAGGGAGCGCTCGGAGGGCCTTGGCAACGGCCAGCGCACGGGCCGGTACCGCGAGGTGCAGATCCACCTCTACCGCCGAGTCCACCGACTCCACCTGAACGACATAGACCGTACCCGGGGTGCCACCCCGGGTCATCGCGTCGACGATGATCAGCCGGTCGCACGGGGTCAGCAGCTCCTGGGCGAGGCGGATCCCGGCGGTACCCACCTCCGTCACCTCGACATCCGAGATAGGCTCCCGCTCCTGCAATCGTCGAATGACCTCGACGCCAAAACCGTCGTCGCCGCGCAAGACGTTGCCGAACCCGGCGATCAGCGTGCGCACGGTCAGCGCCCGACCGCCGGCTCGACGCCCACGGCCACCCGAATCTCGTCGTCCTCGACCGCGACCGGCAAGACCGCGAGGTGCTCACGCCCACCATCGAGCCGCTTGCCGGTCCGGACGTCGTAGCGGCACCCGTGCCAGGAGCAGCGAAGCTCGGCCCCGGCAAGAGTCCCGAATTGAAGGGGCAACGGCGTGTCGCCGCACCGGTTGATCACCGCGAGAATCTCGCCGTCCACGTTCGCGATGAGGATCGCCTGCCCCTCGACATCGACCGCGGTCATCGCGCCAGGCGCGACGTCGGCCGCGGCACAGGCGCGTCGATATACTGGGCGCTGGGCCGACCGTAACCCACCCACTTGCAGCAGCGCCGGCCCGGCCGGAGCGCGATCCCCGAGCACGAGCTCCTGGAACCCTATCAGACCTACCCGCAGGGCTTCCTCCACATCGTGTCGCACAGCTTCGAGCGTAGTCCCCCCGTCCCGGAGTCCGTGAAGGCGGACATAGACGGCTCCTCCGACGACGTCGATGAGCTCGACATCGATCCCGTGATCGTGGAGATGGCCCCGCACCGCGTCGAGCGCCTCTTCCGCGACCAGCCGCCGGTCCACCGCCAAAAGCTCGTAGGACATCAGGAGCAGGCGGATGGCTGGATCACCGGCGAGCCGGTTAACGAACGCGTCACCGGCCATGCCTCGAATGGCGTCCACCAGGTGCGTCAGCGCGGTGCGGTGGACCGCATCGATGCCCTGAAGCAGCGCCGTGACGTCGGCGCGCACGGCAGGATCCGCATGCGCCTCGAGCGCATCGATGAGCCGCTGTACCTCCCCGAGGATATCCGCCTTCATCCGAGCCCGCGGCCTGCCGCCGCAGGTAGTGCGCCACCGAGCGGGGCGCGCGGGAGCTGCGCCGCCGCGCCCGCGTCGGTCGCCAGGGTCACCGCGAGCTCGCACACTTGGTCCACCACCTTGGCCACCGGCTCGCTGAAATCATCGCCGAACTCCTGGACGCCCGGCTCCACCTCGATGACCACGACCTCGTCGGGCATGCCGCCGAAGTGTCGGGTCACCACGAGCGTATTGTCGAGCGCGATGACGCCGGTCACCGCCTCGCTCACCGCGCGCTGGATCTCCTCGTCACTGGGCAGGACGCCATCCCACCGGTACACGGTGACGGCCCCCGGCGGGCGGTTCCCGCGCTCGACCGCCCCCACCATGACGGCCCGCGTGAAGCGGCGCTCCGGAGGCTCGTCCTCCAACCGCTGCATGACGGCGATCGGGTTGTAACTGAGGTCCTCCACCGCGACATCCCCGCACCAGGCATGATCGAGCAGACGGTCGGCCACCGTGACTCCCACCGAGTGATCGCGCAGGTTACGGTATCCGACACCGGCGACGATGACGCGCACCGCCTATCCGCCCTCGTCGTCGATGCCACAGGCGCAGGTATTCACTTCCCGGGTGATGACGCCGGCATCCGAGTGAATGTGGGTGGTACACGGCATACACGGGTCGAAGCTCCGGATGGCGCGCAGGATGTCGATCCCCTTGAACTTCGCCGGGTCGTCAGTCTCCTCGAGGAGCGGCGTGTTAAGGACCGCTTCCTCGTAGGGGCCCGGCTGCCGCCACCGGTCGCTCGGCGAGGCGTTCCACGTCGAAGGAGTGAGGATCTGGTAGTTGGCCACCGCGCCCCGGTCGAGCGTCAGGTGATGGGTGAGGTACCCCCGCCCCGCTCCCCAGAATCCGACGCCACGCTGCTCACCCCGCTTTGGGATCTCGAACGGCGCGCTGGTCCTCGTGTCCCCCAGCTTGAGACGGTCCATCGCGGCCAGCCAGTTGTTCAGGGCCACCAAGGCGGTGAAGCCGGTGCAATATGCGCGCGCGCGGTTGCGCTCGAAGGCGTTCCAGACCGCCGGCACCTTCCATTCGAGCTCGAGCTCGGGCAAGGCGCCTTTAGGCAGGCGAAGCTTGAGCGAGGTGCCGGTGGCCTCGATGAACGGGTTCGCGGGCAGCTTGCGCGCGACCGCGGTGTTCCAGAGCCGAGCGTAGGCACCGGCTTCCATGGCCTGCCGGTCCCAGCGCGGCGCCGTGTCCCAGGTGTACTTCTCCTTCCAGTTCTGCCCCTGCGGACGCGGCTTGGTGACCTTGTTCCAGGGGTGGTACGGCGAGAGCGGGTTCCCGACCGGATCGGTTGGAAAGTGCTGACGCTGCCCGCTGCCCGACCACTCCTCGTAATAGGAATGCTCGACGAACTCCTCGACCCCGATATTCAGGGCATGAAGGTCGGTCGTAACCAGCTGGCCATCCATGATGACGCCGGGCGTCGCCCAGCGCCGCTCTCCCCACGCCGTGGCGCTCGCATATGTGGCGTCGTACGCCTCGTGATGGTCGAAGATCCCACTATCGATGAGGTTGGCCCGCCGGGCGCCCACCTGCTTGTAGGCCGGGTTCGCCTCGTAGAAGAACTCGGTGAGGTCATCCCAGATAGCCACGAGCTTCTTCGAGTAGTCGAAGAACTGGGCTAGCCGGGTGAACATCTCGTTCATCACGGTCAGCGTGACCGTCGAGCTCATGCCCCCCGGGACGATGGTCTGGGGGTGCGGATACTTGCCGCAGATAAGCACGTAGGCTTCGCGCGCGACCCGCGTCATGTGCAGTGCTTCGAGATAGAGCTTGCCACTGAGCGGATTGAGGTCCTCCATCAACTCGCCGATCGTGCGGAACCCGTGAATCTCGGCGTGCGGCGCCTCGGCGGACCGGGCGCGCTCGAGCAGCGACGGGTTGGTGGGACCCACCATGGCCGCGGAATAGTCGGGGCCGGCCAGCAGATGCAGGTGAAGGGGGTGGTCGTAGAGGAACTCCAGCGCCAGCGCAATGTTGCGGATCAGTATGCCGAGCGGCGGCGGGACGCAGCCGATGGCCATCTCGATAGCCATGGCCGAGGTCACGGAGTGCACCCCGCCGCACACGCCGCACGCGCGGCTCGTGATGAAGATGGCGTCGCGAGGATCGCGTCCGACCATGATCACCTCGTAGCCGCGGAACAGGGTCGCCATCGACCGCGCCTCGAGCACCTTGCGGCCCCGAAAGTCGGCCACGGTGTGGAAGGCGAGCGCCCCGGCGACCCGCGTGATCGGGTCGAAGTCGAGGTCCTTGATGTAGCCATTGCGCTTGAGCAGATCCTCGATCCGCTCTGCGGTCAGCTGGGCGGGCGCTCCCCGGGGCGCCGCGCTAGACGGGCCGTACGGGTCCGCCACCCCGGCGCGGAGGAACGGCTTGCCCTGCGCGTCGAACTCGATCGGAAGGTTCTTAAAGCACATTGGATCCTCGTCGTGTCACCGGAGCCGGAACACCTTGGCCGCCCGCCCCACGTGGCGGTCGGCCGCCTCTAGGCCGCCCAGCAGCGCGCCCAGCGCGCCGTTGATGGTGGTGAGCTTCTCGGGCAACGGCCCCGTATGGAGCCGGACCGCTTCGAGCCCATCGGCGATGGCTGCGACACTCTTCCGAGTATCGAGAAGCGCCCACGCGATCGCGATGAGGTACCCTGCGAGCGCCAGTACCACCAGCGCGACCGTGATCAGCGTCAAGGTCAGCAACATGGCGGCCTCCTCACTGACCGCGCTCTTCGAGCACGGTGGCGACCGTAGCGAGCTTCCGCTCCACGGCTCCGGCGGCCACGAGCATGTCGCCGGCCACCGCGATCGTGGTGTCGAGCGCGGCGATCTTCGCGGTGTTGCGTGCGATGCCTCCGGCCGCCCGGAGCGTCTCGGCGGCGTATCGCTGAATCGACCGGGCCGACCGCCACGTGCGGTGCAGCAGGTAGACCGCCAGCGGCACGAAGACGACCAGCGTGAGGATCAGGCCGACCCACCAGATCGTATAGACGGCGCCCGGGACCGGGGAGGGGCTCATCGCCGCTCCTGCTGGGAAACCGAGGTGATCAGCGCGGCCAGGTTGTCATCAACCGCTTTGAGGCCGGCCCGGATCGCGCCGAGGTGCTCGTTGAGCCGGCCCACCTGCGGTGCCAGGGCATCAGTCTGTCGCTCGATGGCCCGCACCCCGAGGCGAATCTTGGCCAGATAGTTTGCCGGCGCGACAAACCTGGTCGCCGGCCCTCCGATCGTCTCGAGCTCTCCCACGATCGCGCGCAAGAAGAGCGCGAGCGCCACGAACAGTGCCGCCGCTCCCACGACCGAGATCGCCGCCAGCACGACCATGGCGCTCATCGCATCGGATCCGAGCCGAGCACGCAGGCCGGGCACCCGGGACAGCGCGCCGCGTGGGCGCCCATCGCGGCGGTCGCGGCCACGACGCCCTTGGCGGATCCGAGGATCTCAGCCACGACGTGATTCGTGGTGTCGAGTAGGGCGATGTGGATGGTGTTGTTGGCGACCTGCTGGCCGACCGTCCAGATCGTCGACACCCCGCCGCGCACCTCCCGGGCCGCCCGCAAGATGAAGGTGAGCAACGCCGCGACCACGACGAGGACCACCGCATAGACGACGAGCGTCGTGATCCACATCCGCTGGATGGTCTCTGGGCTGATGTCAGGCATACGCGTCTCCTCGTCTCCTAGCTCCGGCCTCCGGCGGCGGCGTGGTTCTGGAGCGCCTCGGCCAGCGCAGTCGCCTTGGCCTCGATGTCGCGCACGGTGTCATCCAGGTTCCCGGCCACCTCGTTCGTCGTCTGGAGCTCCCAGATCGCCCGGGTGTTCTCGCGAATCGCCTCGAGCGCGCCGACCGCTCGCCGCGCGTGAGCGGCGATGCTCCGGGCGGTAAGACAGATCGTCACCAGCAACGCCGCCGCCACGAGGACGACCACCGACGCCACCACCATCCAGATTCGCCAGGCCGCCCAGAGGTCAGCGTCGGTCATCGGTGTCCTCCCGGGTCGCGCTGTCGTCGAGGTAGTCGCCCCGGTTGCCCGGACGGTCCACCCCCCAGAAGCGATCCTTCTCGCCGGGCGGTCGGCCGGGCTTCTTGGTCCCGAGGTGCTGCCACACGCTGTAGAAGAACTTGATCGTTCGGTCGGCCGTGGTCTGCGGCGGAACATGTGCCCACCCGCTCGGCACGTCGTTGGTCAC
>Ga0070707_100002078_pt1 | contig 19198 bp, 17 predicted proteins | sample KBSK5502metaG_FD_65468 | JGI IMG/M metagenome (GOLD analysis project Ga0070707, IMG submission 65468) | Corn, switchgrass and miscanthus rhizosphere microbial communities from Kellogg Biological Station, Michigan, USA - KBS K5-50-2 metaG | ecosystem: Host-associated > Plants > Roots >... | reverse complement strand
GATCGTGTGGCTGGCGAAATGATCGTGTGGCTGGCGAAATGATCGTGTGGCTGGCGAAATGATCGTGTGGCTGGCGAAACGATCATGTGGCTGGCGAAATGATCATGTGGCTGGCGAAATGATCATGTGGCTGGGCGAGATGATCATCTCGTTTACGAGATGCCTGTGTCGTTCCCAGGGTGGCCACGGGGCAGCGACATTCTGCTAATTCGTGGCCCAAAGCCCCGGGCAGACTCCCCGCGGGAGACGCATAAGCCATTGTTCGACGGCCTCCTGAAGGTTCATTCGCTCTTCTTCCTAAGGTTGCACCATGCGCAATTAGCACCGGAAGTCCTTCGATAACGCCTTCGGGCGGCCCAGCTTAGACCGTCACGCGCCAGGCTCTGTCCGCCGTCCCCTCCCAATGGAAGACGCTTTTCGCTTAAACTACGCACGCTCATGAGCGGTGTTAATCTTTCTTCGTTTATCTGGTCGGTCGCCGACCTTCTTCGAGGCGACTACAAACAATCGGAATACGCCAAAGTCATTCTGCCCTTTACGGTTCTGCGCCGGCTGGACTGCGTGCTGGAATCCACAAAGGCTGCGGTTTTGACCGAGCTGGCAGCGCGAAAGAAGGCTGGACTGAATCCCGAGCCATTTCTGCTGCAGAAGTCCGGTCAGCTCTTCTACAACACGTCACCGCTCGACATGAAGAAGTTGATGGGCGATCAGGACCACATCAAAGAGAACCTCTTCGCTTACATCCAGGCCTTTTTCGCCGGCAGTGCGAGACATCTTTGAATCCTTCGAGTTTCACAACCAGATCGATCGCCTGGCCAAGGCCGGATTGCTGTACCTCGTCGCCGAGAAATTCGCCAACATCGACCTGCACCCCGACACCGTCAGCAATGCCCAGATGGGCGCCGTCTTCGAAGAATTGATCCGCAAGTTCGCAGAAATCTCCAACGAAACCGCCGGAGAGCACTTCACTCCGCGCGAAGTCATCCGCCTGATGGTCAATCTCCTGTTCATCGAGGACGATGCCGCTCTGACCAAACCCGGCGTCGTGCGATCGATATACGATCCGGCAGCCGGCACCGGAGGCATGTTATCCGTCGCCGGCGAGCATCTCGCCGAGTTGAATCCGGACGCGCGTCTTGTGATGTATGGCCAGGAGCTGAATCCCGAGTCCTACGCGATCTGCAAGGCCGACATGCTGATCAAAGGCCAGGACATCGCCAACATCATCTTCGGCAACACCCTCTCGAACGACGGCCTGCCCGGAAAACAATTCGACTACATGCTCTCCAATCCGCCGTTCGGCGTGGAGTGGAAAAAGATCGAAAAGGAAATCCGCAAGGAAGCCGAGCAGCAGGGCTTTAACGGCCGCTTCGGTCCCGGCCTGCCTCGAGTCAGTGACGGTTCTCTGCTCTTTCTGCTTCACCTGATTTCGAAGATGCGTCCGGCCAAGGACGGCGGCAGCCGCTTCGGCATCGTCTTGAATGGCTCGCCGTTGTTCACCGGCGGTGCGGGATCGGGCGAGAGTGAAATCCGCCGCTGTGTGCTGGAGAACGATCTCGTCGAAGCGATCATCAGTCTGCCCACCGACATGTTTTACAACACCGGCATCAGCACCTACGTCTGGATCGTCAGCAACCGCAAGCCGGATCACCGCAAGGGAAAGGTCCAACTGATCGACGCCAGCAGCTTCTGGCAGAAGATGCGGAAGAGTCTCGGAAGCAAACGCAAGGAGCTCAGCGCCGAACACATCGAGGAGATCACCCGGCTGTTCGGCAATTGTCAGGAGGTCAAGAAGGACGGCGTGCCCATCAGCCGCATATTCAAGAATGAGGACTTCGGCTACCGCACAATCACCGTCGAGCGCCCCCTGCGCGACGAATCCGGCCAGATTGTCAAAGCCACGAAAGGGAAGCTCAAAGGTCAACCCCAACCCGACCCAAACCTCCGCGACACCGAGAACGTTCCGCTCAACGAAGATGTGGAAAGCTACTTCAAACGTGAAGTCCTGCCGCATGTTCCTGATGCCTGGATCGACGACGAGAAGACAAAAGTCGGCTACGAGATTCCTTTCAATCGCCATTTCTATATTTTCAAACCGCCGCGCGATCTCGCAGAAATTGATTCCGAACTGAAGGTCATCACAGATCGGATCCTTACGATGATCGCCGGCCTTTCAAGATGAGTGTCCCGAGATATCCGAAGTACAAGAACAGTGGCGTCGATTGGCTGGGAAAGCAGGCACCGGAAGAGTCCAGGAAAAGCAGAAAGCCTTTCTGGAAGAGATCATCAAAAAGGTAAACGAGTTGTTCGAAGGCGATCTGACTCCGCAGGACAAGCTGGTTTACGTGAACAACGTGATCAAAGGCAAGCTGCTCGAATCCGAAACGCTCCAACAACAGGCGGCCAACAACACCAAAGAACAGTTCGCCAACTCGCCGGATCTGAAAACCGAGCTCATGAACGCGATAATCGCAGCTCTCGATGCCCACACCGCAATGAGCACCCAGGCTCTGGAGTCAGAACGCGTGAGGGACGGGCTGAAGGACGTCTTGCTCGGTCCCGCTCAACTTTATGAGACTCTTCGCAGATTCGTTGAAAAACGGGAACAGTGAGCATTTCCAGCGCTGACGGTTTGAATTTCCGCATTTCAAAGCTCTGATTTAAACTCGGGCAACCATGTTCCGAAAGTATGCCGGGGTCGTCATTCTGGCAGCATGCGCCTTCGTCGATAGTGTGCACGCCCAGGCTCTTCCAGCGATCGACTTCGGCCGCGATGTCCTGCCCATCTTTCGACAGAACTGCATAGGCTGTCATGGGCCGTCGCAGCAAATCAATGGGCTGCGGCTCGATCGCAGAAGCTCCGTCTTTAAGCCCGGTCTCCGCCGGGTTGTACCGGGCAGCAGCGAAAACAGTTTTCTTTATCACCGGTTGATCGGAAATGAATATGGATTGCAGATGCCGCCGACCGGTTCGCTGCGTTCGGAACAAATCAGTACGATCAAGACATGGATCGATCAGGGTGCCGACTGGCCGGATGCTCTCGCCAACGAAGCCGATGTCCTGCCTCTGAATCCGAAAGCCGTGGCGATGGTTGACGCGTTGCGCGCCGGGGACCGGCGTTCGTTCTTGAAGTTTGTTGGGGAGGATCCAAAGCTTCTCAACGCTCGTGGACCGGAAGGCTCAACGCCGTTTATGTATGCGGTGCTCTATTCCGATGTGGCGACATTGGAACAGCTCCTGAAAAAAGGCGCCGATCCCAATGCGCATAATGACGCGAAGGCGACGCCGCTGATGTGGGCCGCGATGGATCTCGAGAAGGCTCGCGTCTTACTGGCGCACAATGCCGAGATCAATGCGCGATCGGATGATCTCAGAACACCCTTGAACATTGCCGCCGGGCGACCGGGCGGATCTGCGATTGTCAAACTGCTGCTCGAACATGGCGCCGATCCGAAACAGGTGACAGTCTATCTGCCGCTCGTTGAGGCGGCCACGGCTGGTGATGCCGAAAGCCTGGAATTGCTGATCGCTCGCGGCGCCGATGTGAAGGCTGCCGGCGCGGATGCGCTGATTGCTGCCGCTCAAGCGAGTTGTTCTAAATGCGTGGATCTTCTTGTAGGCGCCGGCAAACTGGATTCGGTGGCGTATACGACTGCCCTCTATACCGTAGTCAGCCTTGGTGATGTGAATCTGGTCCGATCGATACTGGACCACGGTGCAGAGGTGAATGCCCTTGATCCGACCGGCCGCACGCCTCTGATGTACGCCGTAACTTCGGATCTCTTGCCTCTCGATGTAGTGAAGCTGCTGGTCGAGCGCGGCGCCAATGTCAATGCGCGAAGCCAGCATGAGAAATCGGGTGACTCCGGACGAACAGCTCTTGACCTGGCAAGGCGTCACGGCAACACACCGATTGTCGAATTCCTGATGAGGTCCGGCGCCACCGCCTCAGGGCCATCGAGTCCAGTCGCGAAGCCCGAGCGCGCAGCGACCATCCGGGTCGCGATCCAACGCACTCTTCCATTGCTGCAGCGAACCGACGCCAGCTTCATCCCAAAAGCCGGCTGTGTGTCATGTCACAACAACAGCCTGGAAGCGATGGCAATCGGCCTCGCGCGCAAAAAGGGTTTTCCTGTCGACGAACAAATCGCGACGCAGCAAGTCAAAGCGAATGCTTCGTATCTTGAGCACAAGCGCGATCTCATGCATCAAGGTTTCTTTTTTGGAGGCGCTCGCATCGATCCGTTTGTGAGCGCGTACATTCTTATCGGGTTGGATGCGGAGCGGTATCGGCCCGACCTCAACACGGATGCGGTCGCCATGTACCTGCGGACGCATCAAATGCCGGACGGCCGCTGGGGGTTCGGCACGGATTTGCGGCCACCGCTATGTCCCGACGGCGATATTGCGCAAACCGCAGTTTCGATGCGTGCTCTTCAGCTTTACGCTCCCACAGTCGAACGGTCTGTGTACCAGGAATCGATTCAACTGGCTGCTGCGTGGCTTGCTAAAGCTCAGCCGAGAACCAATGACGACCTGAGCTGGCGTCTGCTGGGATTGGCGTGGGCAGGTAAAGACAGGAAGGCGATTCAAAAGGCAATGCATGAACTTCTCGCCGCACAGCGATCCAACGGCAGTTGGTCCGATCTTGCATCGATGGATGATGGCGCCGCTTATGCGACCGGGAAAGCGCTGGTCGCGTTGCAAGCCGCCGGATTGCCCGTATCTGATCCCGCATACCAGCGCGGTGTTGAGTTCCTGCTGAGCACTCAACTGGACGACGGCTCGTGGTATGTCCAAACGCGCGCCGCCGGATTCCAGCCATATTTCGACAACGGCTTTCCGCACGGCGTCGATCAATGGATCTCCGCCGCCGGCACAAGCTGGGCAACGATGGCGCTGACGCTGGCGTCGCGAGCAGCCAACGATCAAACTACTTCGCCCCGGCCTTCACTTCCTGGTAGACCTCGCTGACGAATCGATCGGCGCTGGTCATGTCGGCGCCGGCAGCTCCGAGCCCACCCGCAGTCTTCGCATCCCAGGGAGCCGTTATTTTCGCAGCGACCACTTCCTTCTCGGTCTTGCCCTGCGCAATCAGTTGCTTCACTTTGTCGCGCACACTTTTGATCATGTCGGCATAAGGCACGAGGTCGGTTCGCTTGATCCATGTGCCGTGGCCGGGGATGAGCGTCGTGTCGGGGCCGGCAATCTTCATAAGCTGGTCGCAACCCTCGAGCATGCCGTTCAGCGTGCCGCCATTGGCGCGGTCGATGAAGGGGTAACCAAAGTTCCGGTAGAAGTCGCCGATCATGATCACGTTCGCATTCTCGAATCGGATCATGGTGTCGCCGCCTGTGTGTGCCGCTCGAACAGGAATCAGGTCGATGACTTCGCCGTTCATATGAAACTTCACCGGTGCGCCCATGCCGTAGGTGATCACGGGATATCCCGCCGGGTCTCGCGCCGGAACGGGGTTGCCGTTGGCCAGCCGCCCCGGCGGATGGACCATTTGCTCGCGCAGCTCTTCGCGCGCGAAGATCACGACTCCCATCTTGCCGAAGAACGGATTCCCCGCAGTGTGATCGCCATGGATATGGGTGTTCGCCATGAAACGAATCGGGCCTGGATTGATTTTCCGGATCGTCTCCAGCAGCTTCTCGGAGACCTGCGCGTATTGCGCATCGACCATGAAGATGCCGTCCGGGCCTGCCAGCACGCCGACGAGACCGCCGGCCGCATCGGGATGATTCACATCGACGTTGGGTGAACCGCTAATCATGTAAAGGTTCGGCGTAATCTGCTTTGCCGTGAATTCAATCTTGCTGAAGTTCGTTCCCTGCGCCCAGACGCTCACGGAAAGCACCACCACGACGAATACGCCGAATGCGACGGCCGACAATTGCCATGCTGATTTCATGACCTGCTCCTTCTAGATGTGTGCGACGCGCCTTTGCACACAAAGTCGATTCTGTAGCCGCTGCGCGGCTGCTCGAGCCGACTTTTTGATACCCAGGGCTGACGCCCTGGGCTATGTTATGACGCTCGCTTCGCGAGCTATTTCAGCCGCGAAGCGGCGGCAAGATCGTAGCCCAGGGCGCCAGCCCTGGGTAACCGCAGCGAAGACCACAGCGCTGTAGGCGCGACAGAGCACGACTTTATGTGCAAAGCCATGCGACGCGCCTATTGTATCCGAGTCCTCCCCGCTAGCCGAGCTTGCCGGCAAGTACGTGGATCATTGGCTCGTAAGCCGATTCCTGTGAAAAACGCCAGCTCGCAATCATCAACGCCACGACCGAAAATCCGCCCAGTACGGCGATGTCGAGGGCAATGCTGAAATCGGTGGGCACGGATGCCGGCAGTATGGCGTGCTTGAGAAAGTCAACGCCGTACGTATAGGGATTCAGGATCGCGGCGCGTTTCAGAATCGCCGGCAGGCTCTGTACCGGGTAGAGCGATCCACTGAGAAAAAAGACCGGGAAGATGACGAAGTTCATGGTCGCAGCGAAGTTGTCCAGAGTACGGGAAAACGATGCCGTCAGCATACCGATACCGGCGCAAGCGAGTGAAGCCGCGGCCACGGCGGCCGCAAGCAATGCCCAATTCGTACTGTTGCCGAAGTAACCCAGCAGCAGAAGAAGGAGAATGAGCAGCAGCGCCTGCACGATTGCGGCGAGTGCCGCCGACACCATCTTCGCCAGCACGATCCACGCATGCGGGAGCGGCGCCACGATCATCATGCGCATCACGCCTGATTCCTTGTCGTAGACCGTGGTGAGCGCGGCCAGCATGGCGCCGAAGAGCGTCGTCATGCCCAGAACTCCCGGAACCAGAAAATCCTGGTAGTTCAGGCCGTGGGCGCGCCCGACCACGGAGTTGAATCCGCCACCGATGACCACCAACCAGATGAGCGGGCGCACCATGGCCGCGACGAGCCGCGTGCGTTGCCGAATCATGCGGACCATTTCGCGTTCCAGTACCGCGTAGAAGGGTCGCAGTTTCACGGTCTCAGCTCCTTTCCGCCCGCCACCCAAAGGAAGACGTCGTTGAGATTGGGGCGGCGCACACTCCAGCTGCGAGCATCTCCTGCAAGTTCCGATTGAAGTTTGACCAGTTCGCTGACGTCCTCTTCGGCCCAGCGGAACATCGCGACGTCACCATCGCTCAGGCAGGGCCCCAGTCTCGGCTCCAGCCGCGCAGTCAGCCGCGCGATATCCGCACTTTCGACTTCCAGGATGTGTTTGCCGAGATCGTTGACCAGAGCGCGTGGCGCTCCCGACTCGACGAGCCGGCCTTTTCGGATAAACGATACACGGTCGCAGCCGTCGGCCTCCTCCAGATAGTGCGTTGTGAGCAGAACCGTCATCGAGGTATGCGCGCGCAGTCTTTCGATGAAACGCCAGATGCGGCGCCTGTTGGGAATGTCCAGACCGATGGTCGGTTCGTCGAGAAACAGCACCTTCGGCTGATGCAGAACGCCACGCACGATATCCAGCGCCCGCCGCATTCCTCCTGACAGCGCAGCAACGGGTGTAGCGCGATGTTGGTTGAGTCCGAACAGCTCGAGCAATTCGCCCGAACGTTCCGCGATGGTCCGCAGCGGCAGATTCTGGAGCAGCCCCGCGAAGCGCAGGTTTTCGGCGACCGTGAGCGTTCGATCCAGCGCGGATTCCTGAAAAACGATCCCAATCGCCTCGCGCGCCTTGACCGCGTTGCGGCTGATATCGAAGCCCGCAACCTGAGCCGAACCTGCATTGGGCTGGATCAGGGTTGCCAGCATGTGGATGGTGGTTGTTTTGCCGGAACCGTTCGGACCCAACAGGCCGAAGAACTGTCCGGTTCCGATCTCCAATGTCAGACCATCGACGGCAAGAACCTGGCCGTAGCGTTTGGTCAAGCCCTCTGCGCGAATCGCAGCGGGAGTGGAGACGATTTGAGTAGCAATCATGCAGAAGGCTATTTCTTGCTGCCGGCGAGGCTGAGCGAGTTCGCGTCGTCGCGAAAGAACAGGTTGCTTGTCGCTCCCACTGTTCGGGCGCGCTCAATCGCATCGGTGACAAGCCCATGCAAAGGAGACTTGTCACAGACAGGGTCCGCATTGGCAGCATCGCCAGTCATCAGGTAAGCCTGGCACCGGCAACCACCGTAATCCTTAACCTTCTCCGGACAGGACCGGCAAGGTTCCTTCATCCATTCATCGCCGCGATAGGCATTAAATGCCGGCGAATCGTACCAGATCCAGCGGAGATCGTGCTCGCGCACACTGGGGAAGGTGAGGCCGGGCAGCATACGGGCCGTGTGGCACGGCAGCGCAAGCCCGTCCGCCGTGACGCACAGAAACACCGCGCCCCAGCCGCTCATGCAGGGTTTGGGTCGAATCTCGTAGTAGTCCGGTACGACGAAATAAATCTTCATCCGGTTTCCCGCCTGCCGGCGGAAGTTGTTGGTGATTTCCTCGGCGCGCTGTAATTGTTCGCGGGTCGGCAGGAGTTTGTCGCGGTTGAGCCAGGCCCAACCGTAGTATTGCGTGTTGGCGAGTTCGACGTACTCCGCCTCGAGCTGCTCGGCCATGTGAAGGATCTGCTCCACGTGGTCGATGTTGAGCCTGTGCAGGACCACATTGAGCACCATTGGGTAATCGTATTTCTTGACCAGCCTGGCGACCCTCTGTTTCAAATCAAAGGTGCGGGTGCTGGAGAGAAAATCATTCATCTCGCGGGTCGAGTCCTGGAACGAGACCTGGATATGATCGAGTCCGCCTTCCTTGAACGCTGCGATTCGCCGCTCATCGAGGCCGACGCCGGAAGTAATCAGGTTCGAGTAATAGCCGAGCTTGCGGGCCTCGGCAATCAGGATCTCCAGGTCGGGCCGCATTAACGGTTCTCCACCTGAAAACCCGAGCTGCGTTGCGCCGAGTTCACGGCCCTGCCTCAATACGCGAAGCCAGTCTTCAGTCGACAACTCATTGCCGTAGGTCGCGTAGTCCACAGGGTTGTAGCAGTACACACAGTGCAACGGACACCTGTAGCTGACTTCGGCTAACAGCCAGAGCGGCAGGCTAACCTTCTTTTGTTCGAATCCAGCCTTTTCCATGAGCGGTTTCCAGGAACTCGATAACATCGCCTCTCAAATCGTAGCCGGGGAAGGTGCGCTCCAGGTCGGCGACGATCTCGCTTACCCTCGCTGTGCCGTTAACGCGCTTCAGAATCTCACCCGAGCTGCCGGGCAACTGAATCATTCCTTCCGGATACAGCAGTACGTGCATCTGCTGCGCGGGCTCCCATTGGAAGCGGTAATGATGAGCGATTTCGAATATCGTTTCGTCGTTCAAAGGCATGTGATCAACCTTGGCCCGCTGGTGTCAAGGTGCCTCCACCTTGCCGATGCCGTATGCCAGCTGCATAGTATCGAGCATCGTCCACAACACGTCGAGCTTGAATTGCAGGATATCCAGCGCGCGCTCCTGCTCCTGGCGCGATTTGAAATGGTCCAGCGTGGTCTGCAGACCGTGTTCCACGTCGCGCCGCGCTTCCGATAATCGTTTACGGAAGTACTGGTAGCCCTCGGGTTCGATCCACGGATAATGCTGCGGCCAGTTCTCCAGCCGTTTTTTGTGGATTTCGGGCGCGAACAACTCGGTCAGCGACGAGCATACGGCCTCCTGCCAGGTCGCGCGGCGCGCGAAGTTGACATACGCGTCCACCGCGAAGCGCACACCGGGCAGAACGTATTTTAGAGATTGCATGTCCTCCCGCTTCAGACCACAAGCGTCACCTAGCCGCAGCCATGCTTCGATGCCGCCTTCGTCTCCCTGTGTGCCGTCGTGGTCGATGATGCGAAGAATCCATTGGCGGCGCTGCTCACGGTCAGTCATGTTCGCCAGGATGGAGGCGTCTTTCACGGGAATGCTGATCTGGTAGTAGAAGCGGTTGTACACCCAGCCCTGAACCTGTGCTTTGGTGCAAAGACCACTGTTCATTGCGATGTGGAAGGGATGGTGGATGTGATAGCGGTTCCCCTTCGCACGCAGCTGCTGCTCAAACTCTTCTTTGGTCCAGGGTGGTTGTACTCGTGAATCCATGACCGTAATTCGGTAATTCCTCGTCGGACGCATAATTACCGAATTAGGGATCAGGACGTTCATACCTAATTCGGTAATTATGCGTCCGACGAGGAATTACCCAAATCTCCTCAGAGCGTGATGTCCATGCCATCATAGGCTACTTCGATTCCCAGGCCTTTCAATTCACGGTATTCCGGCGAATCCTCGTTCAGGATCGGGTTCGTGTTGTTGATGTGAATAAGCACCTTGCGGCCCGCCTTCAGTAGTTTCAGCACATCCATCATACCTCCGGCTCCAGACTGCGGTAGATGGCCGATCTCCCGCGCCCGCTTCTTTGACACGCCGAGGCGGATCATCTCGTCGTCTGTCCAGAAAGTGCCGTCGACCATCACGCAGTCTGCCTCTTCCAGGAACGGCCGAACATGCGGCTCTATCTCCACAAGGCCGGGAGCATAGAAGAGGGACTTTCCGCTGTTGGGATCCGAGATGCGCACGCCGATATTGTCGCCCGGGCGCGGATGATCCCGATGTGGAGAATATGGCGGCGGCTTGCTCGCGACGGGTGCCGCGGTGAAGCTCAGGTCTCCTGCTCCGATTATCGAGAATTGTCTGCCATGATCGATCGGTACTCCGTGCCAATGAATCCCGCAGTAATGCTGAAGGATATTGAACACAGGATTTCCGGTCGTGAGATCTTCCCGAGCCATGTCGGTGCAATAAATCTCCAACGGCGGCCCTTCTCGCAACATGAACAACCCGGTCGTGTGATCGATCTGAGCATCAATCAAGACCACTGCGCGTATTGCGGTATCGCGCAGGGTTCGCCCCGGCTGCAACTCGGGAAATGCACGGAACTGGGCAAGTATATCGGGGGAAGCGTTGAACAGAATCCAGTCGGTGTTGTTGCTGGAGACGGCTATCGAGGATTGAGTTCGTGCCCGTGCGTGAATCGCCCCTCGCCGGAGACCATCACAGTTCGGACAATTACAATTCCACTGCGGAAAACCGCCACCGGCCGCTGAACCCAGGACTCTGATTCGCACGGTCTCTCTTTTGTTCGGTTAGAAAACACGGAAGCCCCGCATAGGGGCTTCCGCGCTACGAAACTAACGATTCGAAATGTACAGTGTCGATTCGAAACCGAGGCGAAGCTCAATGTACACTGGCTTAGTCCACATGGGTACCTCCAAGAGATTGACCCTAACTCGAATTCAGTCGGATTTAGTAAAAGGAGATTACAGCGATATCCCAAGATTTTCAAATCAAATCGCCGCGCCTAATTTTGTGCAAACGCCTGATGCAGCCAGGACTGGTAGGCTGCTTTCTGGGAGTCGGTCGGATTTTTCATCCGGGAAATGGTAAATCTTCCGGTTTGCTTACCGGCAAGCTTGAAGGAGACGGTTCGAAGCTCGTCACGACGGATGATATGCAACGTCACCGCATCGCCAGGGTGCAGCCGACCGATCCACTCGTCGAATTGCGATGCCGAAACACGGCGGCCTTCAAGCGCCACAATCTCGTCGCCGGCAACCACACCCGCTGCGTAGGCAGGCCCGTCGGAGAGGACCGATCGCACTATCGCTCCACCAATGCGATCCCCAACATCCAGGCCGGCATACGGGCGTGGTCCGGTGGGATTGTCTTTCCTTTCGGGTTGGATCGACAGCTCGAGCCCGACCACCTTCAGGGCGGATTCGAAGGGGTACTCGTCGGTTCCGCTGATGTAACGGGTGAAGAAGTCATTCCATTGGGATTCGGAGATCGTGTCGAGCAATGCGATCAAGTCGGCTGTCGTGTACCCATTTCCGGACAAGGGAAAGCGGCGGTACATTTCCCGCATCACGTCATCGAGCGAAATCCTGTTTCTCGTTCGGCTGCGTAGCTCCAAATCCATGAGCAGACTGGCGAGTGCTCCAACGTCGTAAAACGAGATGGTGAAGTTCGCATCAGAAGGTATCGAGCGGCTGAACTTGATCCATGCATCAAAGGAAGCCTCGGCCAGGCTCTGCACTCGGGCGCCGGGGCGGTTGCGCATCGCATGAATCGCATCACTGAGAGCGCCCAGATAATGGTCCGTTTCCGTGATGCCCACGCGGACATTCGTCAGAGGAGCGTAATAGCTGGTTGTCCCTTCGACGACCCAGAGCAGATCCGTGTAGTTCTCGCGTACGTAATCATAAGGATGGATACCGGCCGGACGGAATTGTTTCACGTTCCACGTATGAAAGAACTCGTGTGAAACCGTGTCGAGGAAGATTTCGTATGCTTCCCGATTTTCCAGCGAACGACGCAGTGTCTGAATGATCGTGGAGTTCAGGTGCTCCGTGCCGCCACTCGCATCGGGGCCCACATGAATGAGGAAAACATAGCGGCCGTAAGGCATATCGCCGAAAAGGCCGGCCTGTGACCTGACGATCTTCGCGAAGTCGGTCTTCAGCCTCTCGGGATCGTACTTTGCCCCACCCCAGACGACAATCTGGTGTGGCTTGCCATTGACCTCGAACTCCAGCAGATCGTGAATGCCGATTTCCAGCGGCGAATCGACGAGAACGTCGTAATTGGGCGCGACTAATTGACGAGGATTGTCCGGCATGCATTCCAAACCTGTCGCGATTTTCCAGGACGCAGGAGCTTCGACGTTGACCAGGACCGGATCCTTCAGGCGGTCCGGAACATGAAAGAAAACCGTGGCACCGGACAGGAATGCATGCGTGTCGTCGACGTGCCGCATGCGATCTCCCAGCGAATTTGCATACACACGATAGGTGACCGTCACTTCCTCGACGCCGCCCGTTGTGATTTGCCAGGTTGTCTTGTCGGTTTTCACAATCGGTAATGGGAGTCCCGCCCTTGTTGCCGCTCGGACGTTGCGAACTCCGCCCGCCGGATTGAGAACCTCGTAGCGTCCGGGCCGCCATACCGGCATTGCCACATCCACCGTCGGTCCTTCCAGCTTCCGGATGACCATCCGGATATCGACCATCTGGGTTTGTGGCGCATTCAATGAGACTGTGTATTCGATCGGGAACATCGTGAGAGATCTTAGCAAGTTGTCGTTGACACTCGACACTAACAAAACACACTTTGCAGGTGAATCAGGGCTCACTCTATCCCGCGCTGCACCGTCTTGAACATCGCGGCTGGATCAAGGCCGAATGGGGCGTTTCGGAACTGGGCCGCCGCGCGCGGTTCTACTCGCTCACGGCGTCCGGCCGGAAGCAGTTCGAAATCGAGGCTGAAAACTGGGACCGGCTGAGTGAAGCCATCGCCAGAGTACTAAGGATGGCGTGATACACTGCCTCGCTGAGGAGGCCAGGTATGCATCGATTTGCTGCAATTCTGACGATCACGATCGGTTTTGCTGTGGCGGTTGGGCTGGCTCAGCAACATTCGTCCACGGGACCATACAAAGTTCTCAAGACTGTCAAGGCCGGTGGTGAAGGCAACTGGGACTACATCTATGCTGATGTTGCCGGACGCCGGTTGTACATTCCGCGGCGCGGCGGGGCGGGCGTCACGACGCGGCTGACCATATTCAGTCTCGACACGCTCGAACCGGCCGGTGAAATCGAGGGTATCGGCGGCAACGGGACTGCGGTCGATCCGAAATCCGGTCATGGATTCACCAGCAGCAGGCCTGTCTCCATGTTCGACACGAAAACGATGAAGTTGATCAAGACCATCGATGCGGGCGCCGCCGCGCCGGATGGGATTGTCTTCGACGCTTTCAATGAAAGAGTCTACGTTTTCAGTCATCCGACGAAGGATGCGACCGTGATCGATTCCAAAGATGGGAACGTGCTCGGAACGATCGATCTTGGCGGCGTGCCGGAGCAGGGCGTACCTGACGGCAAGGGGATGCTCTATGTCGTCATGCAGGATGCCGAAGGAAGTGTGACGGCTGTCGATGTCAAGACGATGAAAGCAACCGCGCACTATCCATTGGGTGACAAAGGCAGGTGTAACGGGCTTGCGATGGATTTGAAAAATCGCGTGCTCTTTGCAGCGTGTGCGCAATCAGGAAACCCTCCGGCCCAGCCGCCGCAACCGATGATGGTCGTTCTGCGTGCCAGCGACGGAAAGGTCCTCACCAGCCTCCCGCTTGCCGGCGGTTCCGACGGCGCGGTGTTCAACCCGGCGACGATGGAAGCCTTCAGCACCCATGGCAATGGAACGCTGACTGTGGTCAAGGAGACGAGCCCGACGACTTTCGAAGTCGAAGAGAATCTGCAAACGATGAACGGCGCCCGCACGCTGGCGTTCGACAGCAAGACGAACCGCATCTTTACAATGAGTGATGAGCGTGGCCCGGCTCCGCCGCCGCCCCCCGGCGGAGGCCGCGGCGCTCGCGGTGCGCCGATACCGGGATCGTTTACGATTCTGATGATCGGCAAATAAGACGGGTGTGTGGATCTTCCCGTAAATCCGCCGGTTCTTCCGATGCTCGCCAAGCGAGTTGGCGAGCTACCGGCCGGCGGCGAATGGATATTCGAGCCGAAATGGGACGGATTCCGGGCGCTGGTTTTTCGCGACCGGGACGAAATTCTGATTCGGAGCCGCGACGAAAAATCGCTGAACCGGTATTTTCCCGAACTGATCGAGCCACTCCGGGCGCAGCTTCCCGCCCGCTGTGTGCTCGACGGTGAAATCGTGGTAGCGAGGGATGGCGGACTCGATTTCGAAGCGCTGCAGTTGCGGATTCATCCTGCTGCGTCACGCGTGAAACTTCTCTCCCAGGAAACCCCGGCATCCATCGTCTTCTTTGATCTTCTCTCAGAGGGGAACGAGGATTTACGGAGCACGCCATTCCAGCAACGCCGGCTCAAGCTGGAATCGATCCTTTCGTCCGCAGCGCCGCCGATTCATCTGACACCCGCAACCAGTGAGTCGCGCATTGCGGCAGACTGGTTCCGCCGCTTCGAGGGCGCCGGTCTCGACGGCGTCATGGCCAAGGCAGTCACGGGAACGTATGAATCGAACAAGCGCGTCATGCTCAAGGTCAAGCATGAACGCGACTGCGATTGTGTTGTCGCCGGTTTCCGATGGCACAGAAAAGGCGAACGCACTGCCGTCGGTTCATTGCTGCTCGGTCTTTACGATGAGTCGGGTGCGCTGCAGCATGTCGGCGTTTGCGGGAGCTTCACGAACAGCATGCGTCGTGAGCTCGTCGATTACCTTGCGCCTTATCGCCAGAATGCGCTTGCCAATCATCCATGGAAGAGCTGGGCCGAGTATATGGCAGAGAACGCCGAACCCGGTCAGCGGATGCCTGGCGCTCAAAGCCGCTGGAGCCAGGGCAAAGATCTGTCGTGGGAACCGCTGCGTCCTGAGTTGGTGGTGGAAGTCGCTTACGAACATATGCAGGGCAGGCGCTTCCGTCATCTCGCGCAGTTTCGCAGATGGCGCACCGACAAGAAGCCGGGCGACTGCACTTATGCTCAGCTCGAAGTCGTTCCGCCGCTCGAGCTGGCGTCGATCTTTGCCGGCGGCCGGTGAGAGTGTCGTCAACGCCACTTTCGCCATTCGCGCGTAGGGTCGTCATCCGGATCGGGAGTTTCCTGCGGTGGGCGCAGCGTTTCCGGGACATGACGCAGGTTCACGCGAATGCGAGTCCATGTGGATGATCGCCCGCGCATGGAGTCGATAAGCACATCGTCGACGGCCAGAAGTTTCGCTGCTTCGGGATATTTGCTCTTCCATCTTTCTAAGCCGGCAAGAGCTGCTTCTTTCTTCGGCGAGTTCGCAACGACCAGCAGCGGCGCCTTCGCACGCGACCGGGCGCGCGAGGGCGCCACGCGCGGCGCTTCGCCTTTCATTTTCCGAAAGTGTGGAGGCCACGGCGCATCGCCCAGACCGGCGGCTTCGTCTTCCGCAGCAAGTTCCAGCAATTTGTCGAGCGAACCGACATCGGCGTCCATTCTCTCGTGCGGATCACCGATTTCCGCAAAACGTTTCGGAACTGTGAGCACGGTGAAATCCGCCGGATCGCAGTCGCCGACTTCGTGCCAATACAGCGGCGTGGAAACGCGCGCATCGGGAAGCGGCCGTACGGAATACGCGGAGCAGGTCGTACGATCTTTGGCGTTCTGGTTGTAGTCGAGGAAAACGCCGTGACGTTCCTCCTTCCACCACTTCGAAGTGGCCAATGCGGGCGCGCGCCGTTCGACCGCGCGCGACAGCGCGAGCGCGGCGCGCCGCACTTCCACGAAGGTCCAGCGCGGTTCAATCCGCACATTCACGTGCATTCCTCGTGAACCGCTTGTCTTGGGCCAGCCGTGCAATCCAACTTCTTCGAGGAGTGATTTCACTTCGAGAGCAACCCGCCGCACATCGTCCCAGCCAACACCCGGACCGGGATCCAGATCGACGCGCAACTCGTCAGGATGCTCGAGGTTGGTGGTTCGGACAGCATGAGGGTGCAATTCGATGCAGCCCAGGTTCACAACCCACGCCAGTCCCGCGGCATCATCGACAACGATCTCTTCCGCTTCGCGCCCTGAAGGAAACGAGAGTGTAACCGTTCGCAACCACTCGGACCGCCTGGCCGGCGCACGTTTCTGATAGAAGGCCTCCCCTTCAGCGCCATTGACGAACCGCTTGAGAACCACCGGGCGATCGCGGATTCCATTCAGGGCGCCGGGCGCAATAGACAGGTAGTAGCGCACGAGATCGAGTTTGGTGAGCTTCGTCTGTCTGGAGAAGTAAAGCTTGTCCGGATGGGTCACACGGACTTCGCGTCCGTCGATTGACAAAACCTCGGCTGCTTCCGTCTTTCCCACTAAGACAGGCTAACTGGTTCGATGAATTTCCACCAAATGTTCATCATGTTGTAACAGTTCAGCAAAACCCGGCGAGCACAGTGCTTCAGTCCGGTCTTTTCTGGTTAAACCTCAAACTCGAATCGAAGGAGCAGTTAATGTTCAAACACCACAGACTAATAGCAACGGTTCTTTTGCTCTCCGCTGTGTTTGCTTCGAGCGGGCAGTCTGCCCCTCAAAATGATCGCGAAGGCGTTCGGCGCGTTCTGCTGATCAGCATTGATGGAATGCATGCAGTAGATTTCGAAAACTGCGTGAACGGCGGCACCTGTCCGCACCTTGCCGCGCTTGCGACTCACGGCGTGACTTACACTCGCGCTTCCGCCAGCAAGCCATCGGATTCCTTTCCAGGGCTGATGAATATCGTGACGGGCGGCACACCGAAGACACATGGCGCCTTCTATGATCTTGCTTTCGACCGGTCGCTGGCGCCCCCGACGACGGATACGGGTAATGGACTTCTCCACGGCACATGTACGCCCGGCGTCTTCAGCGGCACGACGACGGAATATGAAGAAGGCGTGGAGATTGATCAGTCGCTCCTCAATGGCGGCGCGCCCGGCGCAAGTCTCACCGATGGCGGGTTTCAGGCCATCGACAAGAACAAGCTGCCGCGTGATCCGGCGCACGGATGTGCTCCGGTCTATCCGTGGAATTTTGTGCGGGCGAATACGATTTTCGGCGTTATTCACGCCAGGGGCGGCCGAACGGCGTGGTCGGATAAGCACGCGGTCTATGCATCCGTTTCGGGACCGACCGGTACGGCGCTTCCCAGCAACGTGGATGATTACTACTCGCCGGAAATCAATTCAAATGTCATCGCCCTGCCTGGAGTAACAACACCTCCAACGCCGAATCATCCCGGTGGAGTCTCCTGCTCGCCTGTTCGCGATGTGTCGCAGCTCGGATCATGGACGGACAGTTTCGAAAACATCCAGTGCTACGACACACTGAAAGTCAACGCGGTTCTCAATTGGATCAAAGGTAAGACACATCTTGGTTCCGGTAATGCTCCCGTCCCGAACCTTTTCGGAATGAACTTTCAGGCGGTGAGTGTTGGACAGAAATTAATCGAGAACGGCGTTAAGGGCGGCTACGTCGATAACACCGGGAATCCAACGGCTCCGATGCTGGACGAAATCGAGTTCGTCGATGCAAGTGTTGGGCAAATGGTGACGGAACTGACGCGGCAGGGTCTCTTGAAGTCGACCTTGATCATCATTACAGCCAAACATGGGCAATCTCCGATCGATCCAAATCGTGTCGTCAAGATCCCGGCCAACTCACCCGCGAACTTGATCCACAGCTACCTGCCTCCATCGGAAGATCCAACTGGTCCCGATATCGGACCTACGGAGGATGATGTCTCCCTCCTGTGGCTCGCGGATTCAAATTCCACTGCGACTGCAGTGGCAATCCTCGAGAGCAATGCGCCTGCCGACGGAGTCGGCGAGATTTTCTATGGACCGTCGCTCACAACCATGTTCAACCGGCCGGGCTTGCCTCCACGGGGTGATCCGCGTACGCCTGACATCATCGTGCAACCCAACGTGGGGGTCATCTATTCAGGAAGTCGCAAGAAACAGGCCGAGCATGGAGGCTTTTCACATGATGATACGAACGTCATGATGCTCGTATCGAATCCTGACTTTCACACTGCGGTTGTCACCACCGCCGTCGAAACCGCACAGGTCGGTCCTACCGTCCTCGCCGCTCTGGGGCTTGATCCCGATGACCTTCAGGCTGTGCAGATCGAAGGAACCGCAGTGCTGCCAGGCTTGTTCGAAAAATAGCACGCTCACCCGGCAAGCATGGACATGGCATCGTCGCAGCAAGGCTGGAGATCGACGATGCCATTGCAGCGCAAAAAAAGGTTGTCCCGGCGACTCATTTTTCACAAGAATGTGACAAACGAGAGATCCGAGACTATGAAAAACAATTTCCTTTCCGTACTTCTCTTACTTCTACTTGCGCCGGTCGGAGTGTTGGCGCTGCAGAATGGATCGGCGGTCTCCACGCCAGTTGATGTGAAGCCCGGCAGCATCAATTGCGAAGATGTGGCCTACCCTTATCCGACGTCTTCATTACCGATCACACTTTATGGGCAGGATCTGCGGATCTCGTACATGGACGTGCCGCCGCTCGGCCAGCCGAACGGCCACACGGTCGTCCTGCTGCACGGAAACAATTTCGCCGGATTCTATTTCGGCGGAGTGATTGACGCGATACGCAAAGAAGGTTTCCGTGTCATCGCGCCGGATCAGATCGGTTACGGCCGGTCATCGAAACCGATCATGCCCTACAACTTCAGCGACATGGC
>Ga0070707_100002077_pt1 | contig 19198 bp, 16 predicted proteins | sample KBSK5502metaG_FD_65468 | JGI IMG/M metagenome (GOLD analysis project Ga0070707, IMG submission 65468) | Corn, switchgrass and miscanthus rhizosphere microbial communities from Kellogg Biological Station, Michigan, USA - KBS K5-50-2 metaG | ecosystem: Host-associated > Plants > Roots >... | reverse complement strand
GCCTGCCGACGTCGAAGTGACAGTGAGCGACGAGCGGAGCCATGCCGAGCTCGCCCGCCAGAATCAAGGCCGCCTGGTAGTAGCCTGCCGCGATCTCGGCGGCAGGAGGATCGCGACGGGAAGCGATTTCACCCAACAGGCGGAGACCCCATGCCTCGTGAGCGCGCTCCTGGTGGTGCTGCGCCAGCGACACGGCCTGCTGCGCACGGTCCCAAGCGTCGCCCAAGCGCCCTTCGAGCAAATATGCCTCGCCGAGCCACGCGAGCTGCATCGCCCGTCCCACGCCCATCGAGCTCATCGTCGTTGCGTTCTGTATGACCTCCTCGAGAAGGTGCCGACCCTCTTCCGGACACGCGGATAGCGCGTACGTATATCCGAGACGGGCGAGGACCGCCCAGGGCTGGAGGTTCCACTCTCGGGTGACGGCCCGCGCTCGCTCCAGCGCGTCGATCGCCCGACCGAGGTCGCCCTGAGCAAGGGACACGTTACCGAGGCCTGTCAGGGCCTCGGCAAGAGTGAAGGGGTGATCAGCGGTTTCCCCGACTCTGAGCGCTTCCTCGGCATGGGATCTCGCATCGGCGAATCGCCCCAGACTCGAGAGGGTCAGCGCCAGCCAGCTGTGTGACCAGGAGGCGAAGAGAAGCGACCGCTCGCCGTGGCTCTCACCCGCGCCCTCCGCGGCCCGCGAAAGGAAGTCAAGGGCGCGATGGAAGTCGCCGATGGCGAAGTAGGCTTGGCCGGTGCGGTACTGGGCCTCGCGCTCGAGCTCGCGATCGCCACTCTCCGCCGCGATAGCCAGGGCGCGTTGTCCGACCTCGATGGCTTGCAGGTGCTCGCCGGCGACGTTTCTGAGCCTCGCGCAGATATCGGCCAGAACCCGCCCCAGGCGAGCACGGTCGCCGAGTGTGGTCGCCAGACGTTCGGCTTCACGCATGACCGCGAGCACGTCCTGATATCGCCCGAGGGGTATGAGTGCGACCCGCAACTCGAGTCTTACGTCGATGGCCTGCGCGAGAGTGTCAGGGGTCTCGGGCAATCGCTCGAGTGCCCGCAGCGCATTCCAGAGCAACGCGGCCGCCGCTTCATACGAAGATCGGGCGATCGTCCTTCGAGCCGCCTGCCGAAGGTACCTGGCCGCCTTGTCCCACGCCTCGGCGCCGAGCGCGTGGCGAGCGAGACGCTCGATCTCCTCACTCGGCGGGTCGGGGTGTCGACGCTCAAGTGTTTCCAGAACGCTCAGGTGCAGCGCTATCCGGCGCTCTTGCAAGAGGCTCGCATGAGCGACTTCGTGTGTCAGGGCATGCTTGAAGCTGTACTCGAGCTCCGGGAAGAGGTGCGCCTCGTAGAGGAACTCGGCACCCTGAAGGTGCGCGAGACCGTGACGGAGGTCCCCATCGCCATCCTCGATGATGGCTTGGAGCAGAGCGAACGGCACGTCCCTGCCGATCACGGAGGCAGCCTGGAGTAGGCGCTTCTCCGCCGGTGGGAGCCGGTCGATCCGCCCGGCCAGCAGCGCCTGTACTGTCGCCGGGACCTGGATCGCCGAGGCGTCCTTGATCAGACGGTAGGCGCCACGCTCGCCCGCGAGAGCGCCGGTCTCCACCAGCGTCCGGACACTCTCCTCAAGGAAGAATGGGTTGCCCTCGGTCCGTTCGATCAGCAGACGCTTGAGGGGGACGAGCTCGGCGCCGTCGCCCACCAAGGCCCAGAGCAGTTCCTCGGCGCTCTCCGGCGGCAAGGGGTCGATCCTGAGCTGGCGGTAGTAGGTCTTGCCACCCCACCCGTGGCTGTACTCCGGACGATAGTTGACGAGGAGCAGCACTGGTGCCGCGGGCAAGCTCTCCACCAGGCTGTCGAGCAGGGCTTGCGTCTCCGAGTCGATCCAGTGGAGATCCTCCAACACGAGGACGAAAGGCTGGACCTGGCTCTCGCGAAGGAACAGGCGCTTCACCGCATCGAGCGTGAGTTGGCGGCGCTGGGGCGGCTCGAGGTCCCAGAGGCGGTCCTCCTCTGGCAGGGCGTCGAGGAGCCAGAGAACGGACGGCACCACGTCCTTGAGTGCTTCGTCCAGCGTGAGCAGATGTCCGGTGGCCTTGGCGCGTATCGAGCGGGTGTCGTCACGCTCGTCGATGCGGAAGTACGTCTTCAGGAGATCGATGACGGGGAGATAGCTGGTGGCACGGCCATAGGAGACAGCGCTGGCCTGGAGGACCCGGCACCCGGCGACACGGTGGGAGTGGGTCAGCTCATGGAAGAGGCGGGATTTGCCCACGCCCGGTTCGCCCATGACGGCCACGACCTCGCCGTGGCCGTGCCGCGCCCCTTCGAGTGCGTCGCGGAGCTGCTCCATCTCGGCATCGCGCCCCACGAAGTGGCTCAGGCCCCGAAGGGCGGCGGCCTGAAACCGTGTTCTCACCTGGCCGGCAGCGAGCACGTCGTACACCTCGACGGGAGTGTTGAGGCCTTGCACGGGCACCGGCCCGAGGGGCTGGACCTGCACGAAGTTCTCGGCCAGGCGGAGGGTTTCAGCCGTGATCCAAATGGCGCCCGGGGGGGCGAGCTGCTCCATGCGAGCCGCCAGGTGGGTGGTCTGGCCTACGGCCGTGTAGTCCATCCGGAGGTCCGAGCGGATCGAGCGGACCACGACCTCTCCGGAGTTCAGCCCCACTCGTATTCTGACCGCGACCCCGTGAGTGCGGAACGCCTGTTCGGCGTAGCCCTTCACTAGCTCCTGCATGCGAAGAGCGGCGTAGCAGGCCCGGACGGCATGGTCCTCGTGGGCGACGGGCGCCCCGAACAGCGCCATGATCCCGTCGCCCATCACCTGGTTCACGGTCCCCTCGTAGCAGTGGACCGCCTCCATCATGCGCTCGAGCACCGGGTCGAGGAGCTTGCGTGCCTGCTCGGGATCGCGGTCGGCCAAGAGCTCCATCGAGCCTTTGAGGTCTGCAAACAGGACCGTTACCTGCTTGCGCTCGCCTTCCAGCGCGCTTCTCGAGGTGACGATCTTCTCGGCCAGGTGCTTGGGTGTGTAGACATGAGGGGAATCGAATTTCGGGTCCGTGGTGGCCGCCGACGAGGTAAGTGATCGGCCGCATCCGCCACAGAACTTCTCACCCTCGTTCAGGAAACTGCAAGCCGGGCACGTCGAGACGAACGACAGCCCGCACTCGCCACAGAACCGACGGCCTGCGCGGCTCTCAGCCCGACACCGCGGACACTGCAAGCTGGAGCTCCCTAGTACTCTTACCGCCCAGCGGCGGGCTGCTGGTGCTCGTTAGCGCGGCAAAAGGCGTAGAGGGCGTCATACGCCGGGAACTGTCGCGCCATGTTCTCGAAATCGTCTTTGCTGGTCGCCTGGAACCCTGTCGCCAGAGCGTAAAGTCCTTGCGACTCCGCCGTAAGCTCGCGCTGAGAGGTGTCCGCGCCTCGCACAATCAGCGCCAGCGCGTGGAGTGCAGGATCGCCGAGCTTGTACTTCTCGAGGAACGCGTCAAATGAGCAGTGGTCACCATGATGCCCCAACTCTACGCCAGGGACGTCATAGGGAATCGCCTGCTCGCGCTCCGCCACCTCCATCACCTCGCGGGCGGGAACGAAGAGGAATACCGGCTCACGGTCGACAAACCGACTAATCAACCATGGGCACGCAATGCGGTCGACACGCGCCCTTTCTCGGGTCACCCATTTCATGGCTTTCTCCTGTTAGCTGAACGTTGAATTTCACTCAAAGAGCTTCACGTGGCCTTTAATGGCCTTCCATGCGTAGTGCCCGCCAGCCATGTATCGGGCGTCAAAGCCAGCCTTTCGCAGCGCGGCTGCGCTCTGGCACCCAATGTGGAAGCCGTATACACAGAATGTGACCACGGGCTCGTCCTTCGAAAGACTTGCCATCCATTCTTCTATGCGCTCCGGGTCACGCCAGACCGCCCCTTCGACGATGTCCTGCGCTCTAGTGCTGTAGTGGCGCGGTCGGGTATCGATGATTTGTACTCGCTTGCCGGAGCGCAGCATCTCCTGAACCTCTTCGGGCGTGATGGATGGCACGTCCCTGAATTCTGGTTGGTCGAGGGAGCGCGGCCGCGAGACCGTTGTCGCATCGGCGTACCGCCCCTCGACCGCTTCCCAGTGGATGTTGCGCATGAAGGCGGCGATGTACGCCGTCGTATTCGCTCCGTACTCGATGTGATAGGCGTGCTCGTACATGTCGAGGGCAAGGATCGGAATGCCCCCGGCAATGCTCTCTGCGTGATTCGAGGCACTGTGATTGATCAGCCGACCATCGCGCGGTACACAGGTCAGTAGTATCCAGCCAGAGTCGCCTGTCAACGCCTCTGCCAGGGCAATGAACTCGTGGCGCCAGCGATCGACTGACCCGAAATCCCGAGCAAGAGCGCTCGCTATCGTGTCAGGTAGACTCCGCCCATCCCCACCCAGACTCGCGAAATACAATTCATGAAGCAGAGTTGAGTTGAGCAGCGTGGTCTGCTCCCGACTGAGGCGACCGATGACCTGGGCTGGCGTGGTCTTGACATCGAGCGCCTCGAGTTCACTCGCGACGGAATTCAGGCGATTGAGGGCGGCCCCGTAGTTATGCTCGTAGTGGCTCTCGATGAGACGGGGCGACATGCCATTCAACGTCCAGGGACGGCAGAACAGGGGGGCGATTCGATATTTCATTGTAAACCTCCGTTAGAGATGGAGACCATGAGCTCTATGAGTGCAGCATGGCGCCGCAGCTTCGGCGATCAGCCTGCCACACGGCCGGCGCGTGGACCCTCAGCGCCGTACCACGCGGCCAGGCCACCGCGGACGTATCGGGCATCGAAACCGCGTTGCCTCAGCACCGTCGCTACGTTGCAGCCAACCTCGAAGCCGTAGGCGCAGTACACGAACACCGGGGCTTCGGAGGAGAGCTGGCCACACCAGTCATCGACGCGTTCCGGATCGCGCCAGATGGCGCTCGGCATCGTATCGGGGTTCCTCGACACGTAGTTTCTCGGCCGGGCGTCCACCACTTGGGGCCGCCGATCCGTCTCCAGCAAGGCTCCGAGCTCTTCCACGGAGATCGACGCCAACGCGTCGTCCGGGGCCTGAGGTCCGTGCCGCGGGTGCCCGGACGTGGCCTGTGTCAGTCGTTCGGTGACGACGGGCCAGTCGATGAGCCGCATAAAGGCATCGACGTAGGCCGGCGCGTTGGCGCCGAACTCGAGGTGGTACGCGTGCTCGTACATGTCCAGCGCCAGGATTGGCACCGCGCCGGGAATGGTCTGGGTGTCCTCGAGCGCGATCTGGTTGTACAGCCGGCTCTCGTGGGGGGAGTAGCTGAGCAGAACCCAGCCCGAGCCGCCCGCCAGCGCTTGCGCGGCGCCGACGAATTCGCGCTGCCACCGGTCGACGCCGCCGAAGTGCTCTTCGAGCGCTGCGGCCACGATCGTGCCGGGGCCCTTCCGGGCGCCGCTCAGGTTAGCGAAGTACAGCTCGTGCAAGACGACCGACGCCATGGCCGACAGTTCCTCACGCTTGAGGCCGCGGATCTCGGCAGCGCTCGTCGTGGTGGGATCCATGCCCGCGAGCCGGTCTCGGAGGGCGTTGAGCGACCGGACGGCGGCACCATAGTTGTTCTCGTAGTGACTGACAATCAGCCGCTCGGGCAACCAGTTCAGGCTGTACGGCTTGCAGGGAATGGGACGGATCTGATAGTGCATCGTCGTCTCCTCAGGCCTTCGTGGGGCTGGCGTAGGGGGCGGTCTCTTATCCCATGGCCCGTGCCGCGGCGATTTCTTCCGTCGTGTAACGGTACGCGCCGAAGACAGTGTTCGTTTGGGCGTTGGGGGGACCGCCGAAGTAGGGATTCACGTATTCCCAGACCGTCTCGCCCTGAGGGGTGACTTCGAAGAAACGGCCGAAGGACGCCTCATTGATCAACGTATTCCCGTTCGGCAGCCGCTGCGCGTTGCCCATGCGCGGCGTGAAGAAATTCGAGACCGGGTTGTCCTGATACGTCCACACGATCTCTTTCGACGCCGGATTGACCTCGATGACCCTCGAGAAGGGCAGAGGATCGTCGAGGCGGTGGACGCCGTTGTCGAAGATGAGAAGGTTGCCGTTTGCCAGCGGAGTCGGAGCATGCTGGCCCGCAAGTGTGGGAGGGCCGAGTTTCCAGACGATCCGGCCGGTTGTTCGATCGATGCGAATGACCGTCGAGATGGGGCGGTAACTGACCAGAATATCCCCGTCCGCCAGCTCGACGACGTTGTTCCCCATGGCCCATAGCGTCCGCAGAGACTGAACCTCCGCGATGCCGTCCTCGGTCGGATCGAGATGCTCCCAACTACGCCATTCCCACACCGTCTGCCCTGAAGGCGTCAGTTCGGCGAGGTAGTCGGCGTACATTCGGCCCGTTTCAGCCTGCAGCTGGCGACCGTAGAGACCCGACGACAGGTTGTGGTCTTCCGCCCCTCCCACCACTCGCTCCGCGATGTCGCCGGGAACCTGGCCCAGGCAGTTCAGAAGCACGTTGCCGTTACGGAGCCGGATGCCGTCGTGATGATGATCGGGGTGGCGCACCTCCCACAGGATCTTGCCGTTCCAGTCGGCCTCCAGAATCGCACCGCCCTTGAACGGGAAGCGACTGAGGAATCCGTTTTCGAGGGTGCGCCCGTTGTAGATCAGCGAGCCGCGCTCGGTGAGATAGCCGCCCAGGCCGGGCGCGTACGGCATCGTCCACGTGTGGACGATGCGCCCCTGAAGGTCGATGAGAAAGACGGTGCGGTTCTGCGGGAAACACGGAGCGAACAGGGTGTACCCCGGGCAGGCACGCTCGGGATCGCACGCACGCAAGCCGACGCCCCGGCGCTTGAGGGTGTTCTGCTCGACGGCGGTGGAGGCTTTGGCGGCCGTCGCGATCGGACTGATCTCCAGAGTCATGGGAGTCCCCTCTCTTGTCAGTTGGTAGCGCATGTCAACTGCTCCAGACAGAAAGTCAGGCGCTACTAGCCCGGAATATTCGATGAGGTATCAGAGAGCCCGCTTACTCGCGATGGGCTGGTCTGAAGTCGGGCGACCTCCAATCACATGGCGACGTCCTTTCTGGGCTGCCGATTCGCAGCGTGTCGTCGTCACCGGTACGTCGGCGAGGGCGCGTGATGGATCCACAGGCGACCGCACCGCGCGAGCCAAGACCCAATTCGCCAGACGAATAATCGTGATCCCGACGACCTTCAGGTGACTCGCCGTCGGGGCGGGCTTCGGAGTCAGGGTCCAGATCCGGGCGGCAGCCCGCGCCCCGGTCAGGCGATCGCGAACCTGCTGCTCAACGGTGTACCAGTCCTCTTCCATTGGTTTCACTCCTTGCGGCTGGCGCCGACATAGAGCCCGCCATGTGGTCATTGTGTGTGGTCATTGTGTTTCGTTGTGGATCGTACTATGAAACTATTGTTTCATGTCATCAAATCTTTGTAGTGCGTTGCGTCAACCATCAGCCCCTCGGTGGAAGCGGGATGCTTCTCGGCTTGACGGTGGGTTCCAATCCTGCCGGGGGTCCGAGGCCCGATAACCTCGAATCCGGGTTTGCGGTCGATCGGAAAGAAGAGATAACGCCTTGGCGAGGGATGTTGCGGCGGCATCACTTTCCGGGAGTACCGGCAATCTCAAGCTCGGCGAACTCGGTCACGGAGTCTGCCTTGGTCCAGAGCCCGACATAGCCTCCGGTGAAGGTTCTGTCTTCATGGTCGAGGAGCAGGGCGTCGCCCAGGTACGCCTGGACCTTCGCACCTTTTGCTACCACTCGGATGCGGTGCCATTCACCGAGCTTGGGTTCGGTAACTGTCGCGGATGCGATCATGCGCCGCTGGCCGTCGCGCATCGTGTAGAGCCGGAAGTTGTTCTCGAGCGCGTTGGCGCGGACCAGAAAGTAGTTCTTGCTATCCCGAGCTCTGAAGATGATGCCGCCGCTCGCGTCCTCCTTGCCGGAGATTGGCCGGAATCGGACGGCGACGTCGACATCGTCGAACTTCCGATCCTCCAGGATCGCGACCGCCCAAGGCTGGGTCTCGGCGATCTGGGCGAGGACTTGGCGACCGCCCGAGGCGCGGCGGACCCAGCGACCAGACGCGAACCTCCACTTCGGGTTCTCCTGCCCGAAATCTTCTTTCATGGTGAGTTTCTCCGGTGATGTGATGATGAGCCGTGGAGCATCGGGAGCCGCGCCGATTGCCGCGGCACTGATGAGTGACAGCGACACGACCGCGAGCGTGATCTTCATGGAATTACCCTCCGTTCGCCTCAGCTCAGTCCAAGGGCGCTGACAGGACCTTCCAGTCGGTGCCGCGCAGGAGGATGACCTCGACCACCGGATGACCGCCATTCAGGCTAGGAGTCGCGCTCACGGCACGGTATCCGGGATTGGTGTTGACCGCATCTGCCGTGGCAGCTCCGAGGGAGCGCTTTGCGACGGCCATGGCGGCCTTCTGGTTCTGCGCGCCTGAGAGATCCTCGCCGTCGGTGAGGGCGTCGCTCCGGGAGATCATTCCCGCGCTGAAGTCGACGATGACTTCCGAGAAGCTGTCGCCGGAGGACGTATCGGCCTTGAGCGTGTACACGGACAGCTGGAGCACGCCGTCCTCGAGCTCATACTTGGCGGAGATCGGGGTGCCCAGGGTCGAGCTCAAGACGAGCCCGCTTTCGAGTGGTAGCCAGGCACCCACCAGCGCCCGAGCCAGCGCGTCACGTTCGGTGACGGAGTTCGGCTGAGCCGGGACGCGTCCCGGGACCGCGGCGAGCAGACAACAGGTGACAACCGCGATGGTGACGATGCGTTCCATGTGTCGCGCCTCCTTGGTGAATTGGCTGATCCGCATGCGGCTCATCATGAGGCCCGATGGAACAAGCGCCACTGACGAGTTCCTGACATTTCTGTCAGGTGTGGTCGGATCGGTGCCTCGCTATACTCGGGGCACCGTGCGGATCCTGGTTGTGGAGGATGAGCAGAAGGTGGCGAAGGCGCTCCGCGAAGGGCTCGAAGCGGAGCGCTACGACGTGGACGTCGCGTCGACGGGGGAGGAGGGTTTCTTCCTCGTCAACCATCAGTCATTCGATCTGGTCCTGCTCGACCTGATGTTGCCGCGGCGTGACGGCATCGAGGTGCTGACCACGCTGCGCCGACGCGGACTCCAGACGCCGGTCCTGATCCTCACCGCGAAGGACACGGTCGACGACCGAGTGTACGGGCTCGACAGCGGAGCCGACGATTATCTGGTTAAACCGTTCGCGTTCTCGGAGCTACTGGCGCGCATCCGGGCGCTGGCGCGGCGTGACCGGTCGGAGCAGGCGCTGAAGCTCCAGCAGGACAATCTCGAGATGGATGTCGTGACGCGGAAGGTGAGGCGGGCGGGGCAGGTGGTGGAGCTAACCGTGAAGGAGTTTGAGATCCTGGAGTACCTGTTGCGCCATCGCGAGCGCGTCGTGTCGCGCGAGATGCTCGCGCGGGACGTGTGGCACGTCACCGCCCGCGCGACGCCGCTCGACAACGTGATCGATGTGACGATTGCCCGACTGCGCCGCAAGATCGACGATCGTTTCGAACCGAAGCTGCTCCACACGGTCCGTGGGGTGGGGTTCGTCTTGGGCGGCGCGCGGTCATGAGGTTCTGGACGTCGAGCGTCCGGGTGCAGCTTACCGTCTGGCACGCGGGGGTCCTGGCGCTGATCATCTGCTTGTTTTCGGCCGGCATCTTCTTGTTCGTGAAGGCACGGCTGGATGGCGCGCTAGACGAGCAGATTCGTCGTGATCTGCTGGCCATCGAGAAGGTGTACCGCGAGGAACCGTGGGACCTCCCTGAGCTCGATCATCGGATGGGGATTTCGCTCTTCGAGGTTGTGGACGGTGAAACGACTGTATACCGGACCGGCGGCTGGCCGCCGGCCGGGGCGTCTCCGTATCGCATCGGGGCGGCCAGGGACAACGCCCTCCGGATCACCGTAGCCCGGGACGAAACGGCGCTGCGTCAGACCCTCCGGACCCTCGCGGTGATTCTCGCGATCGGCCTCCCCGGTGCCGTGGGTCTGGCCGTCGGGGGTGGCTATGTTCTCGCGGGACGCCTCCTCGCTCCGGTCGGCGCCATGGCGGCGACGGCGCGGAGAATCGGCGCAGAATCGCTCGCGGAACGGCTTCCGATCTCGAGCCCCCAGGACGAATTCGGGCAGTTGGCCGGCGTGTTCAACGACACGTTGTCGCGGCTTCAGGACGCGTTCGAGCAGCTTCGGCGCTTCACCGCGGACGCCTCGCACGAGTTGCGCACTCCGCTGACCGCCATGCGGAGTGTGGGGGAGGTGGCGCTGCAGCGGTCGCCGAATGCCGCGGAATACCGCGAAGTCATCGGGAGCATGCTGGAAGAGGTGGACCGGCTCACCCGGTTGGTGGAGAACTTGCTGACGCTCACCCGGGGCGAATCGGGTCGGATCCCGGTGGCGAGCGATATGGTGGACCTGGGTGAGCTGGCGGCGAGCGTGTCGGATAGCCTGCACGTGCTCGCGGAGGAAAAGCATCAGAGCCTGCTGGTCGAGGCCGGCTTACCCGTCACGGCAGTGTGCGACCCGGCGATTCTCCGCCAAGGGCTCATCAACCTGCTGCACAACGCGATCAAATATACGCCGGCCGGGGGTGCAATCCGTGTGGTGGTGCAGCGCGCGACGTCTGGCGAGGCCATCATCGAGGTGAGGGATACGGGCCCGGGTATCCCTGCGACAGATCGCCAGCGGATCTTCGAGCGGTTCTACCGCGTCGATGGCGGACGCTCGAGGGAGACGGGCGGAGTTGGGCTCGGGCTGGCGATCGCCCGCTGGGCGATCGAGGCGAACGGTGGCCGCATCGAGATCGAGAGCGAAGAGGGACAGGGCGCGGTGTTTAGGATCGTGCTGCCCGTCGCGGGGGATCATCCCGGCGCCAAGCGGTCGACCTCAGGACCCGTTGCCCTAGTTCCGCGGTAGCAATCGGAGCTACCGAACGGTGAGACGGGGCAACCCGGCACGAAGGCCCGCGCCCCAACCACGCCGAGCGCTCCCGCAATGAAGGCGCCGACCAGCCGATCCGCGGCCCCCCAAGACTTCCTGACAAGAACGTCAGGATTCTGGGGAGGGACCCGCGGATATACTCGCGCGCAAAAGTGGAGCGCGGACGGCTTCCTGAAGCTCAGGAGGTAGACATGACCAGCACGCACACGACTGTCGCCGGAAGCTGGAAGGAGATCGCGGCGTCACTCTTCAGGCTCGGCGCCACTTCCTACGGCGGCCCCGCCATCATGGGTGTCATGCAGGCCGAGCTGCAGGAGAAGCGGGGATGGGTGTCGAAGGAGCGATTCCTCGAGGGGCTCGCGGTGGCGAACATGTTGCCGGGCGCAACCGCCACCCAGCTTGGCATCTTTCTCGGGTATGCGCGCGGTGGGTGGTGGGGTGGGCTGCTTGGGGGCATCTGCTTTGTCCTGCCCGCCTTCTTCATCATGGTGGCGCTCACCCTGGCGTATGCCGGGCTGAGCGTGACGCCGGTTGCCCGCGGAGCGCTCTATGGACTGGGGCCGGTCGTGCTCGGCCTCTACGCGGTCGCCGTGTATCGCCTCGGGAGGACCGCCACCACCACGGTACCTGAGGCAGCGATCGGGATACTGGCCGCAGCCGCATCGATTGGGACTCCGCTCGGCATTGTGGTGATCCTGGTCCTGGCGGGTATAGTAGGGGTGCTTCTCTTTCAGCCGGCGAGGCCGGGCGCACTGGTCGCGGTGTCGGCATCGGCGCTCTTTCTTGCCGTACTGGCCGCCGCCTGGTGGTTGCCGATGTCGACTTCGCTCTCCGCCCTCCCGGGAGGGAATCCGGACCCGAAGAGCCTGTGGGACATCGGCATCTATTTCCTGAAGGTCGGGGCCTTCACGATCGGGGGCGGCCTGGCCATGATCGCGTTCATCCAGGATCAGGTCGTCGGGCAGTTCGGCTGGCTGACGCCGCGAGAGTTCATCGATGGTCTCGCGCTCGGCCAGCTCACACCGGGGCCAGTCCTCATGATCGCGGCGTACGTCGGGTACAAGATGGCTGGGGTCGCCGGGGCCGGGATGGCTGCCGGCGCGGCGTTTCTACCGTCCTTTCTCATCATGCTCGGTGTTTTCCCCGTGCTCGAGCGCATCAGAAAGCTCGCCTGGGTGAGAGCCGTGATGAAGGGAATGGCTCCCGCGGTGATCGGTGTCCTCGCGGTGTCGTTGTTCCGCCTCGCCCCGGCTGCGCTACCGGACGCGTTCGCGGTGGCCATTCTCGCGGCGACCCTCCTTGCCCTGGTGGTCTTCCGGATCGGCGCTTTCAAGCTCATGATCGCCGGCGCCATTCTCGGCGTGCTGAGAAGTCACCTGCCCGCGATCCCCGGACTCAAGTCGGTAGGGCATCTGATTACCTCGATGACCGCCTGAGGGAGAGTGGATCGACAAGGAGGACATCGTGACAAAGTCAGACCTGAGGCATCTGACAACCGCCGGGCTCGTCCTGTTGACCATTGGTGGGGGTGTGGCTCCTGCTGGGAGTGTGGGCCCAAGTCGGGTTGCCAGCCGGGCGGGTGAGCCGCAAGTCGGGCCGACCCTTCAACGGGCAGCGGTCGTCGACCTGCCGGGCCCGCCGGGGCGTCGGTTCGACTACCTCACGATCGACTACGATGACCACTACCTGCTCTCCGCCCATCTCGGCGCAGGTCTCTTGTATGTGATCGATCTGCGGACGAATGCGGTGGTGAAGACGATCCCCGGCGTTCCCGGTATCGAGGGCGTCGCCTACATTCCGGAGGGCAGGAAGGTCTACACCTCGAACTGGTATGAGAACAAGATCGGGATCGTCGATCTCACGCAGATGACTGTCATCCAGAAGCTGCCGACGGCTGACAAGCCTGACGGAATTGCCTACGCAGGTCCGTTTCACAAGGCCTACGTGTCCGACGAGCGGGGGAAGGCCGAGGCGGTGGTGGACGTCCGAGAGGATCGCGTCGTCAAGACGCTGCATTTTGATAGCGAGACCGGTGTGCCGCAGTACGATCCGGTCGCACGCAAGGTGTACGTCAATCTGCAGGACCGGAATGTCCTGGCCGTGATCGATCCTGTCTCTGACACGGTGGTTAGCCAGTACCCGGTGAGTGGCTGTGCCGGAAATCATGGGATGGCGCTCGACCCGGAGCGGCACCTGGCGTTCCTGTCGTGTGAGGGGAACGACGTACTCACGGTCTTCAATCTCGACACGCACCAAGCGGTGGCCCACCTGCCCATGGCGAAAGGCGCCGATGTCGTCCAGTACGACCCTGGGCTGCGACGCATTTATGTAGCGTGTTCCAGCGGCTTCATCTCCGTATTTCAGGCAGACGATCCGGCGCAGGTCCGAAAGATTGAGGACTTCCCGGTGGAACGGAAGGTTCACAGCCTCGCGGTGGACGTGGAAACGCACCGGGTCTATGCGCCAGAAGAGGAGGAACAGGGTCGACCCGTGGCGCGGATGGTCATATTCGATGCGCTCGGCGGCGCGTCGGCGCATGGGCAGTAGCCAACTCCGACCCAGCTCTTGGATGGGACGTGACCGGAGCGGAGCCGTGAGGCTCGTGCAGTTCGGCGCGCGCCTGGTCGGGGTCGCCATCGTGCTGCTGGGCGCAGATCCCGCATCTGCATACCGGCCCTTCGTGTCGACCGACGCGGCAGTCGCGGATCCCAGGGAAGTCGAAATCGAGCTCGGGGCCCTGACGCTGGATCGGACGGGGCGCGAGAACACGTTTACGACGCCGAGCGTGGTCGTCAACTACGGCGTGCGGGAACGCTGGGAACTGGTCGGCGAGTTTCGCGTGCAAGAAGGCTCGGGGACGGAGATTACCGAGCCGGGGGTCTTCCTCAAGGGCGTGGTGAAAGAGGGGGTCCTCCAGGACAAGGAAGGGGTCAGCCTAGCTGTGGAGGCGGGACCCCTCCTGCCTTCGACGCTGAAGGGTGAACGAGGCGTGGGGTTTGAGGGCACGGGCATCCTCAGTGCACGCCTGGCTCCAGTCACGTTCCACCTGAACGTGGGCGGGGGGATTGATCGGTCCGATGCGCGGCCGTTTGTGACCTGGGGGCTGATCGGGGAGCTGCCGGTGACCGCCAGGTTCCGCTTCGTGAGCGAGGTCAACGGCGAAGGGACGAAGGGTCAGCGGCCCAACAATTCAGTGCTCGTCGGCTTCATCTGGCAGCTATCGTCGGCCAACTGCTTCCTGGACGCCGCCATTCGGCGCGGGTTCAGCAGCGGAGCATCCGATTGGGAGTTCACGGCCGGCGTGACCTTTGGATTTAACCTCGCGGCTTCTCCCCAGCACGGACCCGGCTTGTAGTTCCGAGACAACGGCTAGGGTCGCGCGCTTGCTGCCGGAAGGCGGGGCGTGGTGGCGAAATCGTCCGGCAGGCGACCGGTCAGGGATTCGAAGAAGGCAACAATATCGGCTACCTCGCGATCTGCGAGCGTTCTGCCTAGCTGCACGCGCGCCATGACGCGCACGGCGGCGGGGAGGGTTGAGACCGACCCGTCATGGAAATACGGAGGGGTCATGGCCACGTTCCGCAGGCTCGGGACCTTGAAGACATACATGTCCGCGGGGTCCTGGGTGACGTCGAAACGCCCCCGGTCGATGCTGGGGCTACCCGTGGCTTTCCAGTAGTCTTCTACGAGGCCGAACTTCTGATACATGCTCCCGCCGATCCCGACGCCGTTGTGGCAGCCGACGCAGCCGATCTGCATGAAAGTGCGGAGACCAGCCCTGGCGGCCGGCGAGAGCGTCCGGTCGTCGCCGGCCAGGAAGTCGTCGAACGGCGACGGAGTCACGAGGGTCCGCATGTATGCCCCGATGGCGCTTCCCCAGTTGTCAGCGGTGACGGGGTCTGCCTGGCCAGGGAAGGCCTGAGCGAACAAGGCCGGATAGTCGGGGATCGCCTTGAGCTTGGCCATGGCGCTCTCGTAACTCGGATTGCCGAAGCTGGGCGGAGCGATGAGTGCCTTTGTGGCCTGGTCCTCCACGGACGTTCGATCCCCTCGCCAGTGCTGTACGAACTGAATCCCCGCGTTGAGGACGGTCGGAGCGTTTCGAGGATTCGGCCGGTGCTCGGCGCCGATCGCCTTGGGAAGGGAGTCCGTCCCGAACAAGGCCGGCTGATGGCAGCGAGCGCAGCTCACCGTGTTATCGGCTGATGCACGTGTTTCGAAATAGAGCAGCCGGCCGAGCTTGACCTTCTCCGGCGTCAGGGGAGTGTCGGCGCTGGCCATGTCCTTGGGCAGCACCTTGAAGAAGCTCTGCGCTCGAGTGCGCAGCTGAGTATCGGCAGCTTGGGCGGCCGCGGCGATGGAAAACAGGACCCCAACGAACATCAGCGGACGCGCGAGTCGACGGTGGTCCATACTGGTCTCCTTTCCCCCTGCCTACGCAGTGTCCGTCTCGTGCGGATGTCCCGCCTGCACTGATCCGCCGCCCGCCGCGACTCCGTAGGCATTCACATGCGGGCGCAGACCTCAGGGGGCCCGGTTTGTGGCCCTAGCGATGGCTGATCGGGGGCCGGGTCGTCCGCTCCTGGCCAGTGATGGAGCGGACCAGCCGCCCGACATGCAACTCCTCCGTCAAATGCAGACGGGTGATGAGGCGGCGCTGGAGGTGCTCTACCGGCGCTATGCGGGCCTTGTCTTTACCCTTGCCCTGCGCATCGTGGGTGACCCGGAGCTCGCCCGGGAGGTGTTGCAGGACGCTTTCCTGCGCTGCTGGGACGGTCGTGAAACCTATGACCCTCGTCGAGGGCGAGTGCCGTGGTGGCTCATGGGGATCGCCCGTAACCGGGCCATCGATCTCCTGCGAAGTCGTTCCCACCAGGCCCGCTTGCGAGAACAGGAGCCCTTGTCGGGCGCTACCCGGACACCCAACCAGTTGGACACCGCCGACGCCGTCGCCTTGCGTCATGGGGTCGCGCGCGCACTGGAGGGCCTATCGGCCGTGCAACGTCAGGCGATCGAGCTGGCGTACTACGGGGGGCTCACCCAGGTGGAGATTGCCGAGCAGCTGGATGAGCCGTTGGGAACGGTCAAGAGTCGGACGCGCGAGGCCATGGAGCGCCTGCGCGTCTCACTCTGGCCGTTGATCGAACCGAGGAGAGAGGAGTAAGAGAGCCGTGACCGAGGAGCACGAACACTTCATCGAAGATCTCGCCGCGTATGCACTTGGCTCCCTCAGCGAATCCGAGCGGTCGGATATCGAAGCACACGTCACAAGTTGCCCTGCGTGCGCACGCCGCTTGAACGAGTATCAAGCAGTCGCCGGTGTCCTGCCGACGTGCCTCGATCCGGTGGAGCCGTCGCCTGACGCATGGGCGTCGATTCGGACCGGAGCTCGACGGCGTCGCCCAACGCATGGCGCGGAGAAACGGATCGTCCTGCCTAACTGGCGCTGGGCGGCCTGGCCACTCATGGCCGGGCTCGTGGCGACCCTGCTAGTCTGGAACGTATCGCTTCAACGGGAGGTGTCGCTCCGCCCGCCGGGTCCGGAAGTGGAAGCACTCGCGCGTCGGCCCGGCCGCCTGGTCATTCTGGCCGGTACCGGCACGCCGAGCGCAAGCGCGCGCCTCCTCGTTGCAGTGGACGGACACCACGGGCATCTCGCGATCGCCGGCCTACGTCCCGTATCGTCCGAGCGGGCCTATGAACTGTGGTTCATCCGAGCGGGTGCGGCGCCAGCGCCCGGCGGCACGTTCCGGGTCGATGCGAGCGGCCGAGCGTGGGTCGCAATCACGGTTCCCGTCTCCCTCGACGACGCGCGCGCGATTACGATTACTGAGGAAGCGAGCTCCGGGAGTGCGGCTCCCACGGGGCAGTACCTCTTGGAGGCGCGGGCCTGGCGCTGAACGCTCTGTGGTGCCGAGTGAGCGCATGTAGTCCTCGACGGTGGGTGTCGAAATCGCCCCAGTCCAAGGCGTCCTTGACCCCCTCTCGCCCCCCAGACTAAGCTCTCGCCACCTGTCCGATCGGTCCCGGCCCGCGTCGTGGGGGGGTATTGCGATGCAGTGTCCCGAGTGCCAGCACGAGAATCGATCCGGTGCCAAGTTCTGCGAGGAATGTGGCATGCCGCATTCAGCGCCCATCCCCGCTGGCCAGCGTGCGCCGACGTATGCGGACCTGCACCAGGAGCTGACCGAAGCCCGGGAGCAGCAAGCGGCGACGAGTGAGATCCTCCGCGTGATCTCCAGTTCCCCGACCGATGTCCAGCCCGTCTTCGACGTCATCGTCCAACGGGCGGTGCATCTCTGCGGGGCGCGCTTCGGCCGTGTATACCGTTACGAGGACGGCGTGATCCATATGGTCGCAGGCTACGGGCTGGGAGCCGCCGGTCTGAGGGAGGTCCAGCGCGTCTTTCCACGGCCGGCGAGCGACGACACGATCGTGGGAAGCGTAATCCTGACTCGACAGCCGGCTTTGATCCGGGACATAGAGCACGAAGAGGGGGTACCCGCTCTATCCCGCGGGATGATCCAAGCGCTGGGGACGCGGAGCCAGGTCACGATTGCGATGCTGCGGGCGGGCGAGCCGATCGGAGCGATGACCCTCGGGTGGGCGGAGCCCGAGGCCTTCGACGAACAGCAGATCGCGCTCCTCCAGACCTTCGCCGATCAGGCGCTCATCGCCATCGAGAACGTGCGGCTGTTCAATGAACTGAAGGCCCGGAATCACGACCTCACTGAGTCGCTTGAGCAGCAGACTGCCACGAGCGACATTCTACGCGTCATCAGCAGCTCGCCGACCGACGTCCAGCCGGTCTTTACGGCCATCGCACAGCGCGCAATGCGCCTCTGTGACGGGACCTTCTGCAACGTCGTGCGGTACGACGGTGACCTGCTGCATCTGGCCGCGCAGGCGCACGTTACAGCTGAGGCCCTTGAAGCCATGAAGCAGATCTTCCCCACGCGGCCCAGCCGCTCAACCGTCGTGGGCCGCGTCGTTCTCGAGACCGCTGTGGTGCATCTACCGGACGTGCAGGGAGACGTCGAGTTCAACCAACCCCTGGCTGCGGCCTTTCGTGGTCGAAGTGCCCTCGGAGTGCCACTGCTGCGTGACGGTCAGCCGATTGGCGCCATCGTGGTCGGGCGGTCCGAGTCGCAGCCGTTCACCGACAACCAGATCGAGCTGCTACAGACTTTCGCCGACCAGGCCGTTATCGCCATCGAGAACGTGCGTCTATTCACCGAGCTACAAGAGAAGAACCAGGCGCTCACGGAAGCTCATGCCCAGGTGACCGAAGCACTGGAGCAGCAGACGGCGACCAGCGAGATCCTGCGAGTGATCAGCAGCTCGCCGACAGACGAACAGCCGGTATTCGACGCGATCGCACGAAGCAGCATTCGGCTCTGCGGGGCGGCCTTCAGCGTCGTGGCGACCCTTGATGCCGACGAGATGTTGCACCTCGTTGCCTCGGAGCACGTCGGGACGGAAGGGCGTCAATCTCTCGCCGCGGCGTATCCCATGCGTCCCAACCGCGGGCAACTGGCTGGCCGAGCGACCCTGGATCGCGCGGTGGTTCATGTCCCCGACGTCGCGCTCGATCCTGAGTATGTCGGCGCGGCGCTTGGCAACCGTGCAACACTATCGGTGCCGATGCTCCGACAGGGGATTCCGATCGGCACGATCACGATCGGCCGCTTCGAGCCGTTACCGTTCAGCGACCAGCAGATCGAGCTCCTGCAAACCTTTGCCGACCAGGCGGTGATCGCGATCGAGAACGTGCGGCTGTTCGACCAGGTGCAGGCGCGCACGCGCGAGCTGACCGAGGCCTTGGAGTATCAGACTGCGACCTCAGACGTGCTCACCGTCATCTCCCGCTCTCCGACCGACGCCCAGCCGGTGTTCGACATGATCGCCGAGAGTGCGGCGCGGCTCTGCGAGGCCCAGTACTGCTTCGTCTACCGGTTCGAAGACCAGCTCCTTCACTTTGTGGCGCACCATGGCCTTACCGCCGAGGTCCTAGAGATCAACCGACGCGCCTATCCCGCCTCGCCCAGTAGAAAGAGCGTTGCGGCTCGCGCCGTGCTCGAGCGAAGTATCGTGCAGATCCCGGATGTCAACGCCGACCCGGACTATGCCCTGGGCGCGATGGCGGCAGCCGGCGGCTATCACAGTGCCGCAGCCGTCCCGATACT
>Ga0070707_100002074_pt1 | contig 19210 bp, 14 predicted proteins | sample KBSK5502metaG_FD_65468 | JGI IMG/M metagenome (GOLD analysis project Ga0070707, IMG submission 65468) | Corn, switchgrass and miscanthus rhizosphere microbial communities from Kellogg Biological Station, Michigan, USA - KBS K5-50-2 metaG | ecosystem: Host-associated > Plants > Roots >... | reverse complement strand
GCAGCCGCCAGTCCGCAGCAGGTGTTGCTGTGCCATCGTGGGACGTTGGATGCGCTGGCCTACTGGCTGCGCAATGGCTGGGATGAAAGTGAGTTCTTTGATGCGACTGGAATGAGTCGGGAGGAACATTATCGGCGCTATTGGGGCGTGATTCATTTGCAGACGGCGGCAATTGGCGCTGAAGGCTGCTATCGCCGCTGGCCCGACGCGCACCGGCCTGAAACGATTGAGCAGGCGGCGGAGATTGATCGGCTGTGCGCTCGCGCGTGGAGCGGCCATCAGCGTTACGTATTGGTTGATAACTTTGGCAAAGATTGGCCGACCAAGGTGTGCGTTGCGCTTGAGACGCTGACCCGTTGGCCTGTATCGGCAAGCGAGTGAAGGAGCCGAAAGGAGGTGCACTATGCTTTGGTGGACATTGCGGCAGTTGAAATCAAGCGATTCAGAGACAAGAAGGAGAGCAGCACAAAAACTGGGCGAAGTTAAAGAGCCACGCGCCATCGAGCCACTGATTGCGGCGCTCAAGGATAAGGATCGTCAGGTGCGGGAGAGGGCAGCGACGGCACTGGGGAAGATCGGTGATGCGCGTGCCATCGAGCCATTGGTGGCGGCGCTCAATGACAGAACACAGGATGTGCGGCAGGAAGCAGCGGCGGCGCTCGTGTCGCTGGGGTGGCAGCCTGTAGATGAGGCTCAGCAGGCGATCTTTGCCATTGCATCTCGCAATTGGAATGAAGCTATACGTTTGGGCGCAGCAGCCGTCGAGTCATTGGTGGCGACACTCAAGGACAGCGACTCTGGTATGCGGTCGGGAGCAACGGAGGCGCTAGGGAAGATCGGCGATGCGCGCGCTATCGATCCGTTGGTGGCAGCGCTCAAAGACCGCGACCCGAAGGTGTGGAAGGCGGCGACGGAGGCGCTGGGGAAGATCGGCGATGCCCGTGCCGTCGAACCGTTGATCGCGAGACTGGAGGAAACCAGCGCGGAGGTGCGGAAGGCAGCAGCGGAGGCACTGGGGAAGATCGGCGCTGCTGCCGTTGAGCCGTTGGTGGCAGTGCTTTTCAAGGACCAGAACATCGGCAGTTTGTTCAGGCGGGAGGTAGCAGCGGAGGTGCTTGGTCAGATTGGCCCTGCTGCCGTCGAGTCATTGATCGGGGCGCTCAGGAACACCGATGAGCGAATGCGGCGCGGAGCAGCGATGGCACTGGGGAATATCCGCGACGCACGCGCTGTCGAGCCATTGATCGCGGCGCTCAAGGACAGCGATAAATATGTGCGGTCGGGAGCAATGGAGGCACTGGGAAAGATCGGTGATGCGCATGCCATCGAGCCATTGATGGCAATGCTCAATGGCAGGGACTGGGAAGTGAAGGAGCCTGCGGCGAGGGCACTGAGAGAGATCGGTGATACGTGTGCCATCGAGTCGTTGACATTGGCGGCAGCACTCAAGGACAACAATAGAGAAGTGCGGCAGAAAGCAGTGGAGGCGTTGGGTGAGATCGGTGATGCGCACGCCGCCGAGCTGTTGGTGGTAGCACTTGGAGACAGCAACCAGGATGTGCGGCAGAAAGCAGTGGAGGCACTAGGGAAGATCGGCGCTGCGCGCGCTATCGAGACGTTGGTGGCAGCACTCATGGACTACAATAGCGAAGTGCGGCAGAAAGCAGCGGAGGCACTAGGGAAGATCGGCGCTGCTGCCGTTGAGCCGTTGGTGGCAGCGCTCAAAGACAGCAGTTGGGTTGTGCAGTTGGGGGCAGCAGAGGTGCTGGGGAAGATCGGTGATGCGCGTGGTATCGAGTCGTTGGTGGCAGCGCTCAAAGACAGCAGTGGGGCTGTGCGGTTGGGGGCAGCAGAGGTGCTGGGGAAGATCGGTGATGCGCGTGTCATCGAGCCGTTAGTGGCGGCGCTCAAAGACAGCAGTTGGGAAGTGCGAGAGAAAGCAGCGGCGGCACTCGTGTCGCTGGGGTGGCAGCCTGTAGATGAGGCTCAGCAGGCGATCTTTGCCATTGCATCTCGCAATTGGAATGAAGCGATACGTTTGGACTCAACAGCCGTCAATTCATTGATTGCTTTTATTGCAGAACAAATATCTGGGGCTCTATGGCCTGAAAAAGAGGTAAGTGTGCTGGAGAAGATTGATCCAAACTGGAGGCAATCTGAAGAAGTCAGGGCTGTTGTTCCATCTCTCATTGCAAGGGTTCCATCTCTCTTTATGGGATGGGTGGGTCAGTCTAGAGCGCGTGTAGGAAATGAGATAAGTGTACTGGAGAAGATTGATCCAAACTGGAGGCAATCTGAAGAAGTCAGGGCTGTTGTTCCATCTCTCATTGCAGTGCTTAAGGAGAGGGAGATACCTTTTGTACCAAGAAATAAAGGATGGATTTTTGTCGGCGATTCAGAACACGGTTACCGAGATCGTGTAATAGAAGCAGTAAGAATCCTGAGAATGATCGGGGATGCGCGTGCTGTGCAACCGCTTGTAGACCTCACCGCAGAACCTTGGGTAGCGAAGACAGCGATTGATGCGCTGCAAAGTATACTCCAACACGCCGCAGCTTCTGTTGAATCAGAAGCACTACAGGCGGTTGCTAACCTAACCCGTATCTGGCAAATTCTTTTCTCAGAAGATAGCTGCGGTAGCATTCATAGTAGCGGTAGCCTTCATAAAAAAAGCACTGAGGAATTAGACTGCTCGCAGGTAATACAGTTGGCGCGGCAAGAATTGATACGCCGCGGGCTGAAAGCCTGACCGAGTGCGATCTGCACAGAATAGAAATGGTGAGCAGCAATGTCAGAGATAGCCAACCCCCACGATAGTTTCTTCAAAGACCTGCTGGCGCGCCCTGAAACGGCGGCGGATTTCCTCGCCAACTATTTGCCACCGGAAGCGGCTGCCGAGTTAGATCTGACCTTGCCGGAACTGGTCAAGGACTCGTTCGCGGATCCCGCACTCCAGCAACATCTCTCCGATCTTCTCTTTCGCGTGTGGCTGAAGCGGGATGTATTGACAAATACATATTTAGGCATACAGTAGCCAGTATGAAGTTTGATTGGGACCCGGACAAGGCCGCCGCCAACGTCACAAAGCACAATGGCGTGACGTTCGAGGAAGCATGCGAGGTGTTTGATGATGATAGCGCGGTGGGGAGCGTGGATGAAGCGCATTCGTTCGGCGAGCGCCGCTATCGCCTCATCGGCGCATCGAATCAGCGGCTCTTGTTTGTGGTCTATACCGAGCGGGAAGGGGATGTGATCTGGATCATCTCGGCCCGCGAGGTCGAAGCCCACGAGAAGAAAAGGTATTATGAAGGCTAAGAAGAAATCGGGTGAAGTCTACCTTGACGTCACGAAAGAGCAATATCGGGCGATGCAGGCGAAAGGCATCGACGAGGAAGCCCTGCTCAAGCCGGGACGCCACAAGTTTGTGCGCGGTCTGTTTAAGAAGATGCATCCGGACTACGACTCGCAGAAGACTAAGGTGCGGATTTCGATCTACGTTGACGCCGATGTGCTCGCTTACTTCCGGGCGCGGGCCGCGCAGCCCAATGCGGCTCCTTACCAGACACAGATCAACAGCGAGTTGCGCGCGATTATGGAGCGGGAAGCTGTCGGCAGGTCGTCGGCGTTGGCGGCAGATTACTCGGCGCTGCTCGATAATCCGGAGTTCATTGCCGCGGTCGCGGAGCGTGTCAGGCGGCGGACCCCGTCCCGCAAGCGCGGGCGGAAAGCTGCCTGAGCATCAACACACGGAGCCAAGATGGAGGTCGCTGCTTTCCCCTGGCTGGAGCCGGAGACCGCACAGACAGAAACGGTCTCGCTGCAAAACGTTTTCCTGCACGTGACCAAGGCGTGCAATCTGCGTTGCGCCTACTGCTACTTTTCCGCCAGTCAGCCATTGCCGGATGAGATGACGACTGAAGAGTTCGCCCGCCTCTGGCCGGAAATGGTGGCGTTGCGCCCGCAGAAAGTCGTCTTCACCGGCGGCGAGCCGTTGCTGCGAGCAGACATTTTGGAATTGCTCGGCGGCTTACGCGCGGCTGATCCAGAGCACCACGTCTTGCGCTGTCTGAACGCGAACGGGCATCTGGTGACGCCGGATCTGGCGCGGGCGCTCGTCGGGCTGGCCGATGAAGTCCGCGTGAGCCTGGATGCGTTGCCGAAACGCAACAATGCGCTGCGCGGCGAAGGAAACTTTGACGCGGCGATGCGGGCGCTGGAATGCTATTACGCCGTCGGCTTCGAGCCGAAGGTGTTGGTCACGGTCACGGCGACCAGTTTGCCAGACCTGGAAGAGCTGCTCTGTCTGCTCATCGAGCGCAAGCTCACGCGCATCAACCTCAACGGCTTTCGCCCCATCGGGCGTGGCGCGGGACATGGGGAGTGGAGGGCAAGGCCGGAGGAGATACGTGAGGCGGTGCGGCGGGCATGGGAACGGTGCTACCCTGATCGGCCCGCGCCGCCGGGGCCACCACCAGAGGCACAGTCGCACTGCGGTGCCGGATCGTTTCTCAACATTATGCCGAACGGTGATGTCTTTCCATGCCACGTGCTGACACAGCCGGAGTTCCGCTGCGGCAACGTGCGGGAGGAGAGCTTGCTGGAGATCTGTTCCCGCAGCGGATTGCTCGGCCAATTGCAGGCGCTCGATTTCCAGGCGCTGGCACAACAGGATGATCGCGTCGCGGAACTCACGCGGCCAGGCACTTGTCTGGGCAACGTCTATGCTAATACCAGGTCGCTGCCGGTATGGAACAATAAGCTTCCTCTTCTTCCAGCGCCAAAGCAGACAGACGCACAAAGTTGAAGCTATCCGATGTGCTCGCGTAGGCAACCCCACTTCGTTTTGAATGGTCGTGGGTGAATACGCTCACCGGCGCAGCATCTTTTCCAAGTCTTCCATCAACTCCGGCATTTCGAGCGCGTCAGCGAATTGTTTGACCCAGTATCTGACGCGTGCCAGGTCGAGGTGCTGCTCTATGTTGAGAATCGCTTCGATGTCGGCGATGTCTCTGGGGCGGTGCGCGACGGCTTTCATAATGATCAGGTCTTCTGGGGTCGCCACCCTGAGTTTCAATGAGCCGATGGTCAGCGTGCGGGCTCGCGCGATCAGTTCGTTTTCAAACGGCAGGGCGCCGCAGGAGAGATCGACGGTGACGCCGGTCGGTTGGTGCTGGAGAAGGATCACCCGTCGCGTGCGCGCGAAATCTGCGGCGTCGCTGATGCGTGGGACGAAGCCATAAGCGGCGCCGGTTTGAAGGAAGGATTCAACCTCGGTGGTGTCCAGCCAGAGAACCGCATCAATATCCTGGGTCACCCGCGGCTGCGCAAGCAGCGCGACCGCGACTCCGCCGATAATCGCCTGCGGAATGTTTTCGGATTCCAACCAGGCTACCAAGTCCCGCAAAGTTTCCGCCAGGACGTTGGGCAGCTTGCGCGATGAAGATTTCTTAGCCACGGTTGTCCACTCCGCCTGTGCGCTCCTTCAACTGTTGCCAGCGGTCGCGCACGATCTCTTCTTCTGCACGCAGTTGCTCGTCCCACCCGAAGGACCGTGCGGCGAGGTAGAGCGCATTCAGACTCCGCAGCCGTTCTTCAAGTGAGATGCGGCGTGCCTCCTCGATCAACACTTGATTGACGATGGCCCAGTTCTCTTTGAATTGGCGTGCTTCTTCTTTGGTCATCTGATTGCCATGATGCGCGAGCGCGGCACCTTTTTCAAAGGTCTGAGGGCTCGGGTCGAGATAAGGGCAGACTTCCTCGGGCAGTGAGGGACGGCCATTAAATTGATTGACCCGCCCCGCCCCTTATTGTACAGTCCCAGCGACTAGTGAACTTTCCTGACACCGGCGGCAATCCTGAAGATAGTTCACTGTGCAATCAGCTTGACTCAGCCGCGGCACCGGCGCCCGATTCATTGAATCTTTGGTGTCTGTGATTTCAGGCGAGGCTCTGGATTCACAGGATAGTTAGCAATGTTATTGATTGATGCCACCCTTCCCGCCGCAATGTGGATGATCACGGCTTCGCAGAGAGGTCGGGAGAGGGAAGAGGCCGGCACACATCTCACGTGTTCAGGGTTTGAACTTTTTCCGCCGGTCTAAGCGGATGACGAACACAAGCGGTCCTTGAGGAGACAGGCAAGATGCGCACGCCCCATCAACTCGCGCATACACTGCTGGCGCTAGGCGCGTTCTTCATACTTACCTCGACCGCATTCGCCCAGGCCGACCCAGGCAGCCCGTACCCGGCGGCCTCCGAGCTCAGCGACCAGCGGGCCGGTTCGGTGCTCTTCTACAACCTCTACAGCTCGAATGCGGCCAACCCCAAAATCGAGAACACGCTCATCAACATCACCAACACCAACACGACTGCTTCCGCCATCGTCCATTTCTTCTTCGTCGACAGCGCCACCTCATCGGTCTCGACGTCGATCTTCTGCTGCCTGACGCCGAACCAGACGGCGGTCCTGCTCGCTTCGGACGTGGATCCGGGCACGACGGGGTACGTGATCGGGGTGGCGGTGAGCGGGATCGGCTGCCCGGTCAGCTTCAACTTCTTGATCGGGGATGAGTACGTCAAGCTCGCTTCGGGCCAAGCGGCCAACCTCGGCGCTGAAACTTTTGCGGCCCTCTACGACGGAGTCTTGCCCGGTTGCAGCGGGACTTCGACGACGGCCGCGCTCATCTTCAACGGAGTGCGTTACAACCGCGCCCCGCGCGTGTTGGCGTTAGATAAATTCCGGAGCCCGGCCGACGGCAACTCGACGCTGCTGATTCTCAACCGGGTCGGCGGGAGTTTGGTGATGGGGGAGCGCGCGGCGGCAGTCGGCCGAATCTCCGGCGAGGTGACAAACAGCGCGGGGAATTCCTTGAGCTTCACCTTCACGAGCGGGAGCACCCAATTCAGGGCCGTACTGTCGGACACCTTCCCGGCCATCTCGCCGGCTCTGCCGTCGTTCATCCCGAGCGGGCGCACGGGCTGGATGAAGTTTGCCGGCGACACGGATATCGGTTTGCTCGGCGCCGTGATCAACTTCAACCCGAATGTGAAGACGAGTCTGTCGGCCTTCAAGCAGGGCCACAATCTGCACAAGCTGACGCTGTCGGCGACGAACATGATTGTGATGCCGGTCAGCCCGCCGAATTGCGGCTAGTAGGCAGCACGGCGTTGGGAGTGCCGTCTATAGACAGTGCTAACAGCCCCTGCTTCAGCGGGGACGAAGAGATTGAGACTCAATAGTCCGAGTAGTTCTGGAGGAGACGCTCCACATGCGCATGCCCCACAGATTCGCGCAGACGTTGTTCGCGTCGGTCATTCTCATCACGCTCAGCTCAGTCGCGCTCGCGGCTGACCCGGGCAGCCCGCTCCCGGCCGCTTCCGAGGTCAGCGATCAGAAGACGGGCTCGGTGCTCTTCTACAACCTTTTCAGTTCCAGCGCGGCCAACCCCAACGTTGAAAATACGCGCTTCAACATCACCAATACCAACACGAGTTTTTCCGCCGCCGTGCACCTCTTCTTCGTCGATGGCACGACGGGCGAGCCGACGGACGCCACGATCTGCCTGACACCGAATCAGACGGCGAGCTTCCTGGCCTCGGAGATCGACCCGGGCACGACCGGCTACCTGGTCGCGGTGGCGATCGATAACGCGACGGGCTGCCCCATCCGCTTCAACTTCCTGAGCGGCGACGCCTTCGTCAAGCTCGCGACCGGGCATGAGGCGAACCTCGGGGCCGAGGCCTTCGCGGCGCTCTATACCGGCACCTTGCCCGGCTGTTCCGCGAGCTCGACGACGGCGGCGCTCAACTTCGACGGGACGAGTTACAACCGGGCGCCGCGGGTGCTGGCGGTGGATAGGATTCGGAGCCCGAACGACGGCAACTCGACACTCTTAGTGCTCAACCGAGTCGGCGGGAGTTTGGTAACCGGAGTGAGCCCGATCGGCACGATGGCCGGGTTGCTCTTCGATGACCAGACGGGGCTCTCCAGCTTCATCTTCTCAAGCGATCGACCTCAGTTCAGGGCCCTGCTCTCGGACAGCTTTCCGCCCATCATCCCGCCGCTGTCATCGGTGATCCCGAGCGGGCACACGGGCTGGCTGAAAGTCTACGCCACGGAGGAGGTCGGCCTGCTCGGCGCCGTGATCAACTTCAACCCGGACGCAGTGTCGAGTCCGCCGGCATTCAATAGCGGTCATAACCTGCACAAGCTGACGCTCTCGACGACGAACACTTTCGTGATCCCGATCCGCCAGCCGCGTTGCTAGCGGCCGGTGACGGCCGGTGATCTAAAGCCACGCATGAACAGGAATGGACAGGACAAGCAGGATGGAGTGAGAGGGGGCGACGGGCCGCGCCCTGTCCCCGCTGCTGCCCCCTGTTCGCTGCGATTGAATTTAGTCGCGCCTGAAGAGCCACGAGGCGTTTGTCGATGGCGCTCACTTGTCGGCAGGCTGTTAACGCTGATCGCGTTCGCCCTGCTGGCCTCGACTGGATTGGCACAGGACCCCGGCAGCCCGATCCCGGCCAGCTCTCAAGTCAGCGACCAGAAGCCGGGCTCGGTGCTCTTCTACAACTTCTACACTTCGAGCGCCTCGAATCCGAACGCCGAGAACACGGACATCAGCATCACTAACACCGCCTCAAGCAGCTCGGCCTCTGTCCACCTCTTCTTCGTCAACGGAGCGACTGGCAAGGCCGGCGATCTGTTCATCACCCTGGCGCCGAAACAGACGATGAGCTTCCTCGCTTCGGACATCGATCCGGGCACGACGGGCTACATTGTCGCGGTGGCAGTAGACGGCAGTGGCTGCCCGGTCAGCTACAACTTCCTCGTCGGGGGTGCCTACATCAAACTCGCCTCGGGTCACACGGCCAGCCTCAACGCCGAGGCCTTCGCGGCGCTCTATCCCGGCACCTTGCCCGGCTGCGACCCGAATTCGGGGGCGACCACGCTTAATTTCGACGGGGTGAGCTACAACCGTGCGCCGCGGGTGTTGGCGGTGGACACACTGCTGAGCCCGGCCGACGGCAACTCGACGATCTTGGTGGTCAACCGCTTCGGCGGCAGCTTCCTGCCTGGGGAGAGCGCGGCTGTGCTCGGCCCGGTCTCCGGCCTGCTCTTTGACGACGTGGAGAACAGCTACAGCTTCACCTTCTCGGCCCGCGCCCAGTTCAGGTCGATGCTCTCGGACGGCTTCCCGCTCACCTCCCCGCGCTTCTCGACGGTGATCCCGAGCAAGCGGAGCGGCTGGATGAAGCTCTTCAGGGTCAGCGATGGGGCCATTCTGGGCGCGATGATCAACTTCAACCCGAACACGGCGACCGACTCGCTCGCCTTTGACGGCGGGCACAACCTGCATAAATTGACGCTGACTACGGCCGCGCTCACGATCCCGATCTTCCCGCCCTCGGCCACCACCGACCTGGCGATCACCAAAACGCACAGTAACGACTTCGGCATCGGCTCGACCGAAGCGTATACGATCACGGTCAGCAACGTCGGCTCGAAGCCGGCGGCGGGGACGATCACGGTCAACGACCAACTCCCGGGGAACTTGACGCTGGCGAGTTTCAGCGGGACCGACTGGAGCTGCTTCGGGATCGGCACCCCGAGTGTGAGCTGCGTCAACAACACCGTGCTCGCGCCGGGGGCGAGCCTGCCGCCGCTCACCATCAGGGTGAAGATCGGGGCCGGCACGCCGGTCGGGACCAATAGCATCACCAACGTCGCCACCGTCTCGACCGTCGGGGATACCAACCCGTCAAATAGCATCGCGCGAGACCCGACGACGATCAATACGAAGATCGGGACGACGACGATCGTCACCTCCTCAATGAACCCCTCGACCTTCGGCCAGCCGGTCACCTTCACGGCCACGGTGAGCAGCGTCGCCGGGGTCCCGACGGGCACTGTCGAGTTCTTCGATAGCGGCGTCTCGCTCGGGAGAAGAACTTTGAGTGGAGGGAAAGCGTCGATCACGCCCTCGACGCTCGCGGTCGGGACGCACGAGATCACGGCCGTCTACGGCGGCGACGCCAATTTCAACGGGAGCACCTCGCCGGTCTTGGCGCAGACCGTCAATCCGGTGATCAAGATCTCGACGACGACCACGCTCACCTCTTCAGTCAACCCTTCGACTTTCGGCCAGTCGGTCACCTTCACGGCCACGGTCAGTCCGGCGACGGCGACCACGAATCGGCCCACGGGGACGGTGCAATTCTTCGACGGAGGCACTTTGCTGGCGACCGTGCCCTTGGTCAACGGGGCGGCCACGTTGACGATCAACACCCTCACCATCGGGACGCATTCGATCACGGCCGTCTACAGTGGCGACGCCAACTTCCACGGCAGCACTTCGCCGGCGCTCTCTCAATCGGTGGTGCAGATGGACCCCGGCCTCCCGATCCCGGCCTCATCCGCGGTCAGCGATCAGAAGGCGGGCTCGGTGCTCTTCTACAACTTCTACACCTCGAACTCCGCGCGCCCGCACGCGGAGAACACCGAGATCACGATCACCAACACCAACCCCAACCCGAACACCGCGACGACCCCCGCGGCCGTGGTCCACCTCTTCTTCGTCAACGCCGCGACGGGCAAGGCAGCCGACACGTTCATCAGGCTGCTGCCGAATCAGACGATGAGCCTCCTGGCCTCGGAGGTTTATCCTGATACGACAGGCTACGTCGTGGCGGTGGCGGTGGACGAGGCGATGGGCTGCCCGAAGAGCTTCAACTTCCTGATCGGGAGCGCTTACATCAAGCTTGCTTCGGGCCACACGGCCAATCTCAACGCCGAAGCCTTCGCGGCACTCTACACACCGGGCACCACTCTGCCCGGCTGTATGATGGGTGCGCCGACGACGCTCAATTTCGACGGGGCGAGCTATAACCAGGCGCCGCGCGTGCTGAGCATCGATAACCTGCCGAGCCCGGCCGACGGCAACTCGACGCTCCTGATTCTCAACTGCCTCGCCGGCGACTTCACCTTCGGCGCGATGGTCCCGCCGCTCGGGCCCTTGACCGGCGTGCTCTACGACGACCTTGAGCGGGGCTTCAGCTTCAACGCCTCGGTCGATAGCGTCCAGTTCAGGGATGTCCTCTCGAACAACTTCCCGCGCACGACCCCGCGCCTCTCGAACATCGTCACGAATGGGCACAGCGGGTGGATGAAGTTCTGGAAGGACAGCGACCGTGGCCTGCTTGGCGCCGTGATCAACTTCAATCCGAATGCGCGGACGAGCTTCTCGGCCTATAACGGCGGCCACGAACTGCACAAGCTGACGCTGGCGGCTACGAGCACGATTACGATCCCGACCGCCCCGCTCGCCGCCGACCTGTCGATCACCAAGACGCACACCGGCAACTTCAACCTGGGCTCGACGGGAGACTACCGGATCACGGTCAGCAATGCGGCGGGCGCCAAACCCGCCACCGGCACGATTGTCGTCACTGACCAACTGCCCCAGAATCTGACGCTGGTGAGTTTCAGCGGCGAAGGCTGGAATTGCAGCGGGGTGGGCGGCTCGAACGTGGTCTGCACGAGCAGCAGCGGGTTGGGGCCGGGCCAGAGCCTGCCGGTGCTCACGCTGACGGTGAACGTGGGGCCCGGCACGCCGGCCGGCGGAACCGTTACTAACATCGCCACCGTCGCCCTCTTCCCGCAGTTTCAGGAGACCAACCTCACCAACAACCAGGCGAGCGACTCGACGGCTATCAACAAGGCCAATACGGCGACGATCGTCATCTCTTCCGCCAACCCTTCAGTCTTCGGCCAGCCGGTCACTTTCACCGCTGTGGTGAGCGGCATCCCGTCGAGCGCGGGCACGCCGACCGGGACCGTGCAGTTCAAGGACAACGGCGCCCCGCTCGGCTCGCCCGTGCCGCTGGCGGGCGGCAGCGCCAGCATCACCGTCATGTCGCTCTCAGTCGGCACGCACACGATCACGGCCGAATATAGCGGCGACGCGAGCTTCAATCCGAGCGTCGGCGTGCTCCCCGGTGGGCAGCGGGTCCTACAGGCCGAGGCGATCATCCTGCTGACCACTTCGGTCAATCCATCAATCGTCGGCCAGACGGTGATCTTCAAGGCGATGCTCGGCGCCGTGCCGCCGAGCGAGGCGGTGCCGACGGGCACGGTGCAGTTCTTTGAAGGGACGACTTTGTTGGCAACGGTGACCTTGGTCGACGGCGTCGCCTCGTTCTCCACCTCCGCCTTGACGGCGGGCATTCACATGATCCGGGCCGTCTATCAGGGCGACGGCGGCTTCGGCAGCGTCAGCTCGCCGCCTTTGACGCAGGTCGTCAATCAGCTCGACATCAAGGCGACCGACCCGGCGCCGTGCACCGGCAGTGGCAACGTGATCTCGATTGAAGCGAAGATCGCCAACAACGCGACGACGACTAACCTCTTCAGCTATGTGGCCCAACTGCCTGACCAACTCACGGCGGTATCCGGCACCTGCGTGGCCCCCGGGAGCTCCTGCAAAATCACCGGCACGCAAATCCAAGTCACCGGGGCGATCGGTGCCGGGCAGGTCTTGACGCTCAGCTACAAGGTGCAGGTGAAGCCCGGGGTGACATCGGGCACGCGGTTCTGCATCACCTCGACGCTGCGCTTCGACGTGAACAACGATGGGACTTTTGATTCCACCTCCTCGGTCGATACCTGCTTCACGGCCAACTGCCCGCCGGCCGCCAACCCCAACGCCCGGCCACCCGCCTCCTCCACCGATGACCAAAAGACTGGCTCGGTGCTCTTCTTCAACCTCTACAGTTCGAATGCGAGCAACCCGAATGTGGAGAACACACGCATCAACCTCACGAACATCGACGAGTCGCGGACGGCCTACGTTCACCTCTTCCTGGTGGACGGCAACACCTGCTCGGTGGCAGGCTCTTACGTTTGCCTGACTCCCGCTCAGACTCTGAGCTTCCTGGTCTCGGACATCGACCCGGGCGTGATGGGCTACGTGGTGGCGGTCGTGGTGGACAAGAATACGGGCTACCCGACCAACTTCAACTCCCTGGCCGGGGACGAATACGTCAAGCTCGCCTCGGGCCACGCGGCCAATCTCAAGGCCGAGACTTTCGCCGCTATGGCTGGGCTACCGACGGCCAATAATGCGACAGCCGCGACGCTCAAATTCGACGGCGTCAGCTACGAGGCGGCGCCGCGCGTGCTCGCCTTGGATAACATTGCGAGCAGCGCCGACAGCAACACCACGCTGCTCGTCATCAACCCCGTTGACGGCGATCTAGTGACGGGCGGGAGCGCCATCAATACCGGGGCGATGTCAGGGTTGCTGTTCGATGACCAGGAGAGCGGCCTCAGCTTTACCTCCACCTCGAGCGCCTGCCAGTTCAAGAGCACGCTCTCAAACGGCTTCCCGCGCACCACGCCGCGCTTCTCCGCGGCGATCGCGAGCGGGCACAGCGGGTGGATGAAATTGTGGTCAGCGGAAGATCGCGGCCTGCTCGGGGCGATCATCAATGCCACGCCGCACGCGGGGCGGAGTCCGCAGGCTTTTAATGGCGGCCACAATCTTCACAAGCTGAAGTTGACGCCATCATCTCGCCTGACGATCCCTGTGATTGCCCCCAACTGCCTATAAGAATGTTTACTCCTGTCAGGTTGCGGTTGTTCCCGCGATAAGCACTTTGCCGAGGCAACCGCAACCTGACAGGTCGCGGGACATGTTGTGCCGGATGTTCAGTGCCGCGTTCGCAACTGCCCGATAGTCTCTGTCCCGAACGTCCCGATTCCTTTGAGCGTGAACGCGAAGACGATGCGGTTCTCGTTTCTCAAGCCGACTTTGAAGACCACGTTCTGCACTTGCAGGCTGCAACAATCCCAGGCCCAGCCGGCGGTCGAGATGAGGTAGATCAAACCGGGGGCGCGCAACACCCCGTTGATGACGCGCTCGCGCAAGTCGTAAGCGACTGTGGCGCCGCCATAGGGGCCGTTCTTAGGGTTGCCGATGAAGGCCGAGAAGTCCATCTGATTTCCGGGCAGAGTCGAGGGGTCGAAGTGAGGAGTTTGGTCCAGCGTGATGCGCCGCGTGTAGTACCAGGATTGGCTGAAGGAAAAGATGCTGCGCGTAATCCCGCCGGAGACGACCAATTCGCGCAGGTCGTGAAAGCGTGTGTCATAGTTGAGGCGCACGTCGGCAAAAACCAGCGGCGTGGGCCTCAGCCGGGCGCTCACATTGAGGGGCGAGAGGGTGCGCCGCACGCCGCCGAAGGCGAAGCCGGAGAGCGTGTTGATCGGGAAGAACTGATTGCGTTCCCCCTCGCGGAGGGCGCCGCCGAAGGTCGGGTCGAAGAAATACTTCTGCGTGAGCGTGACGTCGAGCAACTCGTGCGTCTGTGTCGAGGAGCCGTCCGGCCCCGGCCGCTTGACGAAGAAGCGGTTGGTCACGCCGTACTCGATCTCATTGGTGTCCGCCGCCACGTCGCGCTCGTCGATCCGCGGCGTCCGCGCAAACTCGTCGATGCCCGCGATCCGGCGGTAGGTCATAAACGGCTCGATGACATGCTTGAACCGGGGCGAGTTATCTTTGCGGCGGAAGACCCTGGCCAGCGCCGGCGGGCGGAAGTCGAGCGAGAAATCAGCGTAGTGGCGGAAGAGGTCCTGGCCAACCACTTCGCGTGTGACTGGGTCGAGGCTGTTGCTGTAGAAGGTCGAACGCAGCGCGATGCTCGGCGTGAAGGTGAACCCGGCCACCGGGCGCAGCGGGAAGGTGATGCGCGGCGCGAAGTCGAGCCGCTGGACGATGGAGGGCGTTTTGAAACGAATATTATTGCCCTCGACCTCACTGCGGCTGACGCCTTCGAGCGCGGCATCGAAAGAGAAATAGACGGGGAACGACTCGGAGATTTGCGAACTGCGCTTGGCGAGCTCGAAGCTCGGCAGCTCACGCGTCTTGATGATCTCGCTGCCGATGAAGGTGCTCTGCTCGTTGAGCGCCAGGTTGAGAGTCATCGACCGCCAGTTGCGGTTGACGTAGAGCTGCGAGCGCTCTTCGGGCGAGATGGCCTGCTGGGCGTTTTCGGCGAAGACCTGGCGGAATTTGAAGCTCGACGTGATGTTGATGTCGGCCACCGCCATAAACCCGTTTTTGAAATACTGCACCGCGTCCGCGTAAAAGCTGCTCCCGCCCTGATCGTCCAGCCGATTGCCGTTGCTGTCCGTCTTCGGGCCGAGCAGGCGGTCAAAGACGATGAAGGACCCGATGGCGATGCGTGAATTCTCGTCCGTCCGCGCGCGGAAGTCGAAGCCGGCGCCGATCCCGCGCTTGCTATAGACGTCGGTGCGCACCAGGAGGTCGGCGCTGCGGCCGAGCGTCTGGTAGTAGGCGAGGTGCAGCGTCCGGCCTTTGATGTTCGACGAGCCGGAACTCGGCAGCAGGAAGCCTGACGACCGCTCGCGTTTGCTGATCGAGAGCGAGACGAAGGGCAGGTAAAGAACGGGAATGTTCTTGATCCGGAACAGAGGATTGGAGAGCTGCGCGCGGTGGTCCAACCGGATCCGCGCCCGCCGGGCGGTAAAGCTCCACTTCGGCACGCGCTCCTGGCAAGCGGTGAGCCTGGCATGATCGAGCACATAAGTATCCTCTCCAGTCTTGTCAGCGCGGGCAGCATCAACGACGAGCATGACGCCCTGCGGCGTGCGATTGGTGAAACCCGTGGCCTCGAAGAGGGTCCCACGCTTCGAAACCAGATTGAGTTCCATCCGCGACCCGACCAGAATCTGGCCCTGCTGCTCGAAGAAGACATTGCCTTCGGCGAGCACGTCTTTCGTGACGTCGTTATAAACCACTCGGTCAGCATTCAGCCGGATATCGCTGTAGCTCGCCTGGACATCCCCAGTGTAGACAACCACGTTGCCTTGCGCTTCTTGCTTAGCGGCGTCGATCACCAGCACATCATTGGCAGCCGGAGACGGTTGCAAGGTGATATTCACCTGCGAAGAGGAGGGGAGCTTGCGCAGTGACTTCGCTTCCTCTTCGGCCGCGGCGATCGGGTTCTGGACTTTCCTTTCGGTGTTTTCCGGCTGCTGAGCCGCAATGCTGGCCGCGCAGGCGGAGAGAAGAAGGAGACAGTGGAGCAGACTCTTTTGTTGGAACATCGACAAGCAGACAGCAGTATGCAGTAGATCGTAGGCGGCAGGCGCATGACCAATTACTTCCGCACCGGAGTCGATGGCCTACCACCAAGTCATTGCAATTCAATTGTCAGATTTTTCTTCAATAGGTGGGCATCCTACCACGGCCCTCGCAAAGGACTCAAGCCGAGAGGTTGAGAGCGGGAGTGAGTTAGGAAGAGGCGGCTTTTGACAGCTAACGTCGCGCGCCGGAGGTGGCAGCGATGATGCGGGAATAGAGCTCTTCCGGCACCTCTACGGCCTCGCTCTCTTCGAGCGATTGGCGGACGCCTTCGACCAAGTTGCGGCACCGCTCGCAGACGGCGAAGTGCTCGTTGAAAATGTTCTCGTAGGTGCTTTCGATCAAGCCTTCGAAGTAATCGGAGATGAGGGCATCCAGCGTGCGGCAACTGAGCATTTCGCCGGCCGTCGTCGCTTTGAGAATGCGTTCTTCCACTTCGGTGAAGAGCGCGATCTCGCGCATCTGGGATTCTTTCAGGTGGTGGCACTCTTCAATCGTGCTGCGGATGTCATTGAAGAGATCGTGGCAGGGACGGCAGGCCAACAGGTGGACGGCGAAACTGCGACGCACAGCCGGAGCCAGGCCGCAGTCCAAGTAGTCGCTGATCAAGTCCTCGAATTGTCCGCAGTCCATTGAACTCACACCATCCATAATATTGAAATTGTAATCAGGGGATCGGGATAATTCAAGTGCGAATCTGAGTGCGAGGTGAGCGCCTTCTGTCAGGCAAATTGTCGGCGTGAAGGGTGAGCGAAACAACAAGAGGACGTCCAGTGGCCCCGGACTGCCGTCGCTGAACAACCCAAGCTAACTACTACGACGGCAGCAACTGAACGTCCCCGTGTCGTCCGCAGATAGAGCGAGCCGTGTGCCAAAGCGCCGGGCGGCCGGGGCGGCCAGCTAAACCTAGCGTTTAGTGTGCGAGAGCGGGGAGAGTAAAAAACGATGAATGACTTGAGGCCAGTAGATTGACGAATCCCGTCATCCCCCCTTGACGCATTGCGTCAAGCGAGCCGAAAGCCACAGTCCTTTCGCCTCTCACCATTCGCCTTGCTTTGACACCGCGCCCGCCTCTCTCTATTATCGAAAACCTCGGGCATTTAGAAATTGGTAGCGGAGGCTTGGTCATGAGTGTTTACGACAGTAAGGACCTGATGGACTTCAAAGGGGCCGCGCGCGAATACGATGTGCCGGTGGTGATGCTTGAACTCGCCGTCGCCCAGGGCGCCCTACGCGCGCTTGAGGTCGAAGGCAGGCGCAAGCTGATCCGGCACGATGTCGAGAACTTCGTCAAGCGCACCATTAAGCGCGGGCTCGGCAACCGGGTGATCACTAAGCTCAACCCTTCAAAGGGAGCGAGTGAATAACGAGTTGTTCGCCGCCCGCAACCTCTAACTTGAAACTCGCAGCTTGAAACCATGAAGAGACACGTCTCGCGCAAAGCCGAACGCTTCACCGAATCTGTCATCCGCGAGATGACGCGGCAGGCCAACCTCTACGGCGCCGTCAACCTGTCGCAAGGCTTCCCTGACTTCGCGGCCCCGGAGGAAGTCAAACGTGCCGCGTGCGCGGCTATCGAAGCGGACATTAACCAATATGCGATCACCTGGGGGGCGAAGCGATTCCGCGACGCGATCGCGGCGAAGACGAAATCGCACCTCGGCCTCGAGGTTGACCCTGAGCGCGAGATCGTGGTGACCTGTGGCTCCACCGAGGCCATGATCGCGGCAATGATGGCCGTCGTGGACCCGGGTGATGAGGTAATCGTCTTCGAGCCGTACTACGAGAACTACGGCCCCGACGCGATTTTGTCCGACGCCACGCCGCGTTACGTTACCCTCCACCCCCCGGATTGGAATTTCGACCCCCAGGAGTTACGCGCCGCTTTCAACGAGCGCACCAAAGCCATCATCGTCAACACGCCACATAACCCGACGGGCAAAATGTTCACGCGCGAGGAACTGCGCTTGATCGCCGACCTCTGCATCGAACACGACGTCCTCGCGCTCACTGATGAGATCTATGAGCACATCTGGTACCCGGATGCTGCTCGCGGGGTCGAACACGTGGCGATGGCTACGCTGGATGGCATGCGCGAGCGAACGGTGACGATCAATGGGATGTCAAAAACCTACTCGGTTACCGGCTGGCGTGTCGGCTACGCCATCGCCGACCCTGAACTCACGGGCGCAATCCGGAAGGTACATGACTTTCTCACCGTCGGCGCGGCCGCCCCGCTGCAAGAGGCCGGCGTCTACGCCCTTAATTTGCCGCCGAGCTACTATCAAAAGCTGCAATCAGATTACCAGCAACGGCGTGATTTCCTGCTCGGAGTGTTAGCCGAGGCTGGTTTTCGATGTTTCAAGCCTGATGGGGCTTACTACATTATGACTGACATTGCTGAGTTCGGCTTTCAGCATGATGTGCAATTCGCCCAATACTTGGTTCGCGAGGTCGGGGTGGCCGTCGTGCCGGGTAGCAGCTTCTATAGCCGCCCGGAGTTAGGGGCGCAGCAGGTCCGCTTCTGTTTCTGCAAGCGTGACGAAACACTTCAGGCGGCGGCGGAGCGGCTCCAGAGATTAAGGTAATACACTAAAGCCAACCCTGTGAACAGGGAGGCAGGGGCGGCTGTTAAAAGAGGTTATTGCTCTTGCCCTGTCATTAAGTTAGAGATTTAACAGAGAGAAGGAAGCGGAGTGCAAAATCAGATTTTTCTGCTTGACAAGCGGCGTTGACTTGTGGCAAATATACAACTAATCTGACTGTTGATGGGGTGAGGACATCAGCAGTTTTTGAGCCAGTCAATGGGTCCCAAGCCTGCTGACTGGCTCTATGATTTTAGGGCCAGGTAGTCACCGCGCCTGAGATTCCGCCTAGTCAATATCAATCCTCTGAAGTGACCTACGCCTAAAGTTCTAGCTTCATCAGCAATTCTCAATATGAGATTCACTCCAGTTGTAACCGATACAGAAAAGCGATGTGGCGGTACAAGCTTTCCATCGAAGGAAAGGTGAGCACCCGGAACACGCTACGGAGCATCTCCC
>Ga0070707_100002068_pt1 | contig 19249 bp, 17 predicted proteins | sample KBSK5502metaG_FD_65468 | JGI IMG/M metagenome (GOLD analysis project Ga0070707, IMG submission 65468) | Corn, switchgrass and miscanthus rhizosphere microbial communities from Kellogg Biological Station, Michigan, USA - KBS K5-50-2 metaG | ecosystem: Host-associated > Plants > Roots >... | reverse complement strand
CCAGTGTGGTGTATTCTTCCTTGGTGAGTTCTCGCAATCTCAAAGCCATGTTCCCTCTCCACTTCTTTCTCTAGAAATTCCTTTCTACAGCATACCATATTTAGCGGATGCACCACTTAGGATACTCCTCTCTACTTTAAAGCATCACATACCAACCGCTTGAGCAAGCACAATGACCTCTTCTGATTATTTTTCGTATCTATTGCATTGTTTTCAAGGACAGGATATACTTGAGCAAAACCGATTGGGAGAGCAACATTGAAACATTTCGTCGAATTCAAAATGGAAGATGGCAGCACCATTATCATCGAGGTCGATGAGCCAGAAACGGGAGGAACTACTCGCGCTTCTCGCCGCCCAGGTGAAATCGCCGAGGAAGCCAAAGTAACATTTGAGCATGCTCTGAATAAGATTCGCCCAGCAACGGAAAAGGTGATCACCTCACTCCGTGGGTTGGCTCAGAAACCGGATGAGATCGAGATGGAGTTTGGCTTTAGCTTGAATGCGGTAGCGGGGGTGGTGATTGCATCAGCAGGTACAGAGGCGAACTATAAAGTGACCTTAAGGTGGAAGAGCGAAGCAACGGAGAACAGCCCATTATCTCAGCGATAAGCTTTTCAAGCACTTAAACTAGGTTAAGAAATGCATCTCTTATGGCAACATCTATCTCAAAAGTTCATTTCATGTATAATCGTCAAGTTAATATATGTTCAGCCAGATTTCACAGAGTTCTAAAGGTCATACTGGAGGAAGAAAGGTAGCTCCAGACGATGGAATGCACAAACTGTGCAGGCAAAAATCGTGATACTGCTTACTACTGCAATCGCTGTGGGCACCAGCTTGCCTCTACTTCGGCATTCATGCCAAGTAGCTCTGCTGATGAATATGTTTCTCGGCCTGAGCTATTGGTAAGTGGAATTGTTCAGATTCTCGATGACGACGAAAATATTTCTGGAACTGGTTTTGTGGTCTCCCAGTCCGGGTTGATTGTGACCTGCTCCCACGTCATTCAGCACGAAACGTTGCAGAAACGTGGAGCACCTCGACCGGAAAAGGTAACCATAGTTTTTCACGCGACCGATGATGAGCAAGATGCTCTGGTAAAGCCTCAGTGGTGGCTTCCCTGGAATGCTGGGGATGTGGCTATCATACAGGTCGAAGGCGTGCTCCCCCAGGGCGTACAAACACTTCCGCTCGGCTCTGCAGAGGGAACAAATGGACACGAGGTCACTACCTTCGGGTTTCCCGATATCGGTGATATTGAAGGCCTAGGTGCGGATGGCAGAGTCGTCAGATTGTTACTCAATGCTGGAAGATCCACTCTCCAGTTACGGTCAAGTGAGATTACTGCTGGTTTCAGCGGAGCGCCTATTTGGGACAAGTTAAGACGGCGCGTGATAGGCATGGTCTCGGCTATCACCGAGCCAGATCTTCACCGTCGACTCGCGGAGACTGCTTTTGCCATTTCCACAGAGACGCTGCGAGACGTTTGTCCAGTACTGCAATTGTCAGAAGTGTGTCCTTATCGCGGTCTCGCTGCATTCACAGAGGCTGACACCGAGTTCTTCTTTGGGCGCCAGCAGATCGTCGATGGGCTCTTGAAGAGGCTGCACCGTGATCCACGTTTTCTGACAGTACTGGGACCATCAGGAAGCGGGAAGTCCTCAGTCGTGCAAGCAGGACTCATTCCTCAATTGAGAAGTGGGATGGTCCCGGGAAGTGAACGCTGGGGAATCATGTTCACTCGTCCAGCCGCTCAACCTTTTGACGATTTGACAAAACAAGGGCTGGTGGATGAATCACATGATCTTACTGAGGATGTACGAGTATGGATGAGCCAACATGCCGAGCAAAAGAGGTTGGTGCTCGTCATTGACCAATTCGAAGAACTCCTCTCCATATGTCCTGAAGCCATACGCCAGGACTTTATCACACAATTGGTGAACCTGCTCAACTCTACCTTACCTATCACTGTGGTCCTGGTCATGCGAGATGATTTTTACAGCCGCTTGACGCAGCAAGAGGCACTCGTGGAATGGTTGGAGCGGAACCGAGGTCCACTGCATGTGCCAAAGCTTCTGAAACAGGATGAGTTAATCGCCATGATCCAGAAGCCCGCCACAGCCGTTGGACTCAGGTGTGAAGAAGGCCTGGTCGAGACGATTGTCAAGGATACCATGGAGACCGCAGTTGAGTCGGAGGATGGTGGGCAGGCTGGACGGAGTGCCGCTCTACCACTGCTCGAGTTTGCTTTGACTGAACTTTGGAAACAACGTCAGGAGGGGATGCTAACGCATGAAGCCTACCGCAGCATTGGGGGAGTGGCAGGAGCCCTGACACAATGGGCTGATCGAGCATTTTATGCATTGAGGAATAGCGAAAGACAACTGGCTCAGCGCATCTTTACAGACCTGGTCTACGTAGGAGACGAAAGCCATGGGATTCTAGATAGTCGACTCCGTCGGACACCGACCTCGTTATGCCGTAATGAAAGCGAGCAACAGCACGTTCAGGCAGTCGAACAGCATCTCGTAGAAAACCGCCTGCTAGTAACAGACCGTGATCTCCAAAGCAATGAGGAAACCGTGGAAATCATCCATGATGTATTGTTACGGGAGTGGGGACAGTTAAAGCAGTGGATCGAGGAAGATCGTGATTTCCTTGAATGGCATCAAGCATCAGAAAGGCGGGCCCAGGCATGGGCCGATAGTGGTACTGTTTTATCCGCAAAACGAGACAAAGAGAAACTGCTTCGGGGTTCTGATTTAAAAGAGGCCGAAACTCATCTTGTTAAAAGACCCGGAGAACTGTATCAACTCGAACATGAATTTATTCGAGCAAGTAAGGATAGAAAGCGGTTTGAAGAGCGACGTAGAGTTTTGCTTGTGGTGGGGGGAGTAGTAGCAGTGGTTCTTCTTTTCGTTATGCTCATCAAGCTAGTGACCACCAGCTACTCGGCGATACAGGCAACACAGGTTCGCGCCTGCATGCAACAGCACCAACTTAAAGAAGCGCATGTCACAATACAACAAGGCTCTTTCGAAGTTACCTTTGCCCAGTGCGATTGGCCCCCATCAGCCTATGCAGGGCTCGATGGATATAGTGAGGTACAAGTAACGACGGTCTATGGGCTTGGCCAGGACGAAGCTTCTGGCACGAACTTTGCAGATCGGATTACAGCTCCATGCCAGAAGCTACAGCTCAGTTATAGCTACACAACACAAGGAATCGATGTGCATGAATCATCTTTCACTGCCAGTGCCAATGAGATATATACGGAGGACGGAAAGATCTGGCAGGGAAATAGTGGCCTGCTCAACTTTTACCCCCAACGCGGTGAAATCGTGGTGCTCCACAACTCCAAGGATCACATAGACAATGCCATCTGCGTTTGAGGAGCATGGAGGAAAGTGAGCAGCACCTTCTTCATGGCATACCAATCTTGGGTTGGCGAAGTAAGGTGCCTGAGAGCGGCGCTGGTTCTGCTAGTGATCAGTAGTGCAAGGTAATCTTGCACCAAGTTCTCCATGATGAAAAAGAGGAATTGATCTAAATGGTGTTCCTTTGAAGTAGGAGAAGTTATGCTTATTTGCAATGATTGTGGAAACCAGGAGCCAGAGGAAGCGGTATTTTGCAGCAACTGTGGAAAATCTATAATTAAGGATGGTCCTGCTCGCACAGAGAACAAGCTGAAGTTAGTTAAACATCAAGAACTGATCAGGCAGGGCGAAGAAGAATCCTCAGCCATGCGAATACGACAGAAAGCAGCGCCTCACACTCAAGATAATTATGGAGACTCGGGCCACCAGCGGAAACGCAGAAGACGGCGTTACAAGTACCTTATAGCTTCGCAGAATGGCAGGACTCTGATGATCACGCTCATCCTCGTTGCAGCGCTTGTGGTGTCAGCAATCGCAGGAGCTTTGAAGCTTGTCCCCTCTGTATTTCATCCTGGCAGCAATTCCCCACACCAGATTACCGTGACTACCTATGAGATACCTGAGGGCCGAGTAGACAAGGACGGAGAAGACATTACCCTTGGACCCGATGGCAACCTCTGGTTTACGGAATTTGGAAACGACGCGATCGGACGGATCACTCCTGGTGGACAGATCACCGAGTATCTGCTCCCCACAGCGAACGGTGACCCTCTTGGAATCACCGCTGGACCCGATGGCAACCTCTGGTTCACGGAACTTGATACTGGCAAGATTGGGCGGATCACACCTGGTGGACAGATCACCGAGTATCCGCTCCCCACGAATAACAGCTTCCCTAAGGGCATCACCAAGGGGCCCGATGGTAACCTCTGGTTTACAGAAGGAAGCAACCGGATCGGGCGGATCACACCTGGTGGACAGATCACCGAGTATCCGCTCCCTACGGCTCAAAGTGGCCCTTATGATATCATCGCTGGACCCGATGGCAACCTCTGGTTTACGGAATTTGGAAACGACGCGATCGGACGGATCACTCCAAGCGGCCAGATCACCGAGTATCCGTTTCCCACGCCTGGCATCGAACCGAGAGCCATTACCGTCGGACCCGATGGCAACCTCTGGTTTACGGAACAAACCGTCGGTTCAAATGGAGTGATTAGCGGGGGTAGAATTGGGCGGATGACTCCGAATGCAGATGGGCAGATCACTGAGTTCTCTCTTCCTACGACTGAAGGCGAACCAAAAGCTATCACGGCCGGACCCAATGGCAACCTCTGGTTTGTGGATGGGGCAGATGTAGGCCGTGCGCCAGGGGTCGTTGGGCAGATTACACCAAACGGATTAGTAACGTTTCCCATTCCGAAATCACAGAACTATCATTTGCTGTATACCCAGAACTATCAATTGGTTTCTCTGGATGGTATCACTGCTGGATCCGATGGCAATCTCTGGATGACAGGTTCGACCTCTCCTAACTGGGTCCCGACAGTTTTACCCCCCCAAATCCCTAACGGGACGACCAATGTGGGCGGGATTATTATGCGTATGACACTCTGATGGTGACCAGTCTATCTCGGATGCTGGGCTTCAACGGGCCAGATAGGTGTCACTTCAGCGAAATGGCCCATTTTTGTACGAATCCTTGTACTATGCCAGATACAGCTGCTTTCTGTCGTCATCACGGAGACCGTTCCAAAACAGGGGCTGGCTAGACTCCCCTGTTTTGGAATAGTCTCCACAAACTTCACAGAGGGGGTTGAGTCCAGGAAAACTGTTACGCTGACACCTTGTAGAATTCATCAAGAATATGCCATCCACCACCGATGCCATCGCTGAATCTGCCAGGCCGTTTACGATGCAAGAGGCCGTCACTACCAAGAGTAAGTTCGAACGAGTCAGCAGCTCTAGGGTCGTCCCCAGTAGATTGATAGCCTTGGAAATCTATTGACGTAAGCGTTGCAATCAGCCTATCTCCATCTGCTTCGAATTTTAGTGGTGCGCTCCAAGCAGTAAGCGCCGGTCCCTCATCATGGTTGCAAATGCACTTGGTTGGTCCACTTTCCATCTCAGTGCCATTGGCACTTACAACGATCTGATCTTCGCCTACACCATTGGGCGGCTCGGTTTGGATCCAAGTCCCGAGATACGGACCGAAGTCAAAGGTGGCTTTGCTTCAACTCACACTGGCATTCGAGCCAGTGGCTCGATTCTGCGCTGCAGAATAGGGTGAAAGCAAAAGGAAATAAGCAGCCAGTGCCCCGGCAACAACCATGACGACAAGTCCTACAATAGCTAACACTCTCAGTCGCATCGATTATATCTTCCCTAGATGGTAGCACACATTCGGTTGATAGAAAACATCACCTACCAGAGGTGATGCGTCCAATCCCACCAGCCCCCGTCGTGAACCAGAGGGCACCATCCGGCCCGGCAGCGATGTAGATAGGTTGGCCCACAGCTGCTAGGAGTGGAAACTCGGTGATCTGGCCGCTGGGAGTGACGCGCCCAATTTTGCTGGTCCCATACTCGGTAAACCAGAGGTTGCCATCCGGCCCGGCAGCGATGTCGATAGGTCGGCTGCCAGTGGTGGGGGGTGAGAACTCGGTGATCTGTCCCTCTGGAGTAATCCGTCCAATTCGGTTGCCCCTAATCTCTGTAAACCAGAGGTTGCCATCACGTCCGACAGTAATGTGAGCAGGCGCACTGTCAGTAGGGAGTGGGAACTCGGTGACTTGCCCTTTGAGGGTAATTCGTCCAATTCGGTCGACCCTAACCTCTGTAAACCAGAGGTTACCATCGCGTCCGGCGGTAACGTCGTCCAGCGGGATATCAGCCGTGGGGAATGGGAACTCGCTGATCTGTCCCTCTGGGGTGATCCGCCCGATTCGGTTGCTATTCTCCTCCGTAAACCAGAGGGCGCCATCGGGTCCACCAATTATGCTACCAGGTTGGCTATCAGCAGCTGGGAGCGAGAATTCGGTGATCTGCCCCCTTGGGGTAACCCGTCCAATCTTGCCGGTATCAAGTTCCGTGAACCAGAGGTTGTGATCGGGTCCAACAGTTATGTCTTCAGGCCCGCCATCACTTGGGAACTCTGTGATCTGCCCACTAAGGGAAATCCGCCCAACCTGGTTGTGTAGATGGTCTGTGAACCAGAGAGCGCCATCGGGTCCAGCGGTAATGCTAGCAGGTGCACTGCCAGTAGGGAGCGGGAACTCGATGATGTTGCCTGCTGGCTTAGAGAGATGAGGTATCGGGCGAGCACCGCCTGATCTGGCACTGCTGATGGTCTGATGCAATACGACTGCGGTTGCTATAGCCCCAGTTGCAACGACCACGACGGCGATTACTACAGCAACAATCTTGCCCGCCACCGTATCCAGGAAGTTGGAGCCGGGGCTGCGCGCAGCGGCTTTGTTCGCCACCCGGGCAACTTGCCTCGTTTGCGCAGGAGGCGTGCTGCTCGGCGGATCAACAGGGGCGCTAGCTGGCTCTGCCGTTTGCAGGCGACCACAGGCGCGGCAAAGGCGGGTAGTTGTGTCAAGTTCTCCCTGACAGAAGGCACAGTATTCCATGACTATTGACTCCCTTTCTCTTCAACTCTCATAAGCAGCGCACAGGGCCACTTGTCTGTCACTCGCCTGTGCAGAGTTATATCCGGTGTGATAAGCTGACAATCCACATGGTGACGACATCCTTTCATCAGTCGCGCCTGACGACTATTTCACCAGGAATTCGCGCATCTCTCATCCACTTCGCGCTGGAGCACACTCAGGAGATTGGGACCAACTGCCCCGTCCTGAAGATGATAAAGACGCCAGTCTGATGCGTCTGCAAACACAACCTCAAAGAGGCATGGTAAGCTGAGTATATGCCATTGCGACTCATTGTCAACGCGGTAGATAACTTGGACAGAGAACCGCATATCTGCCTCTACCCTTGAAACAATATGTATGTCAATTTGGTCAGTTTCTCTGGGATTTAAATGCACGAATCCATTCCTGAACCTGTGATAATCAGTAGGCAGAATTGCGCCAGCTTCTTGCCCTGCGTAGACTGCTCGGTACTGGTTGTTGTTCTCATAGTTAATCAACGAAGGATTGGTCCATACTTTGAGCGGGCTCGGAATGGGAGACACCCTTTGGACGACAAGCTCTACTTTCTCTATCGTCATGCCGAAATGTCCCTCCTGTAGATTCTGGAGTCCAAGTATCAAGCAGTAAAGAAGAGAAGAACTCTGCCCATCTGTAGTCCCAGTCATACTCGTTGAAGAGGGCTGCGTCTAGCTTCAGCTGGTGGGCGACGTAGTCAACCACGGATCCGGGAATCTCAGGTTTGGCGGTGGGGAAACGCCCCTCAAGTTGAAAGCATTTGAGCAGGAGCGCGAATCCGAGACGCGTTGCCCCAGTCTTATTCCCGAGGAGGTCCAGTTCGGGAGGAACCAGGGTAAAATGTTTAATTAACTCTTCAATATCTCAGGTGCGTTTCATACCATACCCTCGCCTCTTACGCGCTGCTTTTACCTGAACTCTATCCAAGAAATGCGATTCGAGCAAGTATTCAGAAGCCGAGCGGGACTTTTACCCTATGTCTTCCTCATGGCACGAACAGTCAGGGGGCACGAGGGAAGAGAGGTCAGAAAGTAACTGGTACTCGATGATCAGTTCTGGTACAAGCTTTCTGTTACAAGATTATTACGATGAAATGGCTTTGGGTGGAGCTCCAATCACTGGGTACAGAAATACTATGAGGGCTACTTTGCTGGCAGTATCAAACTCGCTCATTTAGGGCCATGTTGGGAGAATAAATGCTAACGCCTTCAGTCCCGATAGCCTATATTTGGTTACTGCCAGTGGGAAGCTAGCGAGATTCTGGTGTTTATTACGAACGTTGCTCTTTTTGCCTGTGGCTGGATTAGCCCGCACCTGGGATTTGCGCAGTTACAGCGGAACGATGTTGGCGATTCTTTCCGGCCGCCCATATGCCTACAGTCAGGGATATACCGAACAATTTCTCGCCCGTTTGGCTCACACAAAGGCGGCTGAATGCCTGACAGAAACGCTAGCCAAGTGGACATGGTCCCTGTGGCAAAAGGAGCGAACACCTCCTGACCAAACCAGCACTCCAGCAGTTTTCTACGTGGACGGCCACCGCAAGCCCGTCTACAGTGCTGTGCTTGTTCCACGCGGGCCAGTGGGCAAGCTCGACGGGAAAATCCTGGGCTGTCGCGAACTGGTGCTGCTGCACGATGCACGAGGACATCCATTGTTGGCGACCTCATATCGAGGGGATCAACACTTGACTATGGGGTTGCCACACCTGCTGCACTGCTATGAGCAGGCGATCGATCAGAGGGGTGTGCAGCGGGTCGTTGTCGACCGGGAAGGGATGGCGGCAGAGTTCCTGGCCCAACAAAAGCTTGCAGGACGGCAAGTCGTGACCTTGCTGAAAGCCGACCAATACGAATCGGAGGGTTCGTTTGACCAGGTGGGAGCATGGCAACCCTGGCGCTCCAACCGAGCGGGTCAGGTGATCTGCAACGAGGAGGCTTGTCAGGTGATTAAAAGCTATCGTCTGCTGTTTCAGCGTTGCCGTCAGATCGGCATTGACGCCGCTTTCGCTGAGTGGAAAGATGGACAGGTTCCAGAAAAGGCTTTTGTTTCAATACTCAATGATCTGTGTTCTCAGGTGGTCGCGACCTTGCATAATTGCGAAGCCGAGCAGAGAGAGGCGCTGGCTATACAAATCGAGCACATGATGCAAGGAGATCTGTTCGTAGGGGACGTACAAGCTTTCCTACAACTAATCACTGCCTGGTCGCGTGGACAAGACGCACAGGTGCTTAAGCACCAGAGTGAGGCACTGCCAGCTATCCTCCGCGAGGCGTATGAACAGATGGCAGATGCGGTAGAGCAGGAGACCATCGAACAGGGTAAAGAGAAGGAAGCAAACAATGCCTGAACAACAACTAATGCTGCGCTGCGCCTACTGTGGCTTTGATACGATGCTGGTAGTTAAAGTGACGCAGCAGGCTGCCAAGCCGGGAAAGAAGATAAGTATTGTGCGCTACTGTGAACACTGCAATCAACCCAACAGGCTCGAGGTGCCCGAGAATGTTGATATGCATGCATTTATCCTGGGTCGAGACAAGGGCTTTCTAGGGTATCGCCAGAACATCCCTCCCCTGCAAGGGGAGAAGGAAATATGACTGCACCCGTTCCTGGTCACGGTCTGGATCCTGAGGAAGAACGGATACTCCAGGAAACCGCAGAGTACTGGCGAGGAATTTGGAACCAGACTCCTGTCCAGGCCATTGTTCATATCGAGGATGCTGCCAAACAATTGATTGCAATTACCTCCGCTTTGCAAGTGCTGTATGTCGGCATCTTTACATTTAGTAGTATCCGCGTGCAAATCTCAAGCATCCAGTGGGTACTACCGGGCTGGCTGCTCCTGCTACTGTTCTGCACACCCCTGGCTTGCTGGCTGATAAGTCTTGCCCATGCTATACTTGTGTTTGTGCCTCGTATCCATCCTGGCATCAACTTCAACGAACTGAGCGTCAGCGCCTGGCAGAAGGTGAAGGATAAGTATGGAGAGGTGGCTGAAAAGAAACTCCGCTGGTTACATCGTTCGCAACAGTGGCTGGTTGGTAGCTTTGTGCTGGTACTCCTGGTAGTGGTGCTATTTGTGCTGCTCCCTGTGCCACAAGCGCGCTAACGCCAATAGTCATTGTAACTCCGACATCGTAGGTTGCTATGTTCAACCTTCAATTGGCTGAGTTTTATGCACGAGTTTAACATCAAAGAGCAATGCAATGACACCTTGCAAAGGAGATCTCAAGAACTAACGAACCGATGAGTCTACATAAGAATTTGATAAACTGTCAAAAGAACTGTAAGTCGATCGATTTAGTAGACCCAGGTGTTTGCTCAAGCAAGGTGAGAAGCCGACATAATAGTATTGCCAATCAGTGGATGAGCAGGAGTCCCCCCTTCGAACTCCCCTTTTCACTCACCATTTTGTTCTGTCCAAGTAACTCATCCGTCATCCTAACCCTCACTTCCTAACCAATGCAAGGTGCAGTACGCATATATCTTCACCAATTGGCGACTCGGCATTATTGGAGATTGTTTCTGACTCCACTATCAAAACATGTATACCAGGACTCCCTCAAGAATCTTGTCCTTCCTCCGCTAGCACCATAGCAGGAGTGATTCTACTTGATAGAAAGTATTCGGTTTTTTACACACAAAAGTACCATCTCCGTCTTGCTGAGACAAGCGGAGATTTTCATGTTCAGAGAGGTAGCAACATGACAGAGAAGAAACAGAAAAGAAGAGGGCATGGTGAAGGCACCATTTACCAGCGTAAGGACGGGAGATGGGTCGCCGAAATCACGCTGGAAAATGGCAAGCGTAAGTCAATGTATGGGAAGACACGTAAAGAGGCTGCTGATAAGCTCAATCAAGCTCTGCAAGAGCAGAAGCAGGGTACCCTCATAGGTGCGCCTCAACAGACAGTGGAGGCACATATGATTCAGTGGTTGCACATGAAGCGTCGTGAACTAAAGGGAGGAACATTTACCTATTACACCTATAATGTTGAGTGCCATATCATCCCAGAGCTGGGGCACGTAAAGTTGCAGAAGTTAACTCCTGAACATATCCAGAGACTCTATACCGAGTTGCTTGAAGAGCTGTCGCCCAATACCGTGCGCATTATCCATACTATTCTCAAGGCTGCGCTTGATGTTGCAGTGAAGTGGAAGAAAATCGCCTCCAATCCTTGTCTTTCCGTAACGCCTCCCAGAGCCGAGAAGAAAGACATCCAATATCTCACGTTAGAGCAGGCGAAAAGGCTCATAGAGGTAGCGAAACATCATTGGATGATAGCTGCGCTTATTCCTGTAGCGATTGCTACAGGCATGCGTCGCGGGGAAATGCTGGCGTTAACCTGGGGGGATATCGATTTTGAGCAAAAGACCATCACCATCACGAAATCCCTCTCTTATGATGATCGAGATGGAACCGGAAAAAAGTACCGGGTGGAAACGCCGAAGACAGCGACCAGCAAGCGCACCATTTCCTTGCCTGACTTTGCTGTAGAGGCATTGCAAGCCCACCTCACCGTTCAACTGAACATGCGTCTTGCCGCTCCCACGTGGGAGCATCCCGAACTGGTGTTTACGAATTCGTCAGGGGGGTATTATTGGTATAAGATACTGACCGAACAGTTGAGAAGTATCTTGCAAGAGGCTGGTTTACCTCGCATGCCGTTTCATGGGTTGAGGCATAGTGCAGCAACGATTCTGCATGCCATGGGAGTCGATTACAATGTCATCAAGCAGCGCCTGGGGCATAGCCGGATAGCGACAACATTGGATATCTATTCCCATGTGACAGCCGCAATGCAGGAAGAAGCAGTAGACAAGTTGAACGTCCATTTTCAGCAATCGACACAGGAGTAGCAGCCAGAAGACCAGAGGTAGCGTATCCTTCTCTAAGGGTTGCTGTTCAGCAGATCAAAAGCAAGAGAGTGAGAGGCCTCCCACCAACTGGTCTTGGTCCACTGAGCATTGAGACGAGTCACCTGGATATAAACTGCTACCTCGGTTCCCCTGGGGCTACTGAAACAGCCGACTTGCCGAAATTTGCGCCGCAATTCGCGGTTGGTACGTTCCAATACGGAGGTCGTGCGCACCACTTCGCGCGCCATGCCCTCCAACGAATAGTAGCGGATGGTCTGCTCAAACTCCCGCTCAAAGGTGGCCACTGCCTGTGGCTGCGTGGCCCGCCAGCGCTCTGCGAAGGTGGCGAGCCTGGCTCGTGCCTCTGATGCACTCATGGCTTGATAGACCGCCGCAGCTTGCTCCAGGAACTGCTTTTTCCCCTCGCGATCTAAGCCAATGCACTTGTCACTGACATTGCGCAACTTGTGGAAGATACAGCGCTGTTGGACCAAGGCGGAGCCATAAATGTAGTCCAGGGCTTGCTCCAGCCCTTCACTCCCATCACGCACAATGGCCTGCAGCCCCGTTTCTAGCTTCACCCCGCGCTCCCACAAGCGTTGCACCAGTCGTTCCCAGGCAGCCTGGTCTTCCTGCTCGGCTACCTCCCAATCCAGGATTTGCCGTTTGCCGCTCCCATCCGTCCACAGGCCGAGGGCGACCAGCACCACCATGCGTTTGCCCCTGGTGCGGTGACGCTTGCGCTTGCGGCGATCCTCGTAGAGACTGTCCTGCTGGGTCTGCATGCTGAGCCAGATGCCATCGAATCGCACCACGGCAGGCACCTCGCTGATTGGTTCGCGATGCACTTGCGCGAGCAGCGCTTCCAGTTGATTGATGCGCTCATTGATGGTACGCAGTGGGCGCACTGCCAGTCAATCGGACGTGCCTGGCTACTGATCCGACGGGGACTGCGCTTGGGCCGTCCCAGCTTGGTCGTGACTTCCTGCTCCAGAAACTCCTGGAGGACCATGGTCACCCCATCGATGATGACCTGCTGCATCTGGCTTTCAATGGCTTGGAGAATCGCTCGACGCTCCTCTGCCTTTAGCTTTCCTGCTGAAAACGCTCTACTCATACTGCTGAAGACTCCTTGTGATGAATGTGTTTGGTATAACTACTTCACACAAGGAAACTCTCCAGCCCTCTTTTTTGTTCCCCACCTTATTTCCAACCCTTAGAGAGGGATACGCTACCCTGAGCCTCAGACATGTCTTGATTCAGCCCCTGATCCATGCTATATTCTGAAGTTAGAAAGTACTCACTGACACCATTTGTCAAGCACCACAAGGGTCTTTGTCATGAGCAGGTTCTACAGAACAGTAAGTAACAAACGGCAACGGGAACGTATTCTCCCTCTGTTGTTTGTGCTGAGTATCATCGTCTCAGCCTGTGGCCCAACCTGGTTCACAACAACCAGTAGTACGTCCAGACCAATCACCGTAGAGCTCTTTTTTCACTCAGGCCAGGGAGCGGAGCGTGCCGCACTCAATGCTACCCTCCAGGCGTTCAATGACAGCCACCCGAACATACGAGTTGAGTCGGTCCAACTGCCTGAAGGAAGCTACATCGACCAGGTAAACGTCGCTGCTATGTCGCATAGCCTCCCCTGCCTGCTCGACTACGACGGCCCGACCTTATACAACTACGCCTGGTCTGGTTACCTCATTCCACTCGATAAATATGTTTCCTCTCAAATGAGGGCTGATTTCTTGCCGTCCATCCTCCAGCAGGGTACCTACAACCATCACCTGTACAGTCTGGGGCAGTATGATTCCGGCCTTGGCTTCTACGCCAACAAGCAGTATTTGCGCGAAGCACGCGTGCGTATCCCCACCATCAACTCCCCCTGGATGTTGAGCGAATTCAATGACATATTGGCAAGGTTGAAACACGTAGCAGGTGTACAGTATCCACTGGATTTAAATATGTATCCTCCAGGTGGCGAATGGTTTACCTATGGCTTCTCTCCCTTTGTTGAGTCCTTCGGTGGTGACCTGATTAATCGCAGCACGTACCAGTCGGCCATGGGAGTGCTCAACGGTCCTAACGCTGTCGCGGCGCTGACCTGGTTCCAGAACCTGTTCAAACAGGGCTATAGCAATCCCTGGCCTGCCAGCGACACCGGGTTTACGTTTGGTCACGCCGCCCTGAACTGGGGTGGCCACTGGCTCTATGCGGGTAACTATCAGGCATTGGGCGACAACCTGCTTGTATTGCCTGCACCCAATCTGGGCAAGGGAGCGAAAACCGGCATGGGCTCATGGAACTGGGGCATCACCTCTTCCTGCAAAACTCCTGATGAAGCGTGGCAGGTGTTGAATTTCATTATGTCACCTTCTGAGATAGCACGTATGACCAATGCCAATGGAGCTGTGCCTGCACGCAAATCAGTTATCGCCCGGTCTCAACTGTATGCTCCCAACGGCCCACTTCATGTGTTCGCATTACAGCTCCTTGGAGGTATGGCGGAGCCACGCCCGATCACGCCGGCCTATCCCACTATTACCTCAGCATTTTCTGAGGCAGTAGTCAATATCGTCGCTGGCTTCAATGTGAAGAAAGAGCTGGACAAAGCGGTTCAAAAGATAGATCAGGACCTCCAGGACAATCAGGGTTATCCAACCGGGCAGTAGGGTAACTCCTCAGAGTTATCAGCCCAATATATGCAAATGAGGAAATCTATGACCCTACAGCTTCGCGCCAGGACGAACACAAAAGCTACACTTAAAAGGTCGCGCGGGAATCGTAAGGAACAGTATCTCTCCTGGGCCTTCGCCCTACCGGCCTTGACTCTGCTGCTGATCTTCCTGATTATCCCCTTCGTACTGGCAATCTCCTTCTCGCTCACCAATCAGCGCCTGGCACCAGGTCCACTGCCCACCTCTTTCGTCGGGCTGCTTAACTACACACGGCTCCTGGCAGACGATACACTGCGCCGGGCTCTCTTGAATAACTCCTTCTTTGGTATAGTTGTTGTACCTGTCGAAACGGGCCTGGCTCTCTTCCTGGCTCTTTTGCTCAACCAAAAGATACGCGGCATTGCCGTGTTCCGCACAATTTACTTTAGTCCGGTAGTCACTCCCCTAGCAGTTATTGCGGTGGTGTGGTCATTTCTCTACAATCCAAGTCAGGGGCTGATCAACGCCTTTCTTCAGACAATCAGCTTCGGCCATCTAGGGCCCTATACCTGGCTCAACGACGCCACCCTGGCTTTGCCCGCCATCATGTTCTTGTCGATCTGGCAGGGCGTCGGTCTCTACATGATCATCTACCTGGCAGGTCTACAGAACATCCCAGAGTCACTCTACGAAGCGGCACGAGTCGATGGTGCCGGACGCTGGCAGCAGCTCTGGCACATCACCCTTCCCCAACTGCGTAACACCACGTTTTTCGTGATGATCGCCACGACTGTGCAGGCATTTAAACTGTACACCCAGGTGGAGGTTATGACCCAGGGTGGTCCAAATAACGCCACCACGACTGTTGTGTGGTATATGGTGAATCAAAGCATTCGCCACTTGCACGTTGGCTACGCTTCGGCGGTCGCGGTCGTCTTCTTTCTCATTGTACTCATTCGCGTCATCCCCATTCTTCGCTACGTCGTCAAAGCTGAAAAAAGAGAGGTATAACCTGATGGCACTGATCACGCGAAAAGTGAGGGCATCCGTTCCAGCCCACAAAAAAGCCACACATACGCCTCTGCTGCCCTCTAGCCGCAAGTATGTCCGGCTGGCACTCAACTATCTCTTGATGAGCCTGCTGGCGATCTTTTTCTTGTTTCCCATAGTCTTTATGATCATCTCTTCATTAAAATCTAACGAGAATCAGCTTCTCCAAGATGTAACCACGGTGAGGGCTCTTTTTCCTTATGGCGACCTCTCGCTACAGAACTACGACGACGCCTTCGAGCGCTTTCCCTTTGGTCTCTACCTGTTCAACTCGCTGGTCATCGTCGCCTGTATCGTCACACTGGGTCTCCTCGTCAACAGCCTGATTGCCTACGCACTCGCACGTATGCCCTTTCCTGGACGCAAGCTTATCCTTATACTAATCGTGGTATTGGTCGTCATCCCGTTCGAGTCGGTAGCCGTGCCGCTCCTGCTGCTGGTCAACCAGTTTCCCTGGTTCAATGGTGCAACCACCTGGATAAATAGCTACCAGGTACAGATCATCCCCTTCATTGCTGACGCCTTCTCCATCTTCCTCTTCTACCAGTTCTTCATCGACATTCCCAAGGACATCGAGGAGGCAGCTTTCGTTGACGGAGCCAGTCGTTTACGCATCTACTGGCAGTTAGTTGTCCCACTCTCTCGTCCGGTCTTTATCACTGTTGCCATCTGGCAATTTCTTACCCACATCGGCGACTTCCTCTGGCCACTCATGGTCACTCGTGGCGATACCTACCGTCCCCTGATGGTAGGTATGCGCATCTTCTTCGCCCAAGCACCACTACACTGGGGTGACATCATGGCCTTTGCCAGCATGATCACCATATTCATGTTGATCGTTTTCCTGCTTTTCCAGAGATGGTTCCTACGCTCGGTTGCTTCTGCTGGTATTACAGGCTGAATCGTCCGCATTTACCACGCTACCAGCGCTCAATGCTCTACGAAGCAAATGAGCAGAGCATGATAAACAATCAACCTATTCCATAAAAGTGCGGCATAGGGACCCCTCTGCCTTCAGGCTAGGGGAGGAAATACCGCATGCGCAGCACTCCTCATGCCCTCCCCTTTCTTTGCTTACAAAAACGTTGACCTATATGGTACACTCTTTGCATGGATAGAACGGTACATATCCAACTGCACCCCACGCCGGAGCAAGCGATAGCCTTGCAGGAGACGCTTCGACAGTTTACCGAAGCGTTCAATCAGGTTTGTGCCTATGGCTGGCAACAGCATGAGAAGAATGGGGTCCGCTTGCATCACGCAACGTACTGCTCTACCAAAGAAGCGTGTCCCGGACTGGTCTCTGATCTGCTCATTCAGGCGCGGGTCAAGGCGACCGAGGCCCTTAAGAGCGCAATTACCTGGAAGGCTAGGCATGAGGCGAGCTATTCCAAGAGGGTCGCAAAAGCCTTGAAGCGCGGCAAGCCTGCACCACAGTTCAAGCCAGTCAAATGCCCTCAGAGCAAGTCCTGTCCTATCCGCTACAATGTCCACACGTCCACGCTCAATTGGCAGCGATCCACGGTTCGTCTCTCTACCAGTGCTGGCAAACAGAGCATTCCCTTCGTGGTACCTGCCTATAGCGCGAGATACGCTGGCGGTACGGTTTGTACTGCAGACCTCTGCTATCGCAAAGGCAAATGGTGGCTGCATGTCGTGGTACAGGTTCCTGAGCCACAGGTCGCACCGTCCGATGAAGTCATTGGGGTTGACCTGGGGTTGAACCGTCCAGCAGTCACCAGTACCAGGCAATTCCTGGGCAGTCGCCACTGGAAAGAGATTGACCGTCGTCACTTCCGCCTCAAGAGAAAGCTGCAATCCAACGGATCGAAATTGGCTTCGCGACATCTCAAGAGTTTGTCGTGGAAGCAAGCTCGCTTCCACTGGGATTGCGATCATGTCCTCTCCAAGCGGATCGTCCAGAACGCTCTCCCCGGTTCCACGCTCGTCCTGGAAAATCTCAAGGACATTCGCGACAATTCGAAGATGGGACGAGGCAAGAAGAACAAACATGTTGACACCAAACGGAGGCTGCACGGTTGGACGTTTGCCCAACTCTCCGACTTCCTCGCCTACAAAGCCCAGGAACGAGGGATCAGCGTGGTCAAGATTGACCCTCGGCATACTTCCCAGACCTGCTCGCGTTGTGGGTATCAGCATCGTTCCAATCGTCGCTCTCAAAGTCTGTTCCTGTGTCGCCACTGTAAGTACTGCTTGAATGCAGACTTGAATGCCAGTTACACCATTCGGGAGAGGTATCTTGCTTCTCTTGCCAGTGTCGGTAGAACCTTCGCTGGTGGGCTGTCGTCAAGCAGCCTATCGTCTCCACTCTTTGCAGTGAGGGACAAGCCTGTCAGCCTTGAGGCGACAGGTTCTTGACAAAGGTTCAGTGATGCTATCGCATCCGTTCTCGTTATAGGAAACAGAAGGGGTCTCGTCCTTTTGTTTGACCCGAAGATTGGCGTTTTTTCCCGTTTTCGCGGGGGGAGAGGATACTATGAGTGAGGATACTCTGATTATTTTAGAGACGCAACACCTGCTGTTCCGACCATTGACACTCTCTGACCTGGACGACCTGGCAGCGCTGTATGCCGATCTCGCAGTGATGCGCTTCCTGGGTGGGCCGCGCAGCAAAGATGAGGTGCGGCATGTCCTCAACAGATATATCCGAGAATATGAGACCTATGGGCACTCATTCTTTGCCACTATTCAGAAGCGTGACCAGCGTTTCATCGGGCAGTGTGGACTCCTCAATCAGGAGGTAGAGGGTCAGCCAGAGGTGGAACTTGGCTATGTGTTGGCACCACAGTACTGGCAACGCGGCCTGGCTTTGGAAGGGACGCAGGCGCTCAAAGACTATGGACTGCAGCAACTGGGCTTCCCTCGCCTGATTTCACTCATTCCACCTGAGAACACTGCCTCCATCCACATTGCCGAGAAGATTGGCATGCACTACGAGCGCGACGTGGACCAGTGGGGACAGCATTTTCGCCTCTATGCCGTGAAGCAACCGTAGCACACCGGCACCTGAGCAGCCAAACACAGGAGGTAACGTATCTTTCTCTCAGGGTGCCGTGTGTTGTAGCATACAAGGACGCTTAGAAAGCTCCCTGCAAAATCCGACCCTTAATAAAGGATACGCTACCAGACCAGAGTTCCTCTTGCGTTTTGTCACTCTAGATCATATACTGTAGGAGCGAGTTTCCAGCAGTACGCCACTCGCTCCTCGCATGGCATGCCCCCATCTGAAAGACAGCGTAGAGGTATGTGGGAAAGCCAACTTCAGGGATGAAAAACCGGTGTGTTTTTCTGTTTTGCTGTCACATTCGCTGTCAATTGAGGAATACCTACGAGCATGATACAGGCTAAAGCCCCTTTACATGAGGGTTTACCGTTGATTAAAAGAGATGATATCCGCAATGTTGCCATTATTGCCCACGTCGACCACGGCAAAACGACGCTGGTGGATGGCCTGCTCAAGCAGAGCCATATCTTCCGTGAGAACCAGGAGGTGGGCGAACTTATTATGGATAGCAATGACCAGGAACGCGAACGCGGAATCACCATCCTGGCAAAAAATACGGCAATTACTTATCGCGGTATTAAAATCAATATCATTGATACTCCCG
>Ga0070707_100002067_pt1 | contig 19250 bp, 12 predicted proteins | sample KBSK5502metaG_FD_65468 | JGI IMG/M metagenome (GOLD analysis project Ga0070707, IMG submission 65468) | Corn, switchgrass and miscanthus rhizosphere microbial communities from Kellogg Biological Station, Michigan, USA - KBS K5-50-2 metaG | ecosystem: Host-associated > Plants > Roots >... | reverse complement strand
CGTCATCGTGCAGCACGCGTTGGCGGGTGACCATTCGCTGTTTGTGATCGAGTATCTCGGAAACCCGCCCTTCGCCGGCGTGTCCCCCTCGTCGGTCGGCGAGCGGCTGCTCGGCTGGATGGCGTTTCGCGGCTATGTGATGCTGCCTTTGGTCGCGGCGCTGAGCTGGGCGATCGCCCGGCGGCGCCCGCAGGTGATCCTTGGCTACGTCTCGTTTGTGCCCTGGGGCCTGCTGCATTTGGCCGCCGCCCGGGACATGCAGGGCGCATTGCCTTCCTACTATGCGTTCCCTTACATGTTCGCGAGCTTCTGGCCGCTCGTCGGTCTGTTCATAGACCGGCAGCGCGCACGGGGCGATCAACCCATCCTCGAGCCGGTGCTCGGCTTCGCGCTGCTGACCGCCGTGTCCTTCGTGCCCTCGCCGAACCAGCACAACCCGGCGCATATCGATCTGCCGGCCGGCTTTTCGGCTTGGCCCTCCACAGAGCGCCAAGCCGCAACCGATCGGGCGCTGATTCAGCTCGGCCGGGCCGCAGGGCTTGGCAGGGTCGTCGTCGACCAGAGCGTCCTCGCCCTGACCCCCGAATTCTACCGTAGCGACGAAGCGCTCTCGCTGACCACCGCGCGCGATTTCGACAGCGTCATCTATTTCGCGCATGGGCTGCAAAGCCCGCTTGCCCGCGAGACCGCCGCCAAATCCGGTCTCGACCGCGTCTATGTGGTTCCGGGGACCGAGATCCGGGTGGCAACGAACCGCCTGGCCGACGGGCTGAGCGGATTGCCGCTGGTGCCGGCCGCCGACTGAGCCCAAGCGCCTGCCCTGGTCCGCGGCATCGCTCTGTACGGCGCTGACGATCGCCGTTATAGCGAAAGCCCCGGCCACATCGCGCCCCGCCCCCTTGGAAGAGAGGCGGGAAAGGGCCAGACTCTGTTGATGCAGACCACCAACGATATCCGCGCTGCCTTTCTGGACTATTTCGCCCGGCACGATCACGCGGTCGTGCCGTCGAGCCCGCTGGTGCCGCGCAACGACCCGACCCTGCTGTTCACCAACGCCGGCATGGTCCAGTTCAAGAATGTCTTCACCGGCGTCGAGAAGCGGCCCTATCAGCGCGCCGTCACCTCGCAGAAATGCGTGCGCGCCGGCGGCAAGCATAACGATCTCGAAAACGTCGGCTATACCGCGCGGCACCACACGTTTTTCGAAATGCTCGGCAATTTCTCGTTCGGCGATTACTTCAAGGAGCGGGCGATCGAGCTGGCCTGGAACCTGATCGTCAAGGAATTCGGCCTACCGAAGGACAAGCTGCTCGTCACGGTGTACGCCGAGGATGACGATGCGGCCCGGTTATGGGCCAAGATCGCCGGCCTGCCCGAGCAGAAGATCGTCCGCATCGCGACTTCCGACAATTTCTGGGCGATGGGCGATACCGGCCCGTGCGGGCCGTGCTCGGAGATTTTCTACGACCATGGCGAAGGCATTCCGGGCGGTCCGCCCGGCAGCCCCGATCAGGACGGCGACCGCTTCGTCGAGATCTGGAACCTCGTCTTCATGCAGTATGAGCAGCTGCCCGGAAGCGAGCCCGTGCCATTGCCGCGCCCATCGATCGATACCGGCATGGGGCTCGAGCGCATCGCCGCAGTCCTGCAAGGCAAGCACGACAATTACGACATCGACCTGTTCCGCACGCTGATCATGGCCTCGGCCGAAGCCTCGGGGGTTGCTCCGGACGGTCCGCATGCGGTGTCGCACCGGGTCATCGCCGATCATCTGCGCGCCGCCTCCTTCCTGATCGCCGATGGCGTATTGCCCAGCAAGGAGGGGCGCGGCTATGTGCTGCGCCGCATCATGCGGCGGGCAATGCGCCACGCCCACATGCTCGGCTGCAAGGAGCCGCTGATGTGGCGTCTGGTGCCGGCCTTGGTGCAGCAGATGGGCGCGGCCTTTCCCGAACTGCTGCGCGCTCAGCCGCTGATCGCCGAAATGCTGCGGTTCGAGGAATCGAACTTCAAGCAGACGCTGGAGCGCGGCCTGCGCCTATTGGAAGAGCAGACCGGCGATTACGGCCGTCAGCGGGGCCCGGGATTGTCACAGGACCGGAAGACTCTGGCAGGAAGCGTCGCTTTCGCGCTCTACGACACTTACGGGTTTCCGCTCGATCTGACGCAGGACATCCTGCGCGGCCACGGCTTGCAGGTCGATGTCGAGGGTTTCGACCGTGAGATGGATCAGGCCCGGCAGCGCTCGCGCGCCTCCTGGGTTGGCTCGGGCGAGGCGGCGACCGACGCGGCCTGGTTCGCCTTGCGCGAGGAGGTGGGGCCCACCGAATTTCTCGGCTACGAGACCGAAACCGCCGAGGGCGTGATCCTGGCGCTGTTGGAAGGCGAGGAGCGGGTCCGCGAAGCGCAGAGCGGCGACGAGATCGGCATCATCGTCAACCAGACGCCGTTTTACGGCGAGTCCGGCGGGCAGGTCGGCGATACCGGAGCGATCTTCTCAGCCGGCGGCGGCGAATTCGCGGTGGCGGACACGCTGCGCAAGGCCGGCGATTTGTTCGTCCATACCGGCCGCATCACGCACGGCACGCTGCGGGTCGGCGATGCCGCCGAGCTGCGCGTCGATGGCGAGCGGCGGCGCAAGCTGCGCGCCAATCATTCGGTGACGCATCTGCTGCATCAGGCGCTGCGTCATCGGCTCGGCGAACATGTTACCCAGAAAGGCTCGCTTGTCGCACCCGACCGGCTGCGCTTCGATTTCAGCCATCCGCGTCCGCTGACGCAAGAGGACATCGCGGCGATCGAAGCCGAGGTCAACGCCCAGATCCGCGCCAATGCCGGCGTGCGCACCCGGTTGCTGAGCCCCGAGCGGGCCGTCGCCGAAGGCGCGCTCGCGCTGTTCGGTGAGAGATACGGCGAGGAGGTGCGCGTCGTCGCGATGGGCAACGGCACAGACACGGCAGGCGCCGAGGCGCCGCCCTATTCGGTCGAGCTCTGCGGCGGCACCCATGTGCGCCGCACCGGCGACATCGGTCTGTTCAAGATCGTCGGTGAAAGCTCGGTTGCCTCCGGTGTGCGCCGCATCGAGGCATTGACCGGCGCCGCGGCCGAGGCCTTTCTGGCCGGCGAGGAAGAGCTGTTGCGCCAATCGGCCGCAGTGCTGCGCACCAGCCCGTCCGAGCTGCCGGCCCGGCTTGCCCGCCTCGTCGACGAGAACCGTCGCCTCGAACGCGAGCTGACCGAGGCGCGCCGTGCGATGGCGGTCGGCGGTCAATCCGCGTCGTCCCGCGGCGAACGAGAGACGGCGAACGGCAAGCGGATCGGCGCGATTGCCTTCGACGGTCGTGTCGTCGACGACGTGCCGGGCCGCGATCTGCGTTCGCTGGCCGACGATCTGAAACGGCGCATCGGCTCGGGCATCGTCACGGTCGTGTCGCGCGCCGAGGGCAAGGCTGCGATCGTCGTCGGCGTCACCCCCGATCTGACCGACCGCTTCGACGCGGTCGAGCTGGTGCGGGCCGGCGCCGCGGCGCTTGGCGGCAAGGGCGGCGGCGGCCGTCCGGATATGGCGCAGGCGGGAGGCCCGGAAGCCGAGCATGCCGAGGCCGCGCTGGCTGCGGTCGAGCGTATTCTGGCCGAGCAAATGAACGGTCCTGTGGCATAGGAGACACTGATAGTTGCGGTGAAAGCACCCCGATTCGCCTGAAATACCTGGCGTCGAATTCCTAAAATTACTTGCAATATACTATCAAGCTATTGTTTATATTAAAATATTTTCGTACCTCTCGACGCCGCACACAACGCCTTTCATGATCCGCGTCCGATGGCCGGTCGTGGTGAGGGGCAAATGCCATTGTGCCGGACGAGGGGATTATGCCGCTGAAAACAAAGGGCTACGGGGCCACCGCCTCCGCGCTGCTCGCGCTGAGCGTGGCACTGACCGGGTGCGAGACTGTTCCTTGGAATCCCGACAGCTGGGGTCTCGATCGGCTCGATGTTCTGTCGACCAATGGCCGCACCGGCGATGTGCCGATGAATTACGACACGCTGATGCGGCTTGGCGCGGCGGCGCGTGCGTCCGGCGATCTCCCCAACGCGCTCAGCCTGTATCGCCGTGCCGCCTCGATCGAGTCCAATCCGCCGGCGCCATTTATCGCAATCGGCAATACGTTGCTTGAGATGGGTCAGGCCGATGAGGCGATCATCGCCTTCAACTCGGCATTGTCGCGGGAAGTGCGCAATCCCGAGGCATTGCGCGGCGTCGCTCGTGCTTATCTGAAAACCGCCCGTCCCGAGCTTGCCGGCCAGCCATTGGCGATCGCCTTCGAGGCAACGCCGAACGACCCCAAGCTGTTGATGCTGATCGGTGTGGCCGATGACTTCGTCGACCAGCATGGCGAGGCGCAGGCCCGCTACCGGCGAGGCCTGGAGCTCGCGCCCGGCGACCCGGGATTGACGCTCAACCTGGCGTTATCCTTGGCCCTGACCGGCGATTACGATCAAGCGATCGCACGGCTCCGGCCGTTGGCCGCTGGACCAAGCGGCACGCCGCATGACCGCCAGACGCTGGCGCTGATCTACGGGCTCAAGGGCGACCGCCGCGCCGCTGAAAAACTTGCCTCGGTCGATCTCGAACCAACAGCGGTGCAGCACAATCTCGCCGCCTACGACAATTTGCGCCGGCTCTCGCCGGAGGCGCGCAGCCGGGCGATCCGGGCGCTCGTCACCAATGGCGGGGGTGCGCGGTCGTCCTGAGGCCGCGGGCGCTGCCCGTCCTCGACCCATTCGTGGTGTAGATCGGCGCTAGGGCGTCGGTTGCTTGCTGCACGTTGTGCTCAGGCGCCTGATCTACGTGCCCGAAGCAAGGCGCCCATCCCCTGGCCGACCGCGGTGGCCCGGCGCCGGCCGCAGCGATTTAATTAACCGAGCTTCGGCAAGCTGCCGCGGAACGGCCGCGAGAGGCAGGGCGTCGGAGGGCAAGTTGCACGATACGGCGCTTCCCGGCATCGCAGATTCCTTGCCGCAGATAGGGCGCATGACTCGACCTGTGATGCCAAGGGATCACGGCTGATGCACACCGAGATGCCGCTCGATCCGGGGCTGGTTACGGCGCAGCGGCCCGTGTCCATAGGGGTGATCACGAGCCATCCTTGGCTGCTCGCGCTGCTTGCGTCCTTGCCGATTGGCTGGCTGGTTGCCTGCTACTTCCTCGGCGCGCCGCCGGGCACCCGCGCGACCGGCTTCATTCAGTACGACCAAGCCTATTACATGGCCGAGGCTCGGGAGCATTGGGATGGCGGATTCCATCTCCTCTACGGCCTGCCTGCGAGCCCCGACATCGACACGCCGCGGGTCTATTTTCGCCTGCAAACGCTGTTCCTGGGCACCCTGGGCAAACTGACCGGCGCCGAACCGGGCTGGATCTATGCGGCGTTCGGTCTTGTCGCAACGGTAGTCTTTTTTCGGCTCGCCGTCGCGCTGTACGGAAGCGTCGTCGGACTGCGCAGCCGCGCAGAATGTCTCGTCCTCCCCCTCTTCTTATGGGGAGGCGGCTTCACCGTCTTATGCGGCCTCTTGCTCCAATTGAGCGCCGGAACAGGAATGTTCGCGTTCGATACGGGCGGCTGGGGCGCAAATCTCGGTCGTGGCGTCATCTACGGTATCGAAGCCTATTACCACGCGCTGTTCTTTGGCGCAGTCCTGGCTCTGTTGCGGCGATGGTATGCGGCCGCGTTGGTATTGCTGGCGGCTGTGTGCGCCAGCCATCCCTTCACCGGGATGGAGCTCGCGTCGTTCCTGGCGGGCTGGGTAATTTTCGAACGCGTGGTGGATAGCCGAACCGCCCCGCCGCTTTGGTTCAGCGGCGGCGTGCTGTCTTTGCTCCTCGCGCATGCCGGTTATTGGCTGATCCACTTACCGCTGTTGTCGCCGGAGCACGCAGCGCTTGCGCCAAGCTGGAACGTCGCGTGGGTTTTGCATTGGTATAATGAGGTTCCGGAATACGGAGTCGTCGGCGCGGCCGCGCTATGGCGCGTGCGCGACCGGCAGCGCATCGCTGCGGCGTTTGCGGACCGCAGCTTTCGGATTTTGCTTGCCTGGTTTGGCGCGGCGTTCCTGCTGGCCAATCACGACCTGTTCATGAGCCCGCGCCAGCCGCTGCATTTCACTCACGGTTATGTCTGGGTGCCGCTGTTTCTGATCGGGGCGCCGACATTCGTGGAGATTGCCGAGCATCTGCTCGCATTGCCCCGGCGAGTTGGTGCCGCCTGGCTGATTAGCCTGTCCGGCCTCATGCTGCTCGATAATGCCGCCTGGTTCGGCGGCGCCGGCTTGGACCTGCTCAGAGACGGCAAATCGGCATCGTTCTTTCCGAACGCCATCTATATCGGCGGTAGCGCGCGCGATGTGCTCCACCGGCTGAATGATGCGGAATTTGCCGACGGGCTGGTTGTATCGAACTCCCAGTTTCTCTCTTACCAAGCGATCGTCTACACGCCATTGCGGACATGGTACTCGCAGATGTGGAACACGCCTTACCCGCAGAAGAGGGTCGCAGAGCTTGATGCATTGTTCTCTGCCGGTGAGGATCTCGCCGCGTGGCGTTGCCGTCAGATGGTCGCCGTCGTGGAACGGCAAAAGGACCCGGGCGCGAGCGACAGGCTTCTGACGCTCGGCTACGGTCTCGCCTATGCGAATGCCGACTATGATGTTTTGCTCCGCCCTGCTCGTTCCGATTGCACGGGATGAGGAGAGCTGGGGGATGCGGGCTCACAAGCCGCAAAACGCTGGGGTTGCGGCAGCCTGATTAGACAAAACGCGGTCCGCTGCCGTTACAGTATGGTGCAGCGCGGGCCGGTTACGGCAGGCGAATATCGCCTCAGCTCGTGCACAGCTTCGCTAGTTTTTTGTCCCGGAATTGGCGCCCGTCGATTGCACGGTGGTCGGCTGCTGGGCCTTCTTGCCGGAGAAGGTGTCGATGATATTGAGCGCGGCAGGACCGAGCAGGACGATGAACAGCGTCGGCAGGATGAACAAGATCATCGGCACCGTCAGCATCGCCGGCAGCCGGGCCGCCTTTTCCTCGGCACGCGTGATCCGCGCCTCGCGATATTCGGCCGCCAAGACCCGCAGCGACTGCGCCAGCGGCGTGCCGAATTTGGCGGTTTGGAGCAATGTGTTCACCACCCCGCGAACCGACGCCAGATTGGTGCGCTCGTTGAGGTTTTCGAAGGCCTGCCGGCGCTCCGGCAAAAAGGTCAGCTCAGCGGCGGTAATCCCCAATTCCTCGCTGATCTCGGGCCAGGTCGGCTCGAGCTCGCGCGACACCCGCGTGAGCGAGGCGTCAAGGCTCAAACCCGCTTCCGCGCAAATCACCATGAGATCCAGCGCGTCGGGCAATCCCAGCTGCAGCTGCTTGCCGCGTTTTGTCACCAGGTTCTTGATGAATACGCCGGGCGCGAAAAATCCAAACATCGCGGCCGCGAATGCGCCCGCCCAGCGGAAGTCCGGCGGAACCGGCAGCACGTGCGCACCGTACGAATCCGCGACCATGGCGCAGGCGAACACAAGCGGCATGCAGGCGCGGGCAAACAGATAGCGGATCATCGCCTCGCGCGTGCGCATGCCAGCCTGGGCGAGCAGAGCACGAGCTTCGGTCGCGTGATGCGAGCGCAGCAGGTTGAGGCGCTTGACGGCCTCGCTCATCAGACCCGCCGCCTCAACTCGCCGGCGGCCGCCGCGGCCGCTGTCGAGAGCAGCCCGGCGCAGCGATTCTTTACGCTGCGCGATTTGCGCAAAGCGACGCTCGAACGGGTTGTGCGAGCGCAGCGCATTGTAGACGCCGACCAGCGCCGCCAGTACCGCGAGCGCCGCCAGCGCGGCGATCAGGTCATCGACACCGAGCCAGAGCGGCAGCCATTCTTGCAGCCGAAAATCGGCAACCCGGGTGCTCATATCTCGAATTTCGCCATTCTGACCATGATGAAGATGCCGCTCCCGAGCATCCCGAGGGCGATGCCGACCAGCATCAGCCCGCGTACATCGGAGAACAGCGGCATGATGTAGGTGGGCGAGGTCACAAACAGGATGATCGTCACCAGGATGGGCAACGACCCGAGGATCATCGTGCTGGCGCGCGCCTCGCTCGCCATCGCGCGCGCCTTTGCCCGCATTGTGCGCCGGCGACGCAGGACCTCGGCGAGGTTGCTCAGCGTTTCGGCGAGATTGCCGCCGGTTTCACGCTGCACGCTCAAGGCAATGATGAAAAAGCGGAATTCCGGCGCGTCGATCCGCTTGGAGATATCCCACAGCAGGCTCTCGAGATCGCGCCCGAGTCGCATACCCGCTTCGATGGTGCGAAACTCCGCGCCGATCGGATCGCCGATCTCGTGACTGGCCATGATGATGGCTTCGCTGATCGGCAAGCCTGAGCGCAACGCCCGGACCATCAGATCGATCGCTTCGGGAAACAGTCCGATAAACCCGGCCACACGCCGCTTGCCCATCCGGCCGATGATCATGTGCGGAACGCCGATGCCGAGGCCTAGCCCCGCCAACAAGCTGGCCGGAAGCTGCAAGCCGGCGAACGTCACCAACAGCATCGCCAAGATCAGCGCCAGCACGAGCGTCATTACCGCATATTTTCCGATGCTGATCTGACGGCCGGTGCGCTCCAGCCGGGCAATCAGCATGTCGCGCCGTGGCAGCCATCGCCGCGCGACATTGTCCATCTTGGAGGCGTTGTCGCGGCGCGACAGCGAGCGGACCGCGGCCTGGCCGCTCGCGGCGCCCGGCTTCCGCCCTTTGAGCGCTTCGACACGGCGTGAGAGGCGGCGCGAACCCGGCCCCTCCACCGCGACCGTGACCAGCAAGAACCCGGCCGCGGTCATCAAGCCGACCGCCAACCCGGCAATGGTTGCAGGATCCAACATGGCCAACATCGCTCAGATCACCTCGAGCAGCGCGCGGTCCAAGCCGAAATATTCGGCCCGCGGCAGAAAAGCGGGGCGTATGCCGCTCGACTGGAAGGCGCCGCGCAGCTTGCCGTCGGAGCCTTCTCCCTGGAATTGGTAGGTGAACAGCTCCTGGGTGGTGATGATGTCGCCTTCCATTCCCACCACCTCCATGAGGTGCGTCACCCGGCGATGACCGTCGCGCATGCGGTTGACCTGGCAGATCATGTGGACCGCCGAGGCGATCTGGGTGCGCACCGCTTTCGACGGCAGGTTGATGCCGGCCATGCCGATCATGTTTTCCAGGCGGGTCAGCGCTTCACGCGGCGTGTTGGCGTGGATCGTGCTCATCGACCCGTCATGGCCGGTGTTCATCGCCTGCAGCATGTCGAGCGCCTCTTCGCCGCGGCACTCGCCGATGATGATGCGGTCAGGCCGCATTCGCAGCGCGTTCTTCAGCAGATCGCGCATCGTGATCTCGCCGGTGCCTTCGAGGTTGGCGGTACGGGTTTCGAGGCGCACGACGTGCGGCTGCTGCAACTGCAGTTCCGCGGCGTCCTCGATTGTCACGGTGCGCTCGGCGCTGTCGATCATGCGCGACAACGCGTTGAGCAGCGTTGTCTTACCCGAACCGGTACCGCCGGAGATCAGAATGTTGAGCCGGCAACGGGACGCGATCTTCAGCACCGTCGCCATCGCCGGCGAGATGCTGCCGCCGGCGGCCATCGTGTCTAGGGTGATGCTCTTTTTCGAAAATTTGCGGATCGAGATCGACGCCCCATCGAGCGCCAGCGGTGGGATGATGATATTGACGCGGCTGCCATCCGGCAGACGGGCGTCGACCAGCGGCCGTGCCTCGTCGATGCGGCGCCCGACCCGTGTCACGATCTTGGTCGCGACATTCATCAGATGCTGGTCGTCGCGGAACTGAACGTCGGTCAGTTCGAGCTTGCCGCGCCGCTCGACGTAGACCTGCTTCGGTCCGTTGACCATGATGTCGTTGACGGTCTCATCGGCGATCAACGGCTCGAGGGGCCCCAGGCCCAACATGTCCGCGACCAGCGAATCGACGAGCTCGCGCTGTTCGACGAAATTCAGCTGGATCTTGGTTTCGACGAGCAGCTCCTTGACCCAGCCGGTGAGCTGCGCTTCGAAGGCGGCGCGCGGCATCTCTGCGGCCGCGGCGACGTCCATGTGCTCCAGAACCAGCGGCTGGATTTGTGCTTTCGCCGCTTCCACCGCCGCCCGACGGCCGGGCAGCTGGCGCACGCCCGAGGAGCCATCGGCCGCGGCGGCCCCGGCCGGCCCCGAGGTGGTGATCAGCGCCTGCATGATGTCGGTAACGAGGTCGCGCCGCGCGAGCGGATTGGCCTCGATCGCGTGGCGCACGAAATAAGCTTGCACCGCGCCGCTGACGAGTTTCGCCAGGTCGCTGCGGCTCAGCAGTGCGCGCCGCTCCGGCCGGATCTCGGCACTGAGCCGCGCCACCAGCTCCTCGCGAGCGACCGTCAGATGCTCCTGAAGCGAGGTTGGCGGCGCCGCCGTTTGAGGCGAAGCCGCAACCGGAGCTGCCGGGTTCGCTGGAACGGCTGGGGCCGCCCGAGCGGCTGGAACCATCGGAGCGGCTGGAACGGCGGCAGCAGCCGCCAGGGCCGCTGCATTCTCCGGCGGTGCCGGAGGCGCGGGCTTCTCCGCAACGTCCGGCTCGCCGCGCCGGCGCCCTAACCCGGCGATGCGCGCGTCTAGCCCCTCCTCGGCGCCAGGCCGCTTGAAGAGGGTTACCATTTCACCAGCCCGAAGATCTTGCGCTTCTTCGTCGTCTCGCTCGGCACAGCGGCCACGGCCGCAACCAGCTTCTCGAGTTCGCGCGCCACTGGGCTGCGCGGCGCGGCGACCGGCAGCGGCTGACCGGCATTGGTCGCAGCGCCGGCTGATTTCGCGTCGTAAGGCAACGCCGCATCGAGCGGCTTGCCAACGGCCTTTTCGAATTCGGCCTTAGCGACGGTCGCCCGCTCGCCGGAGGCCCCGGCTTCGACCATCAGCAAACTCGTCTGCGGCGCATGCTCGCGCAGCAAGGTCTGCAGGCGGATCGTATCGCGCAGCCCGGCCAGGCTGCGCTCGCACAACACGATGACACGGCTTGCCGCACCCAGCACGACGCGCTGCGTCGGCGTCACCCAACGCGGCAGATCGACCACGACCCAGGCAAATTTGCGACGCAGCTCGTAGAGCAGCACGTCGATGGCACCGGGATCCACAGCCAGCTGTTGGGTCATTGCAGCTTCGGCAGCGAGGATCCGGAGGTTCTCCGACACCTTGACCATCGCGCGCTCGATAAACAGGCTGTCGATGCGCGAGGGCTGTTCGAGCGCGTCGGACAACCCGCTGCCGGGGTCGGTATCGAGCTTCAAGGCAACGGTGCCGAAATGCAGATCGAGATCGAGCAGCGCCGTGGGCTCGTTGCGCTTTTCCGACAAAATCCACGCGCAGGAAACCGCGGTCATCGTCGTACCGACGCCGCCGCGGCTGCCGATAAATGCGATGACCTGGCCCAGGCCGCCCCCGACCGACGCCGTTGCGCTGCGCTTCTCCAAAGCCGCCGCCAGGGCCTCGCGGCTTACCGGCTTCACAACGTAATCGGTCGCCCCGGCCGCGAGCAGATCGCGGAAGAACGCGACGTCATTGACGACGCCGAGCGCGACGATCTTGATGTCATCACCGCCCACCGTGCGCGCCGCGCTGAGCTCGGCGATCGGCGCGGCCGAATCGCTGAGATCGATGATCAGGACGCGCGGATTCTCCCCCTCGCGCATCCGCCGCAATGCCGCATCGAGCGTCGCCTCAAGGCTCAACTCGTCATCCAGGTGCAGCTCGCGGACGATCGCCTGGATGCGTTCGAGCGTGGGCTGATCCTGAAGGATCGCGATAACGCCCACGCGCTCGGCTTTTTGCGCGGACGGCTTCTCGGCAACTGCGGCAACTGCACTCATTACTGACTCCCTGTACTGTCCGAAGCCCCTCCGGATCCGCCACCGCCACCACCGCCGCCACCGCCCCCGCCGCTCGATGACGGAAGCGCCTTGACTTTGTCGGTCATGTAGCGTTGGACCGCGAGAACAGCAGGCGGCCCGGCGGCCGGCCCAAGCGGCTGACCCGATACGAGATCAGACGGGCTGGCAACCATTTGACCCAAATTCGTCTGCGTCGCGCAGGCGTAATTGCTGGCGTAGGAATTGCCGAAATCGGTACCCGCGGTCTTGCTCCAATTGGGGCAGGGCGGCAAGGTCACGACATAACGCCCGACCTCCACAATCGCCTGGTTGGCCGACAGGCCGGCGCGTGGAGACGGGCTCGTGACGATGTCATAAGGCAGTAGCGCGGCAGCGATCGCATCGTGTCGCGCCGTGGCGAGACCGGGGCCTCCACCCACCGCGACCGTGACCCGGTCAGACCTTGAAATCGCGCCGGTCGCCGCCATCGCCCGCAGCCGCTGTGCATCAGCCGGCAACAGGTAGGCCGAGCCCGCGGCAAAGCGGAGATTGACCGCCACAGCCGCATCGTCAAGCCGCAGACGGTTCGGCGCCTCGTTTTCGGTCCATTCCGTCGCTGCTGGACGGCAGGCGGCGAGCACCAGAACGATGGCCGCGACCATCGGGAAGGGATGCATTCTCATGGCGCCCTCCCTCAATCCAGCCGGAAGCCAACAGGGCCAACCAGCCCTTGCGAGCCGGGACTCAGCCGGACTCTTTCGGCGGCCGGCAGCCTCTGACGGTAGGTCGCGCCATTGATGATCGCCTGCGTGTCATGCGGCGCGATCCACCCGTCGGTTGGCGACGCCAGCGCGCCGACTGTTGCGGTCGGCCTGACGAGGTAGGGCGTGACGATGAAGACCAGCTCGGTTTCGCCCTTCTGGAACCGCTCGGAGCGGAACAGCTGGCCGAGGATCGGTATGTCGCCGAGTCCCGGAACCTTCGAGATGTCCTGCGTCACGGTGTGCTGCAGCAGCCCGGCGAGGGCAAAGCTCTCACCGCTGCCGAGCTCCACCGTGGTCTCGGCGCTCCGTTTCGTCAAAGCCGGGATCGTAACCGTCGCGCCGTTTCCGATCGGCGTGGACACGGCGCCGGTATTGGTCAGTTCGCTGACTTCCGGCCGGACCCGCAGGCTGACATGCTGAGCGTCGATGATGGTCGGCGTGAAATCGAGTTTGACCCCGAACTCCTTGAAGGCGACCGTGATCGTCGGAATGCCGTTGCTCGTCGATCCCGCCACCGGAACCGGGAACTCGCCGCCGGCGTGAAAGCTGGCCGGCTGTCCCGAGGTCGCGGTCAGGTTTGGTTCGGCGAGGATCGTGATCAGCCCTTCCGAGGCCATGGCGTCGATCGTGGCATTGATCGGCACTGCGCTGCGGCCAAAAGTCAGAGCGAGATCGCTGGTCGAGGTAATCTGGCCGCCGGTGACCGGGAGATTCGTGTTGAACTGCGTTCTCCCAAAGAATTTGGTCCAATTTACACCGAGCGCCTTCAGCACGGTGCGATTGACTTCGGCGACCTTGACCCGAAGATTGACCTGGTTAGGGGTGGCGACCGCGAGCTGGTTGACGACCTTGCCTTTGGCCTCACTGGCAATCGCCGTCGCCAGCGTGGTCGCCTTCTCGGCGCGTCCAGCGGTCGAGATGTTGCCTTTCAGAACCAGCGAGCCATCGACCGACTCGACCGTCACGTTCTCGCCCGGGATCAACGCGTGCAGCGACTCCCGCAACCGCGACACATCGTGTTCGACGCGGATCGGCGCGTTCAACAGTACATTATCGTCGGCGTCGACCGCGTACAGCACTGTCTCGCCGGGCGTTTTGGCGTTGATGTAGATCAGCGACGGCGATTTTACCTGCACATCGGCGACCTCAGGATTGGCAATGAACACCGTGCCCGCCGGCCGCGGCAGGCGGATCAACGTTCCCTTGCCGGCTTCCAGCAGGACCGGAGGGCCCTTGGGCCGTACCTGGGCGACTCGGGCAGCGACATCGCTGCTGCCCGGTGGTGCCCCAGTAGTTGCTACTGTCGTAGCAGCAGGGACGGCGGGAGGCGATAGGAGTTCAGCGGCATTACTCGCTACAACTCCAATAAAAACCGATCCCGCAGTCGCGAGGACCAGCAATTTATGCATCACGAACCTCTTGACGCAGGTTGAGATGCAGCAGACTCGCTCCCTTTACCGCCGCCACGCAAGATCGTGACCACACCAGAATCGGAATTATCCGTGCCCCGTAAGGACTTGGGCAGCAACGGACTGATTTCGCTGTCAACTGTATACGTCGCCTGCGGCATGCCGGCGGACGAATCGGCGCCCGCCCTCGGGTCGGCCTGATCGGCGCTGGCCGCGACATCGCTGGCCGCCGGAACCAGGCTCCGCAGGTTCAACGACAGTTTGCCGATCTCGCCCGCGAGCGCGATGATTTCGGTCTGCTTCGGCGTCACCTCGAGGGTCGCCGTATGTGCGACCACGGCTTCGCCCGCCTTGCTTTCCAGCCGCTGATCGATGGCGATCACCCGGACATCGCGCAACACCGTTTCGGCGGCCTTGTGCTCGTAGCCGCCCGAACCGCCGGGGCCGGCGGGGATCGCATGGGTGATCATCAGATCGACCTGATCGCCGGGGAAAATAAAGCCCGAGATCCCCGAAGTAATCGTGACCGGAACCGAGATCGCCCGCATGCCGGGACGCAGCACCGCCGCGAGAAACCCGCGGTTGCCCGGCGCAATGATCTTCGCCTCGGTGATCGGCTCGCCGGCCGACACCGGGTTGCGGGCGACCCACCCGGCGAATGTTTCAGGCGTGCGGGTGCCCAGGACGACATAGTTCTTATCGACAGCGCCTTCCGGCCAGACCTGCCACACCAGATCCTCGGGCTTAAGGATCTGGCCGCGCTTGATGTCGGAACGCGCAACCAAAACGGATTTGGCCGGTGTGGGCAGCGCCAATGGCGCCGCCTCGGCAACCTCGGCGCGTTGGGCCGCGAGCCAGGCGCGGGCCAGCAGGGCAGTGCCGCCGGCAAGACCGACGGCGACGAGGAGCAGCAGCAGGGTGCGAAAGCGCATGGCGATCAACCGAGGTGAGGTGAAAGGATGACGATCAAACCGGCGCCCGCGATCGCGACGCCGTAAGGCACCGATTTCGCCGCGTCATGGTTGGCGGAAATGGCCGATGGACCCATAAAGGCCCGGCTCGCCTCAGCGAGCTGAGCGCCAAACGGCATCAGCAGAAACAGGGTCAGCGCGCCGCCCAGCAGGCCGGTCAACACCAGTAATGATGGGGTGCCGGCTGCGCCGGCCCATAAGGTCGCAGCGGTCAACAACTTGACGTCGCCGCCGCCGAGAAAGCCGCGCGCGAACAGCGCAGCGCCGACGATAAAGACGGCCAGCGCGCAACCAATCGCACTAAGAGCGCCAACGAGACTCGGCGTCGCGGCAAAGTGCAAGGGCCAGACGATGCACAAGATCGCCGGCAGCAGGTTCGGAATGACGAGCCGCCGAAAATCCTCGAACGCGGCGAAGGCCATCACGACAGCGAACACCGGGAGGGCGATGACATCGGGTTGCAGAAACATCAGACCGGCGAGTTGCGGGTTGGGCTGTCCACCATCTTGCGGCGTGTTGGTTAAGGAAGGCATAACAGTGGCGCATCGCGGGCCTCGATTCGCTATGGCCCGAGCCGTTCTCCGATGCCTCCTGACAGAATTGTTGCGCCTAAAATGTTAAAATGCCGGAGGATCATGCGCCCGCAGCTTTACCAGCGATGCACCCAGGTGCCGGCTACGGCTTCGGCCCGCAATAAATGATCAGGCGCGTGCTAGGCGGCGTGCTGCTGCTGATCTGCGTCATCGCAGGCGGTGGTTGCTTGTACCTGGTCTCGTCATTGCCCCAGCTCGACGGGCGAATTGCGGTGCGCGGTCTTGCGGGTGAAGTGCGGATCGCGCGCGATGCCGATGGCATTCCATTGATCACCGCCGCAAGTGACGAGGATGCCGCCTTTGGGCTGGGCTTTGCGCATGCCCAGGACCGGCTCTTCCAGATGGAGTTGCAGCGGCGCTACGGCGCCGGTCGGTTCGCCGAGATTTTCGGGCCGCAGGCGTTGGCCACGGACCGCCAGATGCGGGTGCTCGGGCTCTACCGCGCCGCCGAGGCGGAGATAACGACATTGTCGCCGGCGATGCGGCGCGGGGTCGACGCGTATGCCGCCGGGGTCAATGCGTTTCTGGCGACGCGACGCGGCGCGCTACCGCCCGAGTTCCTGCTGCTTGGTTTCCGCCCGGATCCATGGCGTCCAGCCGACAGCCTCGTTTGGGGCAAGCTGATGGATCTCGAACTGGCGGGCAATTACCGGGGCGAACTGCTGCGCGCCCGCCTTGCCCGGACGATGTCGCTCGACGATCTCGCCGTGCTCTACCCCGAATACCCGAAGGACGCACCGACGACATTGGCCGAGCTGGCGGCGATCTATCGCCGGCTGCCGCTAGACCGACTCTACGCGGCCTTGCCGCCTCTCGTCGGGCCGATCTATGCCTCGAACAATTGGGTGGTCGACGGGGCACATACGGAGAGCGGCAAGCCGGTTCTTGCCAATGACCCGCATCTCGGTTTCGCCGCACCCGGCTTCTGGTATCTGGCGCGGCTGAAAACCCCGCAGCATGAAATCGCCGGGGGCACCGTCGCCGGCGTCCCGCTCGTCGTTATCGGCCATAATGAGCGCATCGCCTGGGGCTTTACGACGACCGGCGGGGATGTCGAGGATCTGTTCATCGAGCGCCTCGACCCGGCCGACCCCAACCGCTATTTGACCCCTGAGGGTAGCGCTGCCTTCGCCACCCGCGAAGAAGCGATAAACGTGCGCGGCGCCGCGCCCGTCACCGTGACGGTGCGCAGGACGCGGCATGGCCCGGTGCTGTCCGACGTGCTCGCCGAAGGCAACGTCGAGAGCGGCTATGTGCTGGCGCTGCAGACGAGTTTTCTCGAGGCGGGGGACCGCACGGCCGAGACTCTCTGGAACATCAACCGCGCCGGCGACTGGGCGGGGTTTCGCGACGCGCTGGCCGATTTTGTCGGACCGCAGCAGAACATCGTCTACGCCGATGTCGACGGCGCGATCGGCTTTATCGCGCCGGCGCGCATCCCGATCCGCAAGAACGGCAATGGCTGGCTGCCGGTGCCGGGCTGGACCGGCGAGTACGACTGGAGCGGGTTCATCCCGTTCGCCGAGCTGCCGCAGGGCACCGATCCGGCAACCGGCCATTTCATCAGCGCCAACAACAAGATCGTTCCGGAGGGTTATCCGTATTTCCTGTCGCGCGACTGGGATCTGCCGAACCGCGCGGAACGCATCGAGGAATTGCTCGCCGCCGAGCCGCGCCAGTCGGCAGAGGCCAGCGCAGCGATGCAGGCCGATACGCTGTCGATCATGGCGCGGCGCCTGGTGCCGTTGATGACGCGGATCGAGCCGAGTGACGATGCAGCACGGGAAGTCATCGAGCGTCTGCGCGGGTGGGATTTCCGGATGGAGGCCGACAAGGTCGAGCCACTGTTGTTTACCGCCTGGTTGCGCGCCTTTGCCCGGGAGGTGCTGTTTGGGCGGCTCGGCGATGCGGCGGCCGATTTCTGGGATTTGAAGCCGCTGGTTATGGAATCGGTGCTGACCCGCCATCCGGAATGGTGCGCGACCGCCCAACACCCGCAGGATAGCTGCGATGCCCGGCTGGCCGCCGCACTCGACTCGGCGCTCGCTCAGTTGCGCGAGACCTACGGTCCGCAAATTGCGCAATGGCAGTGGGGACGGGCCCATGTCGCGCAATTCCCCAGCCAGGTCTGGGGGCGTGTCCCTGTATTGCGCGACTGGTTCCGAGTTGCGGTTCCGACTCCCGGCGGCTATGACACGGTGAACCGCGGCCCGAGCACGATCCGCGACGATGCGCACCCGTTCGATCAGCGTTTCGGCGCCGGGCTGCGCATCGTGACCGACCTTGCCGCACCCGCCGACTCGCGGATGATGACCGTCCCCGGCCAATCGGGAAATCCGCTGTCGCCGCATTATACCGATCTGCTGATGCGCTGGCGCCAGTTCGAATGGCTGGTTCCCGGCCGCGCCGCGGCGACCGCTACGCTGGTTCTGGAGCCCGCACATGACTGATCTGCCGGTGACGATCGCCGACATCCGCAAGGCCGAGGCGGCGATCGCCGGAGCGGTCACGCGCCCGCCGCTGGTCCGCGCCACCGCGCTGTCGGAACTCGCCGGCTGCGAGGTCTATCTGAAGCTCGAAACGATGCAGTCGACCGGCTCCTTCAAGGAGCGCGGCGCGCTGAACAAGCTGCTGACCCTCAGTAAGGCGGAACGCCGGGCCGGCGTGGTGGCGATGTCGGCGGGCAACCATGCTCAAGGCGTCGCCTACCACGCGCGCCATCTCGGCATTCCCGCGACGATCGTGATGCCGGCCGCGACGCCCTTTACCAAGATCGACCGCACCGAGGCGCTGGGCGCCACCGTCGTGCTCCGGGGCGAGAGCCTGGTCGAGGCACGCCAGGCCGCCGATCGGCTGGCTCACGAGAGCGAGCTCATCCCGGTGCATCCTTATGACGACCCGGCGGTGATCGCCGGCCAGGGCACGATCGCGCTCGAAATGCTGGCCGACGAGCCCGGGCTCGAGGTCCTGCTCGTGCCGGTCGGCGGCGGCGGACTGATCTCGGGCATCGGCGTCGCCGCCAAGGCGTTGTCGCCGAAAGTCGAGATCATCGGCGTGCAATCGGCGCTCTACCCGTCGATGTACCGCGTCTTGCGCGGCATCGATCCGGGGTTGCCGACCGAGGGCACGACCCTCGCCGAAGGCATCGCGGTCAAGGAGCCCGGGCAATTGACCCGCCGCATCGTCGCCGCGCTGGTCGGCGCGGTGCATTTGGTCACCGAACGGCAGCTGGAAGACGCGGTGGAGCTGTTGATCGAACGGCAGAAGCTGATCGTCGAGGGCGCCGGCGCGGCCGGCATCGCCGCGCTGATGGCCGCGCCGGAGCGGTTCCGCGGCCGCAAGGTCGGCATCGTCTTGACCGGCGGCAACATCGATGCGCGGCTGCTCGCATCGCTGTTGATGCGCGGGCTGGTGCGCGGCGGGCGACTGGTGCGGCTGCGCGCCGAATTGCCCGACCTGCCGGGGGTCCTGTCACGGGTCGCCGGGGTCATCGGCGGGTTGGGCGCCAACATTGTCGAGGTGCACCACCAGCGGCTGTTTCACGACACCTCGGTCAAACGCGCCGAGCTCGACGT
>Ga0070707_100002066_pt1 | contig 19252 bp, 20 predicted proteins | sample KBSK5502metaG_FD_65468 | JGI IMG/M metagenome (GOLD analysis project Ga0070707, IMG submission 65468) | Corn, switchgrass and miscanthus rhizosphere microbial communities from Kellogg Biological Station, Michigan, USA - KBS K5-50-2 metaG | ecosystem: Host-associated > Plants > Roots >... | reverse complement strand
GGCCGCTCGCCGGACCGTCGCGGAGGGCCAGCCGCGCCCGATCCTCCTCGACGGCGTCACCGGCGCCGGCAAGACCGCGATCTACGTCGAGGCGATCATCGCCTCGCTCTCGCGCGGCCGGCCGGCCCTCATCCTCGTTCCCGAGATCGCCCTGGCGATGCCCCTCGTCGACCGTCTCCGTGCCGATCTCTCCGCGCGGGTCGCTCTCCTCCATTCCGGGCTCGGAGAGGGCGAGAGGGCCGACGAGTGGCGCCGGATCCGAGCGGGGGACGTCGACATCGTCGTGGGCACCCGCCTGGCCGTCCTCGCACCGCTCGCGGACGTCGGCCTGATCGTCGTGGACGAGGAGCATGACGGGGCGTACAAGAGCGATCGGACACCGCGGATCCAGGCGCGGGACACGGCGGTCCGGCTCGCCGAGCTGGCGGGCTCGGCGGTCCTGCTCGGGAGCGCGACGCCGGCGGTCGAATCCGTCGGGAAGGCGCGGGAAAGTCGCTACGAGCGGGTGGTCCTGCCGGCCCGGCCGTCGGGCGCCAAGCCGGTGATCGAGGTCGTCGATCTTCGCGAGGAGCTCCGGGCCGGCAACCGGAGCCTGTTCAGCGGGAGGCTGGTCGCGGCGCTCGGAGGCCTCGACCGATCCGCCGGTGATCAGGCGATCCTCACGATCAACCGGCGCGGCACCGCCTCGGTCGTGCTCTGCCGCGATTGCGGCCACGTCCAGACGTGCCCGGAGTGCGAGCGTCCGCTCGTCTACCACCAGGCCGGGACGACGCTGCGATGCCATCACTGCGGCCGGGCGACGCCGATCGCCACGCGCTGCCCGAACTGCGGCTCGCCGCGGATCCGCTACCTCGGCGGCGGGACCCAGCGGGTCGAGGACGAGGTCCGCCGACGCTTCCCCGGCCTCCGCGTCGGACGGCTGGACCGCGACGTCGTGGAGCACCGCGGTGCGGCCGACCGCGTCATCGACGCGTTCGCCGCCGGCGACATCGACGTCCTCGTCGGCACGAGCCTCGTGACGAAGGGCCTCGACATCCCGGCCGTCACGCTCGTTGGGGTCGTCTCGGCCGATGTCGCGTTGAACCTGCCCGACGAGCGCGCCGCCGAGCGGACGTACCAGCTCCTCGCCCAGGCGGCCGGCCGGGCCGGCCGTGGCGACCGGCCTGGCCTCGCGATCATCCAGTCGTATCAGCCGGACCATCCGGCGATCCAGGCGGTGGCGACCGACGACGCGGCCGCCTTCTACGACGCCGAGCTGGACCTTCGACGCCGGTTTGGGTCGCCTCCGTTCGGGTCCCTCGTCAAGCTCATGGTCGGGCTGGTCGACCGCGACGCCGCGGAAGGCGAGGCCAAGGCGATGGCGGCGCGCCTGCGTGAGCGCGCCCTCGAACGCGAGAGCGACACGGCCATCGTCGGACCCGCCCCGGCCTACATCGCCCGGCGCGCCGATCGCTGGCGCTGGAACCTCGTCCTCCGCGGCTCCGACCCGCGGGGGCTGCTCGACGGCGGCGTCGAGCCGCCATGGTCGGTCGACGTCGACCCGGACAGCCTCCTCTGACGAAGGTCCTCTCGCACGGTGGCGCGATCCGGGCCACAATGAGCGCGACCAGCAGGAGGACGCCATGAGCGAGATGCAGGACCCATCCGGGGCGAACGGCCACTCGGCCGAGGGCGGTTCGACGAGCGGCTCGACGGGGACAAATCCACCCGGCGCCGCGGACGAGACGTTCGGCTGGACGGCCGAGGACCAGGGCTCCGGCCGGGGCGCCGAGGCCCGCGCCACCGCCGAAAAGATGCTCGGGCAGCTCCAGTCGATGATCGACACGATCGCGGTCCAGGCGGCTCCGGTCGCGAGGCAGATCGGGGCGAAGGCCGCCGAGCTCGCCGCCATCGCCGCGGACCGCGCCGGCCCGCTCGCCCACCGTGCTGCCGACGCGACCGCCGACGCGAGCGTCAAGCTCGCAGAGCGGTCGAGGACGTTTGCCGCCGGTCTTCGCAGCCACGAGGACGAGGCCGGAAACGGCAGCGGCGATCCGGAGGGACCGCGCAGCTAGGCCTCTGGGACGCCGTGGCGTTTCAAGCGAGGGGCCACGAACCCCCGGATATACTTCCGCGCCATGAGCGTCCGCCCAATCGTTCTGCTCGGTGACCCCCGGCTGCGCCTGAAGGGGTTGCCCGTCGAGAGCTTCGGCCGGTTCCTGCACGGCCTCCTCGACGACATGACCGAGACCATGCGCCACGCCCCGGGCGTCGGCCTTGCGGCGCCCCAGGTCGGCGAGGCGCTCCAGGCGTGCGTCATCGAGGTCGGCGAGCAGCTGTACGAGCTGATGAACCCGCGGATCGTCCGAGGGGCCGGCGAGGACCGTGACCTCGAGGGCTGCCTGTCGCTCCCCGGCTACTACGCCTACGTGACCCGCCGGGAGAAGGTCTGGGTCGTCGCCCAGAACCGCCACGGCAAGAAGATCAAGGTCGCCGGCTCCGGGCTCCTCGGTCGGGCGCTCCAGCACGAGCTCGACCACCTCGATGGCAAGCTCTTCATCGACTACCTCGAGTCGATGGACGAGCTGATCCCCATCGGCGCGGACGAGAACGACGGCGAAGAAGCCGACACCGAGAAGGCGGCCCGGGCGCTCGCGTGACCTCGCCGCCCGCGCGGCCGGTCCGGACCATCTTCCTCGGCAGCGGCCACTTCGCCCAGCCGACATTGGGGCGGCTGGCCGCCCACCCGTCGATCGACCTCGTCGCCGTCGTGACCGCCCCGCCTCGTCCGGTCGGCCGGCTCAAGCTGGTGACGCGGACGCCGGTCCACAAGGAGGCCCGCGTCCTGGGCCTGAACGTACGGACACCCGAGCGTCTCCGAGATCGAGCCGCGCTCGGCGACCTCCTCGCGCTCGATCCCGACCTCCTCGTCCTCGCCGATTACGGCCAGATCGTGCCGGCCGCGCTGCTCGACCTGCGGTTCGGCGCGTTGAACCTCCACCCGTCACTCCTTCCGCGGCATCGTGGCGCGACGCCGATCCCGGCTGCTCTGCTCGCCGGCGACCACGCGACGGGGGTCACCCTGATCCGCATGGATCGGGGCGTCGACACCGGCCCGATCGTGGCCGTCGAGCACGCGACGCTGGGCGGCGAGGAGACGGCCCCGGCGCTCGAGGCGCGGCTGGCGATCGCCGCCGCCGGCCTGCTGGCGCGGTCGCTGGACCCGTGGCTCGACGGCAAGCTTGAGGCGGTGCCGCAGCCCGAAGTCGGAGCGACGATGACGCGGCCGCTGCGCCGCTCGGACGGAATCATCGACGCCTCCGTCCCGGCGATGACCCTGGAGCGCCAGGTCCGCGCCTACCTGCCCTGGCCGGGATCGTTCCTGCAGGCCGACGGCGAACGGCTCGTGGTCCTTGCCGCTCGCGTCGTGGCGGCTGACGAGGACGACGAGCCGGGCCGGCTCGTGCCGGATCCGGCCGGACTCGCCCTCGCCACGGTCGAGGACCGGCTCGTCCTCGACGAGGTCCAGCCGGCGGGTCGCCGGCCGATGTCGGGCGAGGCCTTCCTGCGGGGCCACCCGCAGATCCTCGGCCGGTTCATCCGGAAGGTAGATCCCGCCGACACCGCCGTCGCTGGTGACGCCGACGCCGGAGAGTACGGCGACGCGGCCGAGCCGTCCAAGCCGGCCGCCGACCCCGCGTAGACTCGGGTTGATGGCCTCCGCCCAGACCCCGATCGCACTGCCCGTCGCGACCCGCGACCCGCGTCCCGGCCTGTCCGGCCTCAGCCCGGCCGAGCTCGAGGCGTGGCTGGTCGGCCGGGGCCAGCCGGCGTACCGGGCGAAGCAGGTCGGCGACGCAGTCTGGCGGACCGGAGCACCATCGTTGGACGAGGTCCTGACGCTACCGGCCGCCCTCCGTTCGGAGCTGTCGGAGGCGTTCCGCTTCGACACTGTCGCCGACACCGAGCGGCGCCTGTCCGACGGTGGCCTGACCGAGAAGGGTCTCCATCGCCTATCCGATGGCGCCCTCGTCGAGTCGGTGCTCATGCACTACCCAGCTCGAGGTGCCCAGCGAGAACGCCACACCCTCTGCATCTCGAGTCAGGCCGGCTGCGCGGTCGGTTGCCCGTTCTGCGCGACGGGCGAGCTCGGATTCACGCGTGACCTCGAGACCGCCGAGATCGTCGACCAGGTCCGCCACGCTGCACGCCGCCTCGCGGCTGACGGCCGGCGCCTGACGAACGTCGTGTTCATGGGGATGGGCGAGCCGCTCCTGAACCTGGATCGGGTCCTGGCGGCCGTCGACGCGCTGAATGACCGAGGGCGGTTCGGCCTCGGGGCCCGCCACATCACGATTTCGACCTCCGGCGTTATCCCAGGCATCCGGCGCCTGACCGCACTCGGCCCGCAGTTCACGCTCGCGATCTCGCTCCACGCAGCGCGCGATCCGCTGCGCGACGTCCTCGTGCCGCTGAACCGGCGCTGGCCGGTCGCCGAGGTCGTCGCGGCCGCCCGCGATCACGCCGCCGCGACCGGCCGCCGCATCACCTACGAGACGACGATGATCGGCGGCATCAACGACACGGACGAGGACGCGCGAGCGATGGCCGAGCTCCTCCGCGGCGACCACGCCCATGTCAACCTGATCCCGATGAACCCGGTGGCCCACACGCCGTGGACGGCCTCGCCCGACCCCGTCATCGAGCGGTTCGCCGCGACGCTCCGAGCAGCCGGCGTGACGGCGACGATCCGCCGGAACCGCGGACAGGAGATCGGTGCGGCCTGCGGCCAGCTCGCCGCGGAGCGGGCCGGCGAGCCGCCGCCGGCGGTCGTCGCGCGGCGTCGGGCACGGCTGGAGGACGAGAGCGTCCACGCGCTGCGCGGCGAACGCAGCCACGAGCCCGTCCCGGCTGGCGTGGGGGAATAGGCGTGGCCGGCGGTCGGGCCCGGGTCGCCGTCAGCATCCTCGACGCCGACCACTCGAACATGGCCTATGCGGTCCGGCGTGCCGAGAAGGAGGGCGCCGATCGCTTCCACATCGACGTCATGGACGGCCACTTCGTCCCGAACCTGACCTTCGGCCCGAAGATGATCAAGGGCATCCGGCCGCGGACCGAGTTGCCGATCGACGCGCACCTGATGATCAGCGACCCGTTGCAGTTCATCGACGAGTTCCTCGATGCCGGCTGCGACTCGATCACCTTCCATGTCGAGGTCGACCCGGCCCAGATCGAGCCGACCCTCCGAGCGATCCGGAAGGCGGGCCGAGCCGCGGGTCTCGCCGTGAAGCCGAAGACGCCGCTGACAGCGCTCGAGCCGTATCGGGAGCTGCTCGACATCGTCCTGGTGATGACCGTCGAGCCCGGGTTCGGTGGCCAGTCGTTCATGAAGGACGTCGCCGCCGAGAAGCTCCTCGCCGCTCGCGAGTACCTCTCGCACAAGCCCGTTGGCGCGGAGGTCCACGTCGACGGCGGCGTCAACCGCGAGACCGCCGAGTTCGTCGGTGGCCTCGGCGTCGACATCCTCGTCGTCGGCTCGGTGCTGTGGATCAAGGGCCGCGACATGGGCCGCGAGATCCGGCTCGTCCGGGCGCTTGCTGACGAGGGCTACCAGTACCGCCTGAACAACGGCAAGCCGCCGATTCCGCGCGACGCCATGGTCACGTTCGCCCAGCTACCGAAGTCGCTGGCCTGGCGGTTCATGACCGACATCGAGCGCGGCGGGATCCCCGTCATCGCCCTCCGCGGGACCGGCCAGTTCAACCCCGACGGGGTGCGCGACTACGACCTGCTGGTGCCGGCGTCCGCCGCGGCGCTGACGACGGAACGGCATGCCGCCGATCGGACCCGGTACCTCGAGGAGGCCGCGCGCTGGCGGGACGCGTACATCGCCGAGCACGGCGTTCGTCCGCCCGACAACCAGCGGCCGGGGATGGACGGACCCACGCCGCCAGCCTCCCCCGGGCAATCCACGCGACCCACGCGACCCACGCGACCCGCGGCAAGCGGCTAGCAGGTGCGCGCCCTCCTCCAACGGACGTCGGGCGCAAAGGTCCGCGTCGGCCAGGAGGTCATCGGCGAGGTGGGCGCTGGGCTCGTCGTCCTGCTCGGCGTGGGCCCGGACGACGACGAGTCGACGGCCGATGCGCTCGCGCGCCGAGTCACCGAGCTGCGGATCTTCGACGACGCTGCGGGGAAGACCAACCTGTCGCTGCTCGATGTCGGCGGGGAGGCGCTCCTCGTATCGCAGTTCACCCTGTACGCGGACACGCGCCGCGGTCGCCGGCCCGGGTTCACGGGCGCCGCGCCGCCGGAGGGGGCGGAGCGGCTCTACCTCCGGTTCGCGGCGGCGCTCCGCGGTCTGGGCGTCCGCGTCGCGACGGGGCGGTTCGGTGCGGTGATGGCGGTCGAGCTCGTCAACGACGGACCATTCACGATCTGGCTCGATACGGAGGATCCCTGAAGCCCGCGGGCCCCCAGGAGAGCGCTGCCCGCTCGAATCGGGATCATTGCGCCCAAGCGAAACTTGTTCGCTGGCGAAACCTGTTCTCCTCGCGAACTGGTTGCGCGTGACCGCAACGATGGCGGTTCGCGTTGGCAGTGAAGGCCACCGGCTTAGGCTCTGACTCTGGCTCGTGAGGGAGGATCGCTGGCAGGACCACTGCTGCCGACCGGCCTTGCGGTATTCGGGGCGACGATCGCCCTCGGTCTGATCGGGTCGAACGCCGTGCCGACGGCTCGTCCGGGCACGCCGCCACCGGATCTCCATCGAAGCGTCGCCTACCGCCGGATGACCCTTCGTCAGCCGGAAATGGGCCGGCATGCGCCGCGAATTGGACCTCCCACGGCCTGAACGGGCCGTCATTGCGCCAGGGGGCCTCGCCCGATCCCGATTCCTGTTCGCTCGCGAGGGAACGTTGTGGCCCGCAGCGCTTGCGCGAGCGCGGGCAATCACATCACCCAAGTCGGCAAACGAAAACGCCCGGCCGAAGCCGGGCGTCGGATCAGCCGGCGAGACCGCCTACTTGGCTGCCTTCAGGCTGGTTCGACGGCAGCGCGTGCAGACGAGCGCCTTCATCTCGGAGCCGTTCTCGCGGATCGTGAACGGCTGGAGGTTCGGCTGGTAGCGGCGGTGAGCGCGGACGCGGTTCATGCCCGATGACTGCGGGTTGAAGCCGCCCATCGACACCTTGCCGCAGATCGCACAGGAGCGGGCCATGAGGTCCTCGAACGGTGAGAGGTGGAATTGATCGAAAGGAGTCCGGGCGCGAGCGCACGGACGGGCTCGGCTGGAGGGCCCGAGCGGGGCGGTATGATAGCACCCGCTTCGCGCTCGAAGCCAGCGCGCGTCCACGACCCAGGCCCGAGGGAGGATGCCCGCGGCGTGCCCACCGATCCGATGGCGCAGACCCCGGGACGATCGCTGGTCTCGCGCCGGGCGCTGACCGACATCGTCCGAACGGCCGCGCTCGGGTCCTACGGCGTTACCGGGTTCCGTCGCCGCGGCGCCGACCGCCTCCTCGAATGGCTCGGCCAGCCCACGCCGGGGATCCGGATCGGCTTGGGCGACGAGCTGACGATCGACCTCAACCTCGCCGTCGCCCATGGGCTCCCGATCGCCGAGGTGGCGCGGCAGGTCGATTCGGCCGTCCGGCACGCGATCCGGGTCGCGCTCGGCCGGGAGGTGACGCGGCTCACGATCCACGTCGACGGGCTGCGAGCGGGACTTGCGGAGCCCGCCCTGGAGCAGTCGCCAACCGCGAAGGGTCGTCGATCCTCGACCAGGGGGCGCCGGCCGGCTGACATCGCCCCGGACGATCTGGCCGCCAGCGGCACCGACGTCGCCTGATGGCTCGCTCGGGATGCACGGGGGCCGGCGTCCTCGAGGCGGTCCGCAGTGCCGTCGCGAACCTCGAGCGGCACGAGGACGAAGTCAACGCCCTGAACGTCTTCCCGGTCCCGGACGGCGACACGGGTACGAATATGCTCGCCACCGTCCGGGCCGCGCTCGAGGAGGCGGAGAAGGTCGGTCCGGACGCTCCCGCCGAACGCGTCGCGGCCAGCGTCAGCTTCGGCGCGCTGATGGGTGCCCGGGGCAACTCGGGCGTCATCACCAGCCAGATCCTCCGCGGCGTCGCCGAGGGCCTCGCCGGGAAGCGCCGGTTCAACGGGCTCGACCTCGCGAACGCCCTGGCGATCGGGACGAAAACCGCTTACGGCGCAGTCGGCAAGCCGGTGGAGGGCACGATCCTGACCGTGATCCGCGAGGCCTCCGCGGCGGCGGTCGAGGCCGCCGAGCGGGACAGTGCCATGGAGGTCGTCCTCGCCGCCACGGTCGAGGGCGCCCGACGGTCGGTCGCGAAGACGCCGTCCCTGCTGCCGATCCTCAGGGAGGCCGGGGTCGTCGATTCGGGCGGACAGGGGCTGTTCCGCCTGTTCGAGGGCGTCCTGCTCGCCGTCCAGGGCCGACCGGTCCACGGCGCGGCCGTCCCAGCAGCCGTCGCCGCGTCGGTCGTCGGAGCGGGCGGCGCCGGTGTGGGCGAGGCCCGGCGCGCCGTCGCCCCCGCGTTCCGCGCTGGGGTCGCGGCCCTCGAGGAGGACGCCTTCGGCTACGAGACGGTGTTCATCCTCAGCGCGGCCCCGGACACCTCGCTGGACGTGCCGGCGATCCAGGCACGGCTGGAGGCGATGGGCAACTCGGTCCTCGTCGGCGGCGACGGACGGATGGTCAAGATCCATGTCCACAACGAGCGGCCGGACGAGGTCATCGCCTACGGGCTGTCGCTCGGGACGCTGACGCGGATCTCGGTCGAGAACCTCGACACGATGGCCGACGACGTGCGCGAGGCAAGGGCGACCGACTTCGTCGCGGCCGGCAACGGATCCGCCGGACCCGCGATCGACGAGACCGCCGCCGTGGATCAGGCGGTCGGGGCATCCGAGGTGGGCTCGTCGGTCCCGGTCGATCCCGCACTCGGGCCCGCGATCGTCGCCGTCGTCGCCGGCGACGGCTTGGAGAAGCTGTTCCGCGACTTCGGCGTCGAGCAGATCGTCCGCGGCGGCCAGACTGCCAACCCCAGCACGGGCGAGCTCCTCCGGATCGCGCGACTGGCGAAGGCTCGCGAGGTCATCGTCCTGCCGAACAACCCGAACGTGCGACTCGCCGCCGAGCAGGCCGCCCGCCTCTGCGAGGAGCGCCGGCTCGTCGTCGTCCCGACACGCAACGCCGCCGAGGGGATCGCCGCCCTCCTTGCCTTCGACCCGGACGCCGACGCGGCCGCGAACGTCGAGCCGATGACCGCCGCCGGACGCGGCCTCGCGACGCTCCAGGTCACCGAGGCCGTTCGCGACGCGAAGATCGGTGGCAAGAAGGTGAAGAAGGGCCAGACCATCGTCCTCGACCCGGACGATGGCCTCGTTGCCGCCGATGGCGACCGCGAGAAGGCCGTCCTGACCGCGGTCGACAGCCTGCCGAAGGGCGTCGAGCTCGTGACCCTCTACTGGGGCGAGGACGCGACCCTCGCCGAGGCCGAGTCGATTGCCCGGACGATCGGCCAACGCGTCGGCGCCGAGCACGAGGTCGTCCATGGCGGGCAGCCGCACTACCGCTACCTGATCTCGGCCGAGTAGGGGAGTGACGGCACCCCGCACCACCCGCCGGCCGGCCCCGCCGGCCCGCCGACCACCCCCGACCGATCCGGCCGAGCTCCTCGACACGATGCTCCGGGAGTCCGGGCTCGGTGCCGCGAATCTGCTCCAGCGGGCCGGGCGCCGCCTCGGTTTTCTGACCGTCCGGGAGCTGCTGTTCCACCTGCCCCGTCGGTACGACGACCTCCGCGAGATGCGCCAGCTCGGCGAGCTCGTCTGGGTGGAGGAGGGGACCGTCATCAGCGCGCGGGTCCGAGTCGCGACGATCCGCGTCGAGCCGTCGTTCCGCCGCCGGATCCAGCGAACGATTGCTCTCTTCGAGGACCAGACCGGCACGATCGAGGCGACGTGGTTCGGCCGGCGCTACATCGAGCGCCGCCTCTTCCCGGGAGCCGAGATCATCGTCTCGGGCAAGCTCAAGCGGTTCGGCCGGAAGCTGACCCTCGACAACCCCGACTTCCAGCCGGTCGGGCGCGACGACGAGCTGCTCCATGTGGGGCGGATCGTGCCCGTCTACCGGCTGACCGCCGGCCTCACCGCGGCCCGCCTGCGGGTGGCGATCCGCGAGGCGCTCGATCGCGCCGGCAGCGGCTACGAGGAGTACCTCCCGGGCCGGATCCGCGAAGGCGAGGTGCTGGTCGGGGTCGTCCAGGCCCTCGAAGAGGCCCACTACCCGGCCTCGTTCGAGGGTCGCGACGCGGCGCTCCGTCGTCTCGCCTTCGACGAGTTGCTCGCTCTCCAGCTCGGGATGGTCGGGCGCCGGCGGCAGCGAGGCCGGGACGCGGCCGAGCCGATCGCGACCGACGATGCGGGCGACGAGCGGCTCCGCTCGGCCGTGACAGAGTCGCTGCGACGGAAGCTCGACCAGGACGGCGTCGACCTGACGGCCGACCAGGACGCGGCGATCGCCTCCATCCGCGCCGATCTCGCGAGACCCACCCCGATGCTCCGCCTCCTCCAGGGCGACGTCGGGAGCGGCAAGACGGCGGTCGCGGCGTGGGCGCTCGGCGCGGCGGCTCTCGCCGGTCGTCAGGGCGCCCTCCTCGCCCCGACCGATCTCCTCGCCCGCCAGCACCACGCGACCCTGGCGTCGCTGCTCGAGGACGCCGGGGTCGCCGTCGAGCTGCTGACCGGGTCGCAGACGGCCGCCCAGGCGAGCCACGTCCGGGACCTCGTCAAGTCCGGCCAGGCGCCCGTCGTGGTCGGGACGCACGCGCTCATCCAGGAGCGGGTCGAGTTCGCCCGCCTCGGCGTGGTCGTGATCGACGAGCAGCACCGCTTCGGCGTGGAGCAGCGCGGGCAGCTCGAGGCCAAGGCGGGCGGCCACGCCCCGCACGTCCTGCTCATGACGGCGACGCCGATCCCGCGCACGCTCGGCCAGGTCCTCTACGCCGACCTCGACGTCACCGACCTGCGAACGCCGCCGGCCGGCCGGATCCCGATCCGGACGGGCATCCGCCAGCCGGACCAGCTCGCGACCGTCTGGGACCGGGTTCGCCAGGAGGCGGCCACCGGCCACCGGACGTTCGTCGTCGTGCCGCTGATCGACGAAGCGGAGCCGGGCGACGACGACGGGGCCGACCAGATGACCGCCTTCGATTCTTCAGCGCCGGCCGCGGAGGCCGAGGCCGTCCGGCTGCGCGAGCTGCTGGCGCCACTCCGGGTCGGGATGGTCCACGGCCGGATGAAGGCCGCCGACCGGGACGCCGAGATGGCCCGCTTCCGCGACGGCGGGCTCGACGTGATCGTCGGGACGACCGTGGTCGAGGTCGGCGTCGACGTCCCTGAGGCGACGATGATGGTCGTCGAGGGCGCCGACCGGTTCGGGCTCGCCCAGCTCCACCAGCTGCGGGGCCGCGTCGGCCGGGGGACCGTCGAGAGTTTCTGCGTCCTCGTCTCCGACTCGACCGACGAGACCGCCCAGGCCCGCCTCAAGGCGGTGACCGAGATCCGCGACGGCTTCGAGCTGGCCGAGAAGGACTTCGAGCTCCGTCGCGAGGGCGACGTCCTCGGGCTCGCCCAGTCGGGCCTGCCGCGCCTGCGCGTCGCGTCGCTCCAGAACCGGGACCACGTCGCGCTCGCGAAGCGCGCCCGCGACCAGGCGGAGGCCCTGCTGGATGCCGCCGGTCGCCTCTCCCCGGAGGCGGCGCCGCTCTTGCGCGAGCTGGAGCGCGGCTGGCTCCAGCGCGTCTGGGCGGGCGAGCCCGCCAGCGGCGCGTAGGGCTCGATGGCCGACGCAGGGCGGGTGATCGCCGGAACCGCGAAGGGGATCCGGCTCCGGGCCCCGGGACCCGGCACCCGACCGATCTCCGACCGCGTCAAGCAGACCCTGTTCGCGATCCTCGAGCCGGACCTGGAGGGGGCCCGGGTTCTGGACCTCTTCGCCGGCAGCGGCGCCGCCGGGATCGAGGCCCTGTCGCGCGGCGCCGCCGACGCGACGTTCGTCGAGAAGGATCCGGGCGCCGCCGCAGTGATCGAGGCGAACCTGGCGGCGACACACCTGAGGCCCGCGAGGGTCGTCCGGGCGGAGGCGATGCGCTGGCTCGAGGGCGGCCCCTACGGCGGCGTCTTCGACGTGGTGATCGTCGATCCGCCCTACGCAGAGACCGACCTCCTTCGCCGCATCCTGGCGATCCTCGGCGCTCCGGACGCACCCCTCAGCGGACGGTCGCGCGTCGTTGCCAAGCATTTCTGGCGCGACCGACCGCCCGAGCGGATCGGTATGCTGGCCGTCGAGCGCGGTCGCCGCTTCGGCGAGACGGCGCTGACGTTCTACCGACGCGAGGAGGCGGGCGAGCCACGATGACGAGCGCCGTCTATCCGGGATCGTTCGACCCGATCACGAACGGCCACCTCGACGTCATCGGTCGGGCGACGGCGGTGTTCGACCGGGTGATCGTCGGCGTCCTGGCGAACCCGCGGAAGCAGCCGCTCCTCTCGGCAGACGAGCGCGTCGCGATCATCCGGGCTTCCCTCGACGCGGCCGGCCTGCGCGAGGACCGCATCGGGGTCGACACCTTCGACGGCCTGACGGTCGACTTCTGCCGGCGGATGGGTGCCGGCTTCATCGTCCGCGGCCTCCGGGCGATCAGCGACTTCGAGACCGAGATGCAGCTCGCCCACAACAACCGCCGGCTCGCGCCCGGCGTCGACACGGTCTTCTTCATGACCGCGGTCGAGCATGGCTACGTCTCGTCGTCGCTCGTCAAGGAGATCGCCGCGTTCGGCGGCGACGTCAGCGCGATGATCCCGGCAGCCGCCGTCGCGGCCCTGAGCCGCGGCTCGGCGGAGGCGGCGGTGAGTTGATCCGACGCGAGTTGAGCGTGCGATAATCCCTCGCGACGCCGAGCGACACGACCGCACTCGGTCGCGGGCGATCGATCGAGGCCACGGAGGGCATCCCGACGGACATCATCTTCCTCGTCGAGCGCCTCGAGTCGATCATCGCCAACGGCAAGCACCTGCCCCTGACGAACAACGTCGTCGTCGACCAGGCGGCGGCGCTCGGGCTGATCGACGAGCTACGGGTCGCCGTTCCCGAGGAGGTCCGCGCCGCCAAGCGGATCAACTCCGAAGGCGAGCGGATCATCGAGAAGGCCCAGGAGGAGGCGGAGCGCATCGTCGCCCGCGCCCAGGAGCAGGCCGCCTTCCTGATCGACGAGCGCGGCCTGACCCAGCAGGCCGAGGCCGAGAGCCGGCGGATCATCACGGAGGCCGAGTCCGACGCCGAAGAGGTCCGCCGAGGGGCCGACGAATATGCGGTGAACGTGCTTGTCGGGCTCGAGGGCGACGTCGTCAAGACACTTCAGAGCATCAAGCGGGGGATCGAGCTCCTCGACACGCGCCGAGCGGACCTGCGCGCCGACGGGCAGGACGGCCACGAGTCCGCGAACGGGTTCGCTGACGACGCGGCCGACGAGGTCGAGGACGACGAGGGCGTGACCGCTACCGCTCGACGATGACCCGGGCTGGTCGCGCGGCGGAGGCTCGCGCCACGGACCGCCAGCCGCTCGTCTGGAACGTCGCGGGGCTGCTCGGAGAGAGCGTTGGCTCGGCGCGCGACTACGTCTTCGACGGCGTCACGATCGACCTCGGCGACGACCTTCGCCTGGCCGGCCCGATCGAGGGCCGGGTCCACCTCGCCCGGACCAACCGCGGGCTCCTCGTCGACGCCGACGTTTCGACCTCGCTCGCGATGGAGTGCGCGCGGTGCCTGAAGGACATCGTCGTCCCGATCTCCGCGGAGTTCGAGCAGGAGGCGCGGCCCTCGATCGACATCACGACGGGCGCGCCGCTGCCGGCCGACGCCGCCGACGAGGACGACGACGTGATCCGCCTGACCGACCACCACGAGCTCGACCTGGAGCGCTCGATCCGCGAGGCGATCCAGCTGGCGGAGCCGATCGCCCCGCTCTGCCGCGAGGACTGCCCGGGATTGTGCGTCACGTGCGGACTCCCGCTGGACGAGGGCACGCACGACCACCCCGACGACGAGATCGACCCGCGTCTGGAAGCGCTCAAGGCGTTCCGGCCGGACTGAGGTCGGGATCAGTCACTTCCCGTCACCAGGTGCAAGACTTCGACATCGGCTTGCCCGCAGCGGTCGAACCCGACGCGAACGACAGCTACGAGTCGTCCTTTCGGGCCCCTCGGTGCGATCGCTCGTCGATTTCTTCCATCTCAAGCCGAATCATCTACACGAAAGCCCGGGGTTGACCCCGGGCTCGTCTCGTTCGTGCACGGGATGCAAGGAGGACCCGCGGCTCGCGCCTCCGCCCCGCGTCCGGTACACTCCGCGCTCGACCTGCCGGAGCGGCGGGCACCTCGGCGCGTCCACGACCCTCGGCGCCCGACCAGACGATCCCGACACCTGACATCGAAGGAGACCACGGACCGTGGGTGTTCCGAAGCGACGCGTCTCGCATGCCCGCCAGGGCGAGCGGCGCGCGCACCTGGCGCTGAGCGTGCCGGAGCTCGTGGAGTGCGACCACTGCCACGAGCCCAAGCTGCCGCACCACGTCTGCCCGAACTGCGGCTGGTACAACGGCCGCCAGGCGATCGAGCTGAAGCAGGCCGCGACCGACACTGCCTCCTGAGGTGGTCGCCGCGTTCGACCGCCCGAGCACCTCGCCCGCCGGCGCCGCACCCGATGACGGGAGCGGTGTCACGATCGCGGTCGACGCGATGGGTGGTGATCACGGCCCGGCGGAGGTCGTCCCCGGCGCCCTCGATCACGCCCGCTCACACCCGCTCGACCGGGTGATCCTCGTCGGCGACGAACCGACGGTCCGTCGCCTGGCCGGCGACCTGCCCTCGAACGTCTCGATCGTCCACGCCTCCGAGGTCGTCGACATGGACGAGCACGAACCGGCCCTCGCCCTCCGCGAGAAGAAGGACTCGTCGATCCTCGTCGCGACCGACCTCGTGCGTCGCCATGAGGCAGAGGCCGTCGTCACCGCCGGCCACACAGGCGCCGGCATGGCCGCCGCGGTCCTCCGCTTGGGCCGGCTCCCTGGGGTCGACCGTCCGGCGCTCGCCGTCCAGCTCGTCACCGACGCCGGTCACCTCGTCCTCCTCGACATCGGCGCGAACCCCGATTCCAGCCCGGAGAACCTCGCTCAGTACGCCCGGATGGGGGCGATCTTCAGCGAGCGCGTGCTGGGGGTCGCGTCGCCGCGCGTCGCGCTCCTGTCGATCGGCGAGGAGAAGGGCAAGGGCGATCTGCGGATCCAGCAGGCGACCGAGCTCCTCGACCTGACCGACCTGAACTTCGTCGGCAACGTCGAGGGCAAGGACCTCACCAAGCATCAGGCGGACGTCGTCGTGACCGACGCGGTCGCCGGCAACGTCGTGATCAAGTTCTTCGAGGGCCTGTCCGGCTACATCTTCGACCTGTTCCGGGCCGAGTTCTCGCGGTCGATCCGCGGCCGGATCGCCTACCTCCTCCTGCGGCCCGGCCTCGCCCGTATCCGCGAGGTGTTCGACTACGAGCGGGTCGGTGGATCGCCGCTGCTCGGCGTCCGGGGCACGGTGATCATCACCCACGGCCGTGCCCGGCGACGGATGATCGGTTACGGGCTGGCGGTCGCGGCGACGATGGTTCGGACCCGCGTGCCCGACCTGATCGCCGAGGCGCTCCGCCCCGCGGCCGGCACGGGAGCCGCCCGCGACGAGGGAGCAACGCCAGACGCGATCGAGTCCGCGCCGTGAGCGGCCCGGACCTGACGGTCGGCCGCGACGTCGTCGATGAGATGGTCCGGCTCGCCGCCTACGAAGTGCCCGGCGTCGCCCGTGTATCTCGCGGCGGGCCTCGCTGGCGGGCGTTCCTCGCCGGTCCGCCGGTCGTCACCCAGCTGACGGCGGCAGGCGTCCGTGTCAGGTTGTGGATCATCGCCAGGCCCGGTCAGCCACTCGTCGAGCTCGCCGGCCAGGTCCGCGCGGCGGTCTCCGCCGCGATCGAACGCCTCCTCGGCCAGCGCCTGGAGTCGATCACGGTGACGGTCGATGGCGTCGGAGGCTGAGAAGCCGGAGGCTGACAAGCCGGAGGCCGATCAGCCGGCGGCGCACGAGCCGCGCGGTGGACCGGCGCCGGATCGGATTCGCGCCTTTCGCACCGGGCGACGGCTCGCCCTCGCCGCGGTGTTCGAGGCCGACTTCGGCCAGCGAACGGCCTCGACGATCCTCGAGCGGCACCTGACCGAGACCGAGGGCGACCCGCGGGCGGCCGACCTGGCCCGCCGACTGGTCGACGCGGTCGTCGCCCATCGCGACTCGATCGACGCCGAAATCGTGCGTACGGCGCCTCAATATCCGGTCGGCGGACTGGCTCCGATGGATCGCTCGCTGCTCCGTTGCGCGATCGGTGAGGTGCTACACTCGCCGACGCCGGCCCGCGTGGCGATCGCCGAATGGGTCGAGCTCGCCCGGACCTACAGTGGAGACCCGATGCGGCGCCTCATGAACGGCGTCCTTGGGCGGATCGCGAACACGGTCGGCCGGTAGTCGACTTCCAGCTCCGAGGAGGGAGTCAGTGTCCACCACGTACGAGCGGCTGAAGAAGCTCGTGGTCGAGCAGCTTGGCGTCGAGGAAGACGAGGTCAAGCCCGAGGCTTCGTTCGTCGATGACCTGAACGCCGACTCCCTGGACCTCGTGGAGCTGATCATGAGCCTCGAGGAGGAGTTCGGGACCGAGATCTCGGACGAGGACGCGGAGAAGATCCGGACCGTCCAGGACGCGGTCGACTACATCGACGAGCGGTCCTCCTAGGACCGCAGCAACCCTCGGGAGCCGTGCGACCCGCCGCCGCGCTCGCGGAGCGGCTGGGCCTCCCTGTCGCCGACTCCCCGCTCGTCGCCCAGGCCCTCGTCCACACGAGCTGGCTGCACGAGCACCCCGACGACGCCGCCGGGCACAACGAGCGGCTCGAGTTCCTCGGTGACGCGGTCGTCAACCTCGCGATCTCCGATGCGCTCTTCGCGGCCCATCCCACCGACGACGAAGGCATCCTGAGCGCGCGCCGCGCCTCCATCGTCTCGACCGTCGGCCTAGCCCGGCTGGCCAACCGGATCGACCTCGGCTCCGTCCTGTTCCTGGGCGAGGGTGAGGCGCAGCGCGGCGGCCGCCGCCGGCCGTCGATCCTCGCCTCGGCCTTCGAGGCGCTCGCGGGCGCCCTGTACCTCGAGGTCGGCTTCGACCGCACCCAGGAATGGCTGATCCATCTCGCCGCGCCGGAGATCGCGATGGACGCCCCCGTGTCGACCCTCAAGAGCCCGAAGAGCCGGCTCCAGGAGTTCACCCAGCGGCAGACCGGGTCGCGCCCGGAGTACCGCGTCATCGACGCGACCGGGCCGGATCACGAGAAGCTCTTCCAGGTGGAGGTCGTCGTCGAGGGCCGCGCCCTGGGGACGGGGCAGGGGCCGTCCCGACGGGTCGCCGAGACGGCGGCCGCGCAGCTCGCCATCGACATCCTCCGCAACGAGGCGTCGGCGAATGGCTCGGGCCCGCCGCCGCCCGCGCCGAAGCGCGTCGCCACGGCCGCCGCAACGAAGGCCGCCCGATCACGACGCACGCCGTGAGCGCGCCCGCCCGTCTGCTCACCCTCCGCCTGCAGGGGTTCAAGTCGTTCGCCGAGCGGACGGTCGTGGAGTTCGGCCCCGGGATCAGCGTGATCGTCGGGCCGAACGGCTCGGGCAAGAGCAACCTCGCCGACGCGCTGCGCTGGTCGCTCGGCGAGCAGGGCCGCGCGCTCCGGAGCCGGAAATCGGAGGACGTCATCTTCGCCGGGTCGGAGAAGCGATCCGCGCTGGGCATGGCCGACGTCACGCTCGTCCTGGACAACGCCGACGGCCTGCTCCCGGTCGACTACAGCGTCCTCGAGCTCGGCCGCCGCCTGTACCGGAGCGGCGAGAACGACTACCTCCTGAACAGGCAGCGGATCCGGCTGCGCGACCTCGTCGACCTCCTGGACGGCGCCCACCTTGCCGACAATGCCTTCCTGTTCATCGGCCAGGGGATGGTCGACCAGGCACTCGCTCTCCGACCCGAGGAGCGCCGGCCGCTGTTCGAGGAGGTCGCCGGTGTGCGGCGTCACGAGCGGCGTCGCCGCAAGGCCGAGGAGCAGCTCATCGAGTCCGAGGCGAACCTGGCGCGGGTCGAGGACATCCTGGCCGAGCTTCGACCGCAGGCCCGGCGGCTGGCGGCCCAGGCCGAGCAGCAGGCGACGCGCGAAACGGCGGGCGACGAGCTGGCGACCGCGTTGCTCGCGGCTGCCCACGTCCGATGGCACGAGGCAGCGGGCGGGGCCGCCACGGCGGCGGCACGCGTCGCCCGAGAGCGCGAGGCGGCCGACCGGGCGATGGCCGATCTGGAGGCGGCGGAAGAGGCCGCTGGCACGATCGCGGCCGAGCTGGGTCGGCGATCGGCCGCGGAGCGCGAGCGCCTGGCGGTCCACGAGGCCGCGCGGTCTGCCGTGACCGAGCTTCGGCTCCGTGAGGCGCGGCTCGTCGGAGATCTCGAGGGGACCGGGCGTGACCGGCTGCGGCTCGCCGACGAACGCGCCAGTGCGGAGGCGTCGCTCGCGGACCAGCGACGTGGTCTCGCGGTCCCGATCCCGCCGCGCGATGTCGACCTCGACGCGGACCTTGCCGAGGCGGATCGGCTCCTCGCCGACGCGACCGCCGAACTGACGTCGCTTCGGGCGGCAAGCCGGGCGCGGGGCGAAGAAGCGGCTGCGATCCGGCGGGCCGAGTCCGCGCGTCAGGCGGAGGCCGAGACGGCTCGGCGACGGTTGGCCGAGGCCGTCCGGCAACGCGATGCCGAACGCGCAGCTGCCGAGGTCGTCGATCGGCGGCGCGCGGAGCTCGACTGGCGCGCCGTTGCGGCGGGCGAGGCATTGGCGGCTGCGACTTCGGCCCTGGACGCGGCCGCGGTTGCCCGCGAGTCCGCCCGAGCGGCGGCGGCCGACGCGGAGGCACGCGTGCGCGTCGCGGAGGAGGGAGCGGCCGGCGTTGCGGCCAGCCTGGCGGCGGCCCGGGCGCATCTCGCCGCGCTCGAGGCGCGGCTGCGGGAGGACGAGGAGCGGCCCATCGCCAGAGCCGCAAGGCGGCGTGGCGGTCGCCGCCTGGA
>Ga0070707_100002065_pt1 | contig 19253 bp, 14 predicted proteins | sample KBSK5502metaG_FD_65468 | JGI IMG/M metagenome (GOLD analysis project Ga0070707, IMG submission 65468) | Corn, switchgrass and miscanthus rhizosphere microbial communities from Kellogg Biological Station, Michigan, USA - KBS K5-50-2 metaG | ecosystem: Host-associated > Plants > Roots >... | reverse complement strand
GTGGACATGATGGCGTTCAAGCCGCGCGGCAACCCGCTGGCGCCGCAGGCGCAGCCAGATCCGCGCGACGGGGTCACGGTCAGGCTGCGCGACCTGGCCGCGCGCCGGGGCGCGACGGCGGCGACCGTGCGCCTGTTCACGGGAGTGGCGGCGGCGGCCGTGACCGATCTGCTCGAGCATGATGACGGCGCGCAACTGCCTGGCCACGAGGGAGCGGTGACCGCGCTCGTCCCTGCTCGCGGCGCCGTCACGCTGGCCATCCGTCCTGACCGGATCATCGCCACGGCGGGCGACCAGGATCCCGGGCTCGCCGTAACCGGAGCGCCACCGGAGCCGGCGCAGCCGGTCTTCACCAGGTACTGGCTGCACGGCAAGGGACCGGCGCCCGCCGGCAACCTGCCGGTCTCCGTGCACCTGTCCCCCGCCAGGATCGCCGTCCAGGCCGGCAGGTCGGCCACCGCCAGGCTCACGGTCGCCTGCGGGCCGGCCCCGGCGTCCGGCACCGTGACGCTCGACGTGCCCGACGAGATCAGGCTCGCCCCCGCGGCACGCGCCGATCAGTCAGCGAGCGACCTGGAGGTCGGCGAGTCGGAGACCGGCAAGCTGCATTACCACCTGGCCGCCGGGGGCTATGCCGCCTGGGACCTCGTGCTTGACGTGCCGGAAGGGATCACGCCCGCGCGGCGATTCTTGGCTGCGAGGATCCTTGACGAGGCGGGCCAGGTACTCGAAGACGCGGTCGTCATCGCGATCGGCGAGGCGGAGCGGCCAGGCACCGGCATGCCGCTCGACGAGCTGCTCCCTGCCCTGGAGTCGCTGGGCCGGGCCGAGGCCGCCGAGGCGGAGCTGACGATGCTCAGCGGCCACCTCGACCTGCCCCCCGGCGGCCGCGGCGAGGTTACGGTCAGCATCTCCAACGCCACGGCGTCCGAACTGCGGGGCGAGGCGCAGCTGCTTTCCCCGCATGGCAGCTGGGCGGCCTGCGGCCGCTGGGTCACCGACTTCTCCGTCGAGCCAGGCAGCAGCGCCACGCTGACGTTTCCCGTGGCCGTCGCGCGCGACGCCCGCCCGGGCCAGCAATGGTGGGCGCTCGCGAAGGTCATGTACTTCGGGCGGCTGCGCTACAGCGAGCCCATCTGGATTAACGTCGTCCGCTGATCGCCGTCACCCGATAATGTAACGATCTCCTGAAATTCGCCGAGCACTATGACGACCATGACTCCCTATCCCGTACCGGGCAACCTGCCTGCCGAGCCGAATAGCTTCATCGGCCGGGAACGCGACCTGGCCGAGCTGGGCGCGATCCTCGGGCGCGTGCGGGCGCTGACGCTCTGGGGGCCTGGCGGCATCGGCAAGACGAGGCTCGCCGTCAGGCTCGCCGCGATGCTCGCACCCAGCTACCCGGACGGGGTCTGGGTCGCCGACCTCGCGGATGTCGAGCAGGCCGGTGATGACCAGAGGCTCGTGCCGCTGGTGACCGCCGCGCTCGGCATCAGGCAAGAACCTGACCGGCGGCTGGCAGATACGCTCGCCGAGGCGCTGCGGCCGCGCAATACCCTGCTCATACTCGACACCTGCGAGCACCTCGTGCAGCCCGCCGCCGAGCTCGTCCAGCGGCTGCTCGCCGGATGCCCTGGCCTGCGGGTGATCGCCACCAGCCGCCAGCCGCTCGGGGTACGCGGCGAGTTCCTGTGGCGGGTGCCGCCGCTCGGGCTGCCGCGGGCCGGCCAGGGCGCCGGTCTGGCGGCCCAGGAGGTGGCGCGGTGCGAGGCCGTCCGGCTGTTCGTCGATCGTGCCGTGGCGGTCAGGCCAAGTTTCGAGCTGGACGATGCGAACGTCGCCGCGGTCGCCGGCATCTGCCGCACGCTTGACGGCGTCCCGCTGGCGATCGAGCTTGCGGCGGCGAGGATCAGGGCGTTGTCGCCTGAGCAGATCGCCGCGCGGCTGGCCGATAAGTTCGAGCTGCTCGCGCTCGGCAACCGGACGGCGCCACCGCGCCAGCAGACGCTGCGGGCCACGGTGGAGTGGAGCTACGAATTGCTCACCGAGGCCGAGCGGCTGCTGCTCAGCAGGCTGTCGGTGTTCGGCGGCTGGGACCTCGAGATGGCCGAGCACGTCTGTGCGGAAGGACAGATCTCCTCGTGCGAGGTGCTCGAGCTGCTGCGGGCGCTGATCGACAAGTCGCTGGTGAGCGTGGACGGCGAGCTGAACGGCGACGCGCGGTACCGGCTGCTCGACACGGTCAGGGAGCTCGCTGCCGAGCAGGCGAACGCCGCGGGAGAGCTGCCCGGCCTGCGGGCCGCGCATCGCGACTGCATGCTCGACCTGGCCGAGCGGATCGCGTCCGTCGCGTTCGTCCGCGGCGAGCCTTCCTGGGCCGAGCGCGTCGCCATGTACCACAGGGTCAGGGCGGACCGCGCGAACTTCAACGCTGCCCTGTCATGTTGTGTCCAGCGCGGCGACGCCGAGGCCGGGCTGCGCCTGTGCCACGCGCTCGGCGGTTCCTGGCTCGCCAGCGGCGACGTCCGCGAAGGCGCGGGCTGGCTGGACCGGCTGCTGGCGATCGACGGCGCGGTCGCGCCCGGCATCAAGGCACGCGCGCTGGCCCTGCGCGCCGAGCTGGCATTCGAGCAGCTTGACTTCGCCGGCGCGGCGGGCTACGCGCGGGACTGCCTGGAACTCAGCCAGACCAGCCAGGACGGCAACCCGGCGGGCGGCTACCGGCTGCTGGCACTGACCAGCCTGATGTCGGGTCGCACCGAGCAGGCGCTCAGGGACGCCGATGCCGCCGTCACGGCCGCCCGGCAGATGGCCGACGGCTGGGAAGAGGGGGTAGCGCTGGCGGCCAGGGCCGCCGTGATCGCTGGCCAGGGCGACCTGGACGGCGCGGAGACCGCCTTCCTGGCGGCCCTCGACGTGCTGCGCGACAACAACGGCTGGGGCGTCGCGAACGCCCTGTACGGGCTCGGCCGGGTCGCCAGGGCGCGCCGGGACCTGCCCGCCGCCGACCGTTACCTGCGGGACGCGCTCGCGCTCTACGAGCAGATCGATGCCAGGCCAGAAATGGCCCGCTGCCTCGCCGCCATCGGCTGGGTCGCGCTCGACGGCGACGACCCGGCCGTCGCGGCTTCGAGCCTGATCGAGAGCATGCGGCTCAGCCTGGCGACCGGCCACCGGCTCGCGATCGCCCGCGGCCTGCAAGCGCTGGCTGCCCTCGCGTTCGCGTCAGCGGACCTCGCTAACGCCGTCAGGCTGGCGGGCGCCTCGCAGGCCGTGTTCGAGGCCTTCGCCGCGCTGCCTTCGGACGCCGCGGCCGACCGGTCAGGCCGCTTGCTCGATGCCGCGCGGGCCGCGCTGGGCGCGGACGCCGTCGCGTCGCTGCTCGCCGAGGGGCAGGCGATGAAACCCCAGCAGGCCGCTGACCTCGTCTCGGCCGGGCACGGAGAGCCCGCCGTGCCCGCCCGGCCCGCTGCGGCCGCCCGCGGCCTCCGCGTGCCGCTCACCGAGCGTGAGGCCGAAGTTGCCATCCTGGTGTCCCGCGGGCTGTCCAACCGCGAGATCGGCGAAAAGATCTTCATCAGCCAGGCGACCGCCGCCCGCCACGTCGCGAACATTTTCGCCAAGGTCGGTGTCACCTCGCGAGCTCGGCTCACGGCCTGGATGGCCGAGAACTGGCCGTCCGCCGACGACTGACCGGCGCGACCGCGTGCATACGCGCGCTACATACCTCGCGAGCCGATCTACATATCGGATTTCCACGATTACATACCTTCATGCACATTTCTGACGATGCCGCAGGCAGGCGCGGCTCCGTATCGTCAGTGACCGAAGGCACCGCCGAAGGCTGCCAGGCAGCGGCAGGCCGCGGAAGGGCTCATCAGATGTCGAAGCTGGACGACCTCGTCTCCGAGGTCTCGGTGACGAAGCGCCTGGTGTCCGTCGCGACCGGCCGGGCCGGGCTGACCGCGCTGGTCGGCGGCCCAGGTCCCGACGGCCAGCCGGCCAGCGGCTCCTACAGCTATGCCAGCCTCGCGACGACGGTGCAGGCGGCGGCGGCTGGTCTGACGTGGCGCGGACTCCGACCGAGGGACGTGGTCGGGGTGCTCGCGCCTGACGTGGTCGGCTTCGCGCTCGCCACGCACGCGGTTCGGGCCGCGGGCGGTGTGCCATCCCCGCTGGCGCCGGGCCTGGGCGCGGTCGAGACCGCCGGCCAGCTCGCGGAGAGCGGCGCGCGGATGGTGATCACGGCACCGCCGCTGGCCGACACCGCGCTCGCGGCCGCCGAACGATCCTGGGTGCGCCAGGTGTTCTCGTTCGCCGACGCGCCAGGCGCCACCCGCTTCGGCGACCTGCTCGGGCTCGACATGATCCGGCCGCCGCGGGGCCGGCCGGATGATGTCGCGCTGCTGCCGTTCGCTCGCGGCCAGGACGGCAGGCTGCGGCCCGCCCCGGTCAGTCACAGGGAGTTCGTCGATCTCATCGACCAGGCTGACCGGAGCGCCAGGATTACCGGCCGCGATGTGGTGCTCGCGATGCCGCCAGTCGGCAACGGGTTCGCCTACGCGGCCGTGATCGACAGCGCGCTCCTCCGCGGCGCAACCGTGGTCGCCGTGCGCGGGTACGAGCTCGCCATGGCGGCCGCCGCGAATCATGGCACCGTGGTGGTCGTTGCGAAGGACGCGGGGATCGAGCTGCCGGCGACGGTGCGGGCGATCCCGATCTGAAGGTTCGCTCCGGGGGGATCAAGGGTCTGCCGGCCGCCGCGAGGCGGCCGGCAGACCGTGGCGGCAACGCGACTTCGCGGGCACTCCCCGCCGCCCGGCAGCCCGCATCGACCGTCGAAGGCGGACATTACCGGGTGGCGGCCGCCGAACTCAGGATCGGGACCGCCGCGTTCGCGGCCGTGCTCACCGCCGGGCGCCAGCTTGCGATCGCCGACGCAATCAGGTATGCCATGGCCGACGCGCCGTCCCCCGCTCAGGAGTCTCACGGCACGGGGTAGGCCCATGCGGGATCAGTGCCGAGCACAAGTCCGTGGCCGCGGCGATTCAGGCCGGCGCCGAAGTAGGTGCTGTGGATGGCGTTGCCTAGGTCGGCCGGCCCTCTCCACGCGGTCCCTGTTGACGTGGATTCCTCGATCAAGTGATATGCCCTGTACAGGCCACGCTCGCTGAATACGTGGATCCGGCCGCTTGGATCCTGGCAGACCGTGAACCACTGAGGGCCGCCGCCCCTGGTGTGGGGTACCACGTGCGCTGGTCCGAAGCCCCGGCCGTTGAAGATCCTGAGCAGGACGGCATTGCGGTTGTGGCCGGACTGGACGGTGAGGAGCGCGTCGCCGGACATCGCGAGCACGTGCTCGCTGCCAAAGGAGGCCACGTCGCGGTAGGACGCCGACGCGTTGAAGTCGGTGCCGGCGGGTGCGTACTCGACATAGGTCGTCGTGGACTTCGTGCCGATGAAGTCAGATCCGATCAGTACGCCGCCCTTGTACTGGCCGATCGCCACCGCGAACGCCTGCTTCCTGCGCGCGGTCGCGATCGCGGCCGGCGGCCCGCTCGCGGTCACCTGGACGCTCTCCACCTGAGGGCCAGCGCTGTCGTCGGCGGCCGTGAACACGACCTTGCGGCCGATCAGCGTCGCGGCGGACACTCCGAGCGTGCCGATCCTGACCGGCGCGGAGAAACTGCGCCCGCCGTCGGATGATGAATAGAGCAGGTCGCCGCCCGATGCGGAGTTGTCGCAGCAGGTGTTCTGCAGGACCACCACGTGGTTCCTGGATGGCGCGAACACCTCGGGTACCCCGAAGGTGGTATCGCCTTGCAGCGGCCGCAGCCGCGTGACATGGAAGCATCCGCGGGCACCAGGACGCAGCAGGCACACGATTGTCCGGTCGGAGTTGATGCCGTAGACGACGACCAGATCGCCATTGCGCTCAAGCGCGACGCTCCCGCCCGGCGAATTCGCTGGTCCAAGCTTGAATGGTCCTGAGCCTCGCTGCGGCGCTGACGCTCGCGCGATGGGGCTGGCCGCCGAAGCGACACCCGCCATGCCACTGACTAGGCAGAGCAGGAACGCGAGGGATACGACGAAGACAGAGCGGCGAGCGCTGACCACGACGCGACGTTTCATGACGGCATACCCTCCATGGCGAACAAGCTGCGTCATGGTAGCGACACGTCGTTACAGTCGCGTTACAAGCTAGACGTCCGGCTGGCGGCCCTCGTAGGGGGTGCTGAGCACGATCGTCGTCCTCGTCGACACGCCGGCGGCCGCGCGGATCTCCTGAAGCAAGTCTTCGAGCGCGGCCGGAGAGGCGACCCGAACCTTGAGTATGTAGTTCTCCTCGCCGGCCACGCTGTGGCAGGCCTCGATCGCGGCGAGGTGAGCCAGGCGTTCCGGCGCGTCGTCGGGGGCCGCCGGGTCGAACGGCTTGATCGACACGAACGCGGTGAGCGGCAGCCCGGCGGCGCCTGGGTCGATGACCGCGCTGTAGCCCCTGATGACGCCGCGTTCCTCGAGGCGCCGTACGCGCTGTTGCACCGCGGAGACCGACAGCCCGGTGTGCCTGGCGAGTTCGGTGAAGCTCAGCCGCCCGTCCCCGGCGAGTAGCGCGAGGATCTTGCGGTTCGTCTCTTCCACGCGCCTACCCGCCCGCCGTGCTGGCCCGGGGGGACGACCCGCCGGAGCCCTCCGCATGACCAGCAGCCAGCGACCGGCCGATGACCAGCCGCTGGATCTGGTTCGTGCCCTCGACGATCTGCAGGGCCTTGGCCTCGCGCATGTACCGCTCGGCGGGAAAGTCCTCGACGTACCCGTACCCGCCGAGCACCTGCACCGCGTCGGTCGCGACGCGCATCGCGGCATCGCTGGCGAACAGCTTCGCCATCGCCGCCTGCTGCCCGTACGGCAACCCCGCGTCCTTGCGCCGCGCCCCGGCGAGGTACAGGGCGCGCGACGCGGCCACCGCCGTGGCCATGTCGGCCAGCATGAACGACAGCCCCTGGAACTCGATGACCGGCCTGCCGAACTGGCGGCGCTGGCTGGCGTAGCTGACGGCCGCGTCCAGGGCCGCCTGCGCCAGCCCGGTCGCGCAGGCGGCGATCCCCAGCCGTCCGGCGTCGAGCGCGGCGAGCGCGATCGAGAACCCCCCGTCCCGCTCCCCGACAAGCTGGCTGGCGGGCACCGCGGCATCGGAGAAGATCACCTGCGCGGTCACCGACCCGCGCATGCCCATCTTGTGCTCGGGCCCCGTCGCCCGCACCCCGGCCGTCCGCGCGGGGACGTGGAAGCAGCTGATCCCCTTGGCGCGCCCGCGCCCGTCAGGCTCGCCCGAGGTTCTGGCGAACACGGTGTAGAAATCGGCCATCCCGGCGTGCGAGATCCACGCCTTGGTTCCGTTCATGACGAAGTCATCGCCGGACTCCTGCGCGGTCGTGCGCATCGCGGCGGCGTCCGAGCCGCTGCCCGGCTCGGACAGGCAGTACGCGCCGAGCAGGTCCCCGCCCAGCATGTCCGGCAGCCAGCGCTGCTGTTGCTCAGCGGTCCCGGCCGTCGCGAGCGCGAAGCAGCTCAGCACGTGCACGGACAGCCCGAGCCCGATCGTCAGCCACGCGCTGGCTAGCTCCTCGACCACCTGCAGGTAAGTCTCGTACGGCTGGCCGCCTCCCCCGAGGTCCTCCGGGTACGGCAGCCCGAGCAGCCCGGACCTGCCGAGCAGCCTGAACTCCTCGCGCGGGAACCTGCCGTCGTGCTCGGCCGCCGCCGCGGCCGGCCGCAGTTCCTTGTCGGCGATCTCGGCGGTCAGCTCGAACAGCGCCCCGGCCGTCCCGTCCAGGCACTCGCGCTCGACGCCAGCCATCAGCCGGGCACCGACACGAGCTCGCGGGTCACGGTGTTGAGCCGCTCACAGCCGTCCTCCGTGCAGACGACGATGTCCTCGATCCGCGCGCCGTGCTGCCCGGGGTAGATGCCAGGCTCGACCGAGAACGCGTTCCCGGGCCGCAGCGGCTCGGCGTTCCCGGCCACGATGTACGGCTCCTCATGGGTCTCCAGGCCGATCCCGTGCCCGGTCCTGTGCACGAAGTATGCGCCGTAGCCGGCCGCCGTGATCGGCTCGCGGGCCGCGGCGTCCACGGACTCCGCGCTGACGCCCGGCCTGACCGCGGCACACGCGGCATCCTGGGCGTCCTTCAGCACCTGGTAGTAGGCGGCGAATTCGCCCGGCGGCTCGGCGATGACGTACGTCCTGGTGCAATCCGAGCAGTAGCCGCTCGGCATGGTCCCGCCGATGTCGACGACCACAGCGTCGCCCGCGCGCAGGACCCGGTCGCTCGCCGTGTGATGCGGGCTGGCGCCGTTCGGGCCAGAGGCGACGATCGCGAAGTCCGCCCGGCAGTGCCCCTCGGCCAGGATCGCCTCGGTGATGTCGGCAGCGACCTGCGCCTCGGTGCGGCCGGGACGCAGCCACTCAGGAACCCGCGCGTGCACGCGATCGATCGCCTGGCCCGCCTCGCGCAGCGCGGCGACCTCGGCCGCCGACTTGCGCGACCGCAGCGGGCTGAGCGCCAGGCTGGCCAGCGCCTGCCGGGCGCCGGGCAACGCCGCGGCGAACCTGAGCACCATCAGCGCCCACATCCGGTCGGCGAGGCCGACGGCGGCCGGGGCACCGAGCCGGCCGGCCACGAGCGCGTAGGGGTCGTCGGTCTCGTCCCACGCGATCATCTCCAGGCCGAGCCGGCCAGCGGGCGACGCCTGGGCGGCGGGGAGTTCCAGCCGAGGGACGGCAAGGAACGGATCTCCGCTCGCCGGAATGGCCAGGCAGGTCAGCCGCTCGAGCGCGTGCGCGTCGTAGCCGATGACGTAGCGCAGGTCCGGGCCCGGCGTCAGCAGCAGCGCATCGAGCCCGGCGCGCCCGGCCGCGGCCGCCGCATCCGACACTCGCGCGGCCGGGTATAGCTCGCTTAGCATGGTCACTGTGACAGCTCCCTGGGATGGTCCGGTTCCGGCACGGTTACGCTCCAGATCTCTGGCCCCCGGTCGGATGTCCTATCGGGAATCATCTCATCTCGTCGGCGCGTGTCCGCATCTAGACAGGCGCACCCGCAATGCCTCACGATTGGTGAACGACGTCTCACGAATTGTGAGCAGAGATGACTTCTGAGGCAGCATTGGCCCCCCCAAGCGCGGGGGGTTCCGGGCCCCGGGGTCCTGGGGCCTCCCCCGGGGAGAGCAGAGTGTCCCCCAGGGCAGACACGGCGGCAGGCGTCGCCGACCTGCGGTTCCTTGGTGCTCATGCGACGGAGGCCAGCCTCGCTGCCGAACTCGCCAGGGAGCGGCACATCGTGCTCGAGCTTCAGCGCGCCATCCTCCCGCTCCACGACACGCCGTTCGACCTGCCCGGGCTGCGCACCGTGGTGCGCTACCTGCCGGCCTCGCGCGCCAGCCGGGTCGGCGGCGACTGGTACATCACCGCCGAGATGCCAGACGGCAACGTGCTGCTCGCGATCGGCGACGTCGGCGGGCACGGGCTCGAGGCCGCGGCCGGCATGGCCAGGCTGCGCGGCGCGCTGGCAGGCCTGGCGATCACCGGAGCGCCGCCCGACCGGCTGCTCGGCTGGCTCAACGACCTGGTCTGGCATGTCTCGCCCGAGCACACGGCGTCGGTGATCGCCGGCTACTTCGATCCGGACCGCCGGCTGCTGACGTGGGCGCAGGCCGGCCACCCGCCGCCCGTGCTGGTCCGCGGCGCGTGGGCAATGCCGATCGAGTCGCCATCCGGCATCCTGCTCGGCGCGGGTAAGGGAACCTACGAGGTGAATAGGCTCTGGTTGCAGCCCGGCGACCTGCTGCTGCTGTACAGCGACGGTCTGGTCGAGCGGCGGGACAGGTCGATCGACGAGGGCGTCGCCAGGCTGGTCGGGGCAGTGCGCGGAACGGACGACCCGGAGCGACTGGTCGCGGTGGCGCTCGACGCGCTCGGCCCGACGCACACCGACGACGACACCTGCCTGGTCGCGCTGGCCGTGCAGTAGTGCGGCAGGCGTTCAGCTTCCGTCGCGCAGGTCGGACGGGGCGCCGGCGCGAAAGGCGACCTGCTCGAATGCCGCGGTGCAGCCCTGCCCCGTCGGCGATTGCGCGAGGAATCCGATCGTCACGGCGTTCGCCGGCATGGCACCCGGATCATCGGAGCCGAGCGAGAAGTAGCGCAGCAGCCGCCACCAGTCTCCGTCGGTCGACGCGTGGAACGCCCACGCCGCGCCTGACCGGGTCATTCGCAGCCAGAGGGTCCGTCCGTCCACGTCGAACGAGTTGCAGTCGTCTGAGGTGCCCCTGGTGACGACGGTTACCGCGGTTGGTCTGCGTTGGGGCGAAAGCTCGAAGCAGAGCTTGGCCCACAGCCGCTGCCCCGCGTGCAACAGCAGGACGCCGGCGTCGTAGGTGCTGCCGAAGTCGACGGTGACCCGAGCGGCCAGGGTGAAGTCGCCCTCAGGCGGCATGCCCGCCAGCCGCCCGGCATCCGGCGCCGGCCCGGCGCCCGCGGGGTCGACGAACATGTCGGTGGACGCCGCGCCGGTCATGATCAGGCCACCGTCGGAAACCTGGTACTCGCAGGGCGGGTAGCCCTCAGGGGCGAGCGGGAACGGAAGCCACGGCACGGTCAGCTCGCGCTGTTGGCCGGCGGTTGCCTGGCCGATGTCATCTGGGCGTTCAACGAACTCGTCGGCGAACTCCCGCCCGTCGGCGAACTCCACGGCCGAGGCTTCGGGATCCTGGCCTGCCCTGGCCCGCCGCAAGATCTCCGCCGATACCTCGACGGCCCGCCCGTGCTGCTCGGACACGGCATCGCGGCCTTCGAGGACGCTGATCAGCAGCAGCGCGTCGGCGGGTTCGACCGCGAAGATGATCAGGATGTCGGCACCGGGGACAGCGGGCCGCAGCTCGTATAGCCCGTCCGGCCATGGCTCCCTGCCGAGTTCGCGCTCGATCTCGGCAGTCACGGTACTGATTCGTTCCCCGTGCTCGGCGATCGCCCGACGGTACTGCGGGAGGTCTCCGTCGTGGTTCTCGGCGGCGGCGCCGGCGAGGAACCTCGCGACGGATTCCTCGGCGGCGGCCGCCGTGAAGCGTGCCTTCAGCACGTCCTTCCTGACACGGAAGGCGTCGGCCCCGGCCTGCAGGGCGACGAGTTCGCCAGCCTCCGCGCCCGCGCGCCGTTCGCCCGCCGCGGCGCGTCGGAGGTCGTGCAACCGTTCGAGTCGCTCCTGGTAGGCCTCGTCGAGTGCCTCGACCAGATCGGCACAGGGCGGGGGCCGATCGAGCGGGACGACCATTCGCGGCCCGAGGTCCGGCCCCGCGTCCGCCAGCGCGATGAGCGCATGACTGACCGCCGTCGCCGCGCGCGGCTCGCTGTCGCGCAACCCGGTGATCCAGTCCCGGATCTCGCCTGACATCCGGAGCGCGTAACCCACGACTCAGCCCCGCTCCCGGCCGGCGGGCGCCTCCAGCCATGTCCCGAAGCCCGGCCGCCAGCACAGTCAAGTACTATCGCGTCTACTGTGCACTATCGCTTATGGGCCGCCTGCGCGCAAGTGCTCGCCACTCGCCCGCCCCTGCTCGGTTAGCGCCGATCTTCCCAGCCGATCCCCGGCCGGTCTAGGTTGGTCTGTCATGGGCATCGTCGCGGTATCACCCCATTTGGACGACGCGGCCCTGTCTGCCAGCGCCGCGCTCGCCCGGGGCGGCGCGACGGTCGTGACCGTCTTCACCGCCGTGCCGCGGCCCGACCAGCCGATCACATGGTGGGACCGGCTCACGGGCGCGGCTAGCTCGCTGGAGCGCCAGCGCGAGCGAGTGGCGGAAGATGAGGCGGCTATGCGGCTGCTCTCGGCCCGTGGGGTGCACCTGGACGAGCCCGAGGCGCTGTACCGGGACGGCGACCCCGACATGGACCGCGTGGCCGAGCGGCTAACGGACCTGCTTCGGGCCGCGGACGAGGTCTGGCTGCCCTCGGCGATCGGCGGACACCGTGATCACATGTTCGCCAGAGAAGCCGGCCTGCGCGCGGCGGCTGCTGCGGGCCACTCGGAGGTCATGCTCTACGCGGACTTCCCCTACGTGATCGTGTACGGCTGGCCGACCTGGGTCAGCGGCCGGCCGGGCAACGGTTATCTAGACGCCGGGTACTGGCTCGCGGAGCAACTCGCGTCCGGTGGTCTCGACGCCAGCGCGCTCACGCCTGTCGTCACCAAGCTGATTCCGGTCGAGCGCGCGGCCAAGACGGAGATCATCGCCGCCTACCGGACCCAGGCCCCGGCGCTTCGGCTGGCGCCCGAGGATCTCGCCGCCGACCCGTCGAAGCTGGAGTTCGAGCTCGCCTGGCGTATCCGGCTAGGCGGTCGCTCGCGGGATTTCGGCGCTACGCAGACCAGCTGGACGGGGTGATTCAGGCTCGGCCCGCTCGACCTCGCATTAGCGGTACGACTCGGTCGGTGCGTTAGCCTGCCGTCGCGGCAGGCCGGCCAGCTGCTAACTAGGCCGCATCGCCAGGGCCGACATCATGCGCCCGAGCGAATTGCCCAGGTCCCAGCGCTCGTCAAGCGCGGCGAGCGCGGCAGGATCGGGCGGGCGGACCGGCAGCGCGCCATTCACCGCCGGAACCGGGGCGTCGCGCGCGACCTCGACCACCGGCATGACGACCTCCAGGTACTTCCTGGCCGCGACCAGCTTGGCGCGGCTGCCGCCCGGCCAACCGCCGTGCCCTGCGTCGATCGCGGCCAGCATTCCCTCGACCGAGCCGAACACCCGCACCAGCGCGGCGGCGGTCTTCTCCCCCACGCCGGGAACTCCAGGCAGGCCGTCGCTGGGATCACCGCGGAGCGCCGCGAAGGCGGCGTAACCGCGTCCGGGAATCTGGTAGCGCTTGGTGACCGCCGCCTCATCGATCACCTCCAGCCTGCCGATTCCCTTGGCCGTATACAAAATGGTCACCGCCCGCGTGTCGTCGACGAGCTGGAACAGGTCGCGGTCGCCGGTCACGACCTCGACCGGCCCGTCGGCGCGGGCGGCCAGCGTGCCGATCACGTCGTCGGCCTCATTGCCGGCCGCGCCGGCCATCGCCACGCCCGCCGCGGCGAGAACCTCGACGATGACCGGGATCTGGGCGTTGAGCGCTTCTGGCACCTGTTCGGAACCATCAGGATTGGCCCGGTGCTCCTTGTAAGAGCTGATGGCCGCGACCCGGAACGCCGGCCGCCAGCTGACGTCCATGCAGGCGATTAGGCTCGCGGGGCGGCGTGCCCTGACCAGCCTGGCGATCATGTCGAGCAGTCCGCGTACCGCATTCACCGGCGTGCCGTCCGGCGCGGTCATGCTCTCCGGCGGGATCCCGTAGTAGGCGCGGAAATACAGCGACGCGGAGTCGAGCAGCATCAGCGGAGCCACGCTGGCCATCCTGCCAGAACCCCAGACCGGCCGGACCCTCCTCGCGCACCGCATCGCCGGGCCAGGCGGTACCTCGGCGTGTCGCCGCGGGATTGTCGGCGGAGGATGGTACTATACGAACAAGCGTTCTAGAGAGACCGCGTGGCCTGGGCCGTCTGAGCGAGCATGTGAAACGGTATGTAGGCCTCCCCCCGGTGGGGGGAGATCCCGCCCAGGCATCGGCCCTCCGAAGCTGGTCAGTATTCCCCACCCGCAACCGCGGCGCGGCCGCTGCGCTATTCTGCCGCACGGCGATGCCGTCGCCGGATCCGTCTCGATGCGAGGGAGGTGCCCGGTGTGCGTTCCCGGCCAGCAGGCCAGGCCTGTCATCGCGCCGCCGCGGGATACGGGCGAGGCGCTCGCCGCGCTGGACGCCGCGCTGGGGTACCTGGCACATGCCGACGCCGCCGCGCTGACGACCGGGGAGCAGGCGGATTGCCTGCGCGGGCTTGAGCGCGCCGAGGCGGTCAGGATCGCGGCCAGGTCGAGCGTGCTGGCGGCGTTCAACGCCATCGCCGGTTATGAAGATGACGGGCAGCGGTCGGCGAAGTCGTGGCTGCGTTGGCAGGCCAGGATCACCGGCGCGGCGGCGGGCGCCGCCACCGCCTGGATGCGGCGGCTGGCCGCGCACCCGGCCGTGCGAGACGCGCTGGCAGCCGGGCTGATCTCGCCGTCGTGGGCACGGGAGGTCTGCGACTGGTCCGATCTGCTCCCCGATCGCGTCCGGGGCGACGCGGACGCGATCCTGCTCGCCGCCGCTGCCGCCGGCGCGCGCCTGGAGGATCTGGCCGGACTGGCCGAGGAAATGCGCGCGCGGACGGCCGAGCCGGACGGCGACGGCGACGACGGCGGGCTCGCAGACCGCTCGCTGCGGCTGGACCTGCACTACCGCGGCGCCGGGCGGCTGACCGGCGACCTGACCCCGCGGTGCGCCGCCGCGCTGCAGGCGGTGCTCGAGGCGCTCGGCAAGAAAGCCCGGCCAGAGGACGCGCGGACTCAGGCGCAGCGCGATCATGACGCGCTCGAAGACGCCCTGCACCAGCTGATCGCCGCGGGCAGGCTCCCCGACCGGGCCGGCCAGCCCACCCAGATCCAGCTGCACATGACACTCGACCAGCTGCTCAACCTCAAGCCTCCGGCGGCCACCCAGCCCGGCACGGCGCCCGGCGGTCCGGACGATCGGCCAGGCTCTCGGCCCGGCCAGGAGCCCGGCCGCGGCTGGGCCGGCCCGGGACCGCTGGCGAGCCCCGGTGACCTGTGCGACGCGTCGATCGTCCCCATCGTCACCGGGCACGTCGACCACGAGCTTCTCGACCGCCTCGCTCGCGACCTGCTCGCCGGGCCAGCCGGGGAATCGGCGGCAGCAGGCGGGCCGTCGGCAGCGGGCCCGAGCCCGCCAGGCACGCCGAGCCCGCTGGCCGCCAGCCTCAGCGCCGGCTACCTCCGCGAGCTCATCCTCCGCAACGCCGTCGCCCTTCTTTCCGGCCCGACGGGGCTGGCCTCTCGGCTCCGCACCGGCAGGCTCACCGGACCGGCCGCTTCGATCAGCCTCCCTTTGGACTGCGGTACGGCGACCGACACCATCCCGGCCCACCTGCGCCGTGCCGTCATCCTCCGCGACCAGCACTGCGCGGCCCCAGGGTGCGATGTTCCCGCTGCGCGGTGCCAGATTCACCACATCATCCCGGTCTCCCAGGGCGGCACCACCAGCCTGGACAACATGCACCTCGGGTGCCTGTTCCACCACCTCATCGCGATCCACACGTGGGGCTGGAGAATTGTGCTCAACGCCGACGGCACCAAGACCGCGATCAGCCCCGACGGCAAGCGGATACTCAACAGCCACGACCCGCCGCACGCCGCCTGAGTGCACGGGGTCAGGCCGGGCGGCGGATCATCTGGTGCTCCCAGTGGTCGGGCTCGTCGGGCCTGACCAACTGGCGGGCGTCCGTCGACACGAAGCCCATCCGCTTGTAGAAGCTCCTTGCCCGATCGTTGATCTCGGTGACCCACAGGACGACGGCGTCGGCTCCCTGCGCCCTGGCGTGGCCGGCGACCGCCTCGACCAGAGCGTCGGCGACGCCTATCCCCCGCGCCACGGGATCGACCCACATCCCGACGAGCTGCCAGGCCCGGGGCACGCCATGCTCATCGTCGGGGTTGTCGGCCTTGCCGGTCGCCGTGCCGACCGGCTCGCCGCCTTGCCAGGCAAGGAACGTCGCCGCGGTCGCCGATCCGAGGCGCTGCCGCCACACGTCATCGGCGAAGGCCGTTCCCGCTCGAGCGCGGAGCTGAACGCGTACGGCGCGTCGGCCAGCCCCGCGAGCCTGACCCGCCGGTACACCTGCCAGCAATCGGGCCCTACCCGGGTTATCTCCATACCTGTGGCTCCTACTGGATCGAGCTGTAGGCGATCACGCCGCGGCGCAGCGCGCGGATCGCGGCTCCCGCGGTGACCGCGAGCCCGGCGTCCGCGTCGCGGATCTGGTCGAGCAGGTCGATGAGCTGCTTGACGGCCCTGACGAAGTCGCCCGGCGTCATGTCGTCGTCAAGCAGCGCGTCGAGCGGGGCGCCGGACGCCCAGGCGTGTGCCCGCTCGGCGAACCCGGTCTCGAGCTCGCGCAGGAACGACAGCCGGTGCCTCTTCTCGATCCCGTCGAGCTCGCCCCACAGCTTCGTCATGGCCACGAGCACCGCGCTCACCTGGCCGGCGGGCACGCGGCGCGCCTGACCGTCCTCGGGCCGCCGCGCCTCGAACGTGAGCGCGGACACGCAGGCGGCGAGGTCCGCCGCGTTCAGGCCGTCCCAGATGCCGCGGCGCAGGCACTCGGCGACGAGCAGGTCGAGCTCCGAGTAGATCCCGGCGAGCGTGCGCCCGTCGTCGGTGACCGTGTCGCCTTCCAGGTAGCCGAGCTGCTCGAGCACGGCGCAAACCCGGTCGAACGTCCGCGCGATCACGTGCGCGCGGTCGGCCACCCGCCGGTCGAGGGCGGCGGCCTCCCGCTCCTTCCGCAGGTACCTTTCTGCCTGCCTGGCATGCGCTTCCACGTCCTGGCAGGCGTGGCAGGGGTGGTCGCGGAGCCTGCGCCGCAGGTCGGTGATCGCAGCCTCGGCATCGCCTCGGCTGCCGTTCCCTTCCCTGGCCGACCGGCGCAGTTCGCGCTGATCGACGCCGGCGAGCTTGTTGCGCATCGTGGCCGTGAGGTCCCTGCGGTGCTGCGGCGAGCGCGGGTTGAACCTGCCAGGGATCGCGATGCGTTCGACCGGGACAACCGGATCTGGGCACTCCGCCGCCGACAGCCGCTTGAGCTGGCGGTGCTCGGTGAGCACGAGCACGACAGGCGCCGCGCCGTCGGCAGCGCGCTCGAGGACGACCGCCGTCCCGGCCCGCCGGCCGCCGGGGACCACGATCAGGTCGCCGCGGGACAGCGCGCCGAGTGAGTCGATCACCGCCATCCGCCTCGCGGCCGAGCGGTCCTTGGCCAGCTCGCGCTCGCGCCGCGTCAGTTCGGCGCGCATCCGCGCGTACTCGGCGAAGTCACCGCGGTCGCAGTGAGCCGCCAGGTCCGCCATCGTGTCGCGGAGCCTGCGCGCCTGCCTGGCGATTCCGACCACTGCCCGGTCCGCCTGGAACTGTGCGAACGATGACTCGAGCAGCCGGGAGGCTCGCTCGCGGGTGACCTGGCCGACCATGTTGACGGCCATGTTGTAGGAGGGCTGGAAGCTGGAGTTCAGCGGGTACGTCCTGGTGCCGGCCAGGCCGGCCACGGTGTCCGGGCCGACGTCTTGCTGCCAGAGCACGACCGCGTGGCCTTCGACGTCGATACCGCGCCGGCCAGCCCGCCCCGTCAGCTGGGTGTACTCGCCAGGAGTGAGGGCGGTATGAGTCTCGCCGTTCCACTTGTCCAGCTTCTCGATCACGACCGTCCTGGCCGGCATGTTGATGCCGAGGGCAAGCGTCTCGGTCGCGAACACCGCGCGGATCAGCCCGGCCGCGAACAGTTCCTCGACGACCTCCTTGAACGTCGGCAGCAACCCGGCGTGGTGCGCCGCGATGCCGCGGATCAGGCCAGCGAGCCAGTCGTCGTAGCCGAGCACCGGCAGATCGTGCCGGGGAATGTCGGCGGTTCTGGCGGCGACCATCCTGGCGATCTCGTCCGCCTCTTGCGGGGTGGTCAGCCGCAGGTTCGCCGCGAGGCACTGCCGCACGGCGGCGTCGCAGCCGGCCCTGCTGAAGATGAAGGTGATCGCGGGAAGCAGCCCGGCCCGGTCGAGCCTGCTGATCACGTCGGCCCGGCGCGGCGGCGCGAGCCTGGGTGCGCGGGACGGCTGGCCTCCGCGGCCGCCGTGACGAGCGGCCGCCCCATTGCGCCGGCGTCCGCGGGCCGGCCGCGAGGCGCCGGTGAACGGCGCCTGGTCGCGGCGAGCGATCCTGATCAGCTCGGGATTGACCTGCTGGCCGTGCGCCTTTCGCTGCCCGTCGCCCGGTGCACCGTCGCGCAATTGCGGGCCGGCGAACAGGTCGTACAGCCTGCCGCCGACCATCATGTGCTGCCAGAGCGGCACTGGCCTGTGCTCATCGACGATCACGGTCGTGCCACCGCGCACGGAGGTCAGCCAGTCGCCGAACTCCTCGGCGTTGCTCACCGTCGCCGACAGGGCGGTCAGCGTCACCGACTCGGGCAGGTGAATGATCACCTCCTCCCAGACCGCGCCACGGAACCTGTCGGCCAGGTAGTGGACCTCGTCGAGCACGACGTGACTCAGCCCGGTCAGCGTCGGCGAGCCCGCGTAGAGCATGTTCCGAAGCACCTCGGTCGTCATGACGACGGCTGGGGCTTCGCCGTTGATGCTGTTGTCGCCGGTCAGCAGGCCAACCTTGGCGGCGGAGTACCGCCTGACCAGGTCGCCGTACTTCTGGTTGGACAGCGCTTTGATAGGCGTCGTATAGAAGCACTTGCGGCCCTGCGCCAGCGCCAGGTGGACAGCGAACTCCCCCACGACGGTCTTGCCCGCGCCGGTTGGCGCGGCCAGGAGCACGCCGTGCCCGCCCGCCAGCGCACGGCACGCGGCGAGCTGGTAGTCGTCGAAATCGAACTCATACAGCGCCTGGAACGCCGCGACCTCGGGCTCTTCCGCGCGGTGCCGGTACGCCGCATCACGGTCCGCCGGGGTGCCCGTATCGGCCGGATCGCTGGGAGTAGTCGTCGGGCTGCCGTGGCCCGCGCGGCTGCCGTGGCTGGCGTGGCTGGCGGGATCCGCGGGGCTGCCGGGATCCGCGGGGCCGCCGGGATCCGCGGGGCCGCCGGGATCCACGGGGCTGCCGGGATCCACGCGGCCGCCGGGATCCACGCGGCTGCCGGGATCCGCTGCGCTGGCTGGGCCGCCCGGCTTAGTCATGGAGAAAGGCTACGGGCAGTCCGCGATGGCGAGGACGACCGGCCAGGCTCGTGACCCCGGAAGGCCGCCTCCGTTAGATGAAGACTTATGCACTAGGTGAAGACTTGGCGTCCTATGCATACCTTTTCTCTACACCTAAGCTCCAGCCGACTGGCGATCGTTGGTGCACGGGCGGCGTTTGACAGCTGACCGCGCGCGATCCGGCTCCACGGCTCTTGCTGCGGCTAATGGCTCGCGTCGGCGTCGTCGAAGTCGGCGGCGCCCACCGCTTCGGTGTCGAGGTCGTACTCGGCGACCTCCTCCGGCGTCAGGCCGGGGTAAACGATGCCGCGGCGTGCCCGCCGCCGGTCGTTCAGCAGGACGAACACCTC
>Ga0070707_100002061_pt1 | contig 19265 bp, 13 predicted proteins | sample KBSK5502metaG_FD_65468 | JGI IMG/M metagenome (GOLD analysis project Ga0070707, IMG submission 65468) | Corn, switchgrass and miscanthus rhizosphere microbial communities from Kellogg Biological Station, Michigan, USA - KBS K5-50-2 metaG | ecosystem: Host-associated > Plants > Roots >... | reverse complement strand
ATCAAACCGGGTCGCCAGGTTGCACAAATCAGGGCTCTGAGGGAGCGGAGAAAGTGAAACAGACAACTGAAGCGAAAAATAAGGCGATTGTCCTTGAGGCGTTCGATACCCTGTTCAACGAGCGCGATTACACGGCGGCTGAGCGCTACTGGTCGCCCAACTACATCCAACATAGCGCTCATATCGCACCTGGTCGTGAGGGTCTGTTCAATCTCATCAAGAGCCTTCCGCCCACGTTGAAGTACGAACCGGGACCGATCGTGGCCGAGGGAGACTTCGTGATCGTACACGGGCGGTTTAGCGGTTTCGGTGCCCCTGTGAATTGGATTGCCGCAGATATTGTCCGCATTCAAAACGGAATCCTTGTCGAGCGTTGGGACGTCATTCAGGATGAGGCCACGGAAGAGCAATCGAAGAGTGGCGCTCCCATGTTCGGAAAGACTTTCCCGACATACAAATGAGTCGGAGTGCGGGAAGTTCATTACAACTCGGGCAAGAACGGAGAAAAACGGTGCCTAAAAAGCTCGAAGGTAAGATCGCCGTCGTCACCGGCGCCACAGAAGGGATCGGATTCGCTACTGCAAAGCTTTTCGTCAAAGAGGGCGCCTATGTCTTCATCACGGGCCGCCGCCAGAACGAACTCGACGAGGCCGTGAAGGCAATCGGCAGCAACGTTTCTGGAGTTCAAGGAGATGTCTCTCAATTGGCCGACCTCGATCGCCTTTACGAGATCGTCTCTAAGGCGAAGGGGCGAATCGATGTTATCTTCGCCAACGCCGGCGTTGGCGAATTTGTTCCCCTTGGCGCCGTCACTGAAGAGCATTTCGACAAACTATTCAACATTAATGTGCGGGGAACATTGTTCACGGTGCAAAAGGCGCTACCGCTACTGAAAGATGGTGGCTCTATTATTCTCAACGGCTCCGTCGCGAGTGTTAAGGGCACTGCCGCGTTCGGCGTCTACGCCGCGAGTAAGGCTGCAATCCGCTCTTTCGTGCGTACCTGGACTACAGATCTGATGGACCGCCGTATCCGCTCAAACGTTGTTAGTCCGGGTCCCATCAATACGCCACTGGTGAGTCGCCAATCTCCAGACGTGATTGCGCGGATTGTCTCCACCATCCCGATGGGACGCATGGGGGAGCCCGATGAAGTTGCAAAGGTGGCATTGTTTCTGGCCTCGGATGACTCCAGTTTCGTCACCGGCATCGAACTGTTTGTCGATGGTGGCAGAGCTCAGATCTAATCGATCAGCGTGACCATACGTCGACTGAATCGAGAGTGATCAAGGGTTTAGGAACGAGGCGAACGTGATCGTTTCTGAATTGTGATGGGCCTTCAAGGAACGTGTACGAATGACGATAGCCCATATTCAAGGCGGCCCTTGCATCGAACTGGAGCGCTCTTTACCAAGCGAAGTGCCTGCGATTTCTCCCTTCGTGGATAGGCTCATGCTCTTGTTCAGGAAGTGCGGCTGTGTTCCTGAGGACGAGAGCGGGGTTGAGATCGCATTGCGCGAAGCCCTCGCCAACGCGATCATTCACGGAAATCATGAGAACCCCGGAAAACACGTCCATGTTCGTTGCCGCTGTGAACCTACAACCTATCTCATAAATCCTTCTCGACACCGCGCAAATTCTGAAACTCTATTGCGCTGAAACCGGACTTAGAAGCTGTAGCGCAATCCGAACTCCATGATGCGCGGCTTGTTCAGGGTCTGGTTGTATTTTCCGAAAGATCCAGCTATGTCCAGGAAGCCGACTGCGCCGGTTGGGCCTCCGGTGGTCGCGTCAAACCCAAACCGGGGCGTGTTGGTGACGTTGTAGATTTCCCAATTGAACTTGAGAGCTTGTGATTCGGTGAGCTTCCACGTCTTCGTCACACCCGTGTCGACTCCAAAGAAGCCCTGGCCACGCAGATTGTTGCGAATACCCGATTCTCCAGGATGAGGGAAACGAAAGGCGAGCAGAGCTTCTGCATTGTTCTGAAAGATATTCGGATCCCCCTCCGAATCGGTGAACCTTCCAGTTCTCGGCAGTTTCCCCGATAGCATGGCGAATCCTGAGTTTTGCCAGTTCGTCGTGAACGCCAGTCCGTTGTGCGCGCTGTACGGATATCCTGTGGTCCAGCGGAAGAGGCCAGCCAACTGCCAGCCACCGAGCAAAGCGTTGCCCAGGCGCCCTGTCCCCGAGCGGAACTGCTTACCTTGACCCAGAGGAAGATCCCAAACCCAGTTGGAGTTGATCTGATGGGTGGAATCAAAATCGGAAGGACCGCGAAGCTGGTCGGGAGACCAAGAGTTGATTATCTCGTCAAAAAAGCCGAGGCTGTTACCAGGAGGGGACGAAACACGCTCGGCATTAGAGCCGATATCAATGGATTTCGAGAAAGTGTAATTGACATCCCAAATCAATTGGGCTGTGCGATGGCGCAACGTGAACTGGGCGGCGTGGTACGAGGAATTGCCAATCGAGCGCCACGCGTACAGAGAAGCCCATTGGGGATCGAAGAACTGGTACGGTTGCGTGATGTTATTCAGAGTGGCACACGCAGGAATGCAAAAGACATCACCATTTAGCAGTGCGGTGGTCTCATTGTGCAGATTGCAAGCATACAGATCGTACATGGCCTGAGTCGCAGTCAGAGTCGTAACTGCACCCTCGCCAGCAAAGCTGCAACCTCCGTTGGGCAGTGGCGCTCCAGCGGCTCCGGGAAAAATGTCTTCCCAATAAGCAATACGCCCGACATGGTCAATCGGCGTTCGTGTTTCGGCCAACTCCGCAAGCTGCGTGGCTGCAGTGAAGTAATCCGCGCCCGACTTGGGATCGCGGATATCCAGTGGTATGGCAAAATCCTCTTTCTGCAAGAGGCGACGTCCCAACCGACCTACGTAAGCCACCTCAACCACGAAATTACTGGGCAGTTCCCGAGTAATGGAGAAATCGATGGCATGTGAATAAGGCGTCTTAAGCTTGTCATCGAGGCCTTCACTGACCGAGCCAAAGGTAGTCGGCGGAGTCGCGGGAAATCCGCCCTGTGGTGGTGCACTGACCAGTGACTGCGGGATTGTATAGAGGTCCGTGAACCTCGGCGCAGCATCGGGCGAGACGGGCGGGCTAAACTCACTTGTTACCAAACCAAAAGAACCAAACTGATCGAAGGTGTTGACAACGCCTTCGCCGAAATGGTCGTAGTAAGTCCCGTAGCCCGCACGGATAGAGGTCTTTCCAGTTTCGCCGAGAATTTTCCTGAGAATTCCCCCATTGGCACGCGGCACCCAGGCAAAAGCGATGCGAGGCGCAATATCTTTGTAGTCCCAAGCCCAGTAAGGAGCCCGACCATTTCCTTGTCCGGAAAGGTCGGAGCTTATGAGTGGGTTGTAGGTTTGGCCAAGGAACATCGCCACAGCACGTTTTTTGAAAAAGTTGTTCAAGCTTGTGCTGGGTGCGACTTGCGTTCCGCTCGTCTCATAAGGTGGCTGCAGAAGTGTGTAGCGCATCCCGGCGGTGAGCGTAAAGGCCGGAGTAACACGCCAGCTATCCTGCATGTAGAGCTCGCCCTCGTGTGCTCGGAATTGCCGAAAAACCGGCGTCCCTTCGGGCAACACTTCGCCGGTTTTAGTCCGGTTGTAATTCGAATCGACCGTCGTGATCAGTCCTGCTAGTGCAGTCATGGGGAAGTCGTAGGCCGCACCAAAGAAAGTCGCGACACTCGGAAAACCGAACTGGGCAGGATCGAAACTTCCTCCCTTGTTAGCCAGGCCGGTCGCGATGAGACCTCCGGCACCCGAACTCGCGCCGAAGAAGGACTCCTCCGTCGAGGTACGCAAGCTATTGATCATCCGCAAGCTTCCACCAAACTGTAGCGTGTGCTTACCCCTGGTCCACGTAAGGTCATCGGCAAAATTATGCACGGGTAGCCGACCCGATGTTCTGCGCGAAAAACCCAGCGGATCGTCGAAGAATCCACTTCCAAGGCTGACAAAGTGCCGGTCACTCAAGCCAGACTTGCTGATGCCCTGGCGTACATACCCGTAGCGCAGATTATTGATGAGATTGTTTCTGATCACGGCCGTATAGCCGCCGATGATTCCTTTAGTGTCGTCACGCAAGATGTGGTTGGGCGGCTCGCCGGGGAATTGAGGGCCGTCGCTGCCGAGGCCAGAGACGCGGTCATTCTGCATCTCGCCGCGTAAGAACAACCGTTGGCTGCCGTTCGCGGTCAGGTTGTAATCGAGCTTTGCGATGTAGATATCCAGTTTGGCTGGAGCCGAAGCAGAAAAGGTGAATCCAAGCGTGTTAAGGCCATCGCCGGCCTGGTCGCTGTTTGGCAAGGGATAATACTGCTGCATCATTGCCATTGCAGCCGGATCCGGTCCTTGCCCCGTTCGATCTATGCTTGTGATCTGCGTGGGGTTCAACCTCACGAGTGAAACGGGGTCGGATGGAGCACAGTTGATGGGACCACCAACGACGGGAGGGGAGCCGCACGTTTCGTACTGAATGGTTCCCTGGCGCAGCAGAGCGCTGGGCACAGTACGCGTGATCTGTGTGTCTTCCCGCTTGCGTTGACCCTCGTAGTTCGCAAAGAAAAAAAGGCGATCTTTCTTAATGGGCCCTCCAACGGACGTGCCAAACGTGTTACGGATGAACTTGCCCGGCCGATTGGGCAGTCCATTCTTTGACTGCTCATGCAAATTGAACCAATCGTTAGCTACGAAGGTGGGCCGATGATATTCGTACATCGATCCATGGAATGAATTTGTGCCGCTCTTGGTGATCAGTGCAACCTGTGCCCCGGAGGAGCGCCCCGCATCGGCGTTGGCATTGCTCGTGATAACACGGAACTCCTGCAACGAATCCAAGGTGGGCCGCATAGCTCCTGTGAACGCGTACCCGTGGAGCTGGTCATTGTCGTCGATGCCATCGATTGTCACGTTGGTTTGATCGCTTCTTGCTCCATTCACTGCACCGCTGCGGCTGTCGGCATCGGGATTGATTGTTGAGTTATTGCCTACAAAAACGACCCCCGGCTGCAGGGTGAGGATCTCAACAGCATTGCGAGCTTCAAGAGGCAGAGATTGAATCTGCTCAGCGCCGAAGGCGTGGCCCAACGTGGCATCCTGCGTGTTGACCAGGGGCGCTTCGCTCTTGACCTCCATTGTGACCTCGGCTGTCTGCACCCGCATCGAGATGTTAAGCGTGGCGGGAAGGTTCACCAAAAGGCGAACACTTTCCTGCCGAAGAGTCGCGAATCCAGGCGATCTCACTGTCAACGTGTAACTCGCCGGAGGAAGTTGCGGGAACTGGTAGACGCCGTCGTTGTCAGTCTTAGTGGCGCGGCTGAATCCGGTCTGCCGATTGGTGACCGCCACGTCTGCCCCCGGCAGCACCCCGCCGTTAGGGTCCGATATCGTACCTCGTAACGAGGTAGTAGCAGTTTGCGCCCAGCTAGAAGTGCTGGGGACGGCAAAGCAAATTAAGAGGAAAGCCGTTGCTCGGCAATTCAGTGAGTGTGGCATGTGCCAACATCCCCACAAGCGCCCCAGAGTCAAATCGCAGAAATGAGGTTATGAGCATTCTAAAAGGCACACTCGGTCTTTTGAACCCCAATGATTTCTGGCTACGAACCGACGGCGCTGAGGAGTGATTTTCCCCAAGGTCCTAATGTACCCCGTCCACCGTATAAAGCTCGCTCAACCCGCGCCCGTAGTTGTAGAAATAAAACTGGCCGTCTGGGGTCAGTACGGGATCGACTGTATCCACCCCCACCGGATCGGGGGGCATCAATGTCTTCCAGAGCCCGCGCGCGCCGGTGCGCAGATTTATCAGATAAACCTGCGCCGGTACCCGTTCGACTTGGTAAACAAACAAGGAGCGGCCGTCAGCGCTCCATACAATCGGCCAGTCACCTCGCTTGAGACCGGCGATGACGCGGGGCTCACCTCCGTTAATCGGATACGCGAAGAACTTATCCTCATTTCCCGTTGTGAAGATGACCGACATTCCGTCCGGGGAAACAGCCAGGCCAGGAGGCGTGTATGCGAAACGCTTTTCGGGAGTGATGGGACGCGGCTGCCCACCATCCATATCTTGCACGTAAACGCGCAGATCGTGGCCCTTTTCTCTGCCTATGAATAATATTCGGCGATTGTCAGGAAGCCACGTGGTCCCGTTCGGGTCATAGCGCTCGATGGGCCCCAGGGGAAGCGTCCTGGCCTCTCCAGGTCCGGTAGGCAGCAGAACCAGGCTCGGGGGGGATTCTGCAAAAAGCGAAAGAGCTGATCTTCCATCTCGGGAAAGCGCCAAGGCAAAGCCATCTCCGATGCGAACGGCCGAAGAAGCATCAGCGCGGCGAATGAAAGTCGCGGGAATGCCAGGCACTTTTCCTCCCACGTCAGTGTCCAACAGAACCGTTTTGCCATCAGCGGATAGGGCTTTGCAGCTAGAATTCGCCAGCCAGGTGAAATCACGCTCCCCGGTATCCCCCGGAAGATGAACCAAGCACTCCCCATGCGCGGTCGTGTGAATTCCAAGGAAACGTCCGTCCGAAGAGACATCCCGGATGGACAAGGTCTCCGGCTGGCGTAGAACCAGTCGTTGCATGCCTGCGAGTGTTACCGCGTAAATGCCACTTCCGCCAGGTCCGTCGCCTGAGTACCAGATTTCATTTCCGTCGCCCGACCAGGCCAGTCCAGAAGCACTAATCCTATTTTGCGAAAGGACGGTCTTTCTGCCGGCAAGGTCTACGATCGCAACCTCGTCAGTCGTCAACGGGTGATCAACAAAGGCAATGTGGTCACCACGCGGCGAAACACGCACATCGCTGATGAAACCTACGGAAGCGTAGTCAGACTCGTACAGGACCTTGCCAATCGGGAACTCCAGTCGGCATCTAGTTCTATCCTGGACGTAGTGCACCACAGCCAGATTCTTGCCATCCGGGCTGAAGTCTGCGCCCCCGACATTCTCAAGAATCTCACGAGGTGCACCTCCGGACAGAGAAAGCAACGCTAATGTGCCGGCGCGCGTACTGTTGCGTTCAAGAAAGTACGGATTCAGCAGTGCAGCCAGTTCTCCTTTAGCTGAGATCGCTAGAAGGTCGGCGTTCCGTGGCCCAAGTGGCGAGGAAGTGTGGCTACCGGGCCGTGTCCAGAACATCTGGGAAGGTCTGCCATCCCAGGCGGCGCTGTACACAAGCATGCTTCCATCTGGAGTAAACCGGGCGTTGTAGAGCGTGCCGCGCTCGAAGGTTTGCCGCTCAAACGAGGGACTACTCATCCTACCCATGCGTTTAGAGATAAGAATTCCAACAACCAACAGGACGACCGCCGATATCGCAGCTACGAGCGTCCAGCGCAGGTGGCGTGCGAACTTCTGAGCCGCTTTAACGCCGGAACCAGTATCGCTGTTCAAGCGATCCAAATCGGCCCGCATTTCTGAGGCTGTTTGGTATCGTGCGTCACAGTCCTTTTCCAGCGCCTTGCTGATGATTCCATCGAGCTTCGGCGGAAGTTCGGGATTGATCTCCCGCGCCATGGCTGGCGTGCGATGCAGAATCGCTTCGTGCACTTCAGTGGCCGTGTCGCCACCAAACGTCTGGCGTCCCGTGGCCATTTCGTAGAGCACCAGCCCAAACGAAAACAGGTCAGTCCGTGCGTCCAGTTTCTCGCCCCGCACCTGCTCGGGGGACATATAGCAGGCGGTCCCCATCGCTGCTCCTGTCAGAGTGAGATGTAAGGAAGGTACTATTACGGTCGCGGCCGACGAGCCGTCGCCGCCTCCAGATGTGGCAGGAGTCTCCCGGTGTTCGCCCATCTCGATGAGCTTGGCCAGCCCGAAGTCCACAATCTTGGCTTCGCCTCGAGTCGTGACGAAAATATTCGCTGGCTTGATGTCGCGATGGATAATGCCTTTCTGATGCGCTGCGTCGAGGCCCTGAGCAATTTGTGTGGCCAGATCGAGCACCTCAGCCGTCGCCAGCGGTGCACCTGAACCTGCCGCGATGTGCTCCCGAAGGGTTTGACCGTCGAGCAATTCCATCACAAGGAAAGGCCGCCCATCGTGCTCTTCGACTTCGTAAATCGTGCAGATGTTTGGATCATTCAATGCGGAGGCTGCCCGCGCTTCGCGCTCGAACCGGTCAAGTGCCGCCGAATCGTTGGCCAATTCTTCTGGAAGAAACTTCAAAGCCACGCGGCGGCCCAGTTTGATATCTTCCCCCTTGTAAACGACTCCCATTCCCCCGCCACCCAGTAGCTGTAGCACCCGGTAGTGCGACACTTTCTTGCCGATTAAATTGGCTGCAAAGGATCCCGTCTCAGGAGTCGCGCCCACGGCAACTGGTGGCTGGGCGGTGCTCGCTGCCACCCACTCCACCGTCATCATCAGCCGGTAACCGCGCCGCGCAAGGGTTTCGATGTACGTCGGGTCCTCCGCCGAGTCATCGAGTGCTTGTCGGAGCTTCTTAATGGCAGTGTTGATGGCGTGGTCGAACTCGACAACTGTGTCGTTCGGCCAGAGTTTTTTTTGGATTTCCTCGCGCAGCACCACCTCGCCCCGGTGCTCCACGAGCATTCGTAGGATTTGAAACGGTTGCTCCTGCAGCAGGACTACCCGCCTGCCCTTGTGCAGTTCTCCGGCTTTGAGGTCGAGTTCAAAGGCCCCGAACCGAGCGCGGGTTGGCAGCCCGATCTCCATGTGAGTCCAGCTTAGCTGCAAAGTCTACCACTCGCTAGAACGTACGGTCGCCGGATTCTGAACTGTGCGGCAGGGCCGTGAGCTTTCTGCTTTTGTCCAGCCTGAAGACGTGCTTGCAACTTAAAGCCCCCAGTTACAACCGGTTATCAGTCTATCCAGAAAACACTCGCAATCCACCGCTGGTGCATTGTGCTGACTTTGCGCTGCAGGTAATGTCGGCGCGGAACTCTGCAACGTCCCAACCCAGCCACTACCGCGTTGGGACACCAAGGAAGTTCAAAATCGAGATGAGGTGTCGAATGGGAAATCGCAGCAACGTCAAAGTGGGCGAAGGCCGAAGGCTCGGCCTAACGCTCATTGCGGTCACATTTCTAGCTCTCGTTCCAATGTCGGTCAATGCTCAAACCACATACACCATCACCGATCTTGGCACGCTCGGGGGGACGTTCAGCCAGGGACAATATGTCAACGCAAACGGCGCCGTGTCGGGAAAGTCCACGCTACCCGGCGATACCGTGTTGCACGCTTTCCTCTGGGAAAACGGCGTCATGACTGATTTGGGACCAGGGTTTCACGGTCCGAACAGCGCCGCGATCATCAACAATGCTAGCGAGATCGCGACCGGCGATGCCCAGTACAGTTCGACGGCTGCCACCGGCGTCGAAACCCTATTCTGCGACAGTTCGCCATCGGCTGCGCCCTTCGTGTGCCATGCGGCAACCTGGACGGGAGCCGGCGTGATGACCGACCTGGGCACGCTCGGTGGTCCCGGAAGCGCGGGGCTATTCGTCAACGACAGCGGTCAAGTCGTCGGCGTCTCGGAGACCAAGACGATCGATCCGTATGGCTTCGACGGCATTGATGGCGGTGGTTTTCCCGCCATCCGGGGGTTTGTCTTCCAGAATGGAAAGATGACCAAGCTCAGCACACTCGGTGGTTACGATTCGATTGCCAACGCGAACAACAACCTCGGTCAGGCAGGGGGTACCGCACAGCTGGCCGGAGGCATCGACCCATCGGTAGGGTTTGTACCTCAACACCCTGTGACATGGACCAACGGTGCGATCCTCGACCTCGGAACGCTCGGGGGCAAATGGGGTTTCGTGGAGTCGATGAACTCCCTCGGCCAGGTGAGCGGCATCTCGAGCCTCGCAGGCGAGGCGCACGTTCACGGCTTCATCTGGCAGGGCGGAGTGATGACCGACGTGGGTACCCTTCCCGGCGATACTGATAGCGACGTCTCGCAGATCAACAACCTCGGCGAGGGCGTGGGCTTCTCGGGAAACAGCACCTCTACGCGCGCGACCGTCATACAAAGCGGGGTGATGACCGATCTCAACACGTTGGTTCCTGCCGACTCGGGCTACCAACTCGCTGGTGCCACGGGCAACAACGATGCCGGACAGATCGTAGTTGTCGCCGTCGTGGTCGCCACGGGCGAAACTCACGCTGTTCTTCTGACACCTAGCAACAACAGTTTCCGCGGCAAGCCCGGTGGCGCTGTCCTCACGCCCTCGCTGCGCGCCCAATTGAAGAAATCGCGGATAGCGTGGGCGAGGCTGAAGTTCCTTAACTAGAAGCAAGCGGCGGACACCATTCACGGTGTCTGCCGTCACAAGTGCAATAGTTTGCCGCGAACCAGTCTTGAGGGCCCAGAGCCTGAACAGTCGTGGCGGCAACCGGAGGCGGCCATGAAGACGATAATTAGCTTCTTTGCGTTCGCCAGCTGTGGAGTGCTCCTGATTGCTCTATCGCGTTCCATTAAGGGCGAAGATAGAACGGGATCTGGCGGGTCCGTTCCACTGCCTCTCAGAGTGCAGGCGTCGGCGAGCACCAACATCGTGCGGACTCCTCGGGCACTCTCTGCACAACCTCAGATTGCTGCATCCTACGGGAAGCTGCCGCTGAGCTTTGAAGCAAATCGAGGGCAAGCCGATCCGCGCGTAAGGTTTCTCTCCCGCGGTCGCGGCCATGGTCTCTTTCTGACTTCCCGGGAAGCGATTCTGACTATGGACCGCTCCACAGAAAAGACTGTTACTGGTGCAGGATTGGGCCGCACCCAAGTCACCGGGCGGGTGGCACCCATTTTTCGCACCGAACATGATTCCGAACCGTCGAAGTCGACGTCGCTGCGGATGAGTCTGGCGGGCGCCAACCCTGAGGCAATCGTAGCGGGTCTAGATGAGCTTCCAGGCAAGGCCAACTACTTCCTGGGAAACGATCAAAAAAAGTGGCGCACTAACGTACCGACATACGCCAGGGTAAAGTACGAAAACATCTATTCGGGTGTGGACCTGATTTACTACGGCAACCAGCAGGACTTGGAATCGGACTTCGTCGTCGCCCCTGGCGCTGCTCCGGGAGTCATCCGACTCAAGTTCAGAGGAACCAATAGAATCGAAATCAACCGCAACGGAGACCTGGTGTTGAAGATTCACGGAGGCGAAACCATTCTCCACAAGCCAGTGGCGTATCAATCGAATGGGAAGGACGTGTCCCCGGCGAGTGACGCAGGCAAACATTTCGTCGCGGCGCGGTATGTACTCAGGGGGCAGCGCGAGGTCCAATTTGGACTTGAGGACTATGACCGCAGCCGGACACTCGTTATTGACCCTGTCCTCAGCTACTCCACATTCCTCGGCGGAAGTGGCATTGACGGGGGCGAGGGCATTGCCGTAGATGCATCCGGGAACGCGTATGTAACCGGATTCACGCAGTCGACCGATTTCCCAACCGTGAACCCATTCCAGGCCAATTCGGGCGGAGGGTTGGACGCCTTCGTGACAAAGCTGGACCCGACCGGCACAATGCTCCTATATTCCACATACCTTGGGGGAAGTGGGGATGATATCGGCCTCGGAATCGCCGTGGACGGCGCGGGCAGCGCCTACATCACAGGTTACACACCCTCAAGCAACTTTCCGACCTTGAACGCCTTTCAAAAGACGTGCTCGGCTTGCATAGTGACCGCCTTCGTGACCAAGCTCGATCCCTCGGGCTCGAAGCTCGAGTACTCAACTTACCTCGGAGGGGGCATTGGAGACATTGGTACAGCGATTGTCGTGGACGCTGCGGGGAGCGCCTATGTGACGGGCAGAACCTTCTCGAGCAATTTCCCCACCACCCCGGGCGCCTACGACACGACTTGCGGCACCTACGGGAATTGCAATAATGGGTTCTTTGATGGCTTCATAACCAAGCTGAGCACCGACGGAAAGACACTGGTTTACTCGACTTTTCTTGGCGGAAGTTCTGATGAGTATCCTTTCTCAATCGCCGTGGACTTCTCCGGCAACGCCTATGTTACCGGCTCCACCTACTCGACGGATTTCCCCATCACGCCCGGCAGCTTTCAGCAAACCTGTAGTTGTGACTCGGGCGAGGGATTCGTCACGAAATTGAATCCCACGGGCTCGGCGCTGGTTTACTCGACGTTCCTAGGGGGAACGAAAGGGACGATGGGAGCGAACTTGGCAAGCGTGGCCGTTGACGGTTCGGGCAGCGCCTATGTGACCGGACAAACTGGGGCGACGGATTACCCAACCACTGCGGGCGCTGTTCAAACAACCAACAATGGCGGCTTGGAAGCTGTCGTAACCAAGCTGAACAGCGCGGGCTCGGCCTTAGCTTACTCCACCTATTTGGGCGGCAGCCAAGACGATAGCGGGCTTACCATTGCTGTAGATTCGACCGGCGCGGCTTACGTCCTGGGCGAAACCGAGTCGCCTAACTTTCCCACGGTTACTCCCCTGCAGGCTGCTTGCGCCAGCCCCGTTTGCAGGAACTTTTTCGTGGTCAAACTCGCGGCCTCCGGGTCTTCGTTGATCTATTCGACATTCCTTGGCGGCGGCGGGGAGGGAAATAATATAGGCCTCATCGGCGGCGGGTTCAATTTTGCCTCCTTGGCAGTTGATAACAACCGGGACGCTTACTTGACCAGCGGGACTGGCGCGCCGGACTTCCCCATCATCGCAGGCGCGCCCTACCCTGATTGCGTCGGCTGCCCTGGCGTTGGCCATGCGTTTATCGCCAAAATCAACGACGCGGACGCGGCTGCCATCACGATATACCCGCGATCTCTCACCTTTGATCGTCAGGGTCTGGGGGTAACCAGCCAGCCGCTTACCGTGGCTGTGGGCGACCGGGGCAGCGGCCCGCTTACAATCACGAACTTCGCCACAAGCGGCGACTTTGCTTCGACAAACACCTGTGGCTCTGGCCTCGCCGACGGGAATGACTGCGCGGTTGCTGTCACCTTCACGCCGACCGCCACGGGAACGCGCACGGGCGAGCTTACCTTCACCGATTCGGCGACGGGCAGGGTAAATACGATAACCCTCTCGGGCACGGGAGTTGATGGGCCGGTGGGGCGCCTTTCGGCCGCTTCCGTGTCCTTTGTTGCCCAGATCGGGACCACGAGCACCCAAACCGTCACCCTGACCAATTTAGGCAACACGGCCCTCACTATTTCAGGTATCGGGACGACCGGGGATTTTTCCGAGACGAACACTTGCCCTTCAACGCTAGCTTCGACTGCGAGCTGCGCTATTAGTGTATCGTTTGCGCCAAGCAATAACGGGAACCAGACAGGATTGTTGACCGTGGCCGACAACGATGTGTTAAGCCCGCAAACGGCTGCCCTGACGGGATTCGGATCCGGTGCTCGCCTCAATGTGACTCCCGGCAGCCTTACCTTCGGTGAGCAAGGCCGAGGAACATCTTCGACCGAAACGGTCGTTTTGGCAGACCTAGACAAAAAGTTTGGCCAAGCGATCAGCAGCATCTCTGTTACCGGTAGCCCCGATTTTGCACAAACGAATAATTGCCCGGCATCCTTGACCGCTCTGGGTTATGGCGGCTCCTCCTGTACGGTCTCGGTAACATTCAAGCCATCGGCGCTCGAAACGGAAACGGCAACGCTGACGATTGTCGCGGGGCTGACCTACACAGTCCCGCTTTCCGGAACTGGCGTGGATTTCTCGATTTCTGCTAGCGCCTCCGCCCTCTCGGTAGCCGTCGGAGGGACAGCGACGTCTACGCTTTCCGTTGCACCCCAAGGCGGCTTCAACCAGACGACGAATCTCAGGTGTTTGGTATCGCCCGTCGTGTCGCAAGGCCCGGTGTGCTCGGTCGCGCCGACCTCAGTAACGCTCGATGGCTCGACCACCGCGACAGCGACGGTGACCGTGACCACCACCCCACGCTCCGCATCTTCCGCAGTCATGACGCAGCGCACTCTCTTCCCCGATTCGAGGTCGCTGGTTGCCCTGTTTTGTCTCCCAGCGCTGGCCTGTGTGTTCATCGCCTCACCGAGGCGGCGGTACAGTTCGCGTCGGCGAGCTTGGGCGGGAATTACCGCTATGCTGCTCTTCGCCGTATTGTCGTTCGGGTGCGGGGGCGGTAGCTCCAGCACTAACAACGGAACGCCGGTTGGTTCCTACACACTCACGGTTACAGGCAAGTCAGGCGGCCTGACTCACACCGTTAATCTGACTCTGAAAGTGAACTAGTCCGCGTGTTCGTGGTTCCGAACACACCAGTTGGTTTTGAACAATGGCATACCAACTTGTCTGGAGTGATCTATGCCTCTCCCCAACGCACGGGACCTGACCGATCTTCAATGAGGGCGCCCCTGGAAGGATCGGCGCATTGTCCTTAACGGCATCCTTTGGGTGCTCCGCACCGGAGCTCCCTGGTGTGACCTGCCTGAGCGTTATCCCTCCTATCAGACGTGCCACCGCCGATTTCAACAATGGGTGCGGTCGGGCATCATGCGAGGTGTTCTAGAAGCACTGGCCGAAGATCTGCGGATTCAGGGCCGGCTCGATGTCCGTGAAGCTTTCATCGATGGCAGTTTTGCTCCCGCCAAAAAGGGGGATCGAAGGTTGGCAAAACGAAACGTGGCAAGGGAACGAAGATCATGGCCGTGGCAGACCGCCATGGTCTTCCCGTTGCCGTGTGCGTTGAAATCGCTACGCCTCACGAAGTGAAGCTGGCGGAGTCCACCCTGCTGCAGATGGTGATCCCAGAAGCTCCGCAGAATCTCATCGGTGATAACGCCTACGACTCCGACAAACTGGACAAGAGGCTCCGAGAGTACGGGATTGAATTGATCTCTCCGCACCGCAAAAACCGTAAGAATATAACTCAAGATTTGAGGCGACTGAGACGGTACCGCCGACGTTGGAAGATCGAGAGACTCTTTGCCTGGCTGCAGAACTTCCGCAGGCTGGTTGTCCGCTACGAACGATACGCTGAGAACTTTCTCGGGATGCTCTATCTTGGCTGCTGCATCATTCTGCTGAGGCATTTATGAGATGGCTTGTAGTGAAATCTCAATCGCGGTAAAGGACGAGGGACGAGGATTTGACGTTAATAAGATAGCGGATCCCACTGCTCCCGAGAATACCGGTTCCGTTCACGGTCGTGGGATTTACCTGATGAAAGCGCTGATGGATGAAGTGCGCTTCGAAGAAGGTGGGGTTGTCGTTCATATGCGAAAGAGCACCGGCCAAGCTGCAGCCAACGATGGACGGAGGAACTCGCTGGAGTAGGTCAGTTTCCGATTACGATTCGAAATCGCTATCGAGAGCATCTAACGGAGTAACTTTATGTCTGCGATTATCCAAGCCAGCCCCCTCGAGAAGTTATCGCAAGAACCACTGCCCACCGGAGATTCGTGTGTCCTGATTATTTTTGGAGCTTCGGGCGATCTGACGAAACGAAAGCTGATCCCCGGTCTGTATAACCTCGCATGTGAGGGCTGCATGAATCCGCAGTTCGAAGTTCTCGGGATCGCACGCACGCCGATGAGTTCCGAAGAGTTTCGCAAGAAGAACGGCGAGGCAGCCGCCAAGTCGAAAGACACCCGCGACTTCAGCGAGTCAGGATGGGAGGACTTTGAACAGCGGCTCGACTACATGGTAGGTGACATCAACGATCCGACTTTCTATCCGCAGTTGCGGGTTCGTCTGGAGGAGATGGCGAAGAATGGTTCGAGCCCAAACCATTTGTTCTATGTGTCGACGCCCGCGTCAGTTGCGGGACCCATCATTGAGGGTTTGGGAGCGGCTGGACTCAACCGCCGCGACCATGGATGGACGCGAATTGTTCTGGAAAAGCCCTTCGGGCGGGACCTGGAATCGGCGCATGCGCTGAATGATGTTGTGCGCGGGGTATTCGACGAGAAATCGGTGTACCGCATTGACCACTATCTTGGCAAAGAGACGGTTCAGAACATCCTCGTCTTCCGCTTCAGCAACTCGCTATTCGAACCGGTGTGGAACCGGAACTACATCGACTATGTGGAGATCACTGCGGCTGAAACGGTGGGAGTCGAAAACCGCGCGGCATTCTATGAAGAGACCGGAGCCCTACGCGATATGGTGGCGAACCATCTGCTTCAATTGCTGGCACTGACTGCGATGGAGCCGCCGGTGGCGTTTGATGCCGACTCGGTGCGTGAAGAGAAGGTGCAGGTATTTCGATCCATTCGGCCAATGAGTGTCGAGGATGTAGCACGATTCACCGTTCGAGGGCAGTATGGTTCCGGCACGATGGACGGGAGACCGGTACCGGGCTATCGGCAAGAGCCAGGCGTGAATTCCAGTTCCATAACCGAGACCTACGCAGCGGTAAAGTTTCACATTGAGAACTGGCGTTGGGCGGGAGTTCCCTTCTACATCCGGACTGGGAAGCGTCTTCGACGAAATCTGACCGAGATCCGCGTGCATCTCAAACCGACGCCACAGGCTTTGTTTGCGAGCACGTCGTCGGTTATTGATCCGAATGTCATCACCATCAGCATTCAGCCGGACGAGGGAATCTCGATCGCATTCGACGCGAAGCGACCGGGAACACAGGTACGGACGGTGACGGTTCAGGCCAACTTCTCTTACCAAGCGAGCTTTGGGTCGAAGGGGCCAGTTGCGTACGAAACTCTGCTGCTCGACTCGATGCGTGGCGATGCAACGCTATTTACGCGCCGAGATGAGGTTGAGGCGGAGTGGCGCATCATTACACCGATTGAAGAAGCGTGGGCACATTTGCCGCCGCCGGACTTCCCCAACTATGCCGCCGGCAGCGAGGGACCAACCTCGTGGCATGAACTGCTCGAAATCCGTGGCAATGCTGCGGAACGGGCGAGCGGCCACCGCGAGTAGGGTCGGCTTGCAACAGGGACACACTTCGCTGTGGACGCAATCCCTAGGATTCGTCGTATTTCGCTCGACGAATGAGCTGACGCCTTGTTGTTACCCGATAGTTTCAGGATGGTCGGCAATAGTAGGTCATTCCAGCCATAAAAAAGATAATGGGAAGTCGGCAATTGCGGCGGGTCAAGACATCCAAGGCGGTCGCCGTCGCAAGAGCCGCACCGGTTTGCAGTGACCCAACGTTTCCAGGGTCCTTCCGTTCGAGCGCCTCGCCCCATCCTTCAATCGTGGTCTTCAATCTGCCTTCTTCCCCGGCAGCATCTTCCCCAGAATCACCCGGATCGCTTCCGGCCGGTGTTCGTCAGCCGAACCCTCCAGCGTGTAAGACCGTTCGAAGGCGTTCGGCCCGACGATCCTCATCTCCCACCGGTCATTCACCTGGGAGCCGACGATCGAGACCCGCCACTCCCCGGGCCGATTCGCGAGCACATGTTCGATGACCGCCGCAACCTCCCGTTGCCGGGTGGGATCGCCCGTGTGCTGCATCTCCACCGTCACTGCCATACCGAAAGTCTATGCCACTGCCTCGGGTCTATACTCATCGTGAGATCTTTCGTGAAAGGCGAGTTGCAATGAAGATTAAGAGTTTTCTACTCGTTCTGATATTCGCTCTGACGCCCGTGATGTGGGCACAGGAACAACTCGCGCAAGCGCCTCCCGGCCCCGGCGTTGGAGACCAAATGCGGCCCGAGCATCGTCAACAGATGATGGAGATGCACAAGCAGGAGATGGAGGCCATGAAGGCCGACGTGGAGAAGATGAAGTCTTCTCTCGCGCAGATGAAGGCTAACGTTCTCACGATCAAGGATACGAACGAGATGGCACGCTGGCGGAACAACGTGGATATGTGGGAAACGCTGGTAGGCCACATGGAGCGGATGCAAAAGCACATGGAGTCCATGGGACCCGGCATGATGCACGGCCACGGCATGGGCGGCACGCCTCCCTCTCCCACGACCGAAAAGAAGCCCGAGTAGGTGCAATGCTTCAAATACGGTTGGACCGCTAGTATCGCTTCGCCGCCGCTCGCAAGTAAGAACGGGACCTCCAAACCAAAACCTTCGTCCCATGCCGCCCGCCGCCCCTGCTCTGGCTACAGAATTCGAACTGCGGGTCAAGCAACTGCAACTCACGTTGGATACGTATCCCTCGTCGCTTGAGCTCCGCGCCTGGTGCCAGCAGAACAGGAATCGAATCTACATCCCAGAATGGCTGCTCAAGGAGTGGGGCATCACCGGGGACCTGGGCTTCAACGACGCCGCCTAACCCGGTGACGAGAAAGGAGAACCATGCGACACGCCTCGCGGCTCTGGTGCTGCCGACGGCGCTCAATAACAAGAAGCGCCATGAGACCCTGCAGCGGTTCATGCTCGTGAACGATTCCGTGACGGGTGGCAGTGGAAGTCCCTGTCTATCTCAGCCGGGACGACATTGCCTACTATCGCAAGCGCGGATTCGACGCGGACTTAGAGAGCGACGTGATAACGGGACACATCGACTTCCTGCAGATCCGCAACGGGCACATCCACATCCTCGACTACAAGACGGATGCGAGGAAGGAGACGCACGCCCACGTGCAACTCACGATCTATGCGCTCGCTCTCGCTCGCAGGGCCAGGCTGCCGCTTAAATTCTTTAAATGCGGCTGGTTCGACGAGAAGGACTATTTCGAGTTCTTCCCGCTTCAGGGTGTCTACAAAACTCATCGATCCATGGACAAAGCAATTGCTACCGTGAGTATCCGAGCAACAGATAGAGAGAGCGGAATCTTCCGCTCTCTTTAGCATTGCCGCTTATGGCTAGAATCGCGGCTGAAGCAGTTTCACCGTTTCGATCGGCTCATTGGCATAAGACAAGCTACAAGACAGTCATGTCCCTCCCGTCACAATCCAGTCGATGCTCTTTTCCAGAGAAATGCTTGATCTTCAGTGAGAGCGCAAGCGTGGGCGCACTCTGCCCTCGTTCGTACTTGGACAGCTGGGCTTGCGTGATGCCAAGGATCTTGGCGAACTCGACCTGAGTCAGATCGAATCCCCGGACTTCGCGGAATCCTTCTGCCCATTGCTCGGAGGTCGGGGACCGCTATCTGTTTCGTATTCATAGAGAGTCGACCATCCTTGGACGGTCGAATCGCTGTACTGAAGAACTACGGGAGCGCAAAACGCTGACTGCATCAGTAGGTGATATCTTCATTGAATTCCTGCTCTAAGAAGTGGTCTAAATCAAGAGGTTCTCCAGGCTTGTTCTTCCTCTACGACGGCCTCCAGATATTTCTTGTCTGCATACTGAATCAGCCAGACCATCTTGCGATCTGCTAATTTCAGAGCTCCTGACATGGTATACACGAAACCTG
>Ga0070707_100002059_pt1 | contig 19267 bp, 15 predicted proteins | sample KBSK5502metaG_FD_65468 | JGI IMG/M metagenome (GOLD analysis project Ga0070707, IMG submission 65468) | Corn, switchgrass and miscanthus rhizosphere microbial communities from Kellogg Biological Station, Michigan, USA - KBS K5-50-2 metaG | ecosystem: Host-associated > Plants > Roots >... | reverse complement strand
CGCTGCCGACCGCGCCGACCGCGACCGCTCCGGCGCGGAACCATTCCGCAACGTTCGATGCATCGAACGTTGCGGAATGGTTCCGCGCCGGAGCGGTCGCGGTCGGCGCGGTCGGCAGCGTTCTCGATCCGACGCTGATTCGAAACGGCGACTGGAGCGAACTGACGAGACGCGCCAGCGATTTCATGGCAGCGGTTCGCGCCACGCGATAAATTTCTCTTTCCGGTTTCCGCTTTCCGGTATCCGGTATCGGGAGTGAACCACCTCGCGCTGATCCTGCACGCGCATCTACCGTTCGTTAGGCATCCGGAGCACGAGCATTTTCTCGAGGAAGACTGGCTCTTCGAAGCGATCACCGAAACCTACATCCCGCTGTTGCAAATGATGCAGCGGTTGGTGAACGACAATGTGCCGTTCAAACTCACGATGTCGCTCACGCCTACGCTCTGCGCGATGCTCCAGGATGAACTTTTGCGGGAACGCTATGTTCGACACCTCGATCTTCTGATCGACCTCTCGACACGCGAACGAAAACGAAATCGCGACGAGCCGGAACTGGCGGAACTTTCCGAGTTTTATTTTCAGCTCTTTACCGCAACTCGCCGTTTTTTTGTCGACGAATGGAAGGGCGATTTGCTCGCGGCATTTCGACAATTGCGCGACCGCGGTGTGCTCGAAATAATCGCTTCGGCTGCGACGCACGGATTGCTCCCACTGATTCAACAGCAATCGCGGGAAGCCGCACGCGCCCAAGTTCTCATCGGCCGCGACGCATATGTCGATCTTTTCGGATTCGATCCGAACGGTTTTTGGTTGCCGGAATGCGCGTACGCGCCGGGGATCGATTCGATTTTGCAGGAAGCGAACATTCGCTGGTTCGCTTTGGATGCGCACGGTTTGCTCTTTGCAAATCCGCAGCCGCAACGCGCGATCTATGCGCCGTGTTACACGCCCGCCGGTCCGGCCGCGTTCGCTCGCGATCGCGATTCGAGCCGGCAGGTTTGGAGCGCAGAAGAAGGTTATCCCGGCGATCCGGCGTATCGCGAATTCTATCGCGACATAGGTTTCGATTTGCCGCTGGAACATTTGGGTCCAATTGCGCGCGGCTCTCGGAAATTTTCCGGCGTAAAATATCACCGCATTACCGGCCGCAAAAAGGAGAAAGAACTCTACGACCGGGTGGAGGCAGAAAAAGCGGCTGATGCGCACGCCAGCCACTTTTTGGAACAGCGCCGCGCCCAATTTCGGCCATTAGCCGAGGTCGATGTCGATCCAATCGTGATCGTTCCGTTCGATGCCGAATTATTTGGACATTGGTGGTTCGAAGGACCGCGCTTTCTCGAATTATTCATTCGCAAGGCAGCGTTCGATCAGAAAGATTTTCGGCTGACCACTCCGAGCGATTATTTGAATACACATAGAACACAACAAACGATCGAGCCGGCTGCATCGAGCTGGGGCGACAAAGGTCATTTCGAAGTTTGGATCGACAAAAATAATTCCTGGATTTACCCGCACCTGCACGCCGCGACGCTGCGAATGACGAAGCTAGCGGCTGCGCACAAGAACGATTCGAATGAACAAGCGGACCGCGTTTTGAAACAGCTCGCGCGCGAACTTCTACTCGCGCAATCGAGCGATTGGGCGTTCCTGATGCGGACCGGCACGGCGCGCGAGTACGCCACCCAGCGCACATTGGATCACTTCAGCCGCTTCAATAAATTACACGATCAGTTTGTCACCGGCGACGTCGACGAAAATTTGCTCGCCGAGTGTGAGAGACGCGACAATCTTTTCCCGAATTTGAATTGGCGGTACTATGTTTAGACTTCGGATTGCGATTGTGTTGTTGAGCGCTAGCGCTTTCGCACAGGAATCCCCCACTCCGATCGCGACTCCGGAGGAATCCGTTTCGCCAACGCCGGCGCCATCCGCGTCGCGATCTGTTCCACTGCGTTTTGTTCCGCCGCCGATGGAGGGAACAATCAGTCTCGGAATTTTTGATTCGGACGGCAAACTTGTCCGCGTGCTTCATCGCGAAGCAAAGATCGACATCTTCACCGTGGAAGAAAATTCACTTAGTACGACGTGGGACGGAAAAAACGACGCGGGAGAAGATTCGCCGGCCGGAAAGTATCGGGCGCGCGGCTATCTCGTCGGAAAATTGAAAGTGGAGGATGTTGGAAAAGTGGAATCGGTCCCAAGTGACGCATCAGACCGTATTCCGGTGAAACTTGTGACAAATCCGTTGACGAGCGACACGCGATCCGAGATGGAACTTGGCGTCTCGTTCGATGGCAAAGGAACCTTTCTCAAAACAATGGATGAGCTGCCGCTTGCTACGATTAGCGACGTCCAAAACATCGCGCGCATCGCGATCAAAAAGAATGGAGAGAAAGCGGCCGACGTTTGGCAGAGCGACGCCTCGAGCACCGAGCATCTGCGCGTCTCGAACATCGACAAGATGATGGCGTTCGACTGCGGGTTTTTTGAGCTGAAGTGAGTTCGCCTCGACAGAGCGAGGCGGCTACAGTTTAGTTAGTGCCCATGGCTACGGCGCCTGAATTCCAACATACGCTGGCAAAATCGGCCGGTTTCAGCGGAACGTCGCTCCACACCGGCGAGAAGGTTTCGTTGAAGCTGCATCCGGCGCCGGTCGACCACGGAATCAAATTCAAGCGCAAGGATCTGGCGGATGAGCCGACGATCGACGCGAAGATCGACAATCTGAAAATGGTAGAGCGCGCGACGACGATCGGCGAAGGCTCGATGCGTGTTCATACGGTCGAACATGTGCTCGCAGCGTTGTCGGCGATGGGCGTGGACAATGCGATCGTGGAAATGGACGCCAACGAACCGCCGATTGGCGATGGGAGCGCGAAACCTTATGTCGATGTAATTAAGCGCGCCGGAGTTACCGCGCAGGAAGCGCCGCGAAAATTTTTCCATGTGCGCGAACCAATGCACGTCGAAACGAAAACGGGCTCAATATTGATCCTGTTGCCGGACAACAATGGTTTTCGAATTTCATGCACGCAAGCCGGTCCGAACAATCGCTTCACACAATTTTTATCGACCGACATCGCTCCGGAACTTTTCGAGCGCGAGATCGCGCCCGCTCGAACGTTCGTTTACTACGAAGATGTCGAGCCGTTGATGGAGAAGAATCTGATCAAGGGCGGCAGTTTGGAAAACGCCGTCGTGGTGCGGGGCGACGCAGTGTTGAGTAAAGAGCCGTTGCGATTTCAGGATGAATTCGTTAGGCACAAAATTTTGGACATTGTCGGCGATCTCGCACTGATCGGTTGCCGCATTCGCGGTCACCTCGTCGCAGTCAAACCTGGCCATGCAGCGAATGCTGAGCTTGCGCGCGCGATTGCGAAGGAACAATCGCGCCGCGATGCGCTCGCCGTTCCGCGAGTTGTGCCGAAAGGCGATGGAGGACTCGACAGCGACGAGATCATGCAGATTCTTCCGCACCGTTATCCGTTTTTGATGGTCGACCGAATCATCAGTTTCGACGAAGGCGGAACGAAATGCGTCGGCATGAAATCGGTCACGATCAACGAACCGTTTTTTCAGGGACATTTCCCGGGTCATCCGGTGATGCCGGGAGTGATGCAAGTCGAAGCGATGGCGCAGGTCGCGAGCTTGCTGCTGTTCAAGCTCACGAAATCGAGCAACCGGATCGGTTATTTTATGAGCGCGGACGACGTGAAGTTTCGCAAGCCAGTTTTTCCTGGTGACATGATTTTCATTCACGCCGAACTGACGAAAGCGCGCGGCGAACGATTGGCGAAGGCGAAGTGCCATTGCGTCGTCAATGACGCGATCGTGTCCGAAGGCGAGTTAATGTTCACGTTTCTCGATAGATGAGCGACGTGCAGATTCATCCGACGGCGATTGTCGATCCTGGTGCGGAGATTGGCGCGGGAACGCTTGTCGGACCTTATTGCGTGATCGGCCCGAACGCTGTGCTCGGCCAGAATTGCTGGCTGCAACATCACGTCACGTTGCAGGGCCCGACACGCGCCGGCGCGAAAAATAAATTTTACGCGTATTGTTCGATCGGCCAGCAAACGCAGGACCTGAAATACGCGGGCGAGCCAACGTATTTGGAAATCGGCGACGAAAATACATTTCGCGAATTCGTGACCGTGAATCGGAGCACAACGAAAGATGGAAAGACACGCGTCGGCAGCCGCGGAAATTTTCTGGCCTACAGTCACATCGGCCACGATTGCACCGTTGGAAGCGAAGTAATCTTTTCGAATAACGGTACGCTCGCCGGTCACGTGCAAGTCGGCGACAACGCAACGATGGGCGGCCTGACGGCGGTCCACCAATTCTGCCGGATTGGACGGTTCGCCATTACCGGCGGCTGTTCCAAAATCGTGCAAGACGTTCCGCCGTTCATGATCGCCGATGGAAATCCGGCCGAAATTCGCGGCGTGAATTTGGTAGGGCTCGAGCGAAAAAATTATCCCGCCGACAAGGTGAAACTCATCAAGGAAGCGTTCCGCCTGATTTACCGCTCTAAATATAATACGGCACAGGCCCTCGAAGCGGTCAGGAAGGAACTGCAACAAACCGACGAAATTCGCGAGATCGTCGAGTTCATCGAAAAAACTGAGCGCGGGATTATTCGCTAGAATCTGACGCGCACGCGCGGTGTCACTTTCGGGTTCGGACTTGGAGTCGCGGATGCACCGCGCAGTTGCTGCTCGAGACTTCGCAACAGCGGCGCAGACGGCGCGTTGCCCGCAACTCGCAACGCGGTGCGCAAGAGCTCGATGCCCCGTTTCGGATTCTTCGCCTTAGCCCACGTATCGGCTTCCTCCATTGTGACGCGCAAAATGTCGTCGCGGTTCGAATAACAATCGCGCGCCTGCGCAAAAAAATTCGTCGCCGCCGGAAAATTTCCGTCAGCGATCTCCATCAGCCCAAGATCTTCCATCATCGGACAATTGCGTGACTGCGCGGCTTCCTGTTTCGCCACTGCACGATATTGCGTCGGCGTGTCCGAGAAATTCTTGACCGCGAAATCATGATACGCTTTCCAATTGTCGATCTTGCCCGCGCTGTTTGCGGTCTCGATCTGCAGCCAAGACGCGAACGGCCGATAGAGCGGATCACCGACCATAACCGACATCCAGGAAAGGACGTCGATCGATGAATACGCGCTTTCGGCAAAGGTGAAGCCGTGAAGCAAATGATCGTTAAAAATGTTCAAGTGCGCGGTCATTTGCAGATAAGGTTCGTAGACATTTCCAAGCGTGGCGGCGGCGCCGCGCGAAAGAAGCGGCGCGACCCAAAAGCGATTCGGATCGCGCAGCGTGTAAGCGCTGAATGAGTGAATGTGGACGGCGATCGCTCCCGGTGAAAAGCGAAAGCCGGGTTGGCCAAACGGCCCGGCGATGTTTTCCGCCCGCCAGCCATAATAAAGCGCGCAGTCGGTCATCGGATATCCATCTGGAAAAATTGCCGGTGAATTTTCGTGCACGACGGGCAGGCCGACTTTGTGCAGCTGCGTTGGAATTTCGGCGAGCCATTGATCGCCCATCGCGTAGCCGCCGGCCGTTTCGTGCATGCTGTCGATATATGCGCGCCCGCGGAGTCCATTTTTTTCCGCGGTAATTGAATCGACAATCATTCGCCGCACGGTCTCGGCGTTCGACGCGTCGAGCCGGCAAACCAATAGCATGACCGGATTGTCGATCTCGGCGATGGATTTGAAGCTTTGGAAATACGGATTCCGCAGCGGACCGGAAATTTGTTGCGAAAATAAACCGAGCACCGCGAGTTCCGAATCGAGCGAGGCCGCATTGATGCCGCCTACTGGCCCAGTGCTCGATCGATCTCCGGGGTATGGATCGGATATGGATTTGATTTTCAGCGGCATGCCTTTAATCACCGCGACAAATCGAATGGAAGTCGCGGTTACGACGGTTTCATGCTCCGGCGTTTCGTGCATCGACCACCACTGCCGCGTTTTGAAAACTTCGCGCAACGGACTGGCAATGTTCGTGTCGTATTCCTCGCGGGTAATTTCTTCGTCGGTCGAACAATTCAGCCCAACGATGTGATCCGACGCGATGCCGCGTTGCTTGGCGTAAAATCGCGCCAGTTCGGCCGAGTCGAGTGCGGCTTTGTTGTAAACGACGATGGTCGAGGCAGCGAGCGGTTCCTCCGCCCGCAGATCGATTGCGAGCACGAGCATGAGCACGAGCAGGGCAAAAAACGGCGGCTGCCGTGTACCCTTAAGCTTTCTGAGTTGAAACTTCGGTTCTGAGTGTTTGAAATCCTTCAAGGAGCGTCGCACTCTCAACCTTCATCCTTCATCCCTCAACCTTTTCAAGATGCCTGCTGTTCTGAATTTATTGCGAATCAAAAACCTCGCGCTCGTGGAAGAGCTGGAATGGCAGATCGCGCCGGGATTCACCGCCATTACCGGCGAAACCGGCGCCGGAAAATCGATCATTATCGGCGCGCTTCAACTTTTGCTCGGCGAACGCGCCGACAAATCGCTCATCCGCACCGGCGCCGACACCTGCACCGCGGAAGCAATTTTCACCGGCAAACAATTGCAGAAGCTGAACCCGCAGTTGATCGAAGCCGGCGTGGAGCCATGCGGCGATGATCTCATTATCAAGCGAACATTGTCGGCGGCGGGAACCAATCGCCAGTTCATCAACGGTTCGCCGACGACGTTGTCGACCTTGAAAAGTATCGGAGATGCGCTGGTCGACCTTCACGGCCCGCACGATCATCAATCGCTCCTCTCGCCGGACAAACAGCTCGATCTGCTCGATTCGTTCGCGCGGGCGGAGGAGCAGCTCGCCGAATATCAAAAACATTTTCGCGAATTGCAGACACTCACTGCCGAACACGCCGCGCTCAACACCGCCGAGACCGCGCGCGAACAAGAGCTCGATCTTCTTCGCCATCAAATCACCGAAATCAATTCAGCGAATCTCGTCGCGGGCGAAGAAGACGAGATTGAGAAACGTTACAAACTCTCGAGCAGCAGCAAACGATTGATCGAGCTCGCGAGCGCGGCGGCAAACAAACTGTCCGAAGCGGACGATTCGATTCTTTCGCAACTCGCCGAGACGCAACGGCTGTTGCGCGAACTGGAAAAGATCGACATCTCCACGACGCAGCTCGCTTCCGAGCATGCTGCGGCGGTCGTACAGCTTTCCGAAATCGCGCGCTCGCTCGCCGATTATGCTGAAAGACTCGATCTCGACCCTGAACAGCTCGCCGCGCTCGAACAGCGCGTTTCGCTTTTTGAAACGCTGAAACGCAAATATGGCGGTTCGCTCGCCGAGGTCATTGCGTTTGGCGAACGCGCCGCCGAACGAATGCGGAAGATTGAAGGACGCGACGCAGAGTTGGAGCGACTAACCAAAGAGATCGAAAAAGTCCGCGGGCAAATGAATCGCGCGGGTGACGCGCTGCGAAAGCTGCGCGCGAAAGCGGCACCGAAACTTTCCGACACGATTCGCAAGAACTTGCGTGACCTCGGATTCAAACAATCCGAATTCGAAGCGAAACTCAACGCACTGGACGAACCGACTGCGAGCGGGTTCGATTCCGTTGAACTGCTTTTCTCGGCGAATCCAGGCGAGCCGCTGAAACCGTTGCGTGTGATCGCGTCCAGCGGCGAAATCTCGCGCTTGATGTTGGCAATCAAGTCCGCGCTCGCCGCGCACGATTCGATTCCGTTGCTGATCTTTGATGAGATCGACACCAACGTTGGCGGCGAGATTGCGCACGCGGTCGGCGCGAAGATCCGAACACTGGCCGACGATCATCAGCTCATTTGCATTACCCATCTTGCGCCAGTCGCGGCTTGCGCGTCGTCGCATTTTGTTGTGACCAAAGACGTCGTGCGCGGCCGAACGTTTTCGAACCTGCGCGAAGTCAGTGGCAAAGCGCGCCAGGAAGAAATCGCGCGCATGCTCGGCGGGAAAAGTGATTCCGCCATGCAACTCGCGGCGACTTTGCTCAAGGAAAAGGATTAATTGCCCACGAAATAAACGAAATATCCGAAAATTCAGCCGAGAAATTATTTTTCGTGTGTTTAGTGGGCCGAAAAGGAAAGGCTGTTTATTTCACCGGGCCGAGAGGCAGAATAACTTTGCCGTAGAGTTCGTTCAGGACCTGGGCGAGGCCGGTATAGACTGCGGAGAAGCCGCAAACGATTCCTTCGTAACCGGTGAAATGTTTGAAGCCGGGACTCGCGGCCGCGAAATCGCCGTAGGCGAGCAGGAAAAACAAAATCGTGAGCGTGCCGAACACGACTTGGAGAGCGCGATTGAGTCGGAGGGTGCCGATGAACATGACGAGCGTGAACAAGCCCCACATGAAGAGATAAGCGGCCATCGCCTTATCGTCCGACTTCGTCGCCCAGCCGAGTTTTGTCATCACGATCAACGCGACGAGCGAAAGCCAGAAAAGTCCGTAAGAGATGAATGCGGTGGTCGCGAAGGTGTTGCCTTTTCGCCATTCCATAATTCCGGCGATGATTTGCGCGATGCCGCCGTAACAAATTCCCATCGCCAGAATCATCGTGTTCAGCTCGAAAAAGCCGGCGTTGTGAAAATTGAGCAGGACCGTGGTCATGCCAAAACCGAGAAGACCAAGCGGAGCAGGATTGCCAGTTGTATCGCGGGGTTCATTCATGCGCTCAGTTTGTCGAACCCAAGATCGACAATGCAATCACAAATCGGCTGTCATGACTTCACTGGGTCGGCTTGAATCCATCAATCACAATTCGATATTGTGCGTCCGCTGTGTACGGCGGATTTCTTACATCGATACAGTACGGATATCCGTAATTCTTATCGTAGCGAATTTTGTAAGGCGCATCAGAACTCGACTTAATTACGTTCTGCGCCCTCGAGAAAAGTTCATCGATTGTCGCTTTGAGATCTGTTCTTTCGTGAACTTCTCGTCCAGGGAAGTAACTATCACGCTTTTCGCCGACGTAGATCGCTTTAGCAATTTTCCCGTTCTTAACGATCACTCGAAGCGGACCGTAGTAAGGCGCGTACATGCAAAAGCAAGTTTCATCACGAACTCGAAATTCGTAGGATTTAATTCCATGAGTAATCCATTTCTGTCGATTCACTTCTAGCTGACGCAGTTCGGCCGATTTGTTATGCGCAAACGCGGTCGATACAATCAAGAGCAAGAAGCCGGGGAGATAGAAGCGCGGTCTCATTGTTTGAAGCAAGATACGAAAGTGCCAGTCGACTGAAAAGCTTCGTGATCTTCGTGTCCTTCGTGGTTTAAGATTCGTGGCGTGCTGAATTATATTTGGCTCGCGCTGGTGTTGCTCGCGGTCGCGATCGGCGGCTGGAGTGATCGGCTCAAGGATGTGACCGGCGGCGCGCTGGATGGCGCGAAGACGGCGGTGACGATCGCGCTTGGGTTGTGGGGAATCATGGCGCTCTGGCTCGGCGTGATGCGATTGGCTGAGCGCGCGGGACTGGTGCAACGGATCGCTTACGGGTTGCGGCCGTTGATGCGGCGATTGTTTCCGGAAGTTCCGCCGGACCATCCGGCGATGGGCTCGATGTTGATGAACATGGCGGCGAACATGCTCGGGCTCGGCAACGCCGCGACGCCGCTCGGATTGCGCGCGATGCGCGATCTCGAATCGATGAATCCGCGGCCGGGCGTTGCTTCAAATGCGATGTGCACGTTTTTGGCGATCAACACGAGCTCGGTGCAATTGATCCCGGCAACGGCGATCGCAATTCTGGCCGCGGCAGGATCGGCGAGGCCGACCGTGATTGTCGGCACTGCGTTCTTCGCAACGCTGTGCGCGGCGAGCGTGGCGGTGATTTCAGCGAAGTTTTTCGAGCGATTGTCGATCTTTCGAGCGCGGCGGACGACAACAACTGAAAGTGAAAAGCAAAGGTCGCAACCTGAAACACCCGCCGGCGGCAGATTCGATGACGACAGCCTTAGCACGCCGCCGCTGTCGCGCCCGGCGCCGTGGGGGATGGTCGCGCTCGTGCTGCTCGGCGTTTTCTTTTTGATGCTGTTCGCGCGATTGGTGATGCCCGACGTGTTTCGCTTGCCGATGCCGACCGATCCGGCGTTGCAAAACGCGTTCGCGCGAATGGTCAACGCATTGTCGATCCTGGCGATCCCGTTCTTGCTCAGCTTTTTCCCGGTTTACGCCGCCGCGCGCGGGATCAAGGTTTACGACGAATTTGTGGAAGGCGCGAAGGAAGCATTCAACGTGATTCTACGGATCATTCCGTTTTTGGTGACGATGCTGGTGGCGATCGGGATGTTCAAAGGCGCGGGCGGGATCGATCTCCTGACGAAATTGCTCAGTCCAATCCTGACGCCGTTACATTTTCCGACCGATCTCGTGCCGCTGGCGTTGATGCGGCCATTGAGTGGGAGCGCGACCCTCGCGCTGCTGACCGACGTGGTGCATCGGCTGGGGCCGGACAACATCGTCAGTTTGATGGCAGCGACGATTTACGGGAGCACTGAAACGACGTTCTATGTCGCGGCCGTTTATTTCGGCTCGGTCGGGATCAAGCAAACCCGGCACGCGATTCCGGCCGGATTGCTGGCCGATCTGACGGGCGTGATTGCGTCGGTAATCATCTGCCGCGCGGTGCTCTAAAGAGGCGATTTACCTGGGGAAAATCATTTTTCCCTACCATTGGCCGGGCGACTTCCTGTATCGTCGGTGCTTCCCTGAATGATCCAGCGAGATTATTTGATTATCGGAACGGGTATTGGCGGCGCGAGCGCGTGCGAAGGCGTGCGTAAGCACGACAAACGCGGCTCGGTCACGATCGTTGGGGCGGAGATCATGGCGCCTTACAACCGCTGGATGCTCTCGAAAGATTTTTTGCGCGAGAAGACGCCGCCGTTCAAAAAACTCGCGCACTTCGACGAGCGCTGGTTTCATTCGCACAAAATCGAGACCCGCTTCGCGACGATCGTGAAGCAATTCAACATCGAGCGGCGTCTGGCGGTGTTGGGCAACGGCGAAAGCATCGAGTTTACGAAAGCGTGCCTTGCGATGGGAAGCCGGCCGGTGCGGCCGCCGGTCGCAGGCGTGAATCTTGGGAACGTGATCTATCTTCGGACGGTCCGCGACGCGCTCGCGTTGCGCGAAATGGCTGATCTGGAAAAAACCGTCATGGTCGTCGGCGGCGGCCTGCTCGCCTGCGAGGTCGCGGCGAGTTTGCGGACGATGAAAATGAAAGTGAGCATGATGCATCGCAATTCCTATTTGCTGAATCGCTATCTCGATTCGCAAACCGGCCCCTGGCTCACCGATTACTACGCGAAGCACGGCATCACGATGTTGATCGGCGAAAGCTTGAACGGTTTCGAAGGCAAAACGGTTTTGCGAAATATTCAGACGAAAAGCGGCAATCGCGTGCCGGCTGGACTGGCAGTTGTCTGCTGCGGAGCGGAACCGAATCTCGATCTGGTTCGGAACACGCCGCTCTCGGGTCCGCATGGTTCACCGGTGACCGAATATCTCGAGACAGAAGAAAAAGGAATTTTCGCGGTGGGCGATCTGGCGTTTTATCCGGACCGGGTCATGGGCGGGGTGCGACGCCAGACGCATTGGGAAAACGCGCGTGGGCAAGGGTTGGTGGCGGGCGCGAACATGACCGGCAAAAAACGAATTCGTTACGAGCAGCTCCCCTATTTCTGGACCGAGATGTTCGATTTGCGACTGCAATTCGTCGGCGATTTCAGCATGCAGCCGACGCGGGTCGATTTGCGGGGAACCTACGCGAAGAAAAAATTTATCGCTCGTTACTATCAGGGCGACAAACTGCGCGCGATCCTGCTTTGCAATCAGACCGATCGCGAATTGGAATCTTCCAAGAAAGAATTGCTGCGCGCGCTGGGCAAATAATGCGCTTCACTCGAAGCCAGCCGGAATTACTAATTCCGAGTTGCTGACGCAACCTTGGGAAAAAGAATAATTGCGATTGACGGACGGCCTTTCCCTGGGGCATGAACCGTGCTGGTAAAGGGGGATTGATTCATGGTGGCTTTGGTTGCTTTTGGCGTTGCCGTTTTCGGCGTGTTACTTTGTGTGTGGTGGGCCTGTCAGAACGAAATTGATTAGATGTAAAAACGAGGCTGTATGCTCGACCAAGAAGATCTGAAGTGGATCGCCTCGACTTCCACCGACCTGAACTCGATTTTGCAACAGGTGTCGCGCTACGCTGATCTCGCGCGCAGACATCGCGGCGAACATAATTATATCGATTTGCTTGGCGAACGAGTCGAGCTCGCCACCAAGACGTCGCAACAATTATTCGATCGTGTGACGTCGAAAATTCTCGCGGGCGCGGCAAAGAAAACTGCGGCCGCGCGCAAAAACGAAGCCGGTTTCACAGTGATGCCGCCGCCGGACGAGAATGATGTTGAATCGCGCCGTTCGATGCGAAGTTCGCGCAAAGGCGAACAGAAACGCGGATTGGGCTCCGATTCCAAACAAGCCACGTCGGGGAGCGATAACGGAGTTCCGGCCGGCGTCAGAATTAAAAATGCGCACGGCAGCCGCGAATACATTCTCCTCATCGAAGACGAACCGGACGTGGCCGATCTTGCGTCGGAGATGTTGGCTGAAGAAGGTTATCGGGTCGTGATCGCGCACGATGGATTTGAGGCGCTGAAGATTTACGAACGCATGCGAAAGCAAATTGGCTTGGTGATTCTCGATTACTTTCTGCCGGTGATTGATGGCGACGCGGTGTTCGAGGAATTGCGCTCGCTCAATCCAAAGGTCAACGTGGTGTTGAGCAGCGGGTTCGCTGAGCAAACCAAGATCGCGTCGATGCTGGCCCAAGGCCTTCGGGGTTTCATTCCGAAACCCTACAGTCGCGACAAGTTACTGGAGCAGGTCCGCTCCACCTTGGACGCGGCGCGGCAGCCCACGCGCTGACCCTGGCGAAGCGCCCCGCGCGCCGGCCATGAATCCACGGGTCATGGCATCAATTTAGCTTCTTCAAGGCCGCGACCCATGGCTCGCATTGACGCCTTTTTCAAATTGATGGCGGAACAAAAGGCTTCCGACCTTCATCTCTCGACCAATAACTCGCCGATGCTGCGGATTAACGGCGATTTGGTCCGCGTCGATTTCCCTCCGATGAAGAACGACGACCTCAAGGCGATGGTTTACGAAATCGCGCCCGAAGGGAAGATCAAGGAGTTCGAAGAAAAGCTCGATGTCGATTTTGGCTATGAAGTGCCGGATGTCATGCGCTACCGCGTCAACTTCTTCCAGCAGAAGTACGGCATCTCGGCTGCGTTCCGATCAATTCCTTCGCAAGTGTTGACGGTGGACGAACTCGGTCTGCCGCCAGTGCTGAAAAAGTTTCCGATGCTCAAGAAAGGACTCGTCCTCGTCACCGGACCCACCGGATCCGGTAAATCGACAACGCTCGCCGCGATGGTCGATCACTCGAACCTTCATCGTCACGATCACATCATCACGGTGGAGGACCCGATCGAGTTCGTGCATCGCAGCCAAAACTGTCTCGTGCAACATCGCGAGGTCGGCGTGCACACACGCTCGTTCGCGAACGCGCTCCGCGGCGCGTTGCGTGAAGACCCCGACATCATTCTCGTTGGCGAAATGCGCGACTTGGAAACGATCGAGCTCGCGCTGACCGCGGCCGCGACCGGTCACCTTGTTTTCGGCACGTTGCACACTTCGAATGCCGCGAAGTCGGTCGACCGCGTCATCGACGTTTTTCCAACCACACAGCAGAACCAAATCCGCACGACACTGGCTGAATCCCTGAAAGGCGTCATCGCGCAGAATCTTTTCAAACGCATCGACAAACCGGGCCGCGTCGCGGCATTGGAAATTCTCGTCGTCGACACCGCCATCGCCAACCTGGTGCGCGAAGGAAAAACGCATCAGATCCCGGGCATGATTCAGGTCGGCAAGAAAAAGGGCAATCAGCCATTGGACGACGCGATCATGGAGCATTTGCGACACGCGCGCATCGCGCCGGAAGAAGCTTACGACAAATGCATCGACAAGAAAAAATTCCGTCAATTCCTGGCCGAGCCGCCAATCGATCAATCCGAAGAGTAACGACACGCCATGCGTATTCCTGATCTCGACAGAATCTTGTCGGCCATGCTCAAGACCTACACCGGCATTTCCGATTTAAACTTTTCGGTTGGGCATCCGCTTCAGGTCGAGGATTTCGGCGAACTCAAACCGGTATATGTCGATCCGCCGATTGAGGCGCTTACCCCTCACCAAACGGAGCAGATCGCGCTCACCTTAATGCAGGGCAATCGCAGATTGATTTACGATTATCTCACCGGCGGTTCATGCGATGCCAGCTATTCGCTCGACGACGAAGCGCGTTTCCGCGTAAATATTTTTCGGCAGCAGGGTCACTTTTCGGTGGTCCTTCGCAAACTGCAAAGCGAAGTGCCAACGATCGAGTCATTGGGGCTGCCGGAAATCTTTCACGAAATCGCCAAGGAAAAAACCGGACTTGTCCTGGTCACCGGTGCGACCGGCAGCGGTAAAACAACGACGCTGGCTGGTATTCTTAACGAGATCAACGAAACGCAGCCAGTCCACGTCGTCACTCTCGAAGATCCGATTGAGTATGTGCATCCGAAAAAGAAAGCCACGTTCAATCAGCGCGAACTCGGACACGACTTTAATAATTACCCGACCGGATTGCGCGCCGCGTTGCGCCAGGCGCCGAAAGTGATTCTGGTCGGCGAAATGCGCGACCGCGCGACGGTCGAGATCGCGATGATGGCGGCCGAAACCGGGCATCTCGTTCTCAGCACGCTGCACACAGTCGATGCCGGCCAATCGATCAATCGTATTCTCGGTCTCTTTTCGTTAGGTGAAGAACAGCAATTGCGAATTCGTTTGGCGGATTCGCTGCGCTACATCGTCAGTCAGCGTCTCGCCCCGAAGGTTGGCGGCGGTCGTCAGCTTCTCACCGAAATCATGGGCCACAATTTGCGCACGCAGGAAGCGGTGGCGATCGGCGAAGGCGAGCATCGCAGCTTCTACGAGATCATCGAATCAAGTTCGCCGTTCGGCTGGATGACGTTCGATCAATCGATCCTGCGCGCTTACGAACAGGATTTAATCACCGAAGAAACGGCACGGCTGTTCGCGTCCCGTAAAGGTCGCGTCACCCGCGGCATCGATTTGATTCAAAAAGCGCGCGGCGTGGATGCCGATCTCGATTCGGGTTTGCGTCTCGATCTTCCGGAAAACGCCTTCCGTTAATATGTTTAATTCCGAACACGAACCACAGGAATCGGCATTTTTCGATCTGGGCGATAACACCGCCTTGGTCTGTGTCGATCATCAGCAATATCAAAAGATCGTCGTGCCGCAGTTGATCGACATGACTTACAAAGTGCATCTCGGTCTCTTCGAAGAAGACGTCATGCTCAAACTAAAGACTTACAACTACGATGTGGTTGTGGTTTACGAGAATTTCAAAGGCTCAACCTTACAAACCAATCCGATTCTCGCCGAGCTGGCGCGCCGCCCGGACACGCAACGGCGCACACACTTTGTAGTTCTGCTCAGTCAGCGTTTCGCAACCAATGACGCGATGAGCGCGTTCGTGCACAGTGTCGATCAAGTGATCAACATTGCCGATCTGGCAAACCTCAGACCGGTCCTTCGTCGCGGCGTTGCTCAACACCGCGAGCTCTACAACGCCTTCAACGAGATGCTCAAGAGCGTCCAATCGCTCTGAGATTCCCGTTCGGATCGACATCCACCCAGGAAGCAAATGCCGGGATGGCATTTTTCTGGCTTTAGCATATCTAGCGTGAACGCCAGATCTCTCATTCCTGTCTGCCTGGCTGGCCTAACCATCACGGCTTGGGCAAACAACGACGCTTCTATCGAAGGCGTTGTTCAGCTGCCCCCGCCCACGGTCGTGCGCGCACTCAATCAGCGCTACGGAACCAACGTCGAAGCTCCGTTGACGCCGAGCAATCCGCCGGCAGCCGTCGTTTATCTGGAACTCACATCTTCGAACAATGCCAAGCCAGCGCCGGGCGCGGTCCCACAGATGGCGCAGAAAAATATGTTGTTCGCGCCGGACTTGATTGCCGTCCACGTCGGTGGCGCGGTCGAATTTCCGAACCTCGACGACACTTATCACAACGTTTTTTCTTATTCGAAAGCGAAACGTTTCGATCTCGGCCGCTATCGAAAGGATGAAAAACCGGCGACCGTGATCTTCGACAAGCCCGGTGTCGTTACGGTGCATTGCGAAATCCACGAACGCATGCGCGGAACGGTTTTGGTTTTGGAATCGCCTTATTTTCAAAAGACGGACACGGCCGGGCACTACCGGCTCGATCATCTCCCGGCCGGCCATTTCACCGTCAAAGCGTGGATCAACGAAGCCGACGTCCGCCAGCAAACGGTGGATTTGAAACCCGGCGCGCAGGTTCATCTCGACTTCCCCTCCAAGTAAACGAATTGGCAGCCCCCTTACACTTTGAAATCGACAAGCGCGTTAAGTTTCAGCGCGAAATTATCGCTGGCGATGATGCTCATCGTCATGGCGATCACGAGTGCGGCCGTTTACTTCGCCGAAAATAATCTACGCTCGAACCAGCAGCGCCTGCTCAACACCCAGTTTCAAAATCAACTTCGCTCGTTTCTCGCGGTCCAGGATCTTCAGTCGAGCGCGATTGCGGAAAAGTGTCGGGACGTTTCGAGCTCTGTGCGTTTGCGCGCCGCCCTCGAAGAAAAAGATGTCGACGATCTTTACAAAAACGGTTTTGCTGAGTTGCAGGAAATTTTTAGTCCGGACGCCGTTGCCACGAACAGTCCGGACCAAGCCATTCGCGCTTCGTTCTTCCGCTTTGTCGATCTTGGCGGCTCAGTTTTGCCACCGGGCGCTCAACCGGCGGGCGATGTCGATCCCCCTTCGCTCGCAGAAGTTCTTGAGCCGATTGCACGCCAGCCAAGCGACAACGACGAACAAACCGTCTCCTTCATTGCCATCGGCCGCGGAAACGATCCGTCCGTTCTCCGGCAGATCGTCCTGACCAAAATCCGCGGATGGGACGGGAACGACCTCGGGGCGCTTGTCCTCGGCTTTCCAGTGAGACAAGGAAAAGCCCACGGCGCTGAAATCAAAAATGGGATCTGGTTAAACCACCAGTTCTACATCGGCGACTTGACCGGCGCTGATCGGCATCTGATCGCACAACGAGTTCAGGCTGGATTCAAAGAAGACTCCGGCGGCAACTTCATTGTCGATCTTCAGAGCGGTCCACACCTTCTTTTTTACAAAGCGCTCCATTCCAAAGGCGCACCGGCTTATGATGTTTGTCTTTATCCCCTCGCCGCGTCGATCCGCGAAGCGCGGACACTTCGCTGGAAAATCATAAGCCTCGGCGCGGTGGTCTTGATTGGCGGTTTCGTCGCGAGTTTATTTTTCGCCAAGAAACTTTCGAAACCGGTCGATCAAATCGTTGCTACCTCGGCGGAGAATGTCACACGCCGGAGAAAAGCGGAGAAAGATTTGGTCGAAGTAAATCGCGAGCTCGAGAAAGCACTCACTGAACTCAAAGCCACCCAGCAGCAAGTGATTCAGCAGGAGCGTTTGAGTGCGCTCGGCCAAATGGCGGCTGGGATCGCGCACGATTTCAACAACACGTTGATGCCGATTCTCGGGTTCGCGGACGTTCTGCTCCGAAACAAGGCAATGCTGGACGACAAGGTGGAAGCACGCCGCTGTCTCGAGATGTTGCGCACATCCGCCCAGGACGCGGCGAACGTAGTTAGCCGGCTCCGCGAATTTTATCGCCCGCTCGATTCGGATGAGGAGTTTCCGATCGTCGATCTTAACAAGCTGATCGAGCAGGCAGTTGCGCTGACCGAACCGAAGTGGCGCGGCCTCGCTCAGGCCCGCGGAATCACGGTCAAAGTCAAAACCGATCTAAAAGCACACCCGATCGTGGCCGGCGATGAGTCTGCCCTCCGCGAAGTTCTCACTAATCTCATCTTCAACGCGGTCGATGCGATGCCGCATGGCGGTCGCGTTTTGCTTGAAACAACAATCGAAAACGAACGCGCGGTGCTTCGCGTCGCCGACAACGGAACCGGAATGACGGAAACAGTCCGGCGCCGCTGCCTCGAGCCATTTTTTTCCACGAAGGGCGAGCACGGCACCGGTCTCGGCTTGTCGATGGTCTACGGAATTATCGAACGACATCGCGGCCAATTGGAAATTGAATCGGCCGCTGGCCAAGGCACGACCTTCATCATTCGTTTGCCACTGGCTCAAGAAATGCCGGTCGCGCGCGCAACTGGTGGCGACGATGCCAAATCAAGTTGGGCGCTTAATGTTTTGGTCGTTGATGATGAAGCGCGCAGCCGTGAAGTGCTCACGGCTTACTTGCGCACGGACGATCACTCAGTCGCGACTGCTTCCAATGGCCGCGAAGCGCTCCAGAAATTTCGACTTTGCCCTTTCGATCTCGTCGTCATGGACCGCGCGATGCCGGAAATGAACGGCGAGCAGACCGCGCGTCTGATGAAGCAGGTGAATGAAAACATCCCAGTGATTTTGCTCACTGGTTTCAGCGGACAGATCGACGCCGACTGCGGGAAACTGGGCGCAGTGGACATCGTCTTAAACAAGCCGATCACGCTCGAAGTCCTGCGACGCACGATAACCAAGCTCACTCATGCGACGTAAGATCCACATCTTCGTCGCCGGCGTCGCGCTTGTCCTCGCACTCGAAACGCGCGCCGATCTGCTCGATCAAGTCAATCAAGCGTTATCGATTCGAGATCCGCAAAATCGTTTCCAATTGCAACTGAGCGGCCTGATCGATTTCGAGGGCTACTTTATCGATCAACGTCCGCCCGCGCTGATTGCAACCGACGACAGCTTCCTTTTCAATCCGCGAGTCTCGCTCTTTCTCGACGCGCAATTTGCAAATCATTTTTATTTCTTTGCTCAAACGAGATTGGATCGCGGATTCGACCCATGGGATTCGGGCGCGCAACTTCGCCTCGACGAATATTTTCTCCGTTACACACCGCTCGACGATGCCCGGATAAATTTTCAAATCGGGAAATTCGCCTCCGCCGTGGGAAGCTGGGCCCGGCGACATGATTCGTGGCAGAATCCGTTCATTAACGCACCACTCCCCTACGAAAATATCACCACGATCTCGGACATCGAAGCACCTTCGTCCCGTCAGGACTTTGCCGGGC
>Ga0070707_100002058_pt1 | contig 19272 bp, 17 predicted proteins | sample KBSK5502metaG_FD_65468 | JGI IMG/M metagenome (GOLD analysis project Ga0070707, IMG submission 65468) | Corn, switchgrass and miscanthus rhizosphere microbial communities from Kellogg Biological Station, Michigan, USA - KBS K5-50-2 metaG | ecosystem: Host-associated > Plants > Roots >... | reverse complement strand
CTTTCCAATCGAATGGGGACTCGTCCTCGGGGAGATCGCCCACAACTACCGAAGTTGCTTGGACCACGTCGCTTGGACACTTGTCGAACGAGGGCGAACGCCTCTCGCGACACTGACCGACAGACAGCAGGGAAACGTCTACTTCCCAATCCACGCGGACAGGCTGGAGTTCAACGCTGCGCTCCCACGCAAGGTCCCGGGCCTCCGGCGAACAGATATCGCAATCGTCCGCAGCTACCAGCCTTACAAGCATGGGAAGCTGAAAAGCCCTTACCACGCAATTGCGATCCTTGCGCGCATTTCGCGCCACGACAAGCACCGGACGATTCAGCCAGTCTTGGCTATCCCCGCGGCCGTGAACTCGCGCTGGCGGCGACTCGCATGCTCGCGTGGATGTGCTACAGGCTCGGCGACCGCGAACGCGGCCGAGCCCTGCACGAGGACAACCTCCGTCGGGCGCGTGCGCTTCGCAACGAGCACATCGAAGCATCGACCCTGGGTGCACTCGCGATGATCGCTGTTGACGAGGGTCGGGTCCGCGACGCCGTCTCGATGCTCAACGAGAGCCATCGCATTCACCGCGATTTGGACGATCCGATTGGAATCGCAAGGGGGCTCTCCCGGGTTGCCCGCGTTCTCGCCGTGGTCGGGCGAGCGGGGACGGCCGCCCGGCTTCTCTCCAGGGCGGAGTACCTGCACGAGGAGCTCGGCGCTCGTTTGCGCCCGTGGCTCGCGCAGATGAACGGAGAGACAGTCACTACCATCCGGGCGCAGTTGGACGAGGCTGCCTTCGCTGAGGCGTGGGAGCAAGGCCGCGCGCTCACGGCCGACGCGGCCGTCACGCTTGCCCTCGACTCCCTCACCCTCGGACCGGGCGGCCCGCAACCTCCCTCGTCAGCGACTCGTTCTCAAAAGCGTTGTCGGCGGGCATGCGATTAGCGTCTCGACCAGGATCCGGCGGTCGCTAATGGGTCCATATCCTGCCCCCGCTACTGGAAAGGCCCGCAAAACGCGGGCCTTTCGTTTGCCGATCTGACGGCGAGCCCGAAACTTTGTACCCCTTTTTGTACCCATCGTAATTTTGCGATGCCCGTCTTTGGCAAGAAAACGACGACGCGTCTTTGGCGGCGATCCGGTGAAGGGGCGGCAGAAGGTCGAGCGTGACGTAGAAAAGCTCGGTCTTCATCTGGACACGGGCGCTTGTCGCCTTGGCTACGTCATCGTCTTTGAGGAGTGCGACTGGGAGTTCGAGAAAACGTTCGCCGTCGAGGCTGAGGCGCACGGCTGCCGTGTTCGTTTCGTTCGCGCTTACGACACCAGCGCCTGACGCGCGCAGGCCGACCGAAGGCGTCGGACTGAAGCCCTCTCACGGTGGAAGGCCACTGACGCAGCTCGGCCCACGCCCGCGCGACTCCGCTAGACGTGTCGAAACTGCGAGAGCGGCTGGCGCTTGGGCAGATGGATCCAGCCTTCGCTCGCGGCGAGAGCACGATGTTCGTCCGGAACTGGAAGCGTCCGCCTGAGCTCGACGGCACGACCGACAAGCGCTGAGACGAGAGCGTCGAACAGGTGGTCGCTCGCGGCGAAGAGTACGCGCTGCTCTTCGGGGAGCTCGAGCCACTGTGAGGTCGCGGCGGCCAGGCTCTCGACGAGTTGGTGCCGCTTCTCGACCTTCTCCGGCTTCGACCCCTTGTACCCGCGCGGGTCAAAGCCCCATTGCCGCAGCGCCGCTGCCGGATAGACCTCAACGACCAGACCGCCGCCAGCGCGGTCGAGATCGCCCTCGCCGGCCAACTCGACCAACAGCTCGGCGCAGCGCATCGCGCAGATGGCAAGAAGGTTGCTCGACACGCTCAGTGGGTCGTGTCTCTTCTCGCACCGCAAGGTCGGTTGTTCGCAGGAGAAGAGGCCGACGCTCGCTGCCTTGCGGCCACCTGCCGGAGCTCGTGAAGTCGATCAGCGTGCTAAGGAACGGCGCCGGCCAACCGAAGGGCGCGTCGATCGCAACCTTCGCCGGCTCGTGCGCGTCGATCAGATCAAGGAGCGTTCGGTTGTCCGCGCCGACGCTCAGATGAGTAATGCGGGCGAAGTCGCCTCCCCACTCGATCACGCAGGCGGCGGTCTCCTTCGGCTGAGCCGCAAGATCGATCCCGATCGTCGTCGAGCCCACCGCCCGATCATTTCAGCCATTCGCTGACGCCTCGGCGCGGCTGGAACGGGGCGGTTAGGTAGGCCGTCCCGGCGATCCCTCGGGATCGAGGAAGAACTGCGGGTGCGCCGCACGCTCAACGTCGCGCTCCGCGTCCCGGCAGGAACCTTCCTGTTCCTGGCTCCGCGAGCACGTTCCCATCTGACGCGACTAGCTCGCCGGTTAGATACGTCCGAACGGCACGACCGACGATCTTGCGACCGGAGAACGGCGACCAGCCGGCTTTCGAGAGGATCGCGTCATCGGCGACAGTCCACTCGGCCGACGGATCGACGAGGACGAGATCAGCGTCGGCGCCGGGCTCCAGCCGGCCCTTGGACGGCCAAAGGCCGTACGTGCGGGCTGGGCTCTCGGAGTACAGCGACACGAGACGCTCATAGGAGATCCGGCCCGCGTGAGCACCGTCTAGCAGGATTGGCAATGTCGTGTCAACGCCGGGCAGGCCGAAGTGGACGTCCCAGATAGAGCCCGCGCGCTTCTGCTCGCTCGTCGAAGGAGCGTGATCGCTCGAGACGTAGTCGACCGCACCGTCGCGGAGCGCCTGCCACATGGCCTCGAGGTCGGAGGCCGACCGGGCTCTCGCGGGCGGCGTGAACTTGCGGAACGGCCCGCGCTCGATGACCTCCTCCTCGAGCAGCGTCAGATACTGCGGACATGTCTCGACGGTGAGCGCATCGGCCACCTTCAGCGCCGCAGGGTGACTCACATGGGCCGCAACGACGCGTGCACCGGTCGAGTCGGCGAGCACCCGGGCGACCGCGAGCGCGGTGAGCTCAGCTTCCGGGTTTCGCCAGGCGGGAATGACGCCCCCGTCGACGCGTCCCGCAGCGTGCAAGGTTTGTTCCGCCGCCGAAATAAGCGATTCGTCCTCGCAGTGAACGAGGCAGACCGCGTCCTCCTGGCTGATATCGATGAAGAGCGCATGTAGGTGGGCCGCGTCGAACCCGGGGACGCCGTGCGTCGTGCAGGTGAACGCCTTGATGTACGCGGCTCCTTCACGCCACACTCCGGAGACCTCGTCGAGCCATTCGGGCCAGGCATGCGCGGCCAGCGCGAAGTTAACCCGCGAGCGCGCGTGTAGATAATCGCGCTTCTCGACCAGGTCGCCTGCACTGATCACGGGCGCGGCGTGCGTATGTTCGATGACCGTCGTGACTCCTGCGCGAGCTGCTGCGGCCGTTCCGGTCGGGAAGTCCTCGCGGCTCGGATCACCGGGATCCATGAAGTGAACGTGGGCGTCGACCATGCCCGGCATGACGAGAAGGTCGGAGGCGTCGACCGATTCGCGGGCCGGCTGACGTTCGTTCGTGACGGCCGCTACCTTCCCATCGGCGACGTAGACATTGAGTCGTCGCCGGAAGTGTGGAGTGACGACTTCGCCGCCCTCGATCGCGAGGTCAAACTCCACTGAGTGAGTTTAGACTGTCGCCGTGGAGTCTCAGAACGCACGCGCGAGCCTCGAAACGCTTGCTCTTCGGCCGGTGGTTTTGACGATCGATCTGCACCGGGGACACCTGGACCCGGACGTAGCGACGCTGCCGCTCGCAAGTGACGCGGCCGCTGCGCTGGTCGGGCGAGTCGTTCCCTTGCTCGATGACTACCGAGTGCTCGGCGTCCCGGTCGTCCACCTGATCACCGCCTACCGCGACCGCGAGGAGATTCTCAGCAATCCGTACTGGCGCTTTCAGGCTGGTCGTGCCGACAGCGCCCGACGCAACATCGCTGAGCACAATCTCGACGGCATGCCAGGCCTGGAATTGATGCCCGGCCTCGGCCGCGAAGGCGACACGGTGATCATGACGAAGAAGCGCTACGACTGCTTCGTGGGCACGGATCTCGATGTCGTCCTCCGTTCGACAGGATCCGACAGCGTCCTCGTGACGGGCGTGAACACGAACTCGTGCGTGCTTGCGACCTCGATTGCAGCCTCGGTTCGCGACTTCAGCGTATTTGTAGTGGAAGAGGGCGTCGACACCATGCTGTCGACCGAGCTGCACGACGCGGCACTGGCGATCATCGACGCATCGTTCGGGTGGGTGGTCTCTGCTGCCACCACGCTTGACGTTCTTCGCGCCCGATCGCTCACTCCCATCGAAGCTTGAGCTCAACGCGCGTCGGCCGAGCGCTCCGGCACGATCGGAAGCAGCAAGTGCGCATCATGGATGCCACCCGTGTGCAGCGTCACTTCGTTGTCGAAGACCGCTGACGGGCGATCGGCGGGATCGTCGTGCTTGAAAGGCCCGACCCCGGTCATGGTGAACCAGCCGATTTCGCGTGGCTCGTCAGTGACCTGAAAGTCCCTGCCCTGTATCGTCAGCGCGAGTCGGTAGCCCTCGGGAATGACGATGCACGTCGGCCAGATCTCGATCGAGAGCTCGTAGATCTCTCCGGGCAGGAGAGGTTGTTGTCGTTCGTGGGTGTGGACGGGCCGATACGACCTGGAGAGCCCGGTGTCGAGTTCTCTGTGAGAGGCTCGAAGCCATCCGTGCGCGAGCGAGGTCTGGGGGTCGTGCGATCCCTGGAACGTCACCTCGTTGCTCTCTCGGTCGAAGAGCCGCAGGATGACGAAGACGTCGGCGTCGCTCGTCGACGACGAGAGGTAGAGCTTCAGTGACGAAGGGCCGGTGATCTCGGTCTCTTCCTCGAAGACAATTGAGAAGGTGGCGTCTTCGTGGAGCGAGCGGTAGCTCCGTTGCAGTGATGCTGATCGCGGCTCCCGTTCGAGGCTCTCTGTTCCCGCATCGAGATAGAAGGCCGTCCACTCGGTCCGCGGAATCGGCCAGTCTTCCTCAGCTCGGAGGGAGAAGCTCCCGTCAGCCGCGCGAATGTTGAGGAGCACGCGCGGCTCGCTATCCCAGCCGTTGTCGTCACCCTTGAGGAAGTGGTCGAAGAAACGTCGCTGAAGCTCGCGCCCGTAGTCGGTGTAGTAGTGCGTCCAATGTTCGAGACCATGCATCTCGAGCCATTTCTGCGGGGACGCGGAACGGACGTAGCCTTCCGTATTGCCGCGCTGGTGCAGGCCGTAGCCGCCCCAGTTTCCCGCGGAGAGTAGAGGTGCCGTGATTTTCGACCAGTCGGGAAGACGCTCGCGGTAGTAGTCGTCGATCAGGGCACGCGTACGTACTTCTGCGCCGAAGTCCACGCGGTTCCGCTCGAGTTCCGCTTCGGAGAGTGTCTCGTCGCCGCAGACGAGCTCACCGGTGACGCGGCTCCGCGGCCCGCGCTCGCCAAGCCCGTATTGAACGCCTGTGACTTGGTTCTCGTACCAGGTGCCCCAGAACGTCGAGAGGATGCCGCCGTGATGGGTGGAGTCGCGGTACCAGTCGGCGGCCCCTTCCCAGGCGCAGAGGGCAGCGAGGTGGGGCGGCTGCATGGATCCAACCTGCCATTGATTCATCGCGTAGTAGGAGATGCCGCTGAGCCCGACCTTGCCGTTCGACCAGGGCCGGACGCCGGCCCATTCGATGCAGTCGTAGAGATCCTGCGTCTCGCGGGGCGAGAAGTGCTGGATGCAGCCGGGCGAGCGACCGGTTCCGCGCGAATCGACGCGAACGCAGGCATAGCCACCGGGAACCCACTTCTCGGGATCGACGACCTCCCAGTTCGCGTACTTGTTGCTGGATCCGGCGGCGACGTCGGAATGGGCCGAGCACATGATGCGCCACTGGTCGGGATACCCGTCCTCGAAGTGCAGTCCCTTGGCGTAAGGCCCGTAACTGAGGAGCACCGGATGCTCGTCGCCGTCGACGGGTCGAAAAACATCGGCGCGCAGAACTAGCCCATCGTCCATCTCGATCGGCACGTCCCATTCCACGAGCATGTTGTCGCGCTCTTCCGTAAGGCCGGTCACGAGCCTCCCTTCGTGCGTCGTCATTCCGCGCCGTGCGCGGCTCGCGGCGAAGCCGCCTCGATCGAGAGCGCCTCGATGGCGCCGCGCTTGATGCTCTCGAGATGCCGGCGGGTGGCGACGTCCGCAGCATCCGGATCTCCGGCGGCCAGGGCCGCGAGGATCGCTCGGTGCTCGTCGATCGATTCCTGCTTGCGTCCTGGAGCTCTGCGGAACGCGCTCCCGATGAGGGCGAGGATGTTGTGCAGGCTCTCGACGACCTGCTTGGCGTAGCGGTTGCCGTGTGCGTCGAGGAGGAGCTGCGAGAAGCCGCGCACGGTGCGAACGAAGCCCTCGTAGTCATCGGCGTCGAGAGCAGCCTGCGTCGCTTCGATGTTCTTCTCGAGCTGTGCAAGGAGCTCTCCCGATGGGTGCGCGGCGAGCGCCCGTGCGACTTGCGTCTCGACCCACATGCGGGCCTCGACCGCTTGGACGACGTCTTCGGCGGACGGGCGCCGTACTCGTGCGCCTCGGTACGGCCTGATCTCGACCAGGCCGTCTCGCTGCAGCCGGATGAGCGCCTCGCGCACCGGCGTCTTGCTCACGCCGAGGTCGACGGCGAGCTGCGCTTCGATCAGAGCCTGTCCGGGGGCGACGATTCCGGTCAAGATCTCGTCGCGCAGCGTCTCATAGACCTCACGTTCGAGACTGCGCGGCTCGAGCGGCTGTCGCTGACGGCGTGCGTCCGCGCTTGTGGCTTTCACTTCACGCATGGTTGAGCCCGAAGAGAGAGAGTGCAGTGCCGCCCAGGACGTGTATCCGGGCGCCGTCGGCGAACTCCGCTTCGACGGCGTCGAGGGTTGTCCGTGGATCTGCGTTGAAGAAGGGATGATCGGTCCCGAAGAGCATCTTGCGTGGGCCGACGAGCTCGGCGGCTGCGTGCAGGGCTCGTGGGTGATAGAGAACCGCGTCCAGGTAGAGGCTCGAAAGCTGATCGCTCGGCGCTGAGTCGAGCTTCACTTGCGCTTCAGGATCGGACCGCCACGTGACGTCCAGCCGCGCGGCAAGGAAGGGAAGCGTGCCGCCACCGTGCGCCACCATGATGCGTAGCTTGGGAAACCGTTGCAGGACGCCCGAGAAGACGAGCTTCGTCACAGCAATCGTCGTCTCGAAGGGAAAGCCGAGCGCCAGCGGCAGCGAGTTGCCGTACCCGGCGAGCTCGTCGAGCGCGACGCCGTGATGAGGGTGGACGAAGAGCGGCAGCTCGCTGCTCTCGAGTTCCTCCCAGAGCGGTGTGAGTCGCTCGTCGTCCAATTCCAGCCCACAGACACGGCAACTGCCAATCACGCCGTATAGCGTCTGGGTCGCCGCAACCTCGCGCGCCACCTCGACCGCACTCTCGACACGGTCGGTGGGCAGCACGCCGAGAGCCACTACACGCCCGTCTGTCTCGGCCTCGAGCGAGGCGAGTTCGGCGTTGAGTCGTCTTGCCCAATCCGCGCTTTCCGGACCATCGAACGGGTCGAGCCAGGGATTACCCAAAGAGACGATGGTCTGGTCGATGCCGACGCGGTCCATGTACGCAACCTTGGCCGTGACGTCCCAGAAACTCTCGTCGAGCCTGCGGCCGCCACCCGGAATCGCCTCCTCGCCGCGGAAGATCACGAAGTGCTCGCCACCATCGTGGTCGCCGATGCGCGGGATCTCGGTCCGTGTCTTCAGGAGCTCGAGGTACGAGCGCGGGTAGAGATGCGAGTGCGCATCTATGACGTGCATGCGGGTCTCCAGAGAGCGGTCCAGCTGGTCGTCGCCTCAGCGACCGGCGCCGATCTGCTCCTCGACTAGCGCCCGGTAGAGCTCGGGACGACGCCAGCCCAAAACGCCGGGAATTGCCTGGTAGGGCTTCGGAAACAGAATCCTCTCCTCCTCGTCCCGCAGATACTGCAACCGGTCGAGATCGAGATCGGCTACCAGAAGCCCTTCTTCCGCCGATTGCGCGAGGACGGCTTCCGGGGCCGCGATTGTGCCGACGCCCTCTTCATCCGGGGCATAGAGGTTCTGGACTGCGGCGGTGTACGCGAGGTTCTCGATCGCTCGTGCCCAGAGCAGCGTCCGCCAGGTCGGCAGCAGTTCGTTGATCGCACCGCCGGCGGGATACAGGATCACGTCGGCGGCCTGCAGCGCGAGCAGCCTGGAAAGCTCGGGAACGTAGAGCTCGCTGCAGACGAGCAGACCGATCTTGCCGAGTTTGGTCTCGAAGACACAGGGCGGCTCGGCGCCCTCGACGTAGTCGAAGGCCCAGGCGTCGAGATCCCGGTAGAGGTACGGGCCGCGCGGCGTCGTGCGACGATAGACGCCGGCCGTTTGGCCTTCGTCGTCAATCAGGTGCACTGTCAGGTGATGACCGCCGCCGCCGGCTTCCTCGGCGCGGCTCGCCACGACGTAGAGACCAAGCGCACTGGCGCGTTCCCGCAGCGGCGTGAAGGCGTCGTAATCGTGGGCGGGGTTCGCCGGACCGGGGTAGCCCTCCGGAAACAGAACGAGATCGGCACCTGCTTCCGCAGCACGATCGAGCCATTCGAGGGCGTCCATCCCGTTGCGGTGCTCGTCGTCGCCGGTGCTACTTCGTGGCTGAACGGCTGCGAGCCGAATTGTCATTTGTGCCTCCCGGTTTCGCGCAGCTCCACGTCTGCTGCGAAAGAATATATGATACACGACCGCGTGTCCTGCACCATTCCGGCTCCGAGCACCGCGTGAGCTCCCTGCTCCTGAAGCACGGCTACGTCGTGACGGTGGACGCAGACCGGCGGGTCTTCGATGACGGTTTCGTGGCGGTCGACGGGAATCAGATCGAGGCCACAGGTCCTATGAGCGAGCTCGGCGATCGTCGGGGCGACGAAGAGATCGACCTGCACGGGATGCTGATGCTGCCGGGGTTCATCAACGGCCACAACCATCACTGGGGCAGTCTCTTCAAGAACACCGGCGAGGGCTTGCTGCTCGAGGACTGGCTCGACCAGGTGACGATTCCGTTGATGCTCAGCCTGACAAACGAAGACTTGCGTATCGCGGCTTACCTCGCCGCGATCGAACAGGTTCGCACCGGCACGACGTGCTCGCTCAATCACATCGTGAACGTCAACGACGAGGAGTCGTTCCGCACGATTGTCGAGCCGGGAGTCGAGATCGGGATTCGCCAGCTGATCACCAAAGAGCTGCGCAATACACCGGATCCTCCCTTCTCGGACCGGTACCCCGCCAATCCTCACGTCCGCGGTCTCGACGAGGAGATCTCGCTGGCCGAGACTGTCATCGACCGGTGGCACGGTCACGGCGACATCGTGCACGCAGGCCTCGCGATCGAGACGGGCGCGAACTGGATGCTGCACAACGCGACCTCCGACGAGCTGATCATCGCCGGCGTCGAGCTGGCAAAGCGCCGCGGGCTGAAGATCACCAATCACTGCTCGGCCGGAACGCCCTGGCTCTCGATCAAGGAGTTCGGACAGGACACCGGTGGCGGCGACGTCGACTACCTGGTGCGTCTCGGTGCTCTCGTCGACAACTGGGTCTTGATTCATTGCCTCTGGCTGACCGATCGGGAGATCGATCACGTTGCGCGGGCAGGTGCCGGCGTGATCACCAACCCCGTCAGCAACGCTTACAGCTGTGACGGCATCGCTCCGCTCAAGCAGATGTTCGAAGCAGGCGTCACGGTCGGTCTCGGGACGGACGGAACGTACGTCAACTGCTCGATCGACATGGTCGAGCAAATGAAGTTCGCCGCGCTGATTCAGAACGTCACCCATCTCGATCCGACCTTGATGTCGACGGAACGTGTGATCGAGATGGCGACGATCGGGAGCGCCCGGGCAATGGGGATCCACGAACTCGTCGGCTCACTCGAAGTGGGGAAGCGGGCGGACATCGCTTGCTTCGATCTGGACAAAGCACACGCCACCGTCGGCCACCGGCCGACGGCGACGCTGGTCTTTTCTGCGCACGGCACGGACGTCGACACGGTCGTTGTCGACGGGAAGGTACTGCTGCGGGGGGGTGAGCTAGAGGATTTCGATCGCGAGCAGGAGGTGCTCGCGGAGGCGAGGCGTCGCGCTATGGAAGTTGTCGAGCGCGCCGGGATCACGAGCCGAGTCAGCAAAGCTTGGCGCCAGGATTGAAGTAGAAGGAGAAAGGAGTGGGAAGATGAGGAACCGACTACCGCGACGCTGGCCCGCTGCGCTACTGGCCTGCGCGGTCGCCGTCGGGATTGCCACCTGGACCGCCTCCGGGCTCGCGTCCCGCAGCAGCACAGGCGCATCGAAGAAGACGTTTCGGGTCGCGTTGCTGCTTCCGGGCAGCATCACCGACCACGGCTACAACGCAGACGGCAAGCGAACGGCGGATGCCATCCGCAAGCAACTCAAGGCGCAGGTGACTTACACGCAAGGCGTCTCGGTCCCAAACCAGGCGGACGTGTACCGACGCTATGCGTCGCAGGGCTACGGCCTCGTCATCGGCTGGGGCGGGCAATTCACGGACGGTGCGGTCCAGGTTGCACGGGAGTTTCCGAAGGTGAAGTTCCTGATCGTCAACAGCAACGCGACCAACGGGACGAATCTGGCGGCGTACGACCAGGAGCCGACCCCGTATGAGTTCCTTGGCGGCTACATCCTCGCCAAGATGTCGAAGACTCACGTCATCGGCTACATCGGCGCCCAGTGCTTCCCGGGCACGGCCAAGACGTTCCACGGCTTCGAACAGGGCGTGAAGTACGGGGACCCGAAGGCAAAGCTCCTGAAGACGTTCACACAGGACTTCGAAGACCCGACGAAGGCGCAGCAAGCGGCACAGGCGCTTATCGACGGCAAGGCAGACGGGTTGAGCGGCAATCTGAACAACGCCTGGTTCGGCGTCTTCCGGGCGGCGAACGACGCACGTCCGCGAGTTCGTGTCGTCACGGAGTGGTCCGACAACCACACGCTCTCACCCAAGGTGATCGTCTCTTCGATCCTGAAGTCTCAGACGAGGTTCGTCGTTCAGGTGGCCCGGACGGCAACGAATGGCAAATGGAAGGGCAAGTTCTACCTCTTTGGGCTCCCGAAGAACTACGGCCCGGCAATTGCGAACACGAAACTCTTGCCGGATTCGCTCTACAAGCAGGCACTGGAAGTCCAGCGCAAGCTGTCGGCGAAGAAGATCAAGTACAAAGTCGACACGTCTTGCCCCTAGTCGTAGACCCGCGGCGGGCATGGGCGGCGCTCGCGTAGCACGCCCATGCCCAACACGCACTCTTCCGAGCCGGTCCTGTGGGCACGGCTGTCCTGGCCAGAACTGCAAGAGCTGGCTTCGAAGCCGCCCCACCTGGCGCTCTGGCCTCTCGGCACGACAGAGCAGCACGGCAAGCATCTTCCCGTCGACGTCGACATCGCCAATTGCTGGGAGATCGCTCTCCGCGTCTCGGCCCAAACTGGAGTGCCCGTCCTCCCGGCACTTCCGTTCGGCGATTCACGCTTCTGGCAAGGCTGGCCGGGCACGCTGAGCCTCGAGCCAGAGACCTTCGTCCAGGTGCTGCTCGACGTTGCCGGCGGCTTGGTCCAGACTGGGTTCACGCGCCTGTTGCTTCTGAACGGCCACGTGGGGAACATGCCGGCACTTGCGGTCGCCGAGGGCCGCTTACGGGCTCGCCATCCCAGCCTGCAGGTACGCGCACTGAGCTGGTGGGACGTTTCGCCGCGCGTCGTCGAGTACATGTACAGCGACTCGATCGAAGTCACGCTCCGCAGCTTCCACGCCAACGACGGCGAAACGTCCGTTTACCTCACGCACTCACCCGAGCTCGTGCGTCAGTCGCTCGCGGTCGACGAGCCGACCGACTACCAGCGGCCCGTGTTCTCCTACCACTCGAGAAAACTGACGCGGAGCGGCGTCATTGGGCACCCGAGTCAAGCCTCGCTCGACAAGGGCAGGAAGATTGTTCAGTTCGCGGTCGACGACCTGGCTGACTTGCTTCGGCGCGGCTTTGACGAGCGCGACCCGGACGACGTCTGGGACGTTCGCCCGCTCGAGCTCTAACCCCATGACGGAGAACCCGCCGCTCGTACGACTCGAGGGAGTGACGAAGGCGTATCCAGGCGTCGTTGCGAATGACAACGTCACACTCGACCTGCGCGCCGGAGAGATCCATGCTCTGCTCGGCGAGAACGGCGCAGGTAAGACGACGCTGATGGGCACGCTGTACGGGCTACACCGTCCTGATGCGGGCAGGATCGTGGTAGAGGGCCGCCCCGTCAGTATTCACGGGCCTCGCGACGCCCTCGCCCTCGGCATCGGCTACATGCAGCAGCACTTCTCGCTGATTCCGACCTTGACCGTCGCCGAGAACGTAGTGCTCTCACTCAGGGGTGCTGCCACGAAGCTGAGCGTACAAGGCGGGAACGCCCGGGTCCGCGAGCTCGCAGCGAAATACGGCCTCGACGTCGATCCCACCGCTCTCGTGGAACAACTGAGCGTCGGACAGCAACAGCGCGCCGAGCTGCTCAAGGCACTCGCGCGAAACACTCGCATCCTCCTGCTCGACGAGCCGAGCGCCGTGCTCACCCCGCAGGAATCGGAGCAGCTCGGCCTGGTGCTCCGAAAACTTGCCGGCAGCGGTGTCGGCATCTTCCTCGTGAGTCACAAGTTCTCCGAGGTGCTCGGGATCGGCGATCGGATCAGCGTCCTTCGCCGTGGGCGCCTCGTGGGGACGCTCGACGCCGCGAAGGCCTCGCGGGCTGCGCTGGCCGAGATGATGGTTGGCGAGCTCCGCTCGGTCGACAAGCGGCCGGCGGCCACCATGCGGCAGGATGCGCCGCCTCGCCTCGAGGTGTCAGATCTCTGGGTCCCGAGCGAGCGTGGCGGCTTTGCCGTGCAGGGTGTCGACTTCGTCGTGCGCGCGGGTGAGGTCCTCGGGGTCGCGGGGGTGGAGGGCAACGGCCAGGTCGAGCTCACAGAGGCGCTGGCGGGTGTGCGACGTGCCGGACGAGGCACGATCCGCATCGACCGTCAGTCGCTGAAAGGAGGAAGGCCGCGCCGTGCCCGGCGGCTCGGAGTCACCCACATTCCCGCCGATCGTCATCGCAGCGGTCTCGTCGCCACGATGTCGATCGAGGACAATCTCGTTCTCCCCGTAGCCGATCAGTCGCCCTACAGCGTCCTGCGAGTGTTGAAACGTCGAGCGATTCGAAAGCTGGCGCGACGCCTGATCGGTGAGTTCGACATCCGAACTCCCACTCCGAGCGTCCTCGCAGGCGCTCTGTCGGGAGGAAACCAGCAGAAGCTCATTCTTGCGCGGGAGCTTTCACGGCTTCCATCTGTGATCGTCGCCTGCTATCCAACGCGCGGTCTCGACTTCGGCGCGACCGAGTCTGTGCAGCAGGCGATTCTCGCCCGCCGCGACGAGGGAGCCGCAATCGTCTATGTCTCCGTCGACCTCGACGAGCTGCTCAGCCTCAGCGACCGGATCATCGTTCTCCATCAGGGAACGCTCCAAGGAGAGTTGTCCGCGGCGGTTGCCACGCCCGAGCAGCTCGGGCTGTTGATGGGTGGAGCAGCGGCTGCGTGAACTGGCAGCTGCGGACACGCGCCGCGGGGCTCAACGTCCTCATCCCGCTCGTCGCCGTGGTACTTGCGCTTGCGACGGTCGCCCTCCTCCTGGTCGCCGTGGGGTCGAACCCCCTTGACGCCTACCGCGACATGTGGAACGCGGCGCTGGGAGACCGCTTCGCGCTCAGCACGACCGTCACGAAGACGATGCCGCGCCTGCTCGCAGCGCTCGGGATCGCACTTGCTCTGCGAGCGGGCCTCTGGAACATCGGAGCCGAAGGCCAGTTGTACGTCGGAGCCCTCGCGACGACGGCAGTCGCCCTGTATGCGCCGGATCTCGGTGCCCCCTTTCTGATCACCGCGGCGCTAGTCGCAGGCGCTCTGGCGGGCGCGGGCTGGGCCCTCATCCCCGGCGTGCTGCGCGCGACTCGAGGGGTGAGTGAGGTGATCACCTCACTAATGCTCGTCTACATCGGCATTCAGCTGACGAACTACGTGCTCGAGGGCCCGTGGTCGCAACCGGGGTCGACGTTCCCCTCCTCGCCGTACGTGCCGACCGGAGCCTCATTGCCCGTGATCGTCGGGGGGACGCTGCTGAACGCCGGGGCACTCGTGGGACTGGCACTCGTCGCCCTCGCCTGGTTTCTCATGTCACACTCGACGTTCGGACTGCGGCTCAACGCGATTGGCGGGAACGAACGTGCGGCCCGAGTCGCAGGCGTCCGCGTCTCGCTCATGATCGTGCTCGCGATGGCAGCCAGCGGGGCGTTCGCCGGGTTGGCGGGCGGAATGGAGGTGCTCGGCGTACGCGGCCGTCTCGTCGAAGGGTTCTCGCCCGGCTATGGCTTCGAGGCGATTGCGATCGCGCTGCTCGGGCGGCTGAACGCTTTCGGGATCCTCGGCGCCGCCCTTCTCTTCGGCGCTCTCGATGCAGGTAGCGCCGGGCTGCAGACGGCTGCGCAGGGCGTGCCTGCTTCGATCAGCCAGGTCGCCGAAGGTCTCGCCGTCGCGTACGTCTTGGTCGGGCTGGGGCTCGCGTCGATCATCCAGCGACGCCGAGCTGCCCGTGCGGCCCTCCGTGCAGCCGCGGAGCAGCCGGCGAGCGGCGAGCCCGACGTACTGCCGATCCCGACCGAATCGGTGGTCGACTCGTGAACAGTCACTTCTTCGCGCAGCTGCTCGTAGCGACCGTGGCGCTCGCGACGCCGCTCCTGCTGGCTGCGCTCGGCGAACTCATCTCCGAGACGGCCGGCGTGATCAACATCGAGCTTGAGGGAATGATGCTCTGCGGTGCATTCGCGGCCGTGTGGGCGGCACACGGTAGCGGCAGCGTAGTCGTCGGGTTCCTGGCCGCTGCGGCAGGCGGCCTCTTCCTGGCCGCGATTCACGGAATTCTTTGCCTTTTCTTCCGCGCGAATCAAGTGGTGAGCGGCATCGTGCTGAACATCTTTGCGCTCGGGCTGACGTCGTTCCTGCTCGCGACCGCGCTTGGACCGACGACTAGCCCGGTGGCAACTCTCCATTCGCTCCGCGTGCCCATGCTTGCCGACCTCCCCGGTGTCGGCAAGGCGTTCTTCGACCAGAACGTCGTGGTCTACGCGGCGTACCTCATGATCCCGTGCGTTTGGTTGCTGCTCAACCGCTCGCCGCTCGGCCTGGCTCTGAAAGCGGCGGGGGAACGGCCTGCCGCTGCCGAATCACTCGGCGTGCGGGTCACGCTCACGCGCTGGCTTGCGCTCAGCATCTGTGGCGTTCTGGCGGGGCTCGGAGGCGGTCTGCTGGCACTGGCCGCCATCGGCTTCTTCACGGAGAACATGACGGCAGGCCGCGGTTTCATATCGCTGGCAGCTGTAATCTTCGGTCGCTGGCGAACCACCGGGACAGCCGCTGCCGTCGTGCTGTTCGCCGCCGCCGACGGCTTTCAGATTCGCCTCCAGGCGTTAGGCATCGTCCACATCGCGCCGCAATTCCTCGTGATGCTTCCCTATCTCGTGACTCTTGTCGCGCTCGCGGGTCTGATGCGGCGGATGCGCCCGCCGAGTGCGCTCGGCGTCAACTACCTGTCGAGTTAGGGGGCGGCAGCGGTGCGGTTCCTCGCGCGAGCCTCAACGACGAAATCCGGCGGCAGGCACGTTGCTCACGGCGGACTGGCAACGCACGTCTCATAACCCGGAGGTCGCAGGTTCAAATCCTGCCCCCGCTACTCAAACGCCTGGATTTTGCAGGCCTTTTTCATGTCTGCTAAATAGCGGTGGGTAGTGTCCGAGGTGGAGCCTCCGGCGCGCTTGCCGGGCTCCCGGCGGTACTGGCATCGCTCGGCCGATACCCGTCTGAGGGATGGCTGTCGGCCGGCCCACCGCCGACACGGACTGACGTGACCGCCCGCCGTCCCCGCCGGCACATCGTCACGGCCGCCGCTGCGCTGCTGTTCGCCGGCCTCGCCGGCTCAGCCGGTGCGCACGCGACGAGCTTGCGGTTCACGGCTCTCAAGGGCAGGTGGGCGCAGGGCGACCCCGCCGTCGTGGCGGTCAGCGCGCACCCGGCGGGTGTGGTCTGCAGGCTCGCCGTGCGGTACAAGGACGGCCGATCGCAGCCGGGTCTCGCCGTGATCGGCGCGACCGGCGGCACCGCAAAGTGGCGGTTCAAGGTGATGCGAGACGCTGCTCCCGGTCGCGCCTCCGTCACCGCGTCGTGCGGCGCCGCGGGCACCGTGAGGCACACGATTCTGGTGGTCGGCTCGGTCATTCCGGCGCGGATCGTGGTAGTCAAGGACGGCTGGTCGATCCGGCAGAACCCATACGGCGGCGGCAGGATCAGCTACGGCGTCATCCTCAGTAATACGTCCCCGAATCAGGACGCACTCCAGGTTTACACGCTCGTCAACTTCGTCGGCCCCGACAACAGCCTCGTTGGCTCGGCGACAACGAAGGTGCCGGGGATTCCGGGCGGGCAGCAGTTTGCGCTCGGCGGCGAGGTGCCGTTCTTGGGTGGCGCTCCAACCGTCTCTCGACTCGAGATCGTCGTCCAGATCGGAAAGCGGCAGCCGCACGCGCTCAGGCTCCCCGCGATCACGAACATCAGGATCGCGCCGAGCCCCTTCGAGCCGCAGTGGGTCGGCTCGGTCGAAGGCGAGGTCTCGAATGATGCGGCGGCACTCGTGCTGCAGAACGCCCAGCTCTCGACCGTGGTGTTCGACGCGGCGGGGAGCGTGATCGGCGGAGGCTCGGGCTGGGCGGCCGCGTCGCTCCCACCGTCGGCACGCGAGTTTTTCAAGATCCAGATGGGATTGAGCGCGATCCGGTTCAGCGACGCTGCCAGCGCGATGGTCTCCGGGGTCGGCACGTACGCCTCTCCGTAGAGCCCGCAGGGTGCGGTTGACCACGCCCGCGACACACCGGCAGTCCACATTCCGCAGCGCGCACGCCGATGCCACGCTCGATGCGTGTCATCGACCGAGGAGAAACCATGAACCAGGCAGAGGTACGTTCCCTGCGGGCTCGCGCTTCTCTCGACGTCGATACCCTCTTCGCCTGCTCTGTCCGGGTCATCCACGGCCCGCTGACGGGGTTCACGTCCGGTCACTCGGGCCCGTTTGTCGGCTTCCCTCTCGATTACGACCCCAACTTGCCGAACTGGCCGACCTGGCAGTCCGTCCTCAAGGTCACTGGCGAGTTCACGTATAGGCGCGTCGGATGCGGCAAGAGCGGCTGAGCGCCCATCCACCAGCGACTGGGAAAGAGTCAAGAGGTCGTGATCCGGACCGGCTAGCGCGGCCGGCAGGGACCGAGGCACTGCCAGGCCAGGCCATAGGGGTCGATGCGCGAAACGACGCAGCCGTCCGGCAGCCACGCCGGCACTATCCAGGGGCTTGGGCTGCTTGGGCTCGCCGTGCTGTCAATGCCAGCTCGTCGCCACATCATCGAAGTGGTTGCGAGAGACATTGTGCTGCTGCAAACCGTCCGAATTCATGACGAAGCATTGTCAGTAACGACCAGATTGGTTCGTGTAGAGGATCTTCGAGCCGTCCGGGGACCAAGCCGCCGCGCCGGCCTCGTCGCCGTGGACGACGGCGAGCCTTCGATAGCCGCTGCCGTCGACGCGGATGACGGCGACCTCCGTTGTCCCGCTTGCGGTGTAACGCGTGAAGAGGATCCATCGCCCGTCTGGAGACCAGCCCGCGGGTTGATCCAGGTGCCGCATCTTCGTCAATTGGCGGCGGCCAGTTCCGTCGCTATTGACGATGGAGAGGTTCGCATCACTCTCGGTTGTCGGCGTGTCGAGGACGAGCTTCTTCCCGTCGGGAGACCAGCGGGCGAACTGGCCTCTCGCGACGCGACGTAACTGTCCGCCGTCACGGCGCACGGTCCAGATCGATGAACTGTGCCAGTCGGCTGAGCGCGGCCACCGGGAGAAGCTCAGACGGCGGCCGTCCGGAGACCACTGCGCATCCACTTCGTTCGCGCTCGTCGTACCCGCCACGGTTCGCCGGCCTTTCCCATTCGTGCGCACGATCTGGACGTCGAAGTCACTCATCGGCTTACGGCCCGGTGAGGCGCCGTCAAACGCGATCCACGATCCGTCGGGCGAAAGGCTCGGGCGCTTCGCATTCGCGAACGCGTGATAGATGAGGTGCTGGTTTCAAGACTGTCGCGCCTGCGGACTGTCGCGTCATCGCGAGCATCGCGAGCCGCGTGGAGAGAGAGCACCTGCGCCGCACGATCCGCTCGACCAGCACCAGCATCACCGGCACAACCCTGCCGATCCCGACTGCCGCCGCCACCGCGACAGCGATTGGAAAGACCCCGGTGAGGAACCGATCGTTCGCATTGGCGCCGTTCGCACCAAGCGCGACGACAACAGCGAGGGCGACGGCCGCCAAACCCGCCGCGTCCATCGCACCGACACCTTCTTGGTAGCGGCGGGCGGGCCATAGGGCGGCGGCCAGCATCGACGTGCCGACAAGCGGCGTGAGAAGCAGAGCAAAGGCGAGACCACGCGGCGCGAGGATCGAATGCGCAAGCACCCCGCCAATCGCCGCGTCGAGTGTGTGGACGAGCAGAGAAGCCGGAGCGATCCCAATGAACCAGCCAAGAATCGTCGCAGCCGCGGCCCAGCCGGCCCATTCGGTCAGGGTCGCCAACCCGATCTGCCAGCGGCGCGCACCAACGAGGCGGAGACGTCGACGCGACTGCTCGAGGTCCGGGCGGGACGATCTGTCGCCGGGACTCTATGTAGGCCCGCAGCTGCTCCTAGGACAGGGGCTCGCCAGTATTCAGCTGCCCGAAAATCCTGGGCGAAGTGACGCCACTCGTCCTCGGGCACAGGGACGAAATGGCGGATCGTCAGTAGATCAACGGAGACCCGCGTGCGCCGCGGCCCCTAATAGGTCGCCTCGTCAGCGACCTCGACGACGGTGGGCGGCGTCTTCACGTCTACGTTGTCCAGTGCTCCCGAGCCACGCAAGCGCTCCCGGAAAGACTTGGCCTCATCGGCCGACGCGATCGGTTTCGCGAAGGGCCGATCCACACGCGTGAAGTCCGTAACTGGGCGAGAGTTAGACAGGATGGAGCCGTAGCCCCGCGGGCCGCGGCGTCCGGTTGCTGGCGGAGAGTGGTCGGCGCCTACGCATCTGTCGTGGGTTGCCGGAGTGGGTCCG